>Ga0172372_10006341_pt1 | contig 16153 bp, 19 predicted proteins | sample LakKiv5m_2_FD_114544 | JGI IMG/M metagenome (GOLD analysis project Ga0172372, IMG submission 114544) | Freshwater microbial communities from Kabuno Bay, South-Kivu, Congo - kab_092012_9.5m | ecosystem: Environmental > Aquatic > Freshwater > Lake | place: Democratic Republic of the Congo...
AAACGCGGTAAACTCAGCACCCTAGAGAAGCTGCATCTAGAGGATTCTCTAGAGAAACGCTCTAGCCTACTGAAGGGTTGGACTCATTTGCTAAGATGGGTTAAGAACTAGATGGCACTTAGATACCTTACAGCAGGCGAATCACACGGACCAGAGCTAAATATTATCCTCGAGGGGATACCGGCTAATATGCCGCTCTTGGCTGAAGATATAGATCTAGAACTGCGCCGCCGCCAGAGTGGCTACGGCCGCGGCGGGCGCATGAAGATAGAGCGCGATCAAGTTTTTTTCACTGCTGGCGTGCGTCACGGTAGGAGTTTTGGTGGCGCTCCTATAGGCATGAAAATCCTCAACCGCGATCACGATAAATGGCGCCATGCTATGAGCGCAGCTCCAGTGGATCTTGAGGACGAAGAAGTACAACAGCAACTACAAGAGAAGTTCATCTCGCGCGTCCGCCCTGGGCATGCTGATCTCGCTGGCGCTATCAAGTACAACGCACCAGACGTGCGCGATATACTAGAACGCTCATCAGCACGGGAAACCACCTCACGCGTGGCGGCTGGTGCTGTCGCCAAAAAGCTATTATCGCTGTTCGGCATTCAAGTCTTCTCGCATGTGCTGCGCATAGGTGAAGTTGAGGCGGGTTCTAGTGTCTCCTTGTCGGATTTTGCTTTAGCTGAGTTTGCTCAGCAAGTAGAATCTAGTGATTTTAGGATTTATGACGCTGATAAAGACGGCGACAAAGAAAGTCCGCGTGAGAAAAAACTCAAAAAATATATAGATGATGTGCGCAAGGCCGGCGATACAGTCGGTGGTCTAATCGAAGTCTTCGCCCTAGGAGTCCCTGTAGGACTGGGCTCGCACACTCAGTGGGATGGCCGTATCGATGCCAAGATCGCTGCTGCGCTAATGAGCACGCACACGGTCAAATCCGTAGAATTCGGTATGGGGCGTGGGGTCTCTAAAAACTTAGGCTCGGCAGTTCATGACCAAATCTATATCAATCCAGATTACACAGTTATTCCAGATGATATAGATAAAGCTGATTTCTTCACTACTGTGTCTCTTGGTATTCTTGATTCTAGTGCTGAAAGTGTTAGCAGGTATTTTAGATACACGCGCCGCACTAATAATCTCGGTGGCATCGAAGGTGGCATGACTAATGGCATGCCTCTAGTTTGCACGGTGGCAGTTAAACCTATACCGACTCTAGTCTCTGCGCTTGAGTCTATAGACCTGATGACGCAAAGCCCGTCACCATCTCATTTTGAGCGCTCTGATGTTTGCGTAGTTCCAGCTGCTGGCGTAGTATTAGAAGCAATGATGGCACTAAGTATAGCTGAAGCGTTCCTAGCTAAGTTCGGCGGCGATAGTATGCATGAGCTGGCGACTAATTATTTTAGTTATTTGAAGCAGGTGAATTTGAAGTAGAAGAACTTATGCTACTTGACCTTCACTTTGTTCAGAAGGCTTAATTGCTGCCGACAAACGTCTTAGATAGTCTGCTGCATCAAATGGCTCATTTTTACCAGGTAAAGCAGGTGGGTTATTACGTAAGTCACGAACTGTTTCTCCTATAGCTACATCAGCTACACCGCCAATACTTCTAGGACGACGAGGTACTACCAAGACCCCTGAGGGGTATTCACCAACAGTTCCTGGTAATGACATAGGAAATCGTAGAGGTCTAGGCATTGCAATTAAGATAACATATCTATACGCATTAGGTCAAGGGTTTTCTCTAATTTCTAAAAAATAGCTTGGCTGAGCGATACTTAAGCACTACGCTACTCTTTAGAACTGTCTTAATTTATCAAAGAAGTCCGCACTTGTGATATTATCTGACTGGTATGACACCTATCACTAAACAACTATTTGGAACTCCGTGGACTGGCCGATCAATGTTTGATCAGATGGGCATTGTACGAGATTTTGTGATCGCCACTACTAAAGAGCTTAGTTATAATTTCACAATTGGTAATGCTAGCGAAACAATCGCCGATAAAATTAAAGCAGAAGAAACACATGACCAACACCTTGCTCCTGATGATTTTCTATATACATTAGAAAAGCATGCAGACATAACGTTAAAACCAGAAGTAAAAAAAGTTTTATTAGAAGATGGGCTTAAATTAGCAGATCTCTATGCTGAACTTCATACTGCCATCTCTAGCAGACCTAAAGAAGTTACTAAAAAGTCACGTCACAAAGTACCAGCAAGATCAAATGCAGAAGCATTAGCAGCCAAGTAATTTTTACACTCAACTACGCCAGCGCAAAATCGAGCCGTCAGGCTCGATTTTGCTACCACCAATGCTCAGGATCTGGCGGCGGTTTGGGTTTACCTGATTGCATCTTAGGCGGCGGCGAGTCATTCACCCCCTGCATTAACCTATCCATATCTTGGCGTTGCTGCTCTTGTTGCTGCTTCTGCTGTTCTTGCTTTTGCTGGTCTTGCTTATCTTGCTGGTTCTGGCCACCGCCGCCACCATTATTCTTATCAGGTGGACATTTCTCTTCTAGCTCTTTGAGTTTAGCTTTGGTTTTATCGAGGTTATATTTAGCATCTTCATAATTAGGGTCTATAGCTAGAGCTTTTTCGTAGGCACTTACTGCTTCTTTGAGTTTGCCAGAATAAGCAAGAGCATTACCTAGATTATAGTAAGCCTTAAGTCTTAGCTTCGCTGACTTGGCTCTAGTGGCTGCCGAGAATAACTGCGCGGCTTCTTGCATCAACTCAGGCTTAGCTACTGTAGTAGTACCATTGATCTCAGCCATAGCGCCTCTATAGCTAGTTATCCCGAGGTTATAACTTAGCCTAGTGTTCTTAGGGTCTGAGACTTGAGCTTTGATGTAGTGCTCGCGGGCGCGGGCGTAGTTATCACTAGAGAGCTGATGATCACCAAACCAGAGATTAGGATCGAAGATATTAGCTGAGACTGGCTGCGCGCAAACTAGCATAAAGACTAGCAGCGGCAATATCACTGGCTTACGTTTGCGTTCTAACCATAAGCGCTCCAACGTCGCAACAATAGCAAAATCTACAGTTAGTAAGAGTTCTAAAATCAAAGCCAGAACTCCTATAGTAATAAATATCTGATAAGTTTCATACCAGCGTTTGCTTTTACCAGATTTAAGTAGCTCAGCAGGCAGTTCTTTACGGATATGATCGAAGTATAGTGATTTGGTTTGGAAATCACCGGTGGTAGAACGGAGAAACACTCCACCAGAGGCCTTGGCTATCTCCCTCAAGAAACTATCATCAAGCTTAGAGACCACAACAGAGCCAGATTTATCTCTAATCAGCTCTCCAGTCTGGTCATCATGCACCGGCGAGCCCTTCTCGGTGCCGACGCCTATAGCGTAGATCTTGACTCCGTTAGATCGGGCACGCGCGACAGCATCCATGGTAGCTTTATCGTACTCTTCGCCATCGCTTATAAGTATTAGGACTTTGGCTTCCGACTCTATATGCTCGAAACCTTTACTAGCTAGTTCAACAGCCGAGCGTATAGAAGTACCAAGCACAGGCACAGCACTCACGTCTACCTTAGCTAGCCATTCTTGCACCAGAGTGTAGTCATGAGTCAGTGGCACCTGCATAAAAGCATCTCCAGCGAATACTATTAGCCCGACTCTATCTCCAGACATAATATCGAGCAGCTTCGACATCTCAAACTTGGCTCTAGTTATTCTATTAGGGCTGATGTCATCAGCAAGCATACTCTTAGAGACATCTATTGCGATATAGACATTAGCGCCCTTGGTTTCGACTTCCTGCCAGTCATAACCCCAACGCGGCGATATTAGCCCCACCACTATCATAGTGAGCGCCAGCATCAAAAGAAAATACCTAGTAAGTATCATAGTCTTAGAACTAGTTGGGAACTGTTCTTTGACCCGCTTCCAGTCGCCCAGACGACTAAGAATAAGATTACGCTTAGTATAAGCCCAATAAAAGAAAAATATCGCCGCCGGAATTAGCAGTAACAAAAATAAAAACTCTGAGTGTTTAATATTCATGTCAATCTAAACAATATAGTGTTACCCAGCCCTAGTTCTAAGAGCAGCAGGACCAAAGCTGCCCAGAGAAAACCTTCAAAAATATCTTTGTGATCTGTATGTTCTTTAACTTCGATCTGGACTTTCTCGAGTTTATCTATGTGGTTATATATACGCTGAAGATCTTCTGCGCTCTCAGCTCTAAAATATTGCCCGCCAGTCTCTTCTGAGATCTTGACTAGAGTATCCTCGTCCATCATCAACTCAGCCATTATCACTTGCTTGCCTATAGGTGTATTGATGGCAAAAGGCACCTTACCCTCTCTACCCACGCCTACAGTATAAACTTTGACACCATATTCTTTAGCGATGTCAATCGCTGTCCCCGGCGAGATTTCACCAGCGTTGTTCTGCCCGTCAGTAAGCAGTATCATCACCCTCGACTTAGCCTTGATGTCTTTAAGACGTTTAACACCAAGCGCCATAGCTGAACCGATAGCAGTCATCTTACCGACCATGCCTATATACATGCGATTAACCATATCCACAACTGCACCATGATCTGTAGTCAGCGGGCACTGAGTGAACGCATTCTCACCGAAGACTATCAGCCCTAGCCTATCGTGACCGCGCTTCACAATAAAATCCTCTAATATCTTCTTAACCACTTCAAGCCTATCGACTTGCCTGCCATTAAGTTTCATATCAAGCGCCATCATACTCTCTGATGTGTCCACCACCATCATGATATCTATGCCTTTGTTTTTGCTTGAGCTATAAGCGCTACCAAGCTGCGGGCGCGCTAGAGCAATAATAAGTATGATGATGCAGGCTAACCTTAAAGCTAGTGGTAGATAGAAGCCGATCTTATCAGTGATAGTGGCGAAACCCTGATCCTGAGAGGATAAGGGCAGCTTAAGTGAGCCCTGCCTGCCTCTATAAAGTAGCATCCACAGTAGCAGCGGCACTACTAGAATAAGAGCTAGGACCCAGCCATGAGCAAAACTCATTCCTCTTCGTCCTCCTGATCTAGCGCCATAGCTTCTAACTTCGCTTTTTCTGCAGCTAGTTTAATTTCTTTAGCTGTATTTATTTCAGTTATCACTGATATTATCGCTGCCTGATCTTTCTTCTTGTTCTCTAATGTGATTTCAGCTTTAGCGAATTTAGCCAAATCAGCGCGCTCGAATATATCTTTAATAAGCAGTGCTTGAGAAGTCTGCACAAGCTCATGTGTTTTTAATTCTGGCATCAGCTCTTCTATAGTCCTGTCTAGGGCATGCACAGCTAGCTCTTCTTCGTAATAACTACGGCTAATCTCTGTAAGCGCCAAATAATATTCTTTGCTATCCATCTCAGGATCTAGCGCTGCTAAGGCTTTAACCACTTGCTGGTATTTAGTCAGTATTTCTGGCGGCGGCTTTTTAATAAAACGCTGATATATCCAGTAACCCAGAGCCGCTGCTGCTAGTAATCCCAGTAGCCACCAAAGCCAGTCTGGCACTTCAATAGCGTGGAAGCCTTGGATATCTCTTAAATCGTCTGGCGGAGATGGATTATCGCACTCAGGGTTGCCGCCGGCTGCTATCATCTACGTCTCTCCCGCATCAAGAACAATTTCATCAACTGAGTGATATAAGGTCTATCAGTACTCAGCTCCAAAAGATCTATAGCCATCGACCTAAGCTTATTACGCAAATCTTCTAAGTATTTGGTTTGCACGCGCTCGAATTGATTGCGCACAGATTTTTTATTAAGATTAAGCAGCGCTTTAGTACCAGTCTCTGGGTTTACCACTTCGACATAACCGATATTAGGCAGTTTGAATTCCCTAGGATCTCTTATTGACACAGCAATAAGATCTGATGATTGGCGTATCATTTTAAGCTCGCGCTCGCAATCAAAATTCTCAATAAAACCACCTCGAGAAGCCTCTTCCGGCAGAAAATCTGAAATCAAAAACACCACTGAATGCCTTGGTATCAGCCTGAGGCTATCAGCGAGCACAGCCCTAAGATCTGTTTTATTAGATCGAGGCTTAAAGGTCAGTAGATCTTTAATAAGCTTAAAGACATGAGACTTGCCTTGTTTAGGAGCGATATAGTGCTCGATACTATCCGTAATAAATATCGCCCCAACCTTATCATTATTCTTAATCGCCAGTGCCGCCAGTACAGCAGCAAGCTCAGTAGCCAGTTCTTTTTTGGTCTTAGCTTGAGTACCGAAACTACCAGAAGCACTAAGATCCACCACTAGCATCAGGGTTAGCTGTCTCTCTTCTCTATACTGGCGCACGAAGGGCTGACGCATCCTAGCTGTGACCTTCCAATCGAGCATACGCAGATCATCACCGATCTGATACTCGCGGATCTTGTCAAAATTCAATCCCCGACCGCGAAAAGCAGATTTGTATTCGCCAGTAAGTATCTCACTAGCAAGCCTATCGGTCTTGATTTGTAGTTTTTTGATTTGAGCAAGTAGCTCTTTACTAATCAGCAACTATGGCACCTCTATCGAATCAAAAATAATCTTAATGATATCGTCAGAACTCTTGTCTTCAGCTTCAGCCTCAAAACTCACACCAATACGATGACGCAAAATATCATAACCAACACTCTTAACATCCTGCGGCGTGACATAAGCTCTACCCTGCAAGAAAGCATGAACCTTAGCGCCAAGATTAAGTGCTATAGATGCGCGCGGCGAAGCACCATACTCCAAAAGACCCTCAAGCTCTTTGATACGTGCTTTAGAGTTACTCTTCAGCTCTATACTGTGTTTGAGATTATTAGCTCTTGTAGCGAAGATTATATCTACTATATAGTCTTGCACTTTCTCATCGAGATAGATCTTATCGACTATTTCTCTAGCTTTAAAGAGTTCTTCGCGCCCGATAATTTGCTGAAGTTCGACATCAAGCTTGCGCGCCATCAAATTCATAATGCTCTTCTCTTCATCCATGCTCGGGTATCCAAGCTTAAGCTTGAGCATAAATCTATCTAGCTGCGCCTCTGGTAGCTGATATGTACCCTCTTGCTCGAGTGGGTTCATGGTCGCTAGTACCACGAACGGCTCTTCGAGTTTATAAGTGGTCTCACCTATAGTTATATGCTTCTCCGCCATCGCCTCTAGGAGCGCTGACTGCACCTTCGCTGGCGCGCGGTTGATCTCATCAGCAAGTATCAGGTTGCTAAACAGTGGACCCTTCTTAGTCTCGAAGTCATTAGTATTAGGTTTATAGATCTGAGTACCGATTAGGTCAGCTGGCAAGAGGTCTGGCGTGAACTGTACGCGCTGAAAACCAACGCCAATGCACTTCGCTAGGCATTTCACCGTCTCAGTCTTAGCTAGCCCCGGCACACCTTCTATAAGTATATGGCCGCCGGCTATGAGCCCTAAGAAGAGCTTATTAATGAACTCTTCTTGCCCTATTATCTTCTTGTGAATTTCTGCTCTTAGCTTGTTAAAAGCTTCAGAATGTATCAAAATCTCACCTGTAACTGCTTCGATATTCGCTGCTGTACTGGTCATATAGTTAATTATATCGCCTCTTCCAGTCGTTATAAATCTTGATATATCTTTTTATATCAGTTTAGTTATGTGATTTGGGTGTTTGAGAGAGATTTGAGTGAGTGGTTGCGAATCTAAGCGAAGAGGTGACGAGATAGCCGAAATGGCGACGGGCGACGAAGGGAGCACAGCAGCAGCGAGCGTTCTGCCATGCAGAATGCCGCTGCTGGTGCCGAGCCGAATTTCGGCGTTAGCGAGGAGCCGATGAGCGCTAAGATGAGCATCACGAATCTCACTCGAACGAGAGCAACCCAAATCACATACGCTTGAAGCCTTATAAAAAGATCTACAAAAAGCAGAACGACTGGTGGGGGACAAATCACCAGTCGTTCAGACTTTTTATTATAGCAGAGTCTAGCCCTGCGTTGCTAGCTTACATTGCTGCAAACAGACCGACTTGAACGCCGAAATCTGTAGAATCAGATGTAAGTCCAATTGGGAAACCAACTCTTAATTGATAAGCGTTGTCATCACCGAAATTGTTAACCCAGCCAGGAACCAATCTTAGATCAGTACCAACACCGCTGTTATAAACAGAAGTACCTAGGATACCAAGTGTTGGGTTGACAATTGTGCCAGTATCCCAAACAAGCTCGTTCCAGTACACGAATGCGTTTTGAACTTCGCCAGCATCAGGTACATCAAATCTGTAAGCCCAATCGCCGTACCAAGTGATCCCTTCGATCAAATTAGCAGACAGTTCAAGACCAGTCTGGAAGCCATAAGCATTAGCACCAGAAGTAGGTCTGAAAGCATTGCCAACCATTGAACTGTTATGAATTAATGCGAAATGTTGATTGATATATGCAGTAACTGCAAAATCTTTTTCATTAATTAGACCAGCTTCTAAAGTAAGCCCTAGGTTACCAAAACCCAAAGCACCAGTCTCAGTCTGAACACCAGCAGTCTCAGTTCCAGTAGAACCTAAACTTACCGCTGTGTTTAAACCAATACGAACTGGGATTGAAGTATCGAAGCTCTTACGAATATCAATTCTTGGAAGCTCCATTGTGCTGTTGCGGAACTCTGTTCCACCAGATGTTGAATGATTACGGAAGTAATTGTAGTCAACCTTGACTTGCCAATCTCTGTCAGTATCAATATATGCGCTTTGTACATTTACAGGTTGTATAGCTGTTGCTGAAGCTATTCCTGCTGTTAGTACTAATGACGCAGTTGCCATTAATAACTTTCTCATTGTTTGGTTTTCTCCTATTTTTTTAGCTTCACTTATCACCCGTTTCTCAGACCTTGCGGCTGGACAAAAAGCTAGCTACTTTCTAACCAGAGTATATAGTCTCATAAGTTTTGATTTTTGTACAAACTTAAAGCAAGTTTTGCGTAAAAAAAATCTAATCTAGAAAGGGAACTTTTGGCTCTTAATAGGCATTCTCAGCCTTTTGGGGGATCTAGATAAGCCCGGGACTCCTACAAAAAACCGATATGTATAAATACAGACTAAGGGCATGAAAGACTCATAGGCACTAGATCCTATATATAGATGGACTCTCAGTACGACTATCAAGCTGCCCTTAAGACTCTGCGCAAACTACTTGCTGGGGCCCGCACGGCATCTGAGCAAGGTAAATATGCTGCCCTAGAGCGCATAATTCAGGGTGCTGAAAAAATTAGCGAAAAACTATTGAGCAGCCAAGATAAAGCTGAGTTTATTGACGCGATCACTGCTAAGCAAGCACTTAATAGAGAGTTCGTTGAAGGCTTTAAGAATATCGCCAAGCAACAACATGAGTATATTAGAGTAGTTGGCGAAATAGTTAGTTAAAACGAGCGGCTATTGACGATGTTTACGGCTATCAGTCGTATGATCATCCAGACAATTCGCAAAAATCTGAAACTGCATATCAACAACTTCGACATTGTATTTCTTAGCAATCATCTCACCTAAGCGATTAATCTCTTCGTCCTCGAACTCAATAGTTTTGTTACAGTTCAAGCAAATAATATGATGATGCGGATCAGCGTTAGGGTCGAGCAGCTCGTAATGCTTGTGCGACTCAGCCAGATCAAGTTCACGCAATATCCCCATCTCAACTAGCATTCTTAGGGTGCGGTAAGTAGTAGCAAGACTAATCTGCTCGCCCTTAGTACTTAGCACCTCGTAGACATCTTCAGCACTAAGGTGTTTATCACCCTGCTCCTGAAAAATACGCATAATCAATTCGCGCTGCGGAGTTACCCTAAAACCCTTACTGCGAAGACCTTTGATCATCTCTTCGGTTTTATCGGATGGGAACGCTGGTTGCATTCAATATATCATAACATTTATTAAGAAGTTCTGCGCTGCTTATATCCCAGACGCAACCGGCATATCCATTCTTAGGCTGCTGGCAATGCTTCTGCTCATTACCTTTGTTTTTGAAACTAGGATTACAAGCACAAGAATTAGCACGCAGCACGCAGGCGCGCGGCGAGTGCGGACCAGTACGCAGCTCGCTAGTAACAGTATAAGTAGAGACCGTGGGCAAACCCAAAGCCGAAGCGATGTGCAAGATCCCAGTGTCAGCAGCCAGCACCATGCGCGATCCACTAAGAACCGGAAGAAGCTCAGTAAGTGAGGTCTTACCGACAAGATTAACTAGGCGCTGCTCAGGGTCTTTAGTTAATGGCTGCTTGCGGCGTTCTGCTTCAGCCTTCAAGGTCTTAGCTTCAGCGACAAGCGCGATAAAAAGTTCATGTGAGATACTCTCCTCATCTGGTCCGCCCAATATACGAATCTCAAGATCTGTTTTGCGTAGCAGCTGCGCTATAACTTGCAGCCAATAATCTAGTGGGTAAGCACGATGGGGTCTGACATGACCGACACCCGGCACGATGCATACATAATCACGGCAGGGTGAGCATGATTGTCTTAGCTCAAGGCACTTGTAATCAAGCAATTTAAATATCTCAGCCGTGTACTGCTTAGAAAGTAGCTCCGCGCGCAGCTGCGGCATAAGAGTCACAGCGAAGTTCTCGCGCGCACCTAGCGTAGTGTCTTTGCGATAGCAAGTAAATTTGCGGGCACGAATATAGCGCTGCTGCAAGTACCATGCCTTCAGCAAACCACTATGCATATAAATGAACTCATCAACAGGCTCTTGCTTAAGGCTAAGCATCAGTTCTTCGGACTCTTCAGGAGATTTGCGCGCTACATATATATGGTCTATATAAGGAGCCGCAGATACAAGCATGCAGCGAAGATCTTCAGTGCCCACCACTAAATCAATACGCGTATCAGGTTCAAGTTTATGCAGTAGCTTAATAGCTGGCAGGCAGTGAATAATGTCACCGATGGCTCCTGTGCGATAGATCAGCTTTCTTAGCATCAGTAGTAATTGTAGATGATATTGCCCAATGGATTGCTTCGTCGTGCTAGCGCACTCCTCGCAATGACGTGCTGTGTCATTGCTAGCGCAGCGAAGCAATCCACTGCATGGGGATTGCCACGGCGGCTTTGCCGCCTCGCAATGACGCACCATACTGCAATGACAGGGATGAGAGTAACTGTTACCATAAAATCAATGGGCATCCGTCTTGTTACTTTCTTATCCATTTGGCTACTAGCCACACTACCTAGCCACGCTGCTGGCTTTAGGTTAGAGCTAGGAGGCGGACCTACGGGCACCGAGACCTCAGTTCAGCTACTAATATTACTTACTATTCTTAGTGTCGCCCCGTCGATACTACTGATGACCACAAGTTTCGTTAGGATAGTTATAGTCTTCTCGATACTCAGGCAAGCCATGGGTATAGGTCAGCTGCCACCGACGCAAGTATTAATCTCACTTGCCCTGATACTTACTTTTCTTATTATGCAGCCGACTTTCACTCAGATTAACAATGATGCTATTCAACCCTTCGTCAAAAATCAAATCACTCAAGATGTGTTTTTAGACCGGGCTATTAAGCCACTGCGCAAATTCATGCTCACACAAACCAAAGAAAACGAGCTTAAAACTGCACTCAAACTAGGCAAAATCAAAGAAAAAGAACTGAAAAGCCCAGATGAAGTGCCTCTGCATCTTCTCACTCTAGCTTTTATGCTCGGTGAGCTGAAAGCTGCTTTCCAAATAGGTTTTATGCTGTTCTTGCCTTTTGTGATTATAGATCTATTAGTCTCTAGTGCTCTAGTCTCGGTGGGTCTGATGTTCCTGCCACCGACGACCCTATCGCTACCATTTAAAATTATTCTTTTCGTCTTGGTCGATGGCTGGAATATACTCTGCGAAGGTTTGGTTAATAGTTTTCAGGCGGTTAATTAGTTATGAGTATGACTTTATTTCTAGAACTCACTAATAAGGCACTATTCATTACAGCTCTATTATCGCTACCTATACTTATCCCAGGGCTAATCGCTGGTATCGCTATAAGTTTATTCCAAGCTGTCACCCAAATCAGCGAGCAGACTTTAACTTTCGTGCCGAAGTTATTCATTCTAATTATTAGCTTCTTAATCTTTGGTACTTGGATAACGCAGATATTGGTGGATTATAGTCACGAGCTTATAGTGCGGATACCAGAAATAGTTAGTGGTTAAGCAGTCACAACTTCCGACTCCAGAACTCGCTTAGGTCCGTGGATAGGATCTTCTAGAACTATAGTCTGCTCGCGGCTAGGTCCGACACTAACTATGGTGATAGGGATCTCAAGAATTTTCTCTAGATATTTAACATAGCTAAGGGCACCTTTAGGCAGATCTTCTACTGAGCGTGCTTCAGCACTAGATTTGCCTTCATGCTTCCAGCCCATTAGTCCTACGTACTGTGGCTGAGCGTATTTGAGGAAGTTAGACTCTGGTGGTAGCTCGTAGTAAGTCTTGCCATTACGCAGATCTTTATAAGAATTACAAACATAGATCGCATCAAGACCATCAAGTACATCAAGTTTAGTGAGAGCTAAACAATCAAGTCCATTAATGCGAATAGCGTAGCGCAGTAGCACTGCATCTAACCAACCGACACGGCGCGCACGCCCAGTGGTAGTACCGATCTCCTCCCAAGCGGTACCTTCAGCACGCAGTATCTTAGCGTCCTTACCAGAGATCTCAGTTGGGAAAGGTCCTTCACCAACACGAGTAGTAAACGCTTTGGTGATGCCTATCACTCTATCAATAAAATTAGGGCCTATACCAGCACCGATGCAAGCACCGCCAGCGACTGGATTTGAGCTAGTAACATAAGGATAAGTACCATGATCCAGATCGAGCAGAGTGCCCTGCGCGCCCTCAAATAATATATTCTTGCGTTTCTTGTCTGCTTCCCAAATAATCGCAGCAGTATCAAAAACAAAAGGTCTTAGACGCTGACCATATGCAACATACTCTTGAAACACAGTCTCAACTTCAAGCGGCTCAAGCCCGAATAATCTTTCGAGCATGATGTTTTTCTCTGGAATAAGAAATCTTAGTTTATCAAGCAGTTCAGTCGGATCAATCAGATCCTGCATGCGAATACCATTGCGCGCAGATTTATCAGCATAAGTAGGACCGATGCCACGAGCGGTGGTGCCTATCTTCTTGCTACCGCGCAGTTCTTCTTGGGCTTTATCAATAATGATGTGATAAGGCATAGTCACATGCGCTGATGCACTAATCTGCAATCCACTTATATCAACACCGCGCTCAGTAAGATGATCCATCTCCGAGAGAATCACTTTAGGATCTATGACTGTGCCAGATCCGATCATGCAGACCTTACCCGGATAGAGAATGCCAGATGGAATTAGATGGAACTTATACTTCTCGCCATTAGCGTTCACCGTGTGACCAGCATTGCTGCCGCCCTGATAACGAACTATATAATCTGCGTTCTTGGAGAGCAGATCTACGACCTTGGCTTTGCCTTCGTCTCCCCACTGCGCTCCTACTATTACTACGTTAGCCACAAGGAGCTAATTCTAGCACCAATAAGTAATATGTATAGCATTCCAGAGGAAAAATGACCCCTTTCGTTTTAGCAAGATTAGAGTCAAGATCTCTTGCATGGTTAGAACATGGCTTGTTGTTTATTGCAACCGGTTATAGAGAGTTGGTAAAATTAGAAAAGGAGTTGGAAGCCTGTGATACAGAAATTATTCAGTGATCTATGTTTAGTTATTGCAGCAAATCTAGTGCTGATAGCACCCATATATTTTATAGTCATTAGACCAATACAAAAAAACTTAGAGAAGTAGATCGATAAATCACAGAAAGGGACAATGAACTATATAAGTAATTATGATGATATGAAGTTTGAAGCTGAAATGCTCAAGACCACAGCGTTTGCAGTGGTGAGTCCTTTTGGATTATTCGTCTTGCAAATATTTATGCATGGGGTAAAATCCAGTTGGGAATTTCTGATACAAACTATTGCAGCCTTGGGATTCTTAGGCTTATTCTTTCTGCTAACTCATTTGGCACATGCTAGAATGGCAGATAGAGAAAAATGTTTGAAGTGGCTGCATAACAGGAAAATAAAATGGGAGAATTAACCACTATGACACCTTTTGAAGCCGTAATAAGCCTAGCTATGATCTGCATACTTATGGCACTTTTTATGTTGGGAATTTACAAACTGAATAAAGAAAATTCGATGATGATAATAAGAGAGCTTCAGGAACTCGATAAACAGCAATAAACAACCAAAGGGGGACAGCATGTATATAAGAACCAACAGCGTAGTGCTCGCTGGCTTAAAAGCCAATCTAGTATCAGTAGAAATAGACGTATCCAAGGGACTGCCGGCTTTTGCCATAGTCGGGCTAGCATCCAAATCAGTAAGCGAAGCTAGAGAGCGGGTAACCGTGGCGATGAATGCCAGCAACTATGAAGTACCGCCCAAACGTATATTAGTCAACCTCAGCCCCGCCCACATCAAAAAAGAAGGCGTGCACTTAGACCTGCCTATAGCAGCAGCAATGATTAGCGCACTTGGCTATATGCATGTAAGCCCAGAACTACTTGAAGAAATATGCTTCATCGGTGAGCTGTCACTAACAGGTGAATTAAGACCTATAGTCGGATTATTACCAATGGCGATAGAAACTAAACAACGCGCCTTGCGCTATCTTATCGTTGCTCGCGGCAACGAAACTGAGGCTTCGCTGATACTCTCTGAAAACAATAAGACAGAGGTTTTGGCGATAAATAATTTAGTAGAACTAAAAGAGCTTTGTGAAACATTGCAAGAAATATATTATTCCCCAAAAACTCAAATTCCTAACTCAGTAGATAAGCTGAGCCGCTTCAGGGTTGAGCGCATGCAGCGGCACTGCGTAGCAGCGCCAGCTAGAACCAGCTTCTCAGAAGTGATAGGACAGGCTGAAGCTAAACGCGGATTAGAGATAGCTGCTGCCGGCAGGCATCATGTGCTGATGATAGGACCGCCGGGTTGCGGCAAATCGATGCTAGCTAAACGCTTCATCAATCTACTGCCGCCACTTAGTTTTGATGAAGCACTAGAGCTAAGTAAAATTTATAGTATTAGTGGTTTTCTTAAAAACAATAATGGGCTTATCCAAGAGCGGCCGCTACGAAAGCCGCATCATACTACTACAGCCACTGCACTTATCGGTGGCGGCGTGCCAATACGCCCCGGCGAAGTGAGCCTAGCGCATAATGGTGTGCTGTTCTTAGATGAGCTAACTGAATTTGATCGCTACGCTATAGAAGTCTTAAGACAAATACTAGAAGAAAAAGAAGTGAGTCTCAGCCGTGGCATCCACGCCTGCGACTATCCAGCCGATTTCACCCTGATCGCTGCCTGCAATCCCTGTCCCTGCGGCTATCTTGGTGATATCGATCGTGCCTGCACTGACAGCCCCTTACAAGTAGCTAAATACATCTCTAAACTCTCTGGACCTTTTCTCGATCGCATCGACATACACCTCGAGCTCTCTAGACTGAGCCGCGAAGAGATGGAAGCTATAGGTAGCTCGGTGGATAATAAAGTGGATAATATTATGCGTACTAATGTTATCCGCGCTCAAGAATTCGCACTGAGCATAGATGGCGTGGACTTGTTCGCGCTTGATACAGAGACTAGAGAATTCATCAGTGAAGCTAGTCATCAGCTCAAACTCTCAGCCAGATCCTACACCAAGATACTAAGCATAGCTCGCACTATCGCTAATCTCGCGCAAGCAGAAAATATCAGCCTAGAGCATATCGCTGAAGCGCTGCAATACCGCTCGCTGAGCTGGGAGAAGTATAAACAAGAGAAGCATAGCTATTTCTAGGGGTATAATAGCGACAACGTCATTGCGAGGAGCCGCAGGCGACGAAGCAATCTCCATGCGCCAAACCAAACCCATCACCCTAAAACAAATTCACAGCGAGCTAATTAGCGGCCTAGATGGTAGCGAAGCTGAACTAGAAGCCAAAATCATCATTGAGCATGTACTTAAAATTAGCCCTGCAGAGTTAATCGCTAACCCTGAGATGCAACTTACGCGCAATCAAGTACAGAAAATTCTTGAGGTGCGCGACTTGCGCAACCACAAACATATGCCACTAGCTTATATTCTTGAAGAAGCACCCTTTATGGATCTCAAATTATTTGTTAATCGCGATGTCTTAATTCCGCGCCCCGAGACAGAGCTG
>Ga0172372_10006342_pt1 | contig 16153 bp, 13 predicted proteins | sample LakKiv5m_2_FD_114544 | JGI IMG/M metagenome (GOLD analysis project Ga0172372, IMG submission 114544) | Freshwater microbial communities from Kabuno Bay, South-Kivu, Congo - kab_092012_9.5m | ecosystem: Environmental > Aquatic > Freshwater > Lake | place: Democratic Republic of the Congo...
CGATCGCATCGAAGCGCAGATCGATCCCCGGCGCGACCACGAGACGGTCGAAGCCGACCTGCCCCCCGCCGGCGAGCGCGAGCGTCCCCCCGGCCGCGCCCCCGGCCGGGTCGGCGCCCACCGCCCGGTCCTCGATCACCTCGATCCCGGCCGCGCGCAGCCCGTCGAGGCCGTGGCTGATCGAGTCGATCTCGGCCATGCCCGCGATCACGAGGTTGCTGAAGGGGCAGGTGACGATCCTTGCCTCGGGCTCGATCAGGGTCACGGCGATCTCGGGCGCGATGCGGCGCAGGGCGCGCGCGCAACTCGCGCCCGCAAATCCCGCACCGACAACGGCGACGCGCGCGCCCGCCGCCGCCGCGGCCGGGCGGCCGAGGACGAAGGGCGCCGCGAGGGCGGTTCCGATCAGGTGGCGGCGGGTCAGTGCGGTTGCGGTCATGGCGTCCCCTCCCCTCAGCGCAGCGCGGCGAAATGGGCCGCGATGGCCGCGATCTCGTCGTCGGTGAAGCCGCGCGCGATCCGGTTCATGACCGTGCCCTCGAGTTCGCCGCTGCGATAGGCGCCGAGCAGGCGCGCCATCTCTTCGGGGGCGATATCCGCGATCGCAGGGATCTCGCCGGGGCTGCGCCCCTCGGGGCCGTGGCAGGCCGCGCACGAGCCCGCGAGCATGTCCCCCCGCGCCATCTCGGCGCCCGCCGGAAGCGCCAGAGATGTCAACACCAGTCCGAACATTGCGCCCCGTCTTGCTGCACCCATGGCCTCCCCCCCGAGCATGCCCTGCGCCTGTTGCGCCGCCCCTGTCCGCGGTGCGGGGCACGAGGCGTCCTTGGGCGAACGCTAGCGCAGCGCGGGCAGCGACGGAAGTGGGCTGTTCGGCCGCAGGGGGCCAACCCCTTATGCCGGCTTGCACAGGCCCCGAGTTGCGCCCTAGGCTCTTGCGCGAACGCGCGGGGCGGCGGCGCTGGCGCCCGGCTGCCGCGAGGTTCGGATTGCCATCCCTGAGGGTCCGGAGATGCCCCAGCACACGCCGCCTGCCCTGCATACGCGCCGCACGCTCCTGCGGCTCGCGGCGGCCGGCGTGGCGACACTTGCGGCACCGGGCCTCTTGCGCGCCAATCAGGGCGTCACCGACCTAGAGGGATTCGATTCGGTCTGGCGCGATGCCGATACGGTGATCGAGGCCAATTTCGGGCGCGACGTCGTCTATGAGCACGCGGGCCTGCACCTCGATCTGCCCGATCATGTCGATACGGGCAGTTCGGTGCCCTGCACGATTCGCATCGATGCGACCATGACGCCCGAGGACTGCCCGGTGGTCGCGCATCTGGTCTCTTACGGAAATCCGACGCCGCAGATCCTGTCGGTCTGGTTCGCCCCCGAGGCCGGGCGGGCAGAGGTCTCGACCCGCATCCGGCTCGAGCAGTCGCAGCGCGTCACCCTCATCGCGCAGATGCGCGACGGGCGGCACCTGAGGGCCGACCGCGACGTGGCGGTCAGTTTCGGCGCCTGCGCGCAGATCGGATCGGGGTCGAACGACGATGTCTTCGCCTTTCAGCCCGAGGCGCGCGTGAGCGTGCAGCCGCATGCCGCGAAGGGCGAGGTGGTGCCGGTGCGCGCCGTCATCTCGCATCCGATGGAGACGGGGCTGCGCAAGAGCGCCACCGACGAATGGGTGCGCCAGCGCATCATCTCGAGTTTCGGGGCACGGCAGGGCGCGGTCGAGTTCTTCAAGGCGCGGCTCTATCCGGCGATGTCGACCAACCCCTATTTCCTCTTCCATCTGCGCGCCGCCGCCTCGGGACCCATCGATTTCAAGTGGTTCGACATGACCGGCCCGACCTATCGCGCGCAGGCTGCCCTGGCCGTCGGCTGAGGGCGCTGACCAAGCGGCGACCCGATTGCGGCGCGCCTGTCGACACGCCTCACGGATGCGTCACCGCGCCACAGGTGTCGACAGGATGCAGGGCAGGCAAACCGCAATTACCGCTTGAGTTTTTTCGCCCCCGGACGCACCATTCCAAGGCGGGCGCGTCCCGCGTGTCGCCACAAGGCCCGGCAGAAGGCCATGCGGTGCCCCCCGAACAAGGCGGGCGTCCGGCTGCACCCCTTTCGGAACTCATGAGGGAGAAGGTTCTATGAGTTTTACCCTGAACGTGAATGGCGCGAGCCATGATGTCGACGTGGAGGCAGAGACCCCGCTGCTGTGGGTGCTGCGCGACACGATCGGCCTGACCGGAACGAAATACGGATGCGGCATCGCCCAGTGCGGCGCCTGCACCGTCCATGTCGATGGCGTGGCGGTAAAGTCCTGCAACGTCAGCGCGGCGAGCGTCGCCGGCAAGACGATCACCACGATCGAGGGCCTCTCGCCCGACGGAAGCCACAAGGTCCAGAAGGCCTGGGTCGAGAACACCGTGCCCCAGTGCGGCTATTGCCAGTCCGGACAGATCATGTCCGCGGCGGCGCTCCTGGCCACCACCCCCGCCCCCACCGACCGCGAGATCGACGCGGCGATGGCCGGCAACATCTGCCGCTGCGGCACCTATCCGGCGATCCGCAAGGCGATCCACGACGCCGCGGCCATGGGCTGAGCGAGGGAGAAACGCAAATGAACGAGATGACCCTTAGCCGCAGAAGCTTCATCCGCACCGCGGTCGCCGCGGGTGGCGGCATGATCCTCGGTTTCGTGATCCCGGGCGTGCCCAAGGTGATGGCCGAAGGCGTGCTGCCCGAAGCGTGGAAGGACCCCGCGGGCGGCTCCGAGATCAACGCCTGGCTCACGATCGACAAGAACAGCATCGTGACGGTGCGCTGCCCCCATACCGAGATGGGCCAGGGCGCGCTCACCTCGGTCGCGATGATGATCGCCGAGGAACTCAACGTGCCGTGGGCGAACATGCGCACGGTGCTCGCGGATGCCAACCGCCACGTCACGCAGGGCGAAGTCTACGTCAACATGTCGACGGGCGGCTCGAACCTCGTGCGCAACCGCCATCCGCACATCATGCAGGCCGGCGCCTCGGCGCGCGAGCGTCTGCGCGAGGCGGCGGCGCAGAAGTGGAAGGTCACCCGCGACGAGGTCAAGGCCGAGCAGGGCGTGCTGACGGCCGGCACCAACACCGCGACCTATGGCGAATTCGCGGCCGATGCCGCGAAGGTCAAGCTTGATGCCGAACCGGCGATCAAGGCCTATGGCGACTGGTGGCTGGTCGGCACCTCGGTGCCGCGCATGGACGTCGCGCCCAAGGTCAACGGCTCGGCGATCTATCCGATCGACGTGCGGCTCGAGGGCATGGTCTATGCCGCGGTCCGCGCCTGCCCGGTTCCGGGCGGGGTGCTGAAGAGCTTCAACTTCGACGCGATCAAGGGCCGCCCCGGCGTCATCGCCGCGGTGGAACTCAAGCAGGTCAAGGAAAAGCTCGCCAACGCCGACATGCGCAGCGCGATCGCGGTCGTGGCCGACAGCTTCTATCGGGCCAAGACGGCGCTCGACCTCATGCCGGTGGAATGGGACTTCGGCGCGGGCGTGCAGTATTCGACCGAAGGGATGGATGCGGCGGCGCGTGAACTGCTCGGCAAGCCTGCCGAGCATTTCGAGGCCGTCCGCGGCGATCCCCTGCCGCTGCTCGAGGCGGCGGGCGACAAGGTCGTCGTCGGCGACTACTACCGCCCCTACGAGTGCCACGCCTCCATGTGCCCGCCGACAGCGGTCGCACATGTGCAGACGACCGGGCCGCTCGCGCCGCGGGTCGATCTGTGGTCCTTCACCCAGAACGTCGCCGCCTCGCTTCTGCTCGCGGCGGACCAGTCCGGGATCGATCCGCAGAACTGCTACGTCCACGGCACCTTCCAGGGCGGCGCCTTCGGCCAGGGCAACGCGGTCGATGTGACGCGTCAGGCGGTCGAGATCGCCAAGCAGATCGGCCGCCCCGTCAAGGTCATCTGGACGCGCGAGGAGGACACGACCCAGGCCCGGACCCGTCCGCCGGTCTGGTCGCGCGGCATCACCACGCTCGGTGAGGACGGCCTGCCGACGGGGATGCTGATCCGCGCCGTGGGCGAGGAAAAGAACCCCGCCTATGCCGACCGGGGCAACCTCAACCATCCCTACATGGTGCCGAACTTCCGCTACGAGCGGGCGGTCGTCCCGACCAACATCCCGATCGGGCCGAACCGTGCCCCCGGCAACAACTCGAACGCCTTCGGCCTCGAGCAGTACATCGACGAGGTCGCACTCGCCGGTGGCTGGGATCCGCTCGAGTGGCGGATCAAGATGACCGAGGGCAACGAGCGCTGGCAGCGCGTCCTTCTCAAGATGAAGGAGGTCTGCGGCTTCACCACTGACCTGCCCAAGGGTCGGGGCATGGGTGTCGCGGTCGTCGAATCGCACGGCTCGACGGTCGGCGCCTGCGTCACGGTCGAGGTCAGCCGCCGCGGCGCCCTCTTCATCGAAAAGGTGCAGATCATCCACAACTCGGGCTACGTCCTCAATCCGCGCAATGCCGAAGAGCAGGTCTCGGGCTGCGTGGCGTGGGAATTCAGCCACGTCCTCTATGGCGGGCTGCGGGTGCAGGGCGGTCGGATCCAGAACGTCAACTTCGACAACTACAAGTTGATGCGCCTGCCCGACATGCCGGTGGTCGAGACGATCTACGCCAACTCGGAGGACCAGTGGTGGGGCGGCTTCGGCGAGACGGCCTGCCCGCCCGCGCCGCCCGCGCTCGCGAACGCGATCTTCTTCGCGACGGGCAAGCGCGTCCGCTCGACCCCGATCATCCAGCACGATCTCAGCTGGTCATGATCTGACAGACATCCGCGGCCGGGCAGGCGACTGCCCGGCCGTGCCATGTCCTGATACGCCCTGCCCCGGCGCACCTCCGCACCGGGAACCCATCGCAAGACAACGGAATAGAGATGTCGCTGAAGTCGATCGCCCTCACCCTTGTCGGTGCCGCCCTCGTGGGGGCCGCCGGCGCCTATGCCTTCGCCACCCGCCACGGCGAGATTGCCGCCATCGCCCCGCCCGATCCGGCAAGCTTCGACGGCGCGCTCGTCGAACAGGGGGCGATCGTCGCGGGGCTCGGCAACTGCCATGTCTGCCACACCGCCGCGGGCGGCGCGGAATATGCGGGCGGCCTCGCGCTGCCCACCCCCTTCGGCACGATCTACACCTCGAACATCACCCCGGATCCGGAGGCTGGGATCGGCGCCTGGTCGCTCGAGGCCTTCGTCCGCGCCATGCGCGAGGGGATCTCGCGCGATGGCAGCCACCTCTATCCGGCCTTCCCCTACGACTATTACGCCAAGGTCACGGATGCCGATCTCGAGGCGCTCTATGCCTATCTCATGACGCGCCCGGCGGATGCGACGGCGGCACCAGAGACGGCGCTTCCCTTCCCCTTCGGATTCCGCCCGCTGATGGAGGGCTGGAACATCCTGCATCTGGAAAAGGGCGTCTTCGAACCCGACCCCGCGCAATCGGAAACCTGGAACCGCGGCGCCTACATCGTCGAGGGCCTCGGCCATTGCGGGGCCTGCCACACGCCACGCGACGCGATGGGTGCCGCGCCGAAATCGGGGCCCGATGCCTATGCGGGCGGCTATGCCGAAGGCTGGTATGCGCCTCCGCTGACAGCCGCCACGACCGCGCCGATCCCGTGGACCGAGATCGCGCTCGTGAATTACCTCATCGACGGCTGGGATCGCGACCACGGCATCGTCGCGGGGCCGATGAAGCCCGTCGTCAACGACCTCTATGAGCAGTCCGAGGACGATGTCTTCGCGATCGCGGCCTACATCATGCACCTCAAGGGCGGCGAGAAGCCCGCGGCCGAGCAGGATACGATCGTGGCCGAGGCGCGCGCGCGCGCCGACAAGGCCGAATGGGGCCACCCCGAGGCGCCGGCCGTTCCCGAAGGGGCGCAGATGGCCGAGGGCGCGCGCATCTTCGAGGCGCAATGCGTGACCTGCCACAAGGCGGGCGGCCTGCCGAGCCCGCTCGGCCTTGGTACCAGCATCTGGTCGGATGAGCCGGCAAACCTCGTGCGCATCACCTTCGAGGGCAACACCCCCGGCCCGCTCGGGTCGCTCGACCGCGCGATGCCCGGCCGCGCCAACCAGATCTCGGACACCGAGATGGCGGCCCTCGCGGCCTTCATGCGCGCGCGCTTCACCGACCGGCAGGCATGGCCCGCCGCCCTTGTCGCGCAGCGCATCGCCGAGGCGCGCGCCGATCTCGCGCACAAGGCGGCCGGCGGCCACTGAGGGGCGCGCTGCCCTCTTGCGGCGGACGGGCGCGCGTGCAAATGCGCGCCCGTTCCATTTCCGCCCCGACGTGCCCAACGGAGGCTGCCATGCATGTCGCGATTGTCGAGAACTCGCCGCTCACGCATCACGGGCAGGTGGGCGTCGCCCTCAACGAAGCGGGCGCGCGGATCGAGATCTTCCGCCCGTTCGCCGACGGGCGCCTGCCCGAGGCGGGGGGTCACGACGCGCTCGTGGTCTTTGGCGGCGAGCAATCGGCGCTTGACGATGCCGAGCACCCCTACATCCCCGAACTTGCCCGGCGGATGGCGGCGGCGGCGCGGGGGGATGTCGCGGTGCTCGGGATCTGCCTCGGCAGCCAGATCCTCGCGCGCGGCCTCGGGGCGCAGAACAGGCTCGGCGTTGCGCGCGAATTCGGCTGGTGCCGGGTCGAGCGATGCGGCGACGGGGCGGGCGATCCGCTGCTCGGCGCCCTGCCCCGCGACCGCTTCCTCGTGCCGCAGTGGCACAGCGACACCTTCAGCCTGCCGCCCGGTGCCGCGCATCTCGCGCGGTCGGAAACGGCAGAGGTGCAGGCCTATCGGGTCGGGCGCGCCGGCTACGGCTTCCAGTTCCACTTCGAGGCCAACCGCGCCGTGATGGCCGACTGGCTGCGCTGCTTTCCGGCCGCCATAGCCGGGATGGACCCCGCTTTTGCGGCCGACCACCCCCGCCGCGCCGCGACCGAGGGGGCCGAGGCCGACGCGATCGGGCTGGCGCTCGCGCGCGGCTGGGTCGGGCTGATCGCGGCAGGCCCGGCGCGCTGAAACCCTGCGCCCGGGCCGCGGCGCGCGCCCTGTGCCCCGCCCCTGTGCCCCGCCCTTACGCCCCGAACGCGCCCATCCGCACGGCGACATCGCCCATGCGGTTGGAAAAGCCCCATTCGTTGTCATACCACGCAAGGACGCGCGCAAAGCGCCCCTCCATCACCCGCGTCTGGTCGAGATGCAGGATCGAGGAATGCGGATCGTGGTTGAAGTCGATGCTGACGTTCGGCGCATCGGTCACGGCGAAGATCCGCCCCATCGGCCCCGCAGCCGCCGCGCGGAAGGCGTCGTTGAGTTCCGCCTCGGTCGTGTCGCGCAAGGTCTCGAAGGTCAGATCCACGACCGACACGTTGGGCGTCGGCACCCGGATCGCGACGCCGTCGAGCTTGCCCTTGAGTTCCGGCAGCACGAGGCCCACGGCCCGCGCCGCCCCCGTCGTCGTCGGGATCATCGAGAGCGCCGCGGCGCGCGCGCGATAGAGATCCTTGTGCATGGTGTCGAGCGTCGGCTGATCGCCGGTATAGCTGTGCACCGTCGTCATGAAGCCGCGCCGGATCCCCACCGTCTCGTGCAGGATCTTCGCGACCGGCGAGAGGCAGTTCGTCGTGCACGAGGCGTTCGACACGACCCGGTCCTCGGGGCGCAGCGCATCGTGGTTGACGCCCTCGACGATGGTGCGATCCGCCCCTTCGGACGGCGCCGAGACGAGGACGCGCCGCGCCCCCGCCGCCAGATGCACCGCCGCCTTGTCGCGGGCGGTGAAGATGCCGGTGCATTCCATCACCACATCGAGGCCGCCCCAGTCGAGCTGGGCTGGATCGCGCACCGCCGTCACGCGCATCGGGCCGCGGCCGGCATCTATCCAGCCCTCGCCCGTCTTCACCTCGAAGGGCAGCCGGCCGTGCACGCTGTCGAACCGCAAGAGATGGGCGTTCGTCTCGACCGGGCCGAGATCGTTGATCGCCACCACCTCGATGTCGCGCCGCCCCGATTCGAGGATCGCGCGCAGCACATTGCGCCCGATCCGCCCGAAGCCGTTGATCCCGACCCTGACTGCCATTCCCGCCTCCGACACGCTGAAACCTCAGCCGCGCCATAGCGCAAAGCGATGGCGCGGAACAGGGGCACCTCAGCGGTCGGGGGCGGGCCGGGGCCCGAGCCCGAGCGCCCGCCGCCAGAGCGCGGCCGAGAGGACGGGGCGGGCGCGGCCATCGGCGCGCGGACGGCGGAACACCCGCCCGCGCGCGGCAAACCACGTCCGCGTCAGATGCGCCGCCGCCACGCCATAGGCCCCGCCCGCCAGCACGTCCGACACCCAATGCGCCCCCACCACCACGCGGCTTGCCGCCGCCGCGCAGCCGATCGCGATCAGGATGGCCCACGCCCGCGGCACCAGAAACCCGAGCGCCACCGCCACCGTCAGCGCGGTCGTCGAATGGCCCGAGGGGAAGCTGGCAAAGGCCGCCTCGAAGGAAAAGGGCGCGAAGGCGAAGGGGTCCGGCGGATCGAAGGTGCCGGGCCGGCTGCGGCCGATCATGTTCTTGACGAGCCAGACGCTGATTCCGCCCGCCGCCACCGCGACGAAGACGAACCACGCGACCCCCTGCATCTGCCGCAGCGCCAGCGCGCGCGCAAATCCCGCCCGCCGCGCCGCAAGCGCGCAGACCGACGCCAGCCCCAGCGCGCCGAGCCCCGACCACGCCGAATTGCCGACCTCGGTCAGCACCGCGAACACCGACGCGAGCGCATCGGCATGCGCGCGGACCGCCGCAAACAGCCGCGCATCCGCCACGAGCGCACAGGCGATCAGGACGCCAAGGACGACCGCCCCCGCGGCGGTGCGGTTCGTCATGGCGCGACCGGCTGCAGGAGGTCGAGCCGCACGATGCGCCCCGCCCCGATCGCCAGCCCCTCGACACGCCCGCCGACCTGCCAGCCCGGCGCATCGGCCGGAAGATCCCCCGCGGGACGCAGCGCCACCGCGCAGGGGTCCGCAGCAACGGCGGCCGGCGGCGCGGCATCCGCGGGCAGGCGCGGCGTCTCGCGCCCGCCGACCCAGACGACCGAAGGCTCCTCATACCCCCAGCCCACGAGGACCGGCCGCGCGCAGCCCCGCGCGGCGGCGAGCGCCTCGGCCGCGGCCGCCGCGCCCTCGGTCGGCCAGAGATAGGGGGTCCGCGCAAGACCCGAGAGCAGCGCGGCATTGAAGACCGCCCCCCCGAGCGCCAGTGCCGCGATCGCCGCCGCCCCGCGCCCCCGTCCGAGCAGCGCAAGCCCGATCGCGCCGCCCGCCAGCGCGGCCAGCACCGCCCCGACCACCAGCGCGACCGCCGCGGGCGGCGTGCCCCAGCGCAGCTGGAACGCGACCAGCACGACCGCCGCCGCCGGCATGGTCGCGAGCGCGACCGCGACCACCGCCCGCCCCCCCCGCCCCGGCGCCTGCCGCAACCCGAGGATGCCGGCCGCCACGAGGATCGCGAGCGCGGGATAGACCGGCATCGTGTAGTGGAATAGCTTGGTCGGGACCGCCTCGAAGACGAGCCACAGGGGCACGATCGCGGCGAGCGCGAATTTGAGCCGCGCCTCGGACCGCCGCCGCCAGAGTGCCGCGAGCGCGAGCGGCACCAGCGCCGCCCCGGGCCAGAACGCAAACCAGAGCACCGCAAGATAGGTGCCGGGCGGCGCGCCCTTGCCCTCCTGCCCCGCCACGACCTTCGAGACGAGATCGCCAAGGACCGCCTCTTGCCAGAAGGCCGCGCCGCCGACGAGGGTGATGCCCACAAGCCACGGCAGCACCAGCGCCACCCCGGCTAGGATCGGGAGCGGCGCGCCGAGCGGGCGCAGCCAGCGCAGATCGCGCATGAGCGCGCCGTAGCCGAGCGCCGCGAGCGCCACCGCGAGCGGCCCGATCGGCCCCTTGATCAGGATCGCCCCGCCGCAGGCCAGCCAGAAGGCCCAGGGCGCCCAGCGTCCCGGGGCCGGCCGGGCGCGCGCGGCGGCGCCCGCCTCCGGCCGCGCCCCGCCCTGCCAGCCCCCGCCCTGCCAGCCCCTGCCCGCCCGCGCCAGCCGCGCGAGCACCACGAGCATCCCGAGCACGAGGGCGATCAGCACCGCATCGGTCTTTGCGATGCGCGCCTCGCCCGCAAGGACGAAGGCCGAACCGAAGATCGCCGCCCCGGCGACCCCGACCTGCGGCCCGAAGAGCGTGGCGCCAAGCACGCCCGTCAGCGCGATCGCGGCGATGGCACCGATGAGCGAGGGGAGCCGCCAGACCTGAAGCGGCGCCTCGGCGCCCGCCCCGCTCAGACGCGCGGCGATGCCCTGCAGCCAGTAGATCCCGACCGGCTTCTTGTAGCGCGGCTCGGTCTGAAAGCGGATGTCGACCAGCGCGCCATCCTCGACCATCTGCCGGCTCGCCTGCACGAAGAGCGCCTCGTCGCGGTCGATGACGGGGAGGGCCGCCTGACCGGGTAGAAGCAGGAGCACGAGCGCGAGCAGAAGCGCGCCCCACCCCGTCCAGACCCCGTATCGCTGCAGCCCCATCGCGCCCGCCCCATCGCGCCCGCGCCGTCGGCGGGCCGCTCCGGGGCATAGCGCGTCGGGCCGCGCAGGTCCATCGCAAGGGCCGGCTTGCAGGGGGCTGCGGCGCGGCCTATGGCGCGGCGGCAGGCTGCACGGAAGGAAAGCCCGGTGGAGGCGCTCGCCAAGGTCTTCGAGGTGACCGCGCCGGTCGTGCTGGTCGCGGCGGCGGGGTTCGTTTGGGCGCGGCGCGGGTTCGAGTTCCCGGTCGATTTCATCACGCGGCTGATGATGGCCGTCTGCATGCCCGCGCTCGTGTTCGTGGCGCTGACGCAAAGCGCGCTCGGGCCCGGCGTCCTCTCGCAGATCGCGCTCGCGGCGGCGGTGGCCTATGGGGCGCTCTGGTGCCTGATCTGGGCGCTGGTGCGCCTGCTCGGCCTCGCGCAGCGGACCTATCTCTCGCCGCTCGTCTTCGGCAATACCGGGAACCTCGGGCTGCCGCTCGCGCTCTTCGCCTTCGGGCCGGAGGGGCTTGGGCTCGCGGTGGTGGTCTTTGCCGTGATGCTCGTCTGGAACTTCACGCTCGGCGTCTGGGCGGTCGCGGGCGACAGCGACCCGGGCCGGCCGCTGCGCGAACCGATCCTGTGGGCGAGCATCGGCGGGATGGCGGCGCTCGTGCTCGGCTGGCAGCCCCCGGTCTGGGCGACGAACACGCTCGAACTGATCGGGCAGCCGGCGATCCCGCTCATGCTCTTCGCGCTCGGCGTGGCGATGGCGCGGCTCGGGACGCGCCAGATCGGGCGCGCGGCGGGGTTGTCGGCGCTGCGACTGGCGATCTGCCTTGCGGTCGGGGTCGGGGCGGCGACGCTGTTCGGCCTCGGACCCGTCCCCTTCGCGGTACTGGTCCTCCAGATCGCGACGCCGGTTGCCGTCACCTCCTATCTGCTCGCGCAGCGCTTCGGCGCGGATGCCGACGCGGTGGCGGGGCTGGTGATCGCCTCGACGCTTCTGTCGATCGCGACGCTACCCGCGCTGATCGCGCTGCTGATCTGAGCGCGCGCGCCGGGGGTCAGGCGAAGTTCGCGCCCTGCCAGGCGTCGATGTCGAGCGCATTGCCGACAAAGCGCGCCAGATGCCCGACCCCGAGGCCGGCGGCCGTCGCGATGACATGAAAGAGGTGCTGATCGGCGCCCGTTGCCTGCGACGAGGCCGTGAGCACCAGCGCCTCGGCCCCTTCGGCGATGCGCAGGCCCGCGAAGGCCCCGCCCTCGGAGAGCGCGCGGCCGAGCGCCCCGGGATCGTCGAGCCCCTCCTGCACGAGGCGCAGGATGGTTCCGCCGACATCGGCCTCGGGCACGCGCGCCGCGGACACGACCGCAAGCAACGCCACCCCGGCGAGCGGGGCGAAGGCGACCAGATCGCCCGCGGCGCCCTGCACGAAGCCATGCACAACATCCGAGCCATTCGCGGCGGGCGTCGTCTCGAAGTGCAGCCTGTCCTGCGCCTGCACCACCTCCGAGAGGTCGATGAGATCGTCCCCCGCCCCCCCGCGGACGACATCGGCCCCCTCGCCCGCAAAGATCCGGTCATCGCCCGCCCCCCCATAGAGGAGATTGGCGAGTTCATTGCCCACGAGCAGATCGGCGCCCGTGCCGCCGAACGCGTTCTCGATCTCGCTCCCGGCCGAGATGGTCAGCTGCCAGGGCGCGGTGATGAGGGACGACTGCGCGCCGAGGTGGCTGTGCGCACCCGGCCGCAGGTCGATCCGGGCGGGCTCGCTGCGGCCCTCGGCGCTGATCGTGTCGGTCCCGGCGCCATCGAGCACGAAGACGCCCTCGCGGGCCGAGAAGACATGGACATCATCGCCCGCGTTCCAGCCCGGGTTGACCCCGAAGATCCCGGCAAGCGCCATCAGGTCGAGGTCGCGAAACGCGCCGTCGAAGGCCTCAGGGCGCAGGGTATAGGTCATCGCCGTCCAGAAGGAATTGTCCTCGGCCTCGGGCAGGACCGTGCCGGCGGCCCCGTCGGCCTCGAACGGGTGCTTGAGGCCGAGCGCGTGGCCGAGTTCGTGAACGACGAGTTCATAATCGAGATTCGTCCCGGCCCCGCTGCGCGACGGGGCGTCCGAGGCGTTCGAGATCAGCACATCCGACCCGATGGGCAGGTTCGTCATCGGGAAATAGGCATAGCCCGCGAGCCCCGTCTGATCGTTCTGCGAGATCGCGACGACGTTGAAGCCCCCGAGGTCGGAGACCTCGACGAAGGTCACGTCGATGACGCGCTCTAGGTCGGCGAAGACCGCGCGAAAGGCCGTGCGCACGGCCGCCGACGCGGGCGCCCAGCCTTCGGCATCGAGGCCCGTGTAATAGTCCGGCATCACCTCGGGAAAGGCATAGCCCACGACGCCGTCGAAGCTGGCGTAGAAATCGGCAAGCCCCGCATAGTCGGCGTTGCCGAGCGCCGCGATCCAATAGGGCGCGACCTCAACGGGGCGCAGCACGAAGGCCGCCGGGTCCGGGGCGGTCGGGGGCAGATAGGGCGATGAGGGCGGCACGTAGCCCGCGGGCAGGCCCGTCGTGGCGCCTCCGGGGCTTTCCGGCGCCCCGGCACCGCCGCCCCCGCATCCCTGCAGCATCAGGAGGGCGGGCACCGAAAGGGCGCGCCGCGCAGGGCGGTTCAGCGGTCGCCGGGGGTGGGGCGAAGGGTCCGACATGGTGGCGATGCCTCTCCGAGAAGTGTGACTACTGGGTGACTCGGAACCGGAATGATAGCACCGTGGCCGCCGCTGTCAGGTGCCCGGCGCGAAGGGTGCCGCGAGGGGGTGCGTCCTCAGCCTGCCGGCAGGGCGGCACCCTCGACCATCGTCACCCCGAGCGTCCCGATCCCCTCGATCACGACCTCGACCCGCTCGCCCGGACGCACCGGGCGCGCCCCGATCGAGGTGCCGCAGGCGATGACGTCGCCGGGTTCGAGGATCATGTCGTGCGAGATCAGGCGGACGATCTCGGCGGGCGGCAGGATCATGTCCGAGAGCGCGTAGGACTGCCGCTCGCGCCCGTTGACGAGGGTCCGCACCCCGAGGCTGCGCCAGTCGAGCCCCGTCGCGACGACGGGCCCGATCGGGCCGAAGCCCGCCATCCCCTTGGCGCGGGTCCATTGCGCAAAGGACGGATCGGCAAAGAGGACATCGAGCGCGGTGAAGTCGTTGACGCAGGTGTAGCCGAAGATCGCGGCCTCGGCCCGGGCGGCATCCGCACGGTGGCAGCGCTGCCCGATCACGATGCCGAGTTCGCCCTCGAAGATGACGCGCCCGACTTCGGGCGCGATGGCGACCTCGGCATCGGGGTCCGAGAGGCTCTCGGGCGACTTCAGGAAATAGAGCGGATGGGTCGGCCGCGCCCAGCCGTTGCGCTCGGCCGCAGCGTGGAAATTGTTCCAAAGCCCGATGAACCGGCGCGGGACCACCGGGGTGAGCAGGCGCGCCCCCTCGGTCGCGACCCGCGCGCCCGCAGGCTCGGCCGCGCCGAGCCCCGCGCGCGGCTCGAGCAGCCCGCCCTCCAGCACGCCTGCCAGAACCCGACCGTCTGCCATCTGCATCCGCGCCCAGATCATCGCCCGCCCCCCTTGCCGTTGCGGCTTGCCCTCTAGCGCCGGCAGCGTCGGCGGGGCAAGGGCGTTCGTCCCCGGCGGGGCGGCACGCGATCGGGATCATCGTCCAAAATTGCTGCTTCAAGATATGGATCAAGGCGGTCTATGTTCGTATCAAGTTGGTATCGGAGTTCGAGACCATGTCCAGCCGGAACGATGCCCCACCCCTGACCGAACAGATCAAGGCCGGCGCCGAGATCGAACTCGACTACATCCGCAAGCTCGGCTCGAGCCGCAACCTCATCCTCGCCTCCGAGAACCTCGGCGCCTACGAGGCGCTGCTCATGCTCGTGAACAAGCACGACGAGGGGCTGCCGGTCTATGAGCTCATCACCTCGATCCAGTCGCGCTTTTCGAGCCAGTCCGGAATCATCAAGCGCATCCGCATCATGCGCGACTCGGGCCTGATCGAGGATCACCCGGGGCCCAAGCGCTCGCAGGTCTATCTGCGCCCCTCGAACGTGATCCTGCGCGAATTGGGCGAGATCATCGCGCGCAAGCACCAGCGCCCCTGATCGGGCTGCACGCGCCGCGATTCGCCAGCGGGTTGCACACCGCCAGCGCCCCATGCGCGCACAGCACCCCCGCGCGGCGTTTTTCGGACGGTTGCACAAAAATTAGGCGCCACCCGGCGCCGGGCTCCTGCCCAATGCGCGAATTGGTTCGCACCCTGCAGCCGAAGCGCCGGATCCGACCCGCAGGCGGCATCGGCGGCGATGGTGATCGTTGATATATTGCAGCGATTTATAGGACGCGGGCGGGCGCCCGGGCCCTGCGGACCGGCCCGAGATTGGTGCCCTTGACTCCGTGATTGTGCCCTTCTTAGCTGTCACCAATCCGGAAGGGGTCGGGTCAAAAACCCGGCAGAGCCGCGGCCGTCCCGCCCCTTCCACGTCGAGTTGCTGCGCGCGTCCTCATGCGACGCCCATTCGGAAGGCTGAAGCGATGGCTTGGTTCCTCGGCATTGTCGTCCTGCTGATCGCGCTCGTGCTGCTGATCCTGTTCCTCAACAGGTATTATCGCAAGGCGACGCGCGAGGTCAGCGTGATCCGCACGGGTCTGGGCGGCCAGAAGATCGTGCTCGATGGCGGCTGCATCGCGCTGCCCTTCCTGCACAAGGTCTCCGAGGTGAACATGCGCACGACGCGCCTCGAGATCGAGCGCAACGGCGCGAAATCGATCATCACCCGCGACCGTCTGCGCGTCGATGTGGCGGCCGAGTTCTACGTCCGCGTCCGCGCGACGCCCGAGGGCGTCGCGACGGCGGCGCAGGCGCTGGCGGGCAAGTCGTTCCGCGCGGCCGAACTGGCAGAGACGCTCGAGGGCAAGCTTGTCGATGCGATGCTCTCGGTCGCGGCGCGCTACACGATGGACGAGCTTCAGGACAACCGCGGCGCCTATGCACGCGAAGTGTCGGGGCTTCTGGCGGAAAACCTCGCGCAGAACGGTCTCATGCTCGAATCCGTCTCGCTCACCCGGATCGACCAGACGCCCTTTCACGCGCTCGATGAAAACAACGCCTTCAACGCGCTCGGGATGCGGCGCCTGGCCGAGATCATCGCCGTCAACAAGAAGGAACGCGCCGCGATCGAGGCCGACGCCGACGTCGCCGTCCGCCAGAGCCAGCTTGACGCCACCAAGCGCCGGCTCGGCATCGCGCGCGAGGAAGAGGAAGCGGTGATCGCCCAGCAGCGCGAGATCGAGATCGCGCGCTCGCGCAGCGTGGCCGAGACGGCCGAGGAACAGGCCGCGAGCGAGAAGCGCCGCGAGGCCGCCCGGATCGCGCGCGAGCGCGAGGTGCGGCTGAGCGAGATCCAGCGCGACCGCGAGGTGCGCCAGCAGACGCTGCAATCGGAACTCGCGACCGCGATGACGAAGATCGACAACGCCCTCACGCTTGCCGCCAAGCGCGTCGA
>Ga0172372_10006343_pt1 | contig 16152 bp, 11 predicted proteins | sample LakKiv5m_2_FD_114544 | JGI IMG/M metagenome (GOLD analysis project Ga0172372, IMG submission 114544) | Freshwater microbial communities from Kabuno Bay, South-Kivu, Congo - kab_092012_9.5m | ecosystem: Environmental > Aquatic > Freshwater > Lake | place: Democratic Republic of the Congo...
AAATCAGATCAATAAGAACTTTGAGAAAGAATTGCGCCGATGGTCCAAGGATAATCTTCTGGCAGAAACGCGCGAAACGTTTATCAATGAACGTCGCGTGCTGACTGTAATGTCAACCCACAAACGGAAGATCTCAGGGACGGTGGTCGGTTCTTCTAAAACAGGCAGCCTCACGTTCATTGAACCTCAGATCAATATCCAACTCAACAACGAACTGGAATTGCTGCTCGACGACGAACGGAAAGAGATCTTTCTCATTCTGCAGCAACTTTCGCACGAATTGGCGTTGCATCTCGAACTCATTCAGGCTTATCAGCGAATTCTTGTCAAATTCGACTTTATCAATGCGAAATGTCGCTTGGCGCTTGAATTAAATTGCTGTCTTCCAGGTTTGGTGAAAGATTCACGCATTGAGTTGATCGATGCCTTCCATCCTATTCTTTGGAAAAGCAACAAAGAGGCAGGAAAAGTGACCTTTCCTCAATACATCCGAATGGATCGTTCCATGCGCATGCTGGTGATCTCAGGTCCTAACGCGGGAGGTAAAAGTATTACGTTAAAGACAATTGGATTAGTGCAGCTAATGTTACAAGCCGGACTTCTGGTCCCGGTGAATCCTAACAGTAAAATGTGCTTTTTCCAGCAAGTTTTGACGGACATTGGAGACAACCAATCGATTGAAAATGAACTAAGCACCTATTCCTACCGGCTAAAACGCATGCAGCATTTTCTGACCGTTTCCAATCAGCGCACCTTGTTGTTGCTGGATGAATTTGGCACTGGTTCGGATCCCGATTTGGGAGGTGCATTGGCTGAAGTCTTCTTTGAAGAACTCTACAACAAACGAAGTTTTGCCGTGATCACCACGCATTACGGAAACATCAAGCTGAAAGCCGATAAACTTAAAGAAGCTGTGAATGGCTGTATGCTATTCAATACTGAAACACTCGAACCATTGTATCGATTTTCAATAGGTCAGCCGGGAAGCTCGTTCACGTTTGAAGTAGCGCAGATCAACGGCATCCCGCTGGAATTGATAGACCGGGCCAAAACGCGCATCGACCAGCGAAAAGTAAAGATGGACCAGCTTTTACACGAACTGCAGCGCGAAAAAACCTACCTCGAAAAGTTGAACAAAGAGCACATCGATGCCCAGGCTGCAGCAAACAAGGCACGGGAAGATTTTCTGGAGCGAAAAGCGCGGTTCGAGGAAAAGCTGAGATCACAGCAAGAATTCATTGAGAAGAATAACAAGTTCCTTCAGAATGGAAAAAAACTTTCGGCATTCATCGATAAGTTTGTCACTCGTTCGCGAAAAAAAGACGTGAATCAGCCGTTATTTGAAGAGATCCGAAAATACCTTACCGTCGAAAAAAGCAAACTGGAAGATGCCGATCGCAAAGAGAAACTCATGAAAGCGGCGCAGTCGCCCAAACCGAAAAAGCAAAAGGTTCAGAAACCAGAAATGGATCCCTATCAGAGGCATAAGATTATGGTAGGTTCTTCCGTTAAATTGATCTCCACCAAACAAAGTGGCACCGTAGAATCCATCGATGGCGAAATCTTGACCGTCACTTTTGGATTCTTACGGATGAAGGTGGAGCGAGAGAAGTTGATGTGTATTAATTGATTCAATTATCCCACACAACCGATTAAAAGTCTTTCAAAAACGTTCCTAACTCCCAGGCAGGAATAAAGTGGATCCCTTCTTTTTCCGTGTAGGGCAATTCATCCATTGTAACAATCACTTTTGGATAGTTGTTTTTCAAGGAGAGTAAATTGCTAATTTCTCTTTCAAACGTTGCTTCATTTTCTAACGTAAACGAAACTTGTACGAACAATGTTTTTTTGTTTCTCGTTGCAACGAAATCGATTTCCTTATCTCTCAAAGCACCTACATTGACTTGAAAATCTGCTTTTAACAATTCCAAATACACACTATTCTCCAGCACATTCCCATAACCAGAAGTGTTTGAACCAAACAAATAATTCCGGAAGGCAAGATCGTTCAGATAGAATTTCGCATTTCCTCCCAACAACTCCTTTCCGCGTATATCGTAGCGTTCACAGCGGTGAATCACAAACGTTTGAGCCAGATAATTCAAATAATTGGCCACCGTTTCGTAATTTGTTTTACGCTTTTTGCTTTGAAAATAATTGACCACATTATTTATGGAAAACAGATTTCCAATGTTATTCGCGACATAATTAAATATATCGATGAGCAATACGGCATCCTTTATCGAATAGCGCTGAACAATGTCACGCAAAATGATGGTGTCTTTCAAAGAAGAAACATAATACATCTTGCTCTCGTCATTAGGTAGGAAAAACAATTCAGGCAACGCTCCCTGATTTAAAAACTGTACACAATTCTTGCGGCTAACTTCTTTTTTAGTATACGCGCAGAATTCGTCAAACCGAAAAGGAAGAATGTTAAAGCGTACATATCTTCCAGAAAGCAAACTAGCGAGTTCTCCTGAGAGCAACTCTGAATTCGAACCTGTGATAAATAAATCTGTATCCTCCGTAAAATCCTGTGAAAGTGAATTGACGATGCGTTCCCACTCTAGGATTTGCTGAACCTCATCGATAAACACGTACAAGCGCCCTTCAATCTTTGAATGAAGGCGATAGAATTGTATGAAATTCCGGAGGTCGCTCTGATGGGCAATGAAATCAAAATCAGTATATTCCTTATTTATGTATAATGTGTTCTGAGCAGGCACACCTCGATCGATCAAATGAGCAATATATTGTCTGAGAACAAAACTCTTTCCTACTCTTCTCTGCCCAACAAGAACTTTAACAAGTCGGGAGTCCTGAAAATACACCAGCTGATCAAGATAGCGCTGTCGCACATAACCAACTTTGATAGGATTACTCCAAAAATTATACTTAGAAACTTTATTTAAATTATCAATCACACCTGATTTTTAATTCAAAAATACATTTTTTTTTGGTTTCATCTTATTATTTTGCATAATTATCATATTTTTAAGTTTTGACTTATTTTTATACAATTTGATTTCATAAAAAAAAACATCACGGTTACTTGAGTTGACGCTCTCAAAACCGCGCATTCAACCCAAAGGGAAACTCCGCCCCCCAAGCCTACTTAAGTAAAAATCGAATCAGGTCTTTCAGTCAATTCATCCTTTCTACTTTTTGCTTGATCAAAAAGTAGAGCAAAAAATTAAGGCTTTGGATTTGTTCTGGGTTCGGCGTTACATATTTCCATCCTACAATTTTATTCTGTCCGAACCCTTTTCTGCTCCTTCTGTGTTTCTGTTTTGTCAGTGATCCTACGGCTTCCTCCAAAACGACGAAACACAGTGCGGTTTGAAAACCGAAAAATCCAAGGCCGGTTATATACTCTTGGCATTTTTGTAATTATCCTCTTTGCAATGCTGAGGTTGGTTTCCTGCCTAGCCTAGATACTTTTCTGACACTAACTTGAGTTTATTCTATTCCTAATTCGCCAACAACTTGTGTGAAGGAGCAAACTTAGTTAAGCTGATGCCTTGTACTGCTTTGGTGTATTCTTCAATGGTTGGTGTGCGACCAAGAATCGTAGAAAGAATCACCACCGGCGTAGAAGAAAGCAAGGATTCTCCTTTTTTGCCCTCGGTATCTTCTACCACTCGACCCTGGAACAAACGCGTAGAGGTAGCCATAACCGTATCTCCTTTTTCCGCTTTTTCCTGATTACCCATGCACAGGTTACAACCCGGACGCTCCAGGTAAAGCATGTTCTCGTATTTTGTTCGCGCTTCTCCTTTCGGTGCGTTGTCGTCGAATTCGAATCCGGCGTATTTTTGCAAGATCGCCCAATCACCCTCTGCTTTCAACTCGTCCACGATGTTGTATGTTGGTGGAGCAACAACAAGTGGTGCTTTAAATTCCACCTTGCCGTTATGTGCTTCAGCATTCTTCAGCATCTGCGCCAGGATCTTCATGTCTCCTTTGTGGACCATACACGAACCGATGAAGCCCAGATCCACCTTTTTCGTTCCTCCGTAGAAGGACAAAGGACGGATCGTATCGTGCGTGTAGCGCTTGGAAACGTCTTTATTATTCACATCCGGGTCAGCAATCATTGGTTCAGCGATTTGATCCAGATCCACCACCACTTCTGCATAGTATTTCGCGTTCTGATCCGGCTTAAGAGCCGATTTCTCTCCTGAACGGATCTCCGCAATGCGCTTGTTCGCTTTATCAATCAAGCCTTGCAGAACCTGATTCTTATTATCCATGCCCTTGTCGATCATGATCTGGATGCGGCTTTTTGCAATTTCCAGTGATTGAATCAGGGTCTCGTCTTCTGAGATACAGATGGATGCTTTCGCTTTCATTTCAGCCGTCCAGTCGGTAAATGTGAAGGCCTGGTCAGCAGTCAATGTTCCAATGTGAACTTCAATCACACGACCTTGGAAGACGTTCTCGCCGCCGAACTGATGCAACATTTGTGCTTGTGTCGCGTGTACCACGTCGCGGAAGTCCATGTAGTCCTTCATCGTTCCTTTGAACGTCACTTTCACCGATTCCGGAATCGGCATGGACGCTTCACCAGTTGCTAAAGCGAGCGCAACCGTACCTGAATCCGCACCAAATGCAACCCCTTTAGACATACGCGTATGGGAGTCCCCACCAATGATGATGGCCCAATCGTCGATCGTGATATCGTTCAATACTTTGTGGATCACGTCCGTCATGGAATGGTAAACTCCTTTCGGGTCACGCGCGGTGATCAAACCGAACTCGTTCATGAACTTCATCAGTTTCGGAATATTTGCTTGCGCTTTTTTATCCCATACCGATGCCGTGTGACATCCAGATTGATAGGCTCCATCCACGATCGGAGAGATTACGGTAGCCGCCATGGACTCCAGTTCCTGAGCTGTCATCAATCCTGTTGTATCTTGCGAACCAACGATGTTAACCGTTACGCGAACGTCAGATCCGGCATGCAATACTTTGCCAGGTGTATTTCCAACAGCATTTCTGTTGAAGATCTTTTCTACCGCTGTTAATCCTTGTCCATCGTTGGAAATTTCTTTCGAAGGAGCAAAAACGACGGGAGCTGTAATTCCTAATGTTTTCGCAGCGAAGGTTTGGATCTTTTTACCGAATACGATCGCATAGGATCCACCCGCTTTGATGAATTCCATTTTTTGCGGTGTCAGCGCTTTCGACATATCGATCAGCTCTTTATCACCGTTGTAAAGTTTCTTTGTTTTGGTATTGATCGTCAGCACCGTGCCTGTTTCCACTGAATAGGTTTGCTCGAGAATCGGCTCGCCATTTTCATCTCGGACAAGGTTTCCGCTGGCATCGGTTTTCTTCACCCAGTTCTTCAGGTCGATACCGATACCTCCGGTAACATCTACTGTCGTAAGGAAGATTGGAGAAATACCGTTCGTTCCACCAACGATCGGAGCAATGTTCACAAAAGGAACATACGGACTCGCCTGCTTTCCTGTCCAGAGCGCCACATTATTCACTCCCGACATACGCGATGACCCAACGCCCATGGTTCCTTTTTCCGCGATCAGCATCACACTTTTATCCGGATGTTGTGCACGAAGCGCTGTGATTTCCTCCTGTGCTTCAGGCGTGATCATGCACTTACCATGCAGTTCACGATCCGAACGGGAGTGCGCCTGATTTCCGGGAGACAATAAATCCGTCGAAATATCCCCTTCACCTGCGATAAATGTGACGATCTTGATCTCTTCAGGTACCTCAGGAAGCTTTGTAAAGAATTCCGCTTTGGCATAACTCTCCAGAATGTCTTTAGCAACCGTATTTCCTTTTTCATACGCTTCCTTCAAACGCGCCATATCAGCGTCATAGAGGAAAACTTGTGTTTTGAGGACATCCGCAGCACCTTGCGCTATAGATGCATCAGCTCCAAGAGCAAGATCCAACAGAACGCCGATAGAAGGTCCACCTTTCATGTGTGACAACAATTCCAACGCAAAGGCCGGTGTGATCTCGTTGACAATTGCTTCACCGAGTACAATTTCTTTCAGGAATTTTGCCTTCACACCTGCTGCAGGAGTGGTTCCTGGTAAGGTGTTGTAAATGAAAAAGTGAAGTGATTCCGAGCGATGTGCGTTTCCTGCATCTTTGATTTGCGCGATGATCTCACTTGTTAATTCAGCACTGTCAATTGGTTTGGGGTGCAATCCCTGTGCTTTTCTTTCTTCGATTTCCTTAAGGTATTCCTGATAGTTACTCATAATGAGGTATTGTGTTTACTGGTAATTTTCTATTCTTCAGACAGGAACTTGACACACATGAAGTGGCGTAGATTTTTCCCTGTCTTCTACCTTGCGAATTTAAGAAAACAATGGAATTTGAAAGAAGGAAATTAGGAAGAAAGTAGGAAATAACTTTGTTAAATATGGCTGAAATAAACTAATACTTAATCAGGAAAATCAGTTAACAATACATTATCGGCTCGATTGGCGAAGTGACGGAAAGAAAATACTCGATTGGATAACCATTGCCGAAAAGCGCTTGTCGCTTGTAAGCCGAGACGGCTTGCACTCTTTTCGCGCAATGGTCCAAGAGAAGATTTTCTCCGAACGGCTTCAATCGAGACTTGATCTTTTCGTTCTTTTGGATCAAGCCAAAAGAACAAATAAAAATTCAAGAGTAGTTTCCGAGGGTCGTTCTCCTACTTTTAACTGGCTAAAAGCAGCAAAAGCCCCATCACTTTTGCAAGGAACCTGCCGTTGGCACCGTTGACAAAACTGCGCTGCGTGCCTCCGCATCTCCGCTTGATTTGCAACTGGTTCTGTGCAAAAGTGATTGTTGAACGACGGTAGAATAATAGAAGAATATCGAAATCGATTTTAATCTTTGTTCTTTAAAAAGAATAATTTCCTATCTTTGCACCCCGCTAAGCATGGCTGTGCGGAAAAATAGTATTAATAACCAATAGTTTAATTATGAATTCTTACGAAACTGTTTTCATTTTAACTCCCGTTTTGTCTGAGGATCAGGCAAAGGAAGCAGTGCAGAAATTCGAGGGCGAAATATCGTCATTGGGTGGAAAAGTTAAGCACTCTGAGAGCTGGGGATTGCTAAAGATGGCATATCCTATTCAGAAAAAATCTACAGGATTCTACTTCTTGGTAGAGTTCGAAGCGGATGGAAAAGCGGTAGCTGATCTTGAAGTATCATTTAAGCGTGACGAGCGTGTAATGCGTTTCCTTACGGTGAAAATGGACAAAGATCACCTGGCGTACGCTGAAAAAAGAAGAGCAAAGCGTGGTGAGAAAAAAGCTGCACCGGCTGAAGCTTAATCAGTAACACTTAATTTTTAAACAAATGTCACAGAACGATATTCGCTATTTGACTCCGATCAACATCGAGATCAGAAAAGAAAAATACTGCCGTTTCAAGAAAAGCGGAATTAAATTCATCGATTACAAGGATGCTAGCTTCCTGTTGAAATTGGTGAATGAGCAAGGCAAGATCCTTCCTCGTCGTATCACTGGTACGTCTGCGAAATACCAGAAGAAAGTTAACAAAGCGATCAAACGTGCACGTCACATCGCTGTTTTGCCATACGTTGGCGATATGTTGAAATAAACCCAATTGTTCCACATTTAACTAATTAGAATCATGGAAGTAATTCTTAAAAAGAACGTTGACAAGCTGGGTTATGCAAACGAGATCGTTAGTGTAAAACCTGGTTACGGAAGAAATTTCCTTATCCCTCAGGGATATGCCATTTTGGCTACTGCCTCTGCGAAAAAAGCACACGAAGAGGTAATGCGTCAAAAAGCACACAAAGAAACCAAAATGTTAGCTGAGGCTCAAGAGCTTGCAGGTAAACTGGAAGCATTGACTGTTTCTATCGCTACGAAAGCAGGTGAGAACGGAAAGATCTTCGGATCTGTAAACACTGTTCAGCTTTCAGAAGCATTGAAAAAAGCTGGTTTCGACATCGATCGTAAATCTTTGAAAATTAAAGATGAGCCGATCAAAGAAGTAGGTACATACGAAGCTGAAGCGAACCTTCACAAAGGTGTGAAACCTGTATTTAAATTTGAAGTTGTTGGAGAATAATCCAATCAAAATCATAGAAGTCCCGGGCAAACGTCCGGGATTTTTTTTGCTTAATTTTACCCGTACGGTGAATCGAATTCTTTTCATATCCTTTATCGCCTTGCTACTTACTTCGTGTAGCAGAGAGATTCAATCGACACGCACAAAAAAAGCTATCCCCCTTTCCTACGCTCAAAATTTTAAGCTCGACTCTTTAGAGAATGGTGTACTCCTCACTATCGGAGAGTCCAAAGGGAGAATCAAACGCTTTCTGCTGGCAGCAGAAAAACCTGCCCACCTCATCAACGGTGCCCTATGGATCAAAACACCGGTGAAAAGAATTGTTGCTTTCGCCGGAACGGACATTGGCATGCTGACGAGACTTGATGCAGCCGAACACATTTGCGGTGTTTCAGATCGAACACTGGTCTTCAGTAGTGCGGTACGAAATCACATTCGAAAGAATAGGACGCTGGATTTCAGGCAAGAAGCACAGGTCTCTTTTGAGCAATTGCTCCAATGTAAACCAAACCTCATCACCTATAGCGATTTCGGAAAAGATTATCCCCATGAGGAAGCGTTAGGTAAGGCTGGTGTGATTTGTCTACCGATCCTCGACTGGAAAGAACAGCATCCACTGGGAAAAGCGGAATGGCTGAAGGTTTATGGCTATTTATGCGGCAAAGAAAAAGAAGCAAATCAAGCATTCAACAACTCCGTTGAAACATACAACACATTGAAGAAAGGGATTTCATCGAAAGGTAAACCAACTGTTTTTTCTGGAAATCAAACAGGTGAGATCTGGTTTTGTCCGGCAGGAAACAGTTATGAAGCCAAGCTGATTTCAGATGCCGGAGGAGATTATACCTACAAAAAAACGAAGGGTACGGGCAGCTTGTCTTTAACACCGGAAAAGGTACTCACAGACAACAGGCACACGGCCATATGGATCAATCCCGAAGCGAACAACATCAGGGAACTGCTTCAAAAACAAGGGCGTTCTGCCTTTTTTGATGCCTACGCATCTCACAAGATCTATTGTTATTCGGGAAATATGAATAAGTACTGGGAAACGGCGGCATGTTACCCTGAAAAGGTATTGGAAGATCTTATCACTATCTTTCACACCAAAAATCCAACAGGATTAAATTATTACCAACGACTCAAATGACCGTAGCCAAAGACAGATTCACATTTTGGATGTTTGCATTATTACTGCTAACGGTTCTGTGTTTTTTTCTGGATCTCTTTGTGGGACGTTATGATCTGACATTCAATGATCTCTATCGCGGATTATTCTCGTTTGATCAGCAGGAAACCGGACAATTGGTCATGCGCGAATTTCGATTCCCGCGTTCTGTCACCGCCTTATTAGCGGGTGCCTCTTTATCAGTATGTGGCTTGCTCATGCAAACACTTTTCAATAATCCACTCGCCGGGCCTTATGTTTTGGGGATCAGCAGCGGTTCCAGTTTATTTGTGGCCATCGGTTCACTCACAGGAATCTCTTTCTTTCTTCAAGACGCCGGAATGATTCTCCTCGCTTTCGTCGGTGCCATCCTGTTTGGTGGGATCATTCTATTTTCTTCTGTCCGCATCCGTTCTCAGGTTTCTCTTTTACTTGTCGGATTAATGTTAGGGAGCATTGCAGGAGCTCTGATCACAACGCTCGAGGCAACTGCCTCAGCTCAGGAACTGCGTGCCTACACCATGTGGACCATGGGTTCACTCCAGCAAACACATTTTGATCAATTAGCACTGTTCAGCATACTGGTTACCCTTGGACTATTGAGCTGTGTTTTCTTGATTAAACCTTTAAATGCATTGGTTTTGGGTGAAGAACATGCGTCCCTGCTAGGAATCCGCATAAAGCACTTTCGATTTTTCACGATTCTCATCACGGCTATTTTAAGTGGTACCGTTACGGCCTACTGCGGACCCATTGCTTTTGTAGGATTGGCTGTTCCCAATCTGGCGAAAATGCTTTTTAAAACAGCGGACCATTCAAAATTGCTTTTGGGCAGCCTGCTCATTGGCGGATCTTTTCTCTTAGCCACTGATGTTACCATTCAGTTGCTCGAGCCCTATTTCCTTGTACCTGTGAATGCGCTAACCTCCCTTATCGGTGCACCGATCATCATTTTATTAATCGTAAAACGCTGGTCATGATTTCGATTCAAAACACTCAATTCGGCTACAACGCACCGATCCTACAGGTTGAGTCATTGAAGATCGATAACGGAACCTTAACGGGATTGATCGGTAAAAACGGTTCGGGAAAATCAACCTTTTTAAAAACCTTGTGCGGTTTAACCCCGGTATTGAGTGGCTCTATACATATCGGAGGGAAAGCGTTATCTCATTGCTCTGAAAAAGAGCGTTCTCAATTGGTCGCGTTTGTCGGATCGAGTCAATTGGCCATCCCCTATCTTTCGGTTAAAGAATTTGTATTACTTGGAAGAAGCCCATATACTGGGGTTTTAGGAAGATACAGCACAGCAGATGAGCTTGTTGCAGATGAGATGTTGTCTTTATTTCATCTGGATCACTTGAGGGATCGTGAATTGGCCGAACTCAGTGACGGAGAGCGCCAACTTGCGGCATTTGCACGTGCATTTGCGCAAGAAACACCCGTCATTCTAATGGATGAACCTACCGCTTTTCTTGACTACGGCAACAAACGTTCGTTACTCTCAGTTTTGAAAAACGCAACGGTTGAATCCAAGAAATGTGTCGTCATATCTACACATGATCTCGATCTTTGCTTGGAAGAAGAAATCAGCATTCTGGGAATCAACCAAATCAATAAGAAAACGATTTTCTATCCACGAGGCACGACAAAAGAAGAAATGATCACTCAATTTTTCTAACGCTATCGTCTAATTAAACGACTTCTTGTTTCAGTTCCAGCTCTGAAGTCTTCCTCGTCAAGAAATGTAGCAAACTCCTTCAATTCCATTTGAAAAACTTTTTCTAATTCTTGAAGCGTGGAAACGGTAAGTGACGTATTACTGTTTGTTTACGAGGCATTATGCTCTATTCATCGATGGATGGCATTTTAAATAAATTACCTTCAAATTATCGATCTTACATTGTGAACGTAGATGCGATAGAGAAAGTGAATGGAAATTCTCTCGAGATCAACAAACAATTTATTAGTGTCAGCAAAACGTATCACGAAAGCATCATGAGCGAACTTGGAATCAAAATGAAGATGACACATGAGGTCTATTGACCCAGTTCTGAGTGTATGGCATGAAGTACTCTTTTCAGTTCGATACTGAATTTCGCAAACAGCCCTTTCATTTTTTCAAAGTCAGGGCTTGGCTCAGTGGATTCTTTTTCAATCTGACGAACCAATTCTTTTGCAGAATAAATATGTAAAAGATCTATAGAGGGCTTTAACTGATGAGCGATCGATTTGGCCACATGCTCATCATGGCCATTTATAGCCGATTCTAATTTCCCCATTTGAACGGGAACAGTTGTTACGAAGGTTTGAAGCACTGAAAGCACGAATTGCTGGTCCCCGCCACCAATTTGAAGAAGTTCATCTGTCGAATACAGAACGGCATTTTTCTCCTCTTTTTCACCTTCACGAACCGGATTGGTAACATCTAATTGCAAAACCTCCCGAAGAACTGCAAAAAGTTGTTCTTTCTTGAACGGCTTAGGAACATGCGCATTCATGCCTACTGCGAGGTACTTTCGTGTATCGTCAGCAGATGCATTTGCGGATAAGGCGACAATTGGAATAGTTGAGTTCAATAGTTCCCGAATTTCTTTAGTCGCAGAAATACCATCCATTTCCGGCATTTGGATATCCATTAGAATAAGGTCATAATGGTCATTCTGCAAGAATTCAATAGCCTGCCTTCCATTTTCCGCAATTCGATGAAAGATTTTCTCTTTGTTTAGGACAGAGGTAATAAGTAATCGATTTAATTCATTGTCTTCGGCAACGAGAATGCGCGTGTTTCCAAAAGATGACTCAGATCCTTGAATCGATACCTGTTCATCATTTGACGAAGCTTTGGAAAAGGTCAATTTAAAACTAAATTCAGACCCCATTCCTTTCTCGCTTTTCACTTGAATATCTCCACCCATTTTGCGAATAATGCTCCTAGAAATCGAGAGCCCCAAGCCAGTACCACCGAACTTTCTAGAGATACCGCTATCTTCCTGGATAAACGTACTAAAAATCTGCTCGTGATTGGATTTATCAATACCAATTCCCGAATCCTTGATTTTAAACTCTACAAGTTGTTCCTGTAGATTATCAGAAAGTATTCTTGCTTCAATTTGAACCGCCCCTTTTTCTGTAAATTTTATCGCATTACTCACTAAGTTAATCACGACCTGATTCAATTTGTTCTTATCAAAAATCAGCGATGGAGCCACTCGTCCTTCAACGTTACAAATAAAGTCAATTCCCTTTTTTCGAGCCAGGTCTGTAAATGATAGCTGCACTTGCTTAAACAACTCATGGATACTGGAAGGTGTTTCTTCTAAATCGAGATGGCCTGCTTCGATCTTCGAAAAATCAAGAATATCATTTATTAACGCCAGCAAATTATCAGCAGAGGTTTTTACGGCATCCAGATAGTTCGATTGATCGGTATTCATACTCGTTTCTTGCAGAAGTTCGGTCATACCAATGATCACATTCATTGGTGTACGAATCTCATGACTCATGTTGGCCAGAAACATTTCTTTGGCATGCATCGAAGACAAGGCTGCTTCTTTGGCACTGATGAGGTCTTGCTCCATTAGCTTTCGATCTGTAATATCCACATGAATCCCCATTGAGCCAACGATCTTATTTTGATCGTTATAAATCGGCGCGCCACTGATGATCAGGTAAATGATTTTACCGTCTTTCCTTCGGATACGTCGCTCGTAAACGTTGATCACACCTTCTTTTCGCATCTCATTGAGCTCCTCCGAATCTTCGAAATCCTCTTTGAGTGCCAGAAGTTCTTTTGCATTCTGACCGATCAATTCAGCTTCGGAATATCCCGTCAATGCACAAAAGGCAGGATAAACTTTGGTTATGACCTCATTCAGGTCTACTTCAACTAAACCAAATTTCAGGTTTTCAATGATTCGGCTGTATTTATCCTCTGTTTTAACAAGGACCCTCTTATTGTAAAGAATTTCCGTTACATCCTGATATTTCCATGTATGTCCCGCATAAATACCTTGTTCAAAAACAGGAATAAAATCTCTTTCTAAAATGCGGCCATCATTTAAATAGAGTAACTCACCCGTAACTCGCTCTTTAGACTTAATGAGTTTATCAATTCCTGAAACAAAGGCTTCAGGATCCTTAAACATTGATTTTGAGTATTCAGCTGCCTGAGAACAATCCATCCCAACAAAATCTTTGGGCTGACCAGGCATCTTAAACAACTTACAGAATAATTCATTTACGACAACTATTTTTCTGTCCCCACTTTCAGAAAGAATAGCCGAATCAAGGGATTCAAGGAGGCTATTCAAGCGAGCAGTTGTATCTATTAATTCCTCATGGTAGGTCATTAATTGATCCGAGACTTCTTTCATTTCAGAACGAATAAAACGATCATTATCAAGTTCATTGAGCAATTCTACGGTTGGATTCGTAAATCCAAAATCCAGCTGATGCACTCTACGTTTTTTCAACTTCTCAGAATCTCTAAGCACTGGTGCGCCCAGAAAAATATAACCAGAAGCACTCTGTACGAATACCCCTTCTAAATCCAACTCTTGATCTCGCACTTTGACCACAACGTCAACTGACTGCCCATCCACTATTTCCAGTTCAGAAATGCGAATTTTATTGCCATTTTCTATCACAAATAATTGCTCAGAAAATTCCTGAGGACTTTCAAAAAGATGAGCGAGTGAAATCCCGATCTCATCTATTTTCCAATCCTTATCAATCCTGAAATAGAATGGAAAGAATAAATTCAGTTGTGTTTCATTGAGCGTCAACATCAGGATTTAAGTTTCCCATCCTTCAGCATGCGATAAATGGTCGATTTTCCCATTTTTAATTTATCGGCAACCAATAGAATATTGTTATTGTATTTGTTAAGATACCATTTCAGGATCGTTTGAATATATTCGTCCAGGCTCATTTCCTGCTGGATCAGTTCTTCGATATCATTACGCTGATGAAACTGAATATCATCTTCATGAATGATAGCGGAATCAGACATGACAACGGCGACCTCCGCAATTGCACGCAATTCACGAACATTTCCAGGATAATGATAGGTCAGTAATTTTTCAGCTGCCTTAGCGGAAAGCTCTTTCAGAGGAATTTTATTCTGATCACAAAACTCTTTAATAAAGATCTTGGCGAGGACGATCACATCATTTCCGCGTTCTTTCAGTGGCGGCAGATCAATGGTAATACCCAACAATCGGTAATAGAGATCCTGCCTGAATTTTCCAGCCTTAACTTCTTTCAATAAATCTTTATGCGTAGCGACAATGAGACGTATGTCTATCGGAATGTTCTTATTCGAACCTAAACGCGTTAATTCACGTTCTTGCAAGACACGAAGAAGTTTTGACTGCATATTCAGGTCCATCTCGCCGATTTCATCCAGAAACAGTGTCCCCTGATTGGCTTCCTCAAACTTCCCTGGCTTGGCTTGATCGGCTCCTGTAAAGGCTCCTTTTTCATAGCCAAACAACTCACTTTCTATGAGTTCCTTTGGAATTGCCGCTACATTTATAGCAACAAATGGATTTTTCTTCCGGTCTGAATTAAAGTGAATTGATTTTGCCGCAAGTTCTTTACCTGTTCCTGTATCACCTGTAATGGATACGGTAATATTTGCTTTGGCAGACTTCTCAAGAAGTGTAAAAACCCTTTGCATCGGGGCACTCGATCCGGCAATGTAATTTCTGAAGGTGTACTTGGTTTGGATCTCGCTGGTAAGCATTTCCACCTCTTCCTTCAGTACACTCCTGTCATTAGCCTGATGAACCTTGTACCACAATTTATCCAGTGATCCAGAGTCTTTGATGATGTAATCAAAAGCTCCACCCTGAATCATTTCGATCGCTGTACCAACATCCTCCTGCGCAGAAAGTACAATCACTTCAATGGATTGAAATCTTGATTTAATCCGCTTGAGGAGTTCAAGCCCTTTGATATCAGGCAACTCATGATCGAGTGTGATTACCGAAGGACGCTCATGGAGCTTACTCAAAAGCGATTGACCATCGTTGAATACCGTAACCTCAAAATCAGGATCCATCGAAAGTTTATGCCTCAAGACCTGCGCATAAAGCTGATCATCCTCAACAACGAATATTTTCGATTTTCCCATCCTGATTATTGATTCCCAAAATAGGAATTATTTCTCAATCATGCAAATTGAGGTAAATCGAATGAACGACAATTTCTAATTATTCTTTTACAAATGAGAAATTATGTCCTTCAGAATAAATGAAATAAATCCCTTTTCCAAGTTCCTTCACATCAATCTCGCCAGTAAAGTGAGTGTTCGCTAAAACTCTCCCTTGCGCATCAATAAGCGTGTATTCAGCGTCCAATGGAATCGGAATCACGACGTGCGTATTTGCTGGATTCGGGTAAACTACCTCGGAAGTCACCACCATTTCATTCAATCCTGCAGAGCTTGCACATGTTGTTTGATAGGTTATTTCAGAAGTCGGAGTAGACGATAGCTGATTTAGGAACCCATTTAATGAAGCCGCATTCCCTTTCAATATGTAGTCGAACCACAGATCCAACGAAGCAAAGGTCGTTGTTTGTTGCTGGGTTCTGGTGATTGAAATTCCTGTCGATGAAGTAGACTCCCCAAAATCGCAGTTAAAGTTCGAATTTGCAAAATAACAATGTGCTCCTCCGATGATACTTACAAATGTTTTACATGATGACGCAAGACCATCATAAATAGGAACGTGATTATCTGCCGGTGGTGTTACACCGTCTGAGCTTCCAGAATAAATCACCGCAGGAACACTCACCAGTGGCGCCGCCGAAATTGCAGAAGGAGTTGTTTCGGCCGGAGCAAGTCCAACAATTGTTTTGATGTTCGTGTTATTCTGAGCTGCAAGTATTGT
>Ga0172372_10006344_pt1 | contig 16151 bp, 11 predicted proteins | sample LakKiv5m_2_FD_114544 | JGI IMG/M metagenome (GOLD analysis project Ga0172372, IMG submission 114544) | Freshwater microbial communities from Kabuno Bay, South-Kivu, Congo - kab_092012_9.5m | ecosystem: Environmental > Aquatic > Freshwater > Lake | place: Democratic Republic of the Congo...
ATCTGCCACCGATTGAACGACGAGCGGCCGATCCCTTCAACTCGACAGAATGCGTCGATCGTCAGGCCGCTCGCTCGATGCCTTGCAAAAACCCCTCGCCATGACTTCTCGCTGCGGTGCACCCTCGTCTTTCGACTCGGACCTGCCGATAACCCCGTATGCTCTTCGCTCATCAGTGCGCCATCGTTAGCGTTGCACGAGGCTGCGAGCATTCACCATCTACGCGATGGCTGGAAGGACGCCGCTGGGTAGACGGTTACCGCGCAGCAACACTCCACATTCATGAGCATCTCGAAGGAAATCTGATGAGCGTGCGCATCGAGTGCATTGATCCGCGCGCGCTGCGCGGCCAGGACTGTCGTTAAAGGTCTGGTCAGTGCCAGAAACGCGATCGCCGCACCGAGGACGGTAGCCGCAACGGGCCATGGGTACTGCCAGCCGAGCAGTCCGATCCCGAACGCAAGTTCCAGAGCAGTAGGGGCCACCGTATAAAGCGTGTGAGAAACCAACGCCTGTAAAGCGCCCACTCCCTTTGCAAGACCCTGCGCCAGGGCACCTGCCTGGCGCTCCCAGTGATAATCGAGCGGCCTTGCCAACAGGGAACGGTACACATCCATCTTCACGCGCTGGACGACGCCCTGAGTCACAGGTACTTAGGTCAAGACGGAGAAAAACCGTGCCAGATTCGGGCGCGAACGTGGTTTTCTGGACTCGACGATGTGCCCGACGTTGATGAAACAAAGCGCTTGCTCATGGGGGTGAAGTTGGAACAGGTCCCGGATGGCGGAGGACTGTAGGGCTTTCCCGCTGGTCAGTGCGCTTCCCATGCCCAGAGCAGTTGCCATCAGCAGGACATTCTGAATGGCAGCACCAGCGGATACCAGTCGTTCATGGGGACCAATTTCGATCGGCTCTCCTTGGGTGCGGGCAATCGCCAGCAGAAGCCACGGAGAGCGCTGTGCCTTTTCTAGCGCGGACAAACACTCTTCCGGATTCGCTTCGGGGTCTCGTTCCAGCAACGCTTTTTCAAAAGCTAGCCCCAGACTTTGACGAGCCGTGCAGGGAATTTCGATAAATCGCCATGGAAGAATCTGGTCATGGTCAGGGGCTGCTGCAGCGGCCTCCAGGATGACAATTTTCTGATGTTCATCAGGTCCCGGACCCGTCAGACGTTTGGGCAGGGTGGTCCGACGACTGTGAATCAAGGATTCAGCCCACAACAGTGAATCGATATTTCTTTCAGACATGGCGCTAGTGTGCTGGAAGTCAAGGTCGTTGAACATCCTTCCAAAGGGCAGTAGAAGACAAACAATGACCCTGTCCATCCTCCTTTGGAACTATGTCGCAGTCCAGGTGAACCCGTTGACTTTCCGTTACGATCTGGATGCATGAAATCAAACCATCGGTTGTCAACCAAGTTTTTTGTATTCGGGCTGGCCCTGCTGACTCTGGCTTTGCTGTCTATTGGATTAACGATGTGGGTCACTCGTCAGTTGGATGGGGGGGCCGCTGCGGTCAATGAGGCTGGTCGCCTGCGCATGCAAACCTGGCGCTTGACAAGTCTGGTACAGGCTGAGGCACCGCCGGTTGAAATCGAAATGCGGATATCTCAATTCGACAACAGCCTCAGGCTGCTGGCGACAGGTGACCACAATCGCCCTTTGTTTGTGCCATGGAACGAGGGGACTCGCGCCCGTTTTTCACAGTTGCAAAAAGCATGGATGGATTTACGTCCACGATGGAATGGATCGCAAGTCACGGACTCGACAGCATTGTCATCCGATGCAGCAATGCTGGTTCAGCACGTGGATGCGCTAGTTGGCGACATTGAGCGTACGCTGGCCAGGCTGACAGCGGCCTTGAACCTGTTTCAATTCATCATGATGGCACTGGCCGTGGCCGCTGCTGTGGTGATGTTGTATGTAGGTTATCTGTTTGTATTCTTGCCGCTCAAGCGACTTCAGGAGGGGCTCCAGAAGGTTGAGAAGGGCGATTTCTCCGTGCGTGTTGCTGCCGATTCCCGTGACGAATTTGGAGAACTCGCAGGTGGCTTTAACCATATGACCACGACATTGCAAGGTCTTTATCACGGACTTGAAAGAAAAGTTGCGGACAAGACTCGCGACCTGGAATCGGAGCGTACGCGTTTGGCGGCTTTATATGAGGTGAGCAACTTTCTGGTGGAAGCTCAAACGCTTGAAGATTTGGCACAGGGATTTGCACAGAAAGTACGTCGAATCAGCAAAGCCGATGCGGTTGCAGTGCGTTGGTCGGATGAGGTCAGTCAACGTTACCTGTTGCTGGCCAGTGATGAGTTGCCTCAGGAAATCGTCAGTCAGGAGCGGTGTATTGAGGCGGGGCTATGTGCCTGTGGACAACCTCAGGAGAGTGCGCGTACACGTGTCATTCCTATTTTTTCTGTGGACGATGACCGTCATGGCTTGTGTGCCCGTTTGGGGTATGGCTCTTTGATCAGTTTGCCCATTCGTTTGCAACACAGAGTCCTGGGAGAAGTGGATTTGTTTTACCGCATGCCGGTGACGCTCAGCACCGGGGACCGCGATTTGTACGATGCACTGACGGGGCATCTTGCCAATGCAGTGGAAAATTTACGCGCCGCCGCGTTGTTGCGCGAGGCTGCGGTCAGTGAAGAGCGCACGATGCTTGCCCGTGAATTGCACGACTCCATCGCTCAATCACTGGCCTTCTTGCGCATACAGGTCAGGCTGTTGCGTCAAGCATTGAGTGCGGGCCAGACCGAGCGGGTCCAGAAGACACTGAAAGAAATTGATTTGGGCGTCAATGAAAGTACAAACGACGTTCGGGAGTTGCTGGTGCACTTCAGAACACGTACAAATATCGATGATATTGAAGATGCCTTGAAAACGACTTTGCAAAAGTTTGAGCATCAAAGCGGTGTCAAAACCCAGCTTGAGATGCACGGCCATGGGGTGGCATTGCCCTCTGATGTTCAATTGCAAGTCTTGCACGTGGTGCAGGAAGCCTTGTCGAATGTGCGCAAGCATGCACAAGCAGACCGTGTCCAACTCATTGTTCAGCGAGGGCCTCAGTGGGTATTCACGGTTCGGGATAACGGAAAAGGATTTGATGTTGATGCGCGGCCGCAAGAAGAGACGCGCGTGGGGTTGCATATCATGCAGGAGCGTGCCGAGCGTATTGGTGCGCGTGTCAACATTGAGTCCCAGCTTGGCGTGGGAACTGAAGTTCGAATTGCATTGAGTGTCTGATGAGCCATACTGAGATTCTTCCGATTCGCTTGCTGGTGGTGGATGACCACGGCTTGTTTCGTCGTGGTTTGATTGCCCTGATCTCACAGGATGAGCGGTTTGATGTGGTTGCCGAGGCTGGCGATGCCAATGCGGCACAAGTGGCCGCAAAAAAATGGCAGCCCGACCTGATATTGCTGGATAACCACATGCCTGGTGTTCTGGGGGTGGATGCCATTGCGGGACTCAAAGAGGTGGCTCCAAAGGCGCGTGTCTTGATGCTGACGGTCAGTGAGAATGAACAGGACATGGCAGCCGGCTTGCGACAAGGTGCAGATGGTTATTTGCTAAAGACCATCCATACAGAGGATCTCTGCGACTCCATCTGCAAGGTTTGGGATGGGGACACAGTCATCAGCCCGGAAATGATGGGCAAGCTAGTGGGGCTGTTGCGTCATGTTCCTGAGCCAGTCCATCCTTCATCTGATGCCTTGGTTCTGGAAACTTCAAAAACGGTACCGATTGATGCTGATGATCCGATTCATCAGCTTTCTCCAAGGGAACATGAAATCCTGATGTTGATTGCCAAAGGTGACAGCAATAAACACATCGCGCGTGCTCTGGACATCGCAGAGACGACAGTCAAGATACATGTGCAACACATTTTCAGGAAACTGGGCTTGAGTAATCGGGTGCATGCAGCCGTCTATGCCACAGAGCGGGGATTGAGCTGAGCACGCCAGGCCGTGAAAGTGGCTCAGGATGCTTTTCTACCTTCGAGCATGGCCTCGCCGAGACTTTTGAGCGACTGAGGGGTTAGCAATCGCGCGGCCATGGGCAGGAGCTCATGTTCTTCGCGGTGAATGTGCAAGCGATAGCCTTCAGTGAAGGTCTCGACGCATGCTGGATCCAGCAGGACGGACACCTTGTGTAATGGCCTGTAACTGTAGTCGCATTTTTAACCACCCCCCCTCCAGTTGGCGATGTTCGGCGATCAACTGCGTTGTCAGTTGGCGAATGCAAACCGGATCGCTTCCAGCCATGGCTTCCAGCAACGCAGGGAATAAATCCTGCTCTTCATCCTCGTGGTGATGACGGGCTGCAGTGTCGAATTAACGCATGATGGCTGCTGCAGCTTCTTGAGCCTGCAGATCGCTGCTGTGTTCGGTCAGGTGTATCTGCAGGCGTTCCAGGGTCTGGCATTGCTTTTCGACACGTGTGTGACAAGCAGACAGCATGTCCAACGGAGCGTCAGGGCCAGCAGCCGGGCTTGTGAATCCTGGAAATGCTTGTATTCATGGCATCTATCCAAATGTCGAATCCTCGCAATCGGATCGGCATAGTTCTTCTGGAGGATGCCTTTGCAAACATTGATGGACGTCATCGTTCTTTTTTCTTGATCTTCTAATCGCTCAGGAGGATACCGCACCGCGACTCCTGAATGCACCATGTTGGGTATGTCGCCGGAGTACACAACATGACAACAGAACTTCAACAAAAACGTCAAGCTTGGTCGGTGCTGATCGTCAGCACTTGGGCTTTTACGGTCTGCTTCATGGTCTGGATGATGTTCGGCGTGATCGGCATCCCGATCAAGAAAATGCTGGACCTCAACGCGACCCAGTTCGGCCTGCTGACGGCCATGCCTGTGCTGACGGGCTCGCTCATTCGCGTGCCACTGGGCATCTGGACCGACCGCTACGGTGGGCGCATCGTCATGGCCCTTTTGATGGCGGCCACCGTGCCGGCCATCTGGCTGATGGCCTATGCCGCCGAGTTCTGGCACTTCCTGTTGATTGGTCTTTTCGTCGGGTTGGCCGGTGGTTCGTTCAGCGTGGGTACACCCTATGTGGCGCGCTGGTTTCCCAAGCAGCAGCAGGGCATGGCCATGGGCGTCTATGGCGCGGGCAACTCGGGCTCGGCTGTCAATAAGTTCGTCGCACCGGTGATCTTGGTGGCGTTTGGATGGTCTATGGTCCCGCAGGTGTATGCCGCGATCATGGCGGGCACGGTGGTGTTGTTCTGGCTCTTCAGTCACAGCGATGCCTCGCATCTGGTGTCCGGCAACATCAAATTTACCGACCAGCTCAGGGCCCTCAAGGATCCCAAGGTGCTCAAGTACTGCCAGTACTACAGCATCGTGTTCGGCGGCTACGTTGCGCTGGCGCTTTGGATGGTGCAGTACTACATCGGTGAATACGGTCTGGACATCCGCGTGTCCGCCTTGCTGGCCGCCTGTTTCTCGCTGCCTGGTGGTGTGCTGCGTGCCGTGGGTGGCTGGCTGAGCGACAAGCACGGGGCCCACAAGGTGACTTGGTGGGTGCTGTGGGTGAGCTGGATTTGCCTGTTTCTGCTGAGCTACCCGCAAACCGATTTCACCATCCTCACTGTCGGTGGTCCCAAGACTTTCCATATCGGTCTGAATGTTTATGCCTTCACCGGTCTGATGTTCATCTTGGGCCTCGCATGGGCTTTTGGCAAAGCTAGCGTTTTCAAATACATCGCCGACGACTATCCCGGCAACATCGGCACCATCAGCGGCATCGTGGGTCTTGCCGGCGGCATGGGTGGCTTTGTGCTTCCCATCATGTTTGGTGCTTTGCTTGACTTCACAGGCATTCGCTCCAGCGCCTTCATGCTGATGTACGGAGTGGTCTGGGTCTCGCTCATCTGGATGTACTGGACCGAAGTGCGCAATACCGATGTGGTCGGCGGACATGCAAACTGAATTCATCACGAGGAATCATCATGAACACACATCGTCCATCGGAGACCACTGACGGTACCTGGCTCAAGCGCTGGGAGCCCGAGAACGAAAGCTTTTGGCAGTCCGGAGGCTCCAGCCTGGCCTGGCGCACGCTGACCATCACCACCTTGAACCTGACGATGGCCTTCATGGCCTGGTTTCTGGTCTCGGCACTGGTGGTGCGTCTGCCACAGATCGGCTTCAAGTTCACCCCGACACAACTGTTCTGGCTGGCCGCCATGCCGGGTCTGGCGGGCGGCACGCTGCGCCTGGTCCACATGTTTCTCACCCCCATGTCTGGTACACGCACCGTGGTGAGTTTGTCCACCTTGAGTTTGCTGGTGCCCCTGGTGGGTTGGTTTTATGCGGTGCAAGACCCGGGCACTCCCTATGGTGTGTTGCTCACCTTGGCGTTTCTGGCGGGTTTGGGTGGGGGCAACTTCTCATCCTTCATGCCGTCCACCAGCATGTTTTTCCCCAAGCGGCTGCAGGGCACTGCGCTGGCCATCCAGGCGGGTATTGGCAATTTTGGGGTGTCCATCGTGCAATTCGTCACACCCTGGATCATCGGCTTTGCGCTGGCGGGCGGTGGCTTCATGGGAGGGGCGCAGACCTTGACCAAGGGCGGTGTGCAAAGCCAGGTCTACTTGCAAAACGCTGCGGCTGTGATGATCCCCTTTGTGCTGGTGTTTGGCATCAGCGCCTGGTTGATGCTCAAGTCGATTCCGATCAAGGCCAACTTTGCGCAGCAGTTTGACATCTTCCGCTCGGCGCACACCTGGAGCATGACCTCGCTTTACATCATGACCTTCGGCGCCTTCTCGGGCTTGGCGGCCACCTTCCCGCTGCTGATCAAGCAGATCTATGGCGGTTTCGAAGGCGCCCTCGACCCTCTGGCCTGGGCCTTCTGGGGGCCGCTGGTGGGCTCGGCTGCGCGAGTGATTGCCGGACCGCTGTCGGATCGACTGGGCGGTGCGCGTGTGACGCAGTGGGCCGGCCTGGGCATGTTGGGCTCCGCGTTGTGGGTGACCACGCTGACCAGCCCCACCGGTCTGGACAGCTTTCCGCAATTCGTGGCGGGCATGCTGGTGATGTTCTTCTTTGCCGGTGTTGGCAATGCATCGACCTTCAAGCAGATGCCCATGCTGTTTGAACCACGCCAGGCCGGTGGTGTGATCGGCTTCACGGGCGCACTTGCTGCCTATGGCCCCTTCCTGTTCGGCATGTTGTTTGCCGCTTCCTTTGCATCCTACAAATCGGCCACCCCGGTGTTTTATGGCCTGGCCGCATTTTTCGCTTTCAACGTGGCTATGAACTGGTGGATGTACGCCCGCCGGGGCGCTGCCCACCCTTGCTGAACGAATACCTCACGGAGAATCCACATGAGTCACTTTCTGGACCGACTGACCCATTTCAACCTGCCCAGGGAGCCATTCGCTGGCGGCCATGGTCAGGTCACCAACGAAGACCGCACCTGGGAAGACGCTTACCGCAACCGTTGGGCGCACGACAAGATCGTGCGCTCCACCCACGGCGTGAACTGCACGGGTTCGTGCTCGTGGAAGATCTACGTCAAAGGCGGCATCGTCACCTGGGAAACCCAGCAGACCGATTACCCCCGCACCCGCTGGGACATGCCCAACCACGAGCCGCGCGGCTGTGCCCGCGGTGCCAGCTACAGCTGGTACCTGTACAGCGCCAACCGTACGAAGTACCCCATGGTGCGTGGCCGTCTGCTGGAGCGTTGGCGCGCCGCCCTCAAAGTTGCCAACAGCCCGGTCGATGCCTGGGCCCTGATTGTGGAAGACGAGACTGCGCGTCGCGACTACCAGCAAGTGCGCGGCATGGGCGGCATGGTGCGCAGCAGCTGGGACGAGGTGAACACACTGATCGCTGCGGCCAACGTGTACACCATCAAAAAGCATGGTGCTGACCGCATCATCGGCTTCTCGCCGATCCCGGCCATGTCCATGGTCAGCTACGCCGCTGGCAGCCGCTACCTCAGCTTGCTGGGTGGCGTGTGCATGAGTTTCTACGACTGGTACTGCGACCTGCCCCCGGCCAGCCCGCAGATCTGGGGCGAGCAGACCGATGTGCCCGAGTCGGCCGACTGGTACAACTCCAGCTACATCATCGCATGGGGCTCCAACATTCCCCAGACGCGCACACCCGACGCCCACTTCTTCACGGAAGTGCGATACAAGGGCACCAAGACGGTGGCCGTCACGCCCGACTATTCCGAAGTGGCCAAGCTGGCTGACCTGTGGATGCACCCCAAGCAGGGCACCGACGCGGCGCTAGCAATGGCCATGGGCCATGTGGTGCTCAAGGAGTTTTACTTCCCGACGAATGGACAGCGCAGCGCCTACTTTGATGACTACGCCCGCCGCTACACTGACTTGCCCATGCTGGTCATGCTCAAGGAGCAGACCTTGCCCGACGGCGGCACCACGCTGGTGCCCGACCGTTACCTGCGGGCGAGCGACTTCAACGGCGAACTCGGCCAAGACAACAACCCCGCCTGGAAGACCGTGGGCTTTGACACCACCGGCAAGGCCGTGTTGCCCAATGGTTCCATCGGTTTCCGTTGGGGCGCCGAAGGTCGCGAAGACATGGGCAAGTGGAACCTAGAATCCAAAGAGGCCCGTGACAACGGCGACGTCAAGCTCAAACTCTCCGTGCTCGAAGACGGCGCACAGGACCATCAGGTGGTGGATGTGGGCTTCCCGTACTTCGGTGGTCAGCAGACGCCCAACTTTCCGGCCAATGCTGCCGTGGGCGATGTGAACCAAGCCAAGGTGCCTGCCGTGCGCCTGCGCCTGGGCAAGGCCGGTGAAGAGCGTTATGCCATGGTGGCGACCGTGTTCGACCTGCAGGTGGCCCAGTACGGCATTGACCGTGGCCTCGGATCAGGTGCCAAAAATTACGACGACAACGCTCCCTACACCCCGGCCTGGCAGGAAGCCATCACCGGTGTGCCGCGCCAGCAGGTCATCACTGTGGCGCGCCAGTTTGCCGACAACGCCGACAAGACGCATGGCAAGTCCATGGTCATCATCGGTGCGGCCATGAACCACTGGTACCACGCCGATATGAACTACCGCGGCGTGATCAACCTCTTGATGATGTGCGGTTGCATCGGCCAAAGCGGCGGCGGCTGGGCGCACTATGTGGGTCAGGAAAAGCTGCGCCCGCAGACCGGCTGGACCGCTCTGGCCTTTGCGCTGGACTGGATCCGCCCGCCGCGCCAGCAGAACTCCACCAGCTTCTTCTACGCCCACACCGACCAGTGGCGCTACGAAAAGCTGGACGTGTCCGAAATTGTCTCGCCGCTGGCCGACAAGGCCAAGTTTGGCGGCAGCATGATCGACTACAACGTGCGCGCCGAACGCATGGGCTGGTTGCCCAGCGCCCCCCAGCTCAAGACCAATCCGATGCAGGTGGTGAAAGACGCCACGGCCGTCGGCATGGATCCCAAAGACTATGTCGTCAAGGCGCTGAGCGAAGGCTCGCTGGAGATGAGTTGCGAAGACCCGGATGCGCCACAGAACTGGCCGCGCAACATGTTCGTCTGGCGCTCCAACCTGCTGGGCTCGTCCGGCAAGGGCCACGAATACTTCTGCAAGCACCTGCTGGGCACCGAAAACGGCGTACAGGGCAAGGACCTCGGTGCGGATGAAGCCAAGCCGACCGAAGTGAAGTGGCACAAGGACGCGCCGCAAGGCAAGCTGGACCTGCTGGTCACGCTGGACTTCCGCATGAGCACCACCTGCCTGTATTCAGACATCGTGCTGCCCACGGCCAGCTGGTATGAAAAGAGTGACCTCAACACCAGCGACATGCACCCCTTCATCCACCCGCTCTCCGCTGCGGTGGACCCGGTGTGGCAGAGCAAGAGCGACTGGGAAATCTACAAAGGGTTTGCCAAGCGTTTCAGCGAAGTCTGCGTAGGCCACCTTGGTGTGGAAAAGGAAGTCGTGCTCACGCCGCTGATGCACGACAGCCCGGCCGAACTGGCCCAGCCCTTTGAAGTGAAAGAGTGGAAGAAGGGCGAGTGCGATCTGGTGCCCGGCAAGACTGCGCCACAGGTCACGGTGGTTGAGCGCGACTACCCGAACCTGTACAAGCGCTTTACTGCCTTGGGCCCCTTGATGAACAAGGTCGGCAACGGAGGCAAGGGCATTGCCTGGAAAACTGAAATCGAGGTCGAGCAGTTGGGGCAACTCAATGGTGTGACGCGCGATGAAGGGGTGACCCAGGGCATGCCGAAAATCGTCAGCGATATCGATGCCTGTGAGGTGATCCTCCAGCTCGCCCCTGAGACCAACGGCCATGTCGCCGTGAAAGCATGGGAGGCTTTGGGCAAGCAGACCGGTCGCGACCACAAGCACCTGGCGCTGTACCGCGAGGACGAGAAGATTCGCTACCGCGACATCCAGTCGCAGCCGCGCAAGATCATTTCGTCGCCCACCTGGAGTGGCATCGAGAGCGAGACCGTGTCCTACAACGCGGGCTACACCAACGTGCACGAGCTGATCCCATGGCGCACCCTGACAGGACGCCAGCAGTTCTATCAGGACCACCCCTGGATGATCGCCTTTGGCGAGGGCTTCAGCAGCTACCGCCCGCCGGTGGACCTGAAGACCACCGATGCGGTGCAGAACCTCAAGCCCAATGGCCACACCGAGATCGTGCTGAACTTCATCACCCCGCACCAGAAGTGGGGCATCCACAGCACCTACAGCGACAACCTGCACATGCTCACGCTCAACCGTGGAGGCACGGTGATCTGGCTGTCCGAAGACGACGCCAAGAGCGCAGGCATCCAGGACAACGACTGGATCGAACTCTTCAACGTCAACGGCGCCGTGGCGGGCCGTGCGGTGGTGAGCCAGCGCGTGAAGAACGGCATGGTGATGATGTACCACTCGCAGGAGAAGATCATCAACACCCCGGGCTCGGAAATCACCGGCGTGCGCGGCGGCATCCACAACTCGGTCACCCGCATTGTGCTCAAGCCCACCCACATGATCGGCGGATACGCGCAGCTGAGCTACGGCTTCAACTATTACGGAACGATTGGCACCAACCGCGACGAATTCGTGGTGGTGCGCAAGATGCAAAAGGTTGACTGGCTCGACACCCCGCGTGACGACCAGCTGGCCCGCGCTTACCAGTCCCAGGGCGAGAACCCCTGATCACCAGCACGAAGACTTGGAGAAACAAGATGAAAGTACGTGCACAGATCGGCATGGTCCTCAATCTGGACAAATGCATCGGCTGCCACACCTGCTCGGTGACCTGCAAGAACGTGTGGACGAGCCGCCCGGGCGTGGAATACGCCTGGTTCAACAACGTCGAGTCCAAGCCCGGCATCGGCTATCCCAAGGAATGGGAAAACCAGGACAAATGGAAGGGCGGCTGGGTGCGCAAACCCGACGGTTCCATCGTTCCCAAGCAGGGCGGCAAATGGTCTTTGCTGATGAAGATCTTCGCCAACCCCAGCCTGCCGCAGATCGACGACTACTACGAGCCCTTCACCTTCGACTACGACCACCTGCAGTCGGCCCCCGAGATGCAGCACGCGCCCACCGCGCGTCCGCGCTCGCTGATCACCGGCCAGCGCATGGAGAAGATCGAATGGGGCCCGAACTGGGAAGAAATTTTGGGCGGCGAATTCGCCAAGCGTAGCGTGGACTCGAACTTTGACGGTTTCGAGGCCGCGCAAGAAGCCATGGTGGGTGAGTTTGAAAACACCTTCATGATGTACCTGCCGCGCCTGTGCGAGCACTGTCTGAATCCGGCTTGCGTCGCGTCCTGTCCCTCGGGCTCGATCTACAAGCGCGAGGAAGACGGCATCGTGCTGATCGACCAGGACAAGTGCCGCGGTTGGCGCATGTGCGTGAGCGGCTGCCCCTACAAGAAGATTTACTTCAACTGGAAGAGCGGCAAGGCCGAGAAGTGCATCTTCTGCTACCCGCGTATCGAGGCCGGTCAGCCCACCGTCTGCTCGGAAACCTGCGTGGGCCGCATCCGCTACCTGGGCGTGCTGCTGTACGACGCCGACCGCATTGCCGAGGCTGCCAGCATCACCAACGAAACCGACCTGTACAAGGCCCAGCTCGACATTTTCCTGGACCCGCATGATCCGAAGGTGATTGAGCAGGCCCGCGCCGACGGCATTCCTGAGGCCTGGCTGGAGTCCGCCAGAAACAGCCCGGTCTACAAGATGGCCGTGGACTGGAAAGTGGCCCTGCCGCTGCACCCCGAGTACCGCACCCTGCCCATGGTCTGGTATGTGCCACCGCTCTCGCCCATCACGGCGGCTGCCAACGCCGGTCAGATCGGCGTCAATGGCGAGATCCCGGACGTGAGCCAGCTGCGCATCCCGCTCAAGTACCTGGCCAACCTGCTCACCGCAGGCGACACCATGCCCGTGGCCCATGCGCTGGAGCGCATGCTGGCCATGCGCGCCTACCAGCGCGGCAAGCATGTGGACGGGGTGGTCAACCTGAACGTGCTCGACCAGGTGGGGCTGTCTTCTGCGCAGGTGGAGGACATGTACAAAACCATGGCGATCGCCAACTACGAAGACCGCTTCGTGATCCCGACCACGCACCGTGAGTACGCCGAGAACGCCTTCAATGTGCGTGGTGGCTGTGGCTTCAGCTTCGGTAATGGTTGCTCCGAAGGCGTGACCGAGACCAGCCTGTTCGGCAGCGAGAAGAAGCGCACCATCCCGATCAAGGTGGAGGCCTGAGCATGTTCAAGACCCAAGCCCCCACCATGCGCCTGACCCTGCGGGTGCTGGCGCACCTGCTGCGCTACCCCGACGCCGAGCTGCGCGCCCACCCGGGCGAGCTGGCCGATGCCCTGCGGCTTGAAGCTGCGGTGCCCGGACACCGCCTGGACGAGCTGCTGGCCCTGGTTCGCCGCCTGCAGGTGCAGGACGCGCTGCAGACCGAGTCCGACTACGTGGAACTGTTTGACCAGGGCCGCAGCACCGCGCTGCACCTGTTCGAGCATGTGCACGGCGACTCGCGTGACCGTGGCCCCGCCATGATTGACCTGATCCAGACCTACGAGCAGGCGGGGCTGTATCTCGGTCCCGAGGAGTTGCCCGACCACCTGCCGGTGCTGCTGGAGTTCGCCTCCACCCAACCGCCCCAGCAGGCGCGCGAGTTTCTGGCCGAAACCGCACACATCGTGCGCAAGATCTTCAGTGCCCTGCTCAAACGCGAAAGCCCCTACGCCAGCGTGCTGGCCGCGGTGCTCGAACTTGCCGGTGAAAAAGCCGAGGTCGTGCCGGTGCCCGCCGAGCCGCCCATGGACGAGTCCTGGGCCGAGCCCGAAGTCTTTGGCAGTTGCTCTGTCGAAGGCCAGGCTCGCCCCGGTCAACCGCAACCCGTTCGCATTGTCAGGAACGTATCCTCGACTGCATCTACCCTTGGAGTCCAGCCATGAACATGCTGCACAACTTCTTCTTCAGCGTCTATCCCTATATTGGCCTTGCCGTCTTCTTCATGGGCAGTCTCGCGCGTTTTGACCGCGATCAGTACACCTGGAAAACGGACTCCTCACAGCTGCTGCGCAAGGGTCGGCTCAAGTGGGGCAGTAACCTGTTCCATGTGGTCATGCTGTTACTGTTTTTCGGTCACAGCCTGGGCTTGCTCACGCCGCACTGGGTGTATGAGCCTTTCATTACCGCGGGTCAGAAGCAGATGATCGCTGTCACTGCAGGTGGCCTTGCAGGTTTCTTGTGCTTTGTGGGGCTGACCATGCTGCTGCATCGCCGCATCTTCGATGCACGCATCCGCCTGACCAGCCACCGTACCGATTTGATGATTCTGGTCATTCTGTGGGTGCAGCTGGTGCTCGGTTTGGTCACACTTCCGTTTTCCATCAGCCACAGTGACGGCGCTGTCATGCTCAAGCTTTCGGCCTGGGCACAGGGCATTGTGACTTTGCAACCCAATGCCAGTCACCTGACCGGGCTGGATTGGCCGTACCTGGTGCACCTGGTGCTGGGCATGAGCATCTTCCTGCTCTTCCCCTTCAGCCGTTTGGTGCATGTGTGGAGCGGTTTTGGTACGTTGGCCTATGTACTGCGTCCCTACCAGGTGGTGCGCAGCCGCCGCCTGGGTCTGCCCACCCACCGTTGAGGAGCAAGACATGGAACAAGTGCTCGACCAAGCCGAAGCCGCTGGTGGCTGCGGTTCCGGCAGCTGCAGCTGCGGCTCGGCCGCCATCGACATGACGCCTGCCGCTGTGGCCATGCCCGAAGTACGCGTCAACGGACTGCGCCTGCACATCGGCCCCAGCGAAGACCTGGATACCGTGCGCGAGCGTGCCTGGGGCGAGGTGCTGCGCCAGGAAGCCGTGCGCCAGGGCCTGCTGGCCGATGACGCTGGCGGGCTGGCCCCCACGCTGAGCGCCGATCAGCAGCAGGTCATCGAAAACATGCTCGACGCCGCCGTGCAAACGCCCGAGCCCACGCCCGAGGCCTGTCAGCGCTACTACGACGCGCACAAGCCACGCTTCACCCACGGCCAGCAGGCGCATCTGCGCCACATCCTGTTTGCCGTCACGCCAGGCGTGCCTGTGCAGAAGCTGGCCGAGCGCGCCGAAGCCGCTTTGCTGGAGCTGATCCACAAGAACGCAGCGGCTGAGCGCTTTGCACAACTGGCCGCCGAACTGTCGAACTGCCCCAGTGGCGCACAGGGCGGTGACCTCGGTTGGGTTGGGCCGCAGGACTGCGCGCCCGAGGTGTCGCAATTCCTGTTCATGCAGGAAGGCGGCATCGCCAAGGGCCTGCAGCCGCGTCTGGTGCATACGCGCTTTGGCCAGCACATCGTCGATGTGCTGGACCAGCGCCCGGGCGAGCTGGCACCTTTCACGCAGGTGCAAGGCCGCATCGCTGGCGAGTTGACGTTGCAGTCGCGTGCAACGGCGCTGCGCCAGTACATGTCGCTGCTTGTCGGTCAGGCCCGCGTCGAAGGCATTGACCTCGAAGGCGCGGACACGCCGCTGGTGCAGTGAACGTGTCGGGGTGAGGGGTGTGAAACGGTTTCCCGAACAACCCGCACACCCCGAACGCCTGTGCTGGGGCTGCGACCGGTATTGCGCCAGCACCGACATGCTGTGCGGCAACGGTTCGGTGCGCACGCCTCATCCCATGGAATTGTTCGGTCCTGACTGGAACATGCCGCTGACCCCGCCACGCCCCGTAGCGGGCAGTGCCAGTCCGGCAGGTGATGCGGCCATGACCGCGAATGGTGTTTGCGATGGATAAAACCACGCCCGAGCCCGACGAACTGCTGCTGCGCTTGCGGCAGTTCCATTCGGACTATTTCCCGCGCCACCAGCAGCGCTTTCAGGATCTGGTGGCCCATGGGCAGCATCCCAAGACGCTGTTCATCGGCTGCTCGGATTCACGCCTGGTGCCGTATCTGCTGACCGGGGCCGAGCCTGGTGACCTCTTCATCGTCCGCAATGTGGGGGCGCTGGTGGCGCCGTACGACGGCTCGCACGGCCTGCACGGCACCACGGCCGCCATTGAATTTGCGGTGCTGAACCTCAAGGTCGAGCATATCATCGTCTGCGGTCACAGCCATTGTGGGGCGGTGCGCGCCGCCTATGAAGGTGCGCCGGCCGAGGCCATCAACCTGCGCAACTGGTTGCGTTTGCTGGACGAGGCTTTGTTGCCGGTGCAGGTCAGCCCCGAGGCGCTGGACCGCACCGGCCAGCGCAGCGTGGTGCTGCAGCTCGAACGCCTGCTGGACTACCCCATGGTGCGCCGCGAGGTGGAGGTCGGGCGCCTGCATCTGCACGGTTGGCACTATGTGATCGAACGTGGCGAGGTGCATGTGTTCGATGCACAGCAGGGCGCTTTTGTGTCAGCCACCGAAGCCAGCCACAGCGGCACCGGTCCTTACCGGCCTTATGTGGAGCACGATGGGCAGGTGATCTTGGACGGGTGAGTCCGGCTGCCAGCAGCCTCAAGCCCACAAGCCTTCGTTAAAGGCTCGATTTCTCGTTGGATCAGTTTGGCGCTCAGCTTTTCAGCCTTACGCAGGTCATAGGCTGCCTGCAAGGCAAGCCAACCCTGAGCCTCACTGCCGAAATAGCGCTCAAGGCGCAGCGCAGTATCTGCCGACACACCGCGCTTGCCGTCGACG
>Ga0172372_10006347_pt1 | contig 16148 bp, 17 predicted proteins | sample LakKiv5m_2_FD_114544 | JGI IMG/M metagenome (GOLD analysis project Ga0172372, IMG submission 114544) | Freshwater microbial communities from Kabuno Bay, South-Kivu, Congo - kab_092012_9.5m | ecosystem: Environmental > Aquatic > Freshwater > Lake | place: Democratic Republic of the Congo...
CGAAATGAAAGATTTGGTCAATAGTAAGATTAAATTTCGAGAAAGTTATAGACCATTTGCTCCTGTTATTCGGGACGTCGACGCTACCGAATACTTCCATTTAGGTACTAGCAACTTGAACTTCATGGGAACTGTCTGTAAAGCGAAAGCCAAAGCCATAATGGAGGCTCCCGCAACAGTTCACGTTGATGGCACTTCGAGAGTGCAAGTTTTATCAAGAACTTCACATGGTGGAGAACAACTTTATGACTTGTTGAGTCACCTAAAGGATCACTTCGGAATTTCCATTCTCTTAAATACTTCTTTTAATCTCAGTGGAGAGCCAATTGTTGAAAGTCCAACTGATGCAATCCGAACATTTGTGTCATCTGAACTAGATGCACTTGTATTCGATGACTATTTCTTGGTCAAAGAATACTGTTGATCTTTGGCCCCAAACTATTTCGAAAGAAGAGTTATCTTTAGTTCTTCATGCGTGCAGCTTCTGCGAGTTAATTATATTCTATTCCAAACATCGCGGAATGAAGGCTATAGTTTGCCAAACAGATAAGAGTGTTTTGAAAGAAAGTATTCAGAAATATAATGGAGTGGAGCTCCTTTGCTAGCAAAAGCAGCTAAAGCCACGCTCTGCGTTGTCCCATTCTTAGGTAAACCACAAAGAAGTTCTTGACAGGCATTCGCTATTTCATCACTCGTATTGTCTCGAAACTCTCGCACTGACCGATGGGGTGGCGTATCAAAGCCAAGCGCGGTGCTCCAATGCCCCTTAGATTGGGCTGCCACGCAATTCAATTTTGGTATTGTCAAGCTATTCGGCATCGTGGGCTGAAGAGCAAGGTCAGGGACATTTGTCCAGAGCGTTGGAGTCCCAAAAAGATTAGGAATCTCTGAAATTCCCGAAGCTGCTCCAACGTGGAATCGCGCGGCGGAGAGCAAGAAAACATCTAGTCTCTCACAATGTTTATCAAGTAAATCAATAAATCTTGGATGTTGAAAGTCAATTGGTTGAGTGTCAAATTTACCCATGTGAAAAACCCAACCGCCAGCTTTCAAAATCACTTGAATGGCTTCCATGTAGGTGCTTGAATCACAATTTCTTTCAAATGCGTAGCGCTTTGAATTACGTGTAGATAAAGAAACAAACCAATCTGATTCTAACAAACCATATTCTTTAAGGGTGCACATACCAAAATTCAAATCATCTTCTGATATTTTTAGTAAAGGTTGATTGAAATGACTATTCCATTCTTGCTGGACAACCTCGATGCTCGTTTTAAATTCGACTAGACTATTGTGTAAAGGAATAGTTTCAATGGATGCTATTTTCGAAGGGTAGATAGTTTCAACAAGACTTACTGTTGCATCGTCTAGTTTTATGACTGGTACCAAGTGGCTTAGGTATTGTTCATACAGCCAACTATTCGAAATTCGAGAGCAGAGAACAATCAAAGGATTTGTTGTTAACTCTAAAATTTTGGATTGAAGTAATATGGCGACCAATCTCGTATGTCCAAAGTGGGCAGTAAACTTATTTGTTATAAATTTAGGTTCATGTTTTGAATACTTTTCCTGATAGATACTTGAATCACAACAAGTGCAATCAAAAGTGTTTCCATACTCGTTATCAACTACTGGATCAGGCTTGGAGCCTAGATTATCTCTTAGACCTATGAGATAATCGACTGCCAATAAACTATTCAAATCTTTGATGATTTTTCTAAATGCTTGGTATTGCGGATTATTAAAGCGCGCGAGGCGCCCCATAAATAAGCAAAACTGCCACAGTGTTTGAAGAGAATTAAAAATCTTCCCAGGAATTTTGAATTTCCTTATCAAATATTTAATGTTCATGACAAGTCTTAATATATCTGCAAGGGTGATAATATGACTCATTATGACCCTTGATGGTGAAATGTTATTGATTAAGTATCAGGACTTGCTGGAGCGCTATCGCACTAGCGAGACGATGGCGCAGAAAAAACTTCCCTTTGTTGCTCAAGCTGCTTTTCAACCAATTCACTTTCTTGCCTTTTCTTGGCCAACAAGGCTCAAGAATATTGAGGATTTGAAAAACTTATCAGACTCAATGCACGAGACAAGAGGAGAGCGATGGCTCAGTCGACTTAAAACAAAAGGTGGGCCAAGTTCGGACGATGTAACGCTAATGGAGTCTATTGCTGAACAAGCTGGACCCATGTTTAAAGCACTTTCTTTGCCGGCCCCCGACGCATCCTTAGTTAATGCTTTTTATCAACTTCGTGTAATAAACGATAATTTTCCCGAATCTTGTAAAGTCATGGAGATCGGACCAGGGAGCGGATGGCTAAGTCTGCTTTTGGCGCTATCAAAAAGGCGAATATTGATTGCTTTGGAGGCTACAGAGAATTTCTATGTATGGCAGAGCTTATTGTTTGAAAGGTTTCCAAAGATTAACTTAATTCAAACTTTAGATGGATATTGTCCAGCAGGAGATACCACTAAATCATCCATACTGCATGTTCCCTGGTGGGAGAGTGTTGAATTGAGAAGGATGCCTGTAGAAATTGATTTAGTGGTGGCAAATCATGTAGTTTGCGAGATGCACGAACATTCTTTGAGGCACATTCTAAAACTTGCAACTACGTGCAAGACTCCCCCCCCCATTTCTAATTGAGGGCGAAGGGGACCAACGAATCAGAAATTGGGAGGTGGTTGTTCAAATCTTTAACGAGTATGGATATGAGTTAAGAATGATTGAAATCGGAGTTTTTCTATTCAAATTCACTGACAATCCGGAAACTCCCAATCCTCCAATAATCACCAGGATCAAGGAGAAATTATCTCTGCTTGTGCGTTCAAATATGAATTCGGAAGTTCACGAAAATGAAAGTTTGGTTAATAAGGAAAATTTAGCTTTGTTTGATGAGTTTAGAAAAGTGATTTCAGATACAAAAAATCTTAATGAAGAATTTATTAGCTGGTTACAGCCAAATAAATAGCTCATAAGTTAGCAAGAGTTATTTAATCAACTCAATAATAAACGCCCAAAACGGGTTTCTGTCAGAAAAATAATCATAAATCCTCGCTGTTATCAAGAAAACTAGTAATACTTAAATGAGAAAATGTAAGCCAGCTGAACTCAGTTCGCAATTTATCTGCATTGAAAGTTAGATCAAATCCTTGGTCATCTTTATCAATTGCTTCTATTTCATAATGCAACGGCAGACTCAATTCTGTAGCGAGGGTTCTTATCCACCAATCTATAGTCCTTGACGATCCTGACACGAAATTAAAAACACCACATGCTTTCTCTTTAGCCATTCTTAGTATTGCCGCAATGAAGTCCTCTCTATATATCCAATCTCTTTGTAATTTCAAAACCTGCATGTTTTGAATCTTAACCTTTTCTTGATTTATTAATGAGAATACGAATTTATTGAGAACACTCACTCTCGGGTCTGAACCTCCATAAATTCCAGGAAGGCGCAAAACGAGATACCTTGCAGGTCGCAAGTGCTGGAACAGAGCCTCTTCCGCTCCGAGCTTGCTGAGCGCATACGGACTCTCAATAGAAATGGGACTATTCTCTGTTATAGGCAATATTCGCGGAGTGCCGTAAATGTCCACCGAACTCGTATAAATAAAGTGGCAATCCTGGAAAATGCTAAAAAGATTTCGCAGGTGCAATGCCGGTATATGAATATCACTATCAGACCAATCAGATCTCTTTGGATTTGAAGCCAAGTAAATTACAGAATCGTCCGGCTCGGGGCTTGCTTCTACCTTTGTTAACCAATTAGAAATACTTTTTGAGTCACTTAAGTTTACCTCGAGGCGTGTCGGACTAAGATAGGTTAACTGTCGTCTCTCAAGTTCGTTTCGAAGCCCAGACCCGATGTAGCCATGACCACCAAAAATGTACAACACAGTCGCGAGTTTAGCCTCAGGGAGAGTGAGCTAAGGCTTACAATTATTCTGTCGCCGCTACCGTAAGGGGGTCTAGAGAAAAATGTCGATTCTAGGTGATGTAGATGGGCTTGATGGATATTACTTGGGCCTCTCCTTTACTTCTTCCGAGCTGACTGATGTAAGGAATTGTGTTCGTACGGCCTGGCTTGCGAACATAAAATCTGTTGCACCGAACTTAATAAACGAGTTCGAGAATCTACAGATGACTGATTACCACACCAAGGCACATCTCTTGGAGCATGATTCAATTTGGCCAAAGCGGAAGAGAATTCTTAATATGGAGGTTGTCGACCTAATTAAAAAGACTTCTCTTTACCAGAAATTAGAAGCACAACTCGGTGAGGTGACTGTATCGGGTGAAGATGGCGTGGAACCTCAGGAAATATACTGGAGATTGGTTAGACCTAACTCTCCTAATGATGTTGGTCCACTACATGCCGATGAATGGTTTTGGAGAATAGGTAATTGGTACACACCGGAAGGTTACCGAAGACTAAAGATTTGGATAAGCCTTTTTTCAGAAAAAGGAAAAAACGGTTTCAAGTATGTCCCAGGGTCTCATAAGAAAGAATGGGATTTCGGCCAAGCAGAAAAATCAGGATTGATCAAACCAGTCATACGCGAAGATGAAAACAGCCTAAATGCAATCTTTTTTGAGTCAAATCCTGGAGATGCAATTGTGTTTCACGACAAGTTACTTCACGGGGGAAGTATCGGCGGTGAAAAAACAAGGGTTAGTATGGAGTGGACTATGTTTGTAAGAGTTTGATTGTGGAGTTTGAAAGACCGTTTTTCCACAAAAAGGAAGTTGGTAATTCGAGCGGTGAAAACGAGGAGTAATGACGGAGAGCTTTGAATATTATGGTGCTAACCAATTAAAGAGCTTACGAAACCATATGACCTTGTTTAACAAGGTAACAGGGGAAAGATTTAACGGACATCTGCAAGTTGTGCAGGATCATACAATGTTAAGTGTAGAACGACTTTACGATATCTATTTGTCTGTAAATTACTTGAATGATGCTGAGATAGATGGGGATATCGTGGAAATTGGAGTATGGAAAGGTGGAGCACTTGGAATGGCACTTCTGTCCGATTCAAGAAGTCACAGAAAGGTGATTGGTTTCGATACTTTTCAGGGCCATTTTGAGCCAAGTGAATTGGAATTAGATATTCGGGGTAACAGTATGCGGAAACGATATAGGGAGTTAAATGATCGTGGAGAAAAGTGGGCTTACGCTGAATATGAGGAGTGTCTTTCTTTTCTTACTGGTATTGAGCGTTATTGGAACGTCTTAAATGAATCTAATCCCAACAGAATAAACCTAGTCAAGGGTGATGTCAAAAAAACTTCCGAGCATTTTCCTGAAACCAAAATTGCTCTATTGAGGATAGATGTCGATTGGTATGCGGAAACTATTGCCTCTCTTAAGAAATTTTGGCCGATGTTAGAACCTAAAGGGATTCTAATCATGGATGACTACGGCCATCATTTAGGCGCAAAGAAAGCTTTTGATGAGTTCTTTTCGCACAACCCACAAAGATATACACACATTGATTATTCGTGTATTTCCGTCCAAAAAATGGAATGAGAGGTTTCGCGGGATTGCAACATAGGGTATAACGCCTTTAGCTATTAGGCCAGGCAATAGAAGCAAACCGCAAATGGTACAACCTGAATAGATTTAGATTATGCTTATATATCCATTTCCAAGTCGTTCGGTTCCTTTAGTAGCCTTGGCCATATGAAAGGGCAGAAGAGAGAATTGACTAGTAATTACTATGATTCCCGAGATCTTTTAGAGTTAGGAATTGGCGGATGTGGCCAAAATGTACTAATTTCACAGCAATCGGTTCTAGTTGGTATAGAGAATTTGATTGTTGGTGACAACGTAAGAATCGATAGTTTCGTACTACTCTTGGCCTCTCGAAATACTCTAAGTATTGGATCTAATGTGCACATCGAACCCCACTCTTCTTTAGTTGCACATCACGGGATAACAATAGGAAATTTCTGCACAATTTCTCACGGTGTTAGACTATTTACGGCCTCGGCAGACTATAGTGGTGCAAGTTTTACTAATAGGTTTCCTGAGGAGAGTTTTCAAAAACCGAAAATTGGGCCCATCATAATTTCGGATCATGTGATTATCGGAGCAAACTCTGTAGTTATGCCCAACGTACAACTCAAAGAAGGGGCGGCGGTAGGAGCTCTATCATTTGTTAGAGATTCCCTTGACCCCTGGCAGATATATGCGGGCAATCCTTTGAGAGTTCTAGGACCCCGCGTTACAGAAGTGAAGAATACTGCCAATAAATTCCTCAGTTTAGAGCAATAGTAAGCATAGTATTTTTATCCCGTTCCACAAACAAACCATTAGATTGTAGGTTTAAACCTGGGAACGACTCCTCGCCTTAGGAGCAACGGCTAGAGCAAAGATATAGTGACTCATGGAATGAAAACCGGTATGCAGAACTTCATCGTTCATTGAAAAAATAAAGACATGATTAAAGTAGTTACTTAAAAGATGTTTTAGACTGGAAGCTGTCTTACAGTTGACGTGCCCCTTTTTTGAAGCTTCGGAAGCGTAAACCTGAGATTCAAGACTAGGCATACCTATGATTAACTTAGCTTTATACTCATCAACACTATCTAAGACATTTCTCAAGAAAAGGTCTTCATCAGAGGGATGAATATGCTCAAGGACGTCTAGCGCAAACGCAGAATCAAATCTATGGCCATTCTGGTCCCTAACATGACCATCGAGGATGTCGTGCTCTCGGTAGTTGACCCCTTCTCTGAGCGCGTTGGATATAGAGAAACTCACATATGGTTTGTAAAAGTCTATACCAACATAATTCGGAATCTCCTGCGTAACAATTCTCGCCCCGAACCCTTCCTGGCATCCAATTTCAAGAACGGAAGTATCGCCCGACAACATCTTTGCTACGAATTTGTACCTACTCAAAGTAAATAAAGCAAGTTTAGGATCCTCATTGAAAATTCGCGTTGTATTTAAGCCCAAAGTGAGCGTTCCATAATTTTTCCCGAGAGACTCTAGGTAAATTGAATTGCTTTCATTAAATTTTGCGGAGCTAAATAAGTCCTCTGCTTTTGACACTCAAGATTCCTAACTTAGTCGACGAGAAGATTGATGCAATTTTACCACCTTTGTGGAGGATTAACTTGTGGAGGATTAAAAGGTAATCATTCTCATAGTAGAGTTCACCTAGGATCGGGAAAAGATGTAGTTTTTACAAGGGAGACGGAAACGAAGTCGATATTTGGTCTTTTCAGGTATTTTGGACGCAACTCGTTGTCTGTTCTCTTAATCGGATTTCCTATGTTAGTAGCAATTCTCTTAGGAAATTTGTTTATGGACGTAAAATTAGCCAGGGTTCCGAGCCGACTTGGACATACTATCGGAAGCATTGACTATTGGTTGACAGTACAGCGCGATACTTACCTAAAAAATTCCACTAAAAGGTACAAATTGCCTATCTTTTTTTTAGATGCTAAAGCTCTAGATCAAGAAATTTATTTCTTAGTTTCCAAGTTAGTTCGCTTAAGTTCCTACCGTTTGTGGAATCCCACATTCAATTTAGCTCACTGGTTAGGGATCGAGAAGAGGATAACACTAGAGTTAATCGGAAGCAACCCAGCGAGTGTGGCCTATTTACTTAAAGGAACCAATTCTCCTTTGATTAAATTGATTGAATTGAAAAATCGCAACAAAGAAGAAATGTATACAAAACTCGGCATTAGGTCCGATAAGTTGGTGCTTCTTTGCGTGAGAGACCCTGCATACGGACAGTCTATAAAATTTGAAAAGGGTGAGGTTTCTGCAGAGTATAGAAATTCGAATTTTACAAATTATCTAGACGGAATACGACTCTTGTTGGATTCAGGATACTCTGTAATTCGTATGGGAAACAAGCACAAAGGGGATGAAGATGTTGGCGTTGATGGGCTCTTCTCTTTTCCTAAACTAAAATTCCAATATTCAATCGATCAAATTGATTTGTTTAGGGACTGTGCGTTTGTATTATCAACCGACACGGGATTGAACAATCTAGCCATACTAAGTCGAAAACCTCTCTATATGGTTAATATGGGGTCCTTCACAGATCGCTTCTTGCATGGTTTGACTAAACTAGTACTCTATAAGTCTTTCGTAGATGCCGAAACTCAACAAAGAATCCCATTAACAGATATACTTTCATTCCATGCACAAACATATATTGATTCTAAAAGTTTCAGTGAGAAGGGAATTTCTATCTTGGAAAACAGTAGCTCAGATATCTTTTCCTTTGTCGCAGAGGCCATTCAATTTCACGAGTCAAGGTGGTCACAGTCGGTTGAAAGTAGGAAGCTCACTAGTTATTTCAAGGACATGATGGCAAACGAGGGTCACGAAATGGGTTTATTTGCCTTCCCAAATTTCTATTCAAAGGGCTATACGTGGTAGCAGATTACTGCAATGGTCTTTTAAGCTCCTGAAGATGGCGCATCAAATCGAATGGCCCTCTTGGCCAAATTACTCTCAAAGACATGAGGAAGCAGTTCTTGAAGTCATTAGGTCAAATCAGATTTTTGCCAAGACAAAAGTAAGGGAGTTTGAAACTAGATTTGCATTATTTCTTGGAGGTGGAAATGCAGTTGGAGTAAGCAACGCAACAACGGGATTACATCTTGCTCTGGCAGCACTTGGTATTGGAAAAGGTGATGAGGTAATTGTAACTCCATACTCATGGATTTCTTCTGCATCTTCAATCTTAATGCAGAATGCAGTTCCCGTCTTTGCCGACATTGAGAGTTCAACTTTTGGGCTGGATCCTAGGGAAATAGAGAGTAAAATCAGTGATAAAACCAAGGCTGTAATTTGCGTTCATATGTTCGGAATTCCATGTCGGATAGACCAAATAGTTGAGATTTGTAAGGGAAGAGGATTATCTATTATAGAAGACGCATCACATGCTCATGGAGCATTGCATAAGGAGAAAGCAATCGGAACCTTCGGTGATGTATCTGTATTTAGTTTGCACCAGAGAAAGAATTTGTCGGTGGGAGAAGGAGGAATCGTTTTCTCTAAAGATTTTAAATTGTCAGAAAAAATAAGGCGCTTGAGATCTTTCGGAGATGATGAGTTAAGTTATAACTATAGAATGACGGAATTTGCGGGAGCACTTGGCACAGTTGGGCTGGAAACGATAGGGAAAGAAAATGAACTACGCAACCGAAACGCTAAAATACTAGAAGAAGGACTTCAGGGCGATTCCATCTTTAGAATCGTCTCTCCCTATGAAAATGATTTTGGCGTTTTTCACGCTGCCTTGTTGAAAGTAGTAAAGGAACCAGCAGGGGGTATTGAATTGCTTTTGCGATATTTACAAAACTGTGGCGTACCGATTAAGAAGACTTGGAATCCACTGCATACTCATCCGCATTTCAACCCTAAGATTTCCCCGCCTCGGGGAGCTCCTTGGCAGGACAAAGAGTACAACGGTCAGATGAGTGGCAAGAGTTATGCGAATCTTAATCTTCCAGTAACAGAGGAATACGTTCCCAACAAGTTACTTGAACTCCCAATTCATCCTCCGGCCGGAGAGAGAGAAATGGCTTTCTTTCTAGATGCTTTGAAGGAATTCTCTTTAATCTGACTCGTAAAAGGTGCTAGTAGTTGAACCTGTAGTAACTGTGTGTCCGATACTCTTACTCTGTGGAAACACACGTTAGTGCTCTTAGTCACCTTCACAACTATCTCGCACGAGAGAATGAAGTAGCTAGACAAATTGAAGCTACTAGCCTGGAATACTTAATAAGAAGGTTAGTGTGTAATTCACAGGAAGGAGGTAGGGTCTTTATCGCTGGCAACGGCGGGAGTGCGGCTACCGCGGAACACTTTGCTGTAGACCTCGGCGTTGGATCTCACATTAGAAGTGCAAAAAACGTAATTAACGCCATATCTCTGTCATCCAATTCAGCTGTTCTCACAGCCCTAGGCAATGATGTTTCTATAGATTCGATTTTTTCTAAGCAATTAGAGGTCATGAATCCCGATATACGCGATTTGGTATTCGTGATTAGTGCTTCCGGGAACTCACCAAATATAGTTCAACTGCTTGAAGTCGCAAGGAATTTAAAAGTTACTACATGCGCTCTAACTGGTTTTGACGGAGGACGTGCAAGAGAATTAGTAGATATTTCAATTCATGTTCGCACTTTGGTTGGCGAATATGGAATTGTTGAGGATATCCACTTAGCGATTTGCCACGCGATAACTGAGATATTACGCAAGTGAGTTCCTCGAATATCCTAATCCTGGGTCTCAACTCCTTTTCTGGAGCGGTAACTGCAAGTAGACTTCTGGCATCAGGTCTTTCTCTAGTAGGTTTGAATAGATCACAAGAAGTTAACCCCCTTTATCGCCCATATAGAGACTTGGCCCATAGTGATAATTTGTATGTCCATGAATATGGAAGTAATTATGAAACAGAAAAGATAATTGACATCTGTAACCAGTTTGATATTGAAATTGTCTTCAACTTCGCCTCTCAAAGTATGGTTGCACAAAGTTGGGAAGCGCCTTGGGATTGGTACGAGACTAATTGTGTGTGGCTATCTCGCCTCACCGCCGCCTTCGTTAAATGGGGAAAACTTAAGCGCTTTATTCATTACACGACGCCTGAAGTTTATGGGTCTACTTATGGTTGGATATCGGAAGATAGCCTTTTTAACCCGACGACACCTTACGCGATTTCAAGGGCGGCAGGGGATTTCCACCTTGCTGCGGAACATAAGAGAAATAGATTCCCTGTCATATTTACTAGGGCTGCAAATGTTTTTGGTCCATACCAGCAGAGGTACCGCATTATTCCAAAAGCTTTGATTTCAGCTGCGTCCTTGTCAGACCTCCATTTGCATGGCGGTGGATTTTCTGAGCGATCGTTTATTTTCATGGAAGATGTCGCAAACGCCCTATTGAGAATCATGATTAGTGGCAAGGTTGGCAGCACGTATCACATCTCAACTCAACGCATGATAACTATACGTAGAGTAGTCGAAATGTGTTATGAGTCGTATGAGTTAGACCCCAATTTATTTTTAAAGTCCACACAAGATAGACCAGGAAAGGATCAAGCGTATAGATTGAATTCTTCAAAAATTAGACATGAGCTGGGCTGGGAAGACAAAGTTACTCTCGAGCAGGGCATTACTCAAACAAAGGCTTGGGTTGACGGCTGGCTGTCTGAGTTGATGATGCAGCCAATTGAGTACGTTCACAAAGCATAGAGAGGAGAAGAAAATTGAATTCAATTCTAGTAACAGGAGGATGTGGATATGTTGGCTCGCAGCTTGTTCCATCTCTTTTAAGTCTAGGTCATCATGTGAGAGTAATAGACACTCAATGGTTTGGTAATTTCCTTGACCCTGAAGAGAATCTTGAAATTGTTAAGAAACCAATTTCTGAGATAAGAAAGGAAGATTTACTGGGAATTGACTATATAATTCACCTAGCCAACATCGCAAATGACCCGGGAGTGGAACTTAATCCCGTTCTCTCTTGGGAAATTAATGTATTACACCTCACACATTTACTTAGTTTGTGCAAACAAAGCAGCGTTTCGAGATTTATAAATGCAAGTTCAGGAAGTGTTTATGGGATAAAGACAGAACCAAACGTTACCGAGAATCTAGAGCTAACTCCAATTTCTGTTTACAACAAGACAAAAATGGTGGCTGAAAGAATTGCTATGAGTTTTTCGCCTTATTTCCGAGTTTACAATGTCAGGCCAGCGACGGTATGTGGCTACTCTCCCAGGATGAGATTCGATGTTGTAGTAAACATGTTTGTTTGGCAGGCATTCAATGAAAAAAAGATAACGGTTCTGGGTGGGGATCAAGTGCGCCCAAACATTCATATTTACGACATGGTCAAGGTCTACGAACACTTCCTATTTGGAGGAGATTTGCCATCTGGAGAATACAATGCAGGATTTGAAAATATCACAATTCGTGAAATTGCCCAAGCGGTGAACAAACAGTATGGCGCGGAAATCGAGTTTCTTCCATCAAATGATCCTAGATCTTACCGGCAAGATTCAAGTAAGTTAATCAGTACCAAGTTTACTCCAGTAAAGAAGGTAAAAGATGCAATTTCTGAAGTTTGGGACAAACTCAATTCCGGAGAACTCAAAAATGATGATCGTTGGTACACGGTAAAAACGATGAAGAATCTTGGTTTGGGGTAAATTGTGAAGAAAGTTCTAGTGTTTGGTCAGTTCCGCGCGGTACACGTTGGACATCTCCGTTTGTTTGAATATGCAAGGAGCCTAGGTGATACTCTTATTGTTGCAATAAATACGCGAGGTAAAGAACAAAAAGACATAGATTTTTCAGAGACAATAATCAGAAGTTTCCCCTTCGCGCTCACTGTCATTAAATATGATCACATCGAAGAGCTACTGAGTGAAACTAAACCTGACATTGTGGTCAGAGGACAAGAGTTCAGGAACATTGAGGACGAAGAGAATGAAGTAGTTATTCGTTTTGGTATCCGCTTAATGTTTGGCTCTGGAAATACTTACTTGTCGGAGGAAGACTTCAATTACAAGCGGACGACGGATATTTCGATTAAGGAAGAATTTAGGCATTATGCCTCGCAAAAGGGCCTTAGTGCGGACTTACTAAGAAGTGTAATCAAGGGTTTCACCAAGAAAAGAGTTGTTGTAGCGGGGGACCTAATTGTGGATGAAATTATAATGTGTCAAGCACTTGGAATGTCACGAGAAGATCCCGTTGTTGTTTCTACTCCAATCAGCACACATAAATTTGTTGGGGGGGCAGGCATTGTTGCAGCTCACTGTAAGGCTCTAGGTGCTGAGGTCAGTTTAGTCTCGCTGGTTGGCGGAGATGATTCGGCCCGCTGGGCAGAGAATTATCTTTCAGAAATGAAAATTGATACTCACTTCATAAAAGATCTAAATCGCCCAACGGTCGTGAAGCAAAGATTTAGAAATTCAAGTCAAACCCTCTTTAGATTAACTCACTTTAGATCCGAGGAAGCAGACGATAGCCTAGTTAGGGAGATAACCAGAATCCTTAAGTCCTTGATAAATAATTGTGATCTTTTAATCTTTAGCGACTTCTCCTACGGAACTCTGAATGATAAGGTAATGGCTAATATACAATTAAAGAGACTTCGAGAAAAAGGTTTACTCGTAGCTGCCGATAGTCAGTCATCTTCTCAAGTGGGTTCACTATCTAAGTTCAAGGACATTGATTTAGTTTCACCCACTGAATATGAAGCAAGAATTGAGTTACGTAATGAATTAGATGGGATAGCGGTCTTAGCCTATGAGCTAGGGAAAAGTTTGAAGTCAAAGTCAGTTATTCTTAAGTTAGGTGCAGATGGAGTTCTTGTGGGTGGCAAAGAATCAGGAGTGCCGTACGCGGAAAAAGTACCGGCGGCTAACCAGCATCCCGTGGACGTATCTGGAGCGGGTGACTCGTTACTTGCAGTAAGTGCACTTGCTCTTACTTGTGGGCGTAAATTGTTTGAAGCCGCCTTTCTTGGATCTTTGGCGGCGGGCATCCAGGTGTCCAGAAAAGGGAATATTCCTATCGAGATTTCAGAAATGGAAGACTTTATAGGTCGAGTTTTTCTTTCATGATTAGCGCTCTGGCCTCGACTAATTGATCTAAACTATCCACGGAAATTCGTTGTTTGTAGATTTCTTGAACATACAGCTTTCTTTTCCTTACGAGTGTTTGAAGAATCGAATCTGTCAATTCAGTGCCAAGAGGAGGGCGATTTCCAAGATTGCCAAGATTTGGGAAAAAATATATTCCTGAATTTACAAGAACCTTCATTGATACTTCTCTAGACTGAACTCTATTTTCAAATTGCAGAACTAGACTTGTGTCATCAGTAATTATGCGAGACCTCGCTTCAACGAGACTTCTACGATGGCAAAACATCAGGTACCTCGAATTTGACTTTAAAGTGTCCATTAATTCTCCCACATATTCTGAAGATAGGACAAGATCCCCATGAACTATCAAAGTGTTTTGGACTTTACACTTTGAAAACTCAAAAACAGTATTTGCAGAACCTAAGATTTGCGGTTCGAAAATTACCCTAGGCCTGATTTTCAAATCTAGGGAACTTAAATAATTTACGAACGTATTGGCATGAGAAGAGATGTTTACCCAAATGTTGGCAATTGGAGTATGCTCGGTGAATTGCTTAAGAAGGCGAAGTAGAATGGTGTTTTCTCTATCTAAATCTATTAATGGTTTAGGGGTAGTATATGTTATTGGTGCTAGTCTCGTTCCACGTCCCGCGCATAAAATCAATATGTTAATTTCCATCTGAGACTCTAACAAGAATCGACAATAACGCTTCATTTAAGCTTGCCACTGGGTCAAATTTAATTGCAAGTACGTCAGGTAATTGGTGTGAAACGTTCCACTCCAGGGAACGGTTATTTGCAATAAGGAAATTTTGCCTGATACCAAATTCTTGTGAAGCTACTAAGTCTGTTATGCGGTCCCCTATAGCGAACGACTGAGAAAGTTCAAAACGAGAATTGGCGTGCGCCCACTCCAACAATCCTGAACTTGGTTTACGTCTGTTACAGTTTCGCCTAAGAAATCTTACTTTTGACTCAGGATGATGGTGACAGATATAAATTTCATCTAAAACACCTGTGGTAATTAGTTTTCTCAATCTACTTCTGTAACTTAAAATCATTATTAGAGTATACCGGCGGGAATAACCAAAAAATGTTTGATTGGAAAAACCAATCCGAATGTAACCCTTCTTAGGTAATTCTTTAATCAGCGAATTCGATTTATGATTCAGTTTTAACTCTGAGTAATTAAGGATAGAACCAGGACCGCTATCTGACCACAGAGTGCCATCGAGATCAAAGAAGGCGGCGCGACTCGCATAGGTAACAGATTTTCTTACACTTTTAATCCTTAGATCTCCGGGAATGAACAACCGAAGAAAGATATTTGAGGGATTAAAAGTATAGACTTTGTTAAGTATTCTCACTCCACACCCGATTCACTTATCTACACAAATCACAGCTCGTCCTACTAGGCTACCGGAACTCATCACTTGCACTGCGCTATTTAATTCATCAAGTGAAAATTCAGTAAATTGTAACCTTTTGGCTAATACAGAAGTGCTTAGGGCTTTAGCCAACAGGGGGATATCTTTCTTTGGTTTTGCGTTGCCGCCGTAGATCCCTACAATCTCTTTGCCATAGTGAAGCGGCATTGGGTCAATTGCAATTTTTACTCCAATTTTCGTTACGCCTACTAAGGCTAGCATTCCGGTTCGATTCAGTGCGTCGTAGGATCTTTCAATTACTTCAGGTACTCCAGTTGTTTCAATTGCACAGTCAAATAGAGTCTTTCGGTCAATTTGAGAAATGTTTACTAAGGAAACAGAAGCTCCAATCTCTTGACAATAACGCGATTTACTCAAGTTGGGTTCTACTAGAGTGATATCTGAATCGTAGAAGTGTTTCATTAAGAATATTGTGGCTTGACCTATACCGCCTCCTCCAAGTACTAAGGCTTTACCTAATCGCTTGCTGCCGACTACATGAACGATTGTTCCGTAGGCCGTTAGAAGGGCACAGCCAATTATGGAATACGAATTTAGAGCCTCGGGTTTACACCTATCAATAACAGTCAGGCGGTTCTCCGAAACAACCGCGTATTCAGAAAAAGTCGTGATTTGACCTGCATTGATTAGCTCCGAATTTGAGAAATACCTCGGTGGCGGCGCATCAATTCCTTCACATTTAATCCAATGAAGAATTACCTGATCTCCTTCGACGCACTTCTTTGATTCGCCACTATCAACGACTTCAGCTATCGCCTCATGTCCCAATAGATGTGGGAGATATCTATCAGGTCCCTTTACTGCATCAATTTCCCCAATTTGTGAACCACAGATGGCGGTTCTTTGGATTCTCACCAAGACTTGTCCTACGCTCAATTTGTCTCGAAACTCCACATACTCCACCGACAAAGGTTGTTTGCTCTGTCGCAGTACAGCTGCTTTGAATTTCAAAAGACTCTTCCTTAATTACTACTCAAAGTAGATAAAGCCATAGTCTCGATCATATCCAGTTAAATTGAACCACCAAACCCACTCTTTTGGGGTTAGAAATGCCTC
>Ga0172372_10006348_pt1 | contig 16146 bp, 17 predicted proteins | sample LakKiv5m_2_FD_114544 | JGI IMG/M metagenome (GOLD analysis project Ga0172372, IMG submission 114544) | Freshwater microbial communities from Kabuno Bay, South-Kivu, Congo - kab_092012_9.5m | ecosystem: Environmental > Aquatic > Freshwater > Lake | place: Democratic Republic of the Congo...
TACTTTCGGCGGTTGAACCCACAACGGGAAAGGATGCATCAACACCTGCAAGTGTTTCTCTCTCGGGCCGGCCTGCTGGTAGCCCTGTGTTTTGTTTTAGGCGTTCAAGCCTTTGCCCAAACCGACCTCACGGCCGAAGCGGACCGGATGTACGAACGCGATGGCTTTGCGGAGGCAGCCGCAGAGTATACGAAGGTGTATCCGCGCATCAAAAACAAGGAGGAGTTAGGCCGTGTAGCCTACCTCATCGGCGAGTGTTACCGACAAATCATGAACCTGCCTGCTGCAGAAGAGTGGCTGAAAAAAGCGGTCGGTTTGAAGTACGGCGATACCCATCCGGAAGTGTTCCTTTGCTACGGAGACGTCATGATTGTCCAGCATGAATTCGAAGAGGCGAAGGAGTGGTTTGTCGCGTATCGAGATCAAGGTGGGGATGTGGTCGTTGCGAATCAGCGTATCGAGGCCGTAGAATCTGCGGCGCTCGCGCTCGACGAGCCGCCTGCGCGCTATTTGGTCGAGAACATGTTGTTGCTCAACTCAGAAGCATTTGACTTCGGGGCGGCTTTTTCCTCCAAGAAGGGGGACGAATTGGTTTTTTCTTCCTCGCGCTCGGCTGCTACAGGCACGGCAGAAGACCCGATTACGGGGGAGGCCTACATGGATTTGTTCACTTCTACGAAGGACAAGAAAGAACGCTGGAGCACGCCTGAACCGGTGGTAGGTGCGGTCAATACTGCAGCGAACGAGGGCACCGTCGCGTTTGATGCGAAGTACAAGACGATGTACTTTACACGCTGCGTAACCGAGGGCACCTCGAATTTTGCGTGCGACGTCTACCGGTCTGCGAACATGGGCGGACGCATGGGGCCGGCGGAAGTGGTCGCTCTTGTCGATCGGAACCAAGACAACAGTTCTCAGGTGGGGCATCCAGCGTTCACGCCGGACAACGCCTTCCTGATGTTTGCTTCGGACATGCCGGGGGGCTTCGGCGGAAAGGACATTTGGTATGTGAGCTACGACGCGAAGAAAGATGCCTTCGGAGCACCTGTGAACATGGGCTCTACGGTAAATACCGAGTTCGACGAGATGTTCCCCCGCATCCGCTTTGACGGCACATTGTATTTTGCTTCCCAGGGTTGGGGTGGGATGGGAGGCTTGGACATTTGCGAAGCTGCACCAGTGGCGGGAGCGACCATGAAGTTCGAGCAGGCCATCCCCATGAAGTACCCCATCAACAGCACGTCGGATGATTTCGGGATCGTGTTCAAAGAAGGGCTGAACGAGGGGTTGTTGACGTCCAGCCGGCCCGGGGGGCGTGGACGGGATGACATTTATTCGTTCCGTCTGCCGGAACAAGAATTTTGCTACCGCGCAAACGTCTATGACTATGACACGGGGAATCCGCTGCAGGCGATGGTACTCGTACAGGGGACCGATGGAAAGTCCTACACGCTGACGGCGGATGCCGAGGGGGCAGTGTCCTTGTGCGAAAAGGAACAAATCGTGAAAGACGTCACGTATGGCGTGGACGTCCGTTTGCAGGGCTACATCGGAACCGGAGACCGTTTCTCCACCGTCGGGTTGACAGAAAGCACCACGTTTGCGCGGGAGTACTTCTTGAAGGAAATCGTGACGAACGTCGAGTATCCGATGCCGCTCGTGTTGTATCCGTTCAACCAAGCGACCTTGCTCGTCAACGCGGAAGTGAACTCGGAGGACAGCTTGAACTACCTCGTGGATTTGTTGACCCGCAATGAGTCGTTGGTCATTCAATTGGAGTCGCACACGGACAGCCGGGGGGATGCGAAGTACAACAAGGACTTGAGCCAGCGCCGTGCCCAAACCTGCGTCGACTACCTCATCGCCCGCGGCATCGACGCGCGCCGCGTGGTCGCCGTCGGGAAAGGGGAGGAGCAGTTGTTGATTTCGGATGCGGCCATTGCCGCCATGAAGGCCGAGGCGGACAAGGACAAGGGGCACCAGGCAAACCGCCGTACGGTGTTCCGCATCATCGCCACGGATTTCGTTCCGACGAAGCAGTGAACGGGCCCGACCGGTACGCCGCGCGCGGGGTTTCGGCCGGCAAAGAGGAAGTCCATGCGGCCATCGCGGCCGTGGACAAAGGGCTGTTTCCAAAGGCGTTTTGCAAAGTCGTTCCGGATGCGTTGACGGGAAGCCCGGACCATGCGCTCGTGATGCATGCCGATGGGGCGGGGACGAAATCCTCCCTGGCGTATGCGTATTGGAAGGAAACGGGCGACGTGTCGGTTTGGAAGGGCATCGCCCAAGATGCCATTGTGATGAACCTCGACGACTTGCTGTGCGTCGGTGTGACCGGGCCCATTTTGTTCTCGTCGACCATCGGCCGCAACAAGCGACTGGTGCCGGGCGAGGTCCTCAAGGCGCTGATTGAAGGCACCGAGGAGGTCCTTTCCGAGCTGCGTACGTGGGGGGTGGACGTGCAGTCCACGGGCGGAGAGACGGCGGATTTGGGGGATTTGGTGCGGACGGTGGTGGTGGATTCTACGGTGGTGGCGCGCATTCGCCGCGACGAGGTCATCGACAACGCGCGCATCGCAGCGGGCGACGTGGTGCTCGGGCTGGCGAGCGACGGGCAGGCTGCCTGGGAATCAGAATTCAACGGGGGCATGGGCTCGAACGGGCTGACGGCCGCACGTCATGAAGTGTTCAAAAAAGCGTACTTGCAGGCCTATCCGGAAACGTGCGATCCCGGCTTGCCGGAAGCGTTGCTGTACGCGGGCTCGGTCGGGTTGCGGGATGCGGTGGACGGGGTTCCGTTGGACGCAGGCAAGTTGGTGCTTTCGCCGACCCGGACCTATGCGCCGCTCCTCATGCCGGTGGTGCGGGAGTTTCGGGACCGCATTCACGGTTTGGTCCATTGCAGTGGGGGCGGTTTGACGAAGGTCCTCCATTTCCTCTCCGACCAACACGTGATCAAAGATCACCTGTTCCCCACTCCGCCGCTGTTTGCGCTCATCCAGCGGGAAGGCGGCATGGATTGGCGGGAGATGTACCGCGTCTTCAACATGGGCCACCGCATGGAAGTCTATACGGACGAAGCCACCGCCGCAGCCATCGCAGCGCGCGCCGAAGCTGTAGGCATTGCGGCCCAAATCATCGGCCGGGTCGAAGCCTCCTCCTCCGGTCCGAAGGTCACCGTGTCGGGCGCGCACGGGACGTTCGAATACGGCGCCTGATGTCGCCGGAAACGCTGCTGGACCGGCTGAGGCCGGTGGAGGACCGGTACCGCGAAGTGGAGAAGTTGCTTTCGGACCCCGAAGTCATCGCGGACAGTGCGCGCTTTCGCCAATTGATGCGCGAATACGGCCGCATGCAACCCGCCGCGGGTGCCTTTCGGGCGTTGAAGGCCGCGTTGGACGAGGAGGCCAGTGCACGGGAATGGGCGGCCACCGGCGATCCCGAAGTGCGGGCGTGGGTCAAATCGGAATGGGACCGCATTGTCGCTGCGACCGCTGAGGCCGTCGACGGTGCGCGGTGGGCGCTCCTGCCAAAGGACGAGGCCGACGACCGGTCCGCGGTCCTCGAGGTGCGCGCGGGCACGGGCGGCGATGAGGCCGCGCTGTTCGCGGGCGATTTGTTTCGCATGTATGCCCGGTACATCGAATCGCAGGGCTGGAAGTTGGAGGTGCTGTCTGCCAGCGAGGGAACGGTGGGCGGGTACAAGGAGGTGATTGCCCGGGTAGAAGGGGACGGGGTGTACGGGGCACTCAAGTTTGAAAGTGGGGTGCACCGCGTGCAGCGGGTGCCGGAGACGGAGTCCCAAGGCCGGATCCACACCAGCGCTGCGACGGTGGCGGTGCTGCCGGTGGCCGAGGAGGTGGACGTGGTGTTGAATTTGGCCGACGTGCGGCGCGACACCTACCGGTCAAGCGGTGCAGGCGGACAGCACGTGAACAAAACGGAGTCGGCGGTGCGGCTGACCCATCTGCCTACCGGAGTGGTGGTCGAGTGCCAAGAAGGCCGCTCGCAGCATGCGAATTATGACCGGGCGCTTGAGGTGCTCCGCTCGCGCTTGTTTGATTTGGCGCGGACTGCGCAGCGGGACGCAGAAGCCGCCACGCGGAAAACCCTGGTCAGCACCGGCGACCGCTCCGCCAAAATCAGAACCTACCATTTCGCGCAGGGGCGTGTCACCGACCACCGCATCGGCTGGACTTCGCACGCACTCGGCGCGGTCCTCGCCGGCGACCTCGGCCCCCTGATCAGCGCGCTCCAAACCGCAGAACAAGCAGAATTGCTCGCGAATGGCTGAACTTCGCGCCATGTTCAATGGACGTGCAGCGCTGGCAGCCGCAGTGGCCCAACGCAGTTCCTACCTCTGTGTCGGGCTCGATCCCGACCCTTCGCGCATTCCCGCTTCCTGCGGCACGGGGGTGGCGGGCATGGAGGCCTTTTGCCGGGAAATCGTCGCGGCCACGGCGGAATTCGCGGTGGCCTTCAAGCCGAACCTCGCCTTCTTCGAAGCGTACGGCGCGGCGGGTTGGGAGGCGTGTGCCCGCATCATCGCCGACATTCCCGAGACCTGCCTCGTCATCGCCGATGCAAAACGCGGCGACATCGGCAACACCTCGGGGCGTTACGCCGCTGCCTTGTTCGACGGCCTCGGGGCCGACGCGGTCACGGTCGCTCCTTACATGGGCGAAGACAGCGTCCGCCCGTTCCTCGACCACGGTCCGGGCAAATGGACGGTGCTCTTAGCGCTCACCTCGAATCCCGGCGCACAGGACTTCGAGTTCTACGGCGACCCGCCCCTCTATGAACGCGTGATCCGTCGTGCCATCGGCTGGGCGGGGCCGGACCGGCTGATGTTCGTCGTCGGTGCGACCCGTCCAGAACTGTTGGCACACGCCCGCTCACTCGCTCCGGACCATTTCTTCCTGGTTCCCGGGGTGGGAGCCCAAGGCGGCACGCTGGCGGAAGTGACGGAAGCGGGTTGGGCACCGGGTTGCGGCCTGCTCGTCAATGCTTCCAGGTCCGTCCTCTATGCGGCGTCGGGGGCGGATTTTGCAGTGGCTGCGCGTGCAGAAGCGGCGGCGATGCAGGGCGAAATGGCGGCAGAGCTTGCACGGCGGTGAACTTTCGGCCGACGGCTGCAAAGGCGGAGTGAGGGGCGGTGGGCGTGGGTCGTATATTGCTCGTCAAATCGGTTCCCATGTTTGGATTTCTCAGTGCAGTAGGGGTGTGGCTCGGCAAGTGCGCGCAGCAAGTGGCGGCAGCTGTTTCAATTGACGATGCCATCAACGGCGTCATGGCGCCTGTGACTGCCGCGGTGATGAAGGTGATTTTCTTTACGCTTCCAGTAGGCGGCGGCATGGAAATCCCCTTCGTGTTGTTGTGGTTGGTAGGGGGGGCGCTCTTTTTCACCGTGTTCTTTCGGTTCATCAACCTGCGGGGATTCAAGCATGCGCTGGACGTGGTCCGCGGCAAATACGACGCCCCGGATCACAAAGGAGAAGTGTCGCATTTCCAAGCCTTGACTGCGGCCTTGAGTGGTACGGTAGGGGTAGGCAACATCGCCGGTGTGGCGCTTGCGGTGAGTGTCGGGGGGGCCGGGGCGACGTTTTGGATGATTTTGGCCGGCTTGCTGGGGATGAGTTCAAAGTTCGTCGAGTGCACGCTGGGTCTCAAGTACCGCAGGAACAATGCGGATGGCTCGGTATCAGGCGGGCCCATGTACTACTTGAGGGACGGTTTGGCGAACAAAGGGTTCGGTACCCTCGGCAAGGTGCTTGCCGTCATTTTCGCAGTAGCCTGCATCGGCGGTTCCTTCGGCGGCGGCAACATGGTGCAGGTGAATACTGCAACGAAGCAGCTCATTGCAGTGACGGGGGGCGAGCAGAGCTTCTTGTACGGGCAGGGTTGGGTGTTCGGATTGTTGGTGGCTGCAGTGGTCGCGGTCATCATCATCGGAGGAATCAAGAGCATTGCGAAGGTGACGGACAAGCTGGTGCCCTTCATGGTGGGCATCTACATCCTGGGCGCGTTGCTGGTGATCGGTGCGAACCTGGATGCCGTTCCGTTCGCGTTCAAATCCATCGTCGCTGGAGCATTTGCCCCCGGCGCCATTTACGGCGGCATTATCGGTGTGGTCATTCAAGGATTCAAGCGCGCGGCCTTTTCGAACGAAGCGGGAATCGGGTCTGCGAGCATTGCCCATTCGGCTGCAAAAACGGACGAGCCCATTTCAGAGGGGTTGGTGTCATTGCTCGAGCCGTTCATCGACACGGTGGTGATTTGCACCATGACCGCGCTGGTGATTGTGATTTCGAATTACGGTGGGGCCGGCGCGGAGGCGCTCGCCCTTCAGGCCAGTCAGGAGGGCTTTCAGTCCATCAACTTGACTTCGGCGGCCTTCAGTTCGGCGTTGCCGTGGTTTCCTCCGGTGTTGTCGTTGGCCGTGATCCTATTTGCGTTGAGCACGATGATTTCGTGGAGCTACTACGGCTTGAAGGCTTGGACCTTCTTGTTCGGGGAATCGAAGCGGGCAGAGTTCATTTACAAAGCCGTCTTCTGTGGATTCGTGGTGGTGGGATCGGCGATTTCGGCCTCGAGCGTGTTCGACTTCGGGGACGCCATGATTTTTGCGATGTGCTTCCCGAACATCTTGGGGCTTTATTTCTTGGCCCCCGAGGTGTTGGCGGATTTGAAGCACTACATGGCCCGTGTGAAATCCGGAGAAATCCGCAAGCACACCTGACCCCAGCATGGAGTGGGAGACGCGCGGTGGACTGGTCCTGGTAGGGCTGGTCTGGGGGAGTTGTGCGCTGTGTTGGCGGTGGCATCCGGAGTGGTTTCCGCTGGCGATGCGGGCGGAAGAACCGGCTCCTGTGCCTTGGGGGGTGGATTCCCTGTTGGTTTTTCTCGAAGACCTTCCTGCCCGTGCACCGGGGGCGAAGCGGAAGGAGTGGGAGGGGCGCAGTCGATACGATGCGCCGAGCGCTCCGGAAAAGGTGCTGGATTTGAACCGGGTGGACAGTGCGGCGCTCGAGGCCTTGCCCCGCATCGGTGGAGCGCTTGCGGGGCGCATCGTGCGGTACCGGGAAGCCTTGGGCGGATTTGTGTCCACGGATCAACTCCGCGAGGTGTGGGGCATTTACCCGGACCAAATCGATGCCCTCCTTCCCCGCTTTCGCGTCGCTCCGGATGCCCAAATCCGGTTGTGCGCAGACACAGCCTCGTGGGATGCCTTGCGCCGCCATCCGTACATCCGGGCGGAGGGCGCCCGGGCCATCGAGCGGTACCGCAAGCATCACCCGCTGGCGTCCGTGGAGGATTTGGCGCGTGCGCCCAACATCGGAGACTCCCTCCTTCACCGGTGGCGGCCTTACCTGAACCTCTGCGCATCTTCGCAGCCATGAACGACCTTGAACTGCGCTGCCAGCGCGCCATCCGGTGGGTTCCCAACTTCCCACAACCGGGCATCCAATTTGCGGATCTGTCCGGACTCTGGGGCGACCCCGCGCTGGGTGAAGCCATTGAGCAGGCGATGGCCTCGTGGGCCCGCGAGATCCTCGGACCGATCGATGCCGTCGTGGCGGTGGAGAGTCGGGGGTTCTTCCTCGGGGTGGGGCTGGCGCGCGTGCTGAAGGTTCCCTTCGTGGCCGTCCGCAAGGCAGGCAAATTGCCGGGCCCGGTCGTTCAGGTGAACTACGCCCTCGAATACGGCGAAGGCCGGCTGGAACTTCAGGTAGGCTCCATTCCCTTCGGCGGTCGGGTGCTCATCCACGACGACGTGCTTGCCACGGGGGGCACCGCGTGTGCCGCTGCGGAGCTGGTGCGTTTGGAGGGGGGGCGGGTAGCTGGTTTTGCCTTTCTCCTCGAAATCAGTGGACTGGGCGGGCGGGCCAACTGCGAAAAGGTGGCGCCTGTTGTGCGACCTTTGCTGCCCTCAACGCGCTGAACATGGAGTGGACGTCGTCAGAAGATTTGGAGCTTATCCGGGCCGCGGCGCGGGACTTCGCTGAGCGCGAGGTCTTGCCCTTTCGCTCGGAATGGGACGAGGCGCAGACCTTGCCACGGGAAGCGCTGCGGAAGCTCGGAGACCTCGGGATGCTGGGCGTTTTGGTGCCCGAAGCCTACGGCGGTGCGGGGTTGGGCTATCCGGCCTACAAAGCGATCGTTGAAGAGTTGGCGCGGGTTTGCGGCGGATTTGCGCTTTCGGTAGCGGCGCACAACTCGTTGTGTGTGGGGCACATCCTCGCCTTCGGCTCGGAGGCCCAAAAGCAGCGCTACCTCCCCGCACTCGCCTCCGGCGCCCACCTCGGCGCATGGGGACTCACCGAGGCAAACACCGGTTCCGATGCCATGCGCATGCAATGCACGGCGGTTCGTGATGCAGCGCGCGGCGGTTGGGTGCTCAACGGCGCGAAGAATTGGATCACCCACGGCATCTCCGCGGAAGTGGTCGTCGTCCTGGCGCGTACCGGGGACCTGCTCGACAGCAAAGGCATCACGGCCTTTGTGGTAGAGCGCGGAACACCGGGCTTTTCAGGTGGAAAAAAGGAAAACAAGCTCGGGATGCGGTGCTCTGAAACGGCTGAGCTGATTTTTGACCGGTGTTTTGTGCCCGATGAAAACGTGCTCGGATCCGTCGGAGACGGGTTCCACCAGGCGATGAAAATCCTGGATGGCGGCCGCATCAGCATCGCTTCCCTTGCGTTGGGAATCGCGAAGGGGGCGTTCGAGACGGCGAGGAACTATGCGCTTCAGCGCGAGCAGTTCGGAAAACCGATCGCAGCGTTCCAAGCCATCGCATTCAAGCTCGCGGACATGCATGTGCGGATCGAGGCGGCCGAAGCATTGACGCTGGCAGCGTGCGATGCAAAAGAACGTGGATTGCCCGTAACACGCTTGTCCGCAATGGCGAAGTACGATGCCAGCGAGGCGGCCGTGTCCGTGGCGACGGAAGGAGTACAGGTGTTAGGCGGCTACGGGTACACGAAGGACTTTCCTGCCGAGAAGTACTACCGCGACAGCAAATTGTGCACCATCGGGGAAGGGACCAGCGAAATCCAGAAATTGGTGATTTCGCGGGAAGTGTTGCGCGGAAGTTGATTTGGAAGTTCGCTTACTTCTGCACTACATTTGCCGTCCCAACTGAGAACCCATGCTTTCGATTCCGGTCAAAGAAGGAGACAACATCGAGCGCGCACTGAAGCGCTTCAAGAAGAAGTTTGACCGCACGAAGCGCATGCGCGAGCTGCGTGAGCGCAAGGAATTCGTGAAGCCCAGCGTCATCAACCGCGAGGCGAAGAAGAAGGCGGTGTACAAGAACGCGATGCAACTCGGCAACGAGTAAGTTTGGATTTTCGTGGAAAATGGGCGACCTTCCTACCGGCAGGTTGCCCATTTTGCATTTCCAGACCCACCAGTGAAGAGCACGGCCGCGCATATCAGCGAGTTTCTGGAATACCTCCAGAAAGAGAAGCGGGGCTCCGTGCACACCTTGAGGTGCTACCGCTCGGACCTGAATCAGCTGAGCCGTTTTTTTGCAGAGCGGTTTGAGGAGGCGGATTTGTTGAAGGCGAAGAGCGATTGGATTCGCACGTGGGTGGTGGAGATGATGCGGGAAGGCAAGGCGCCGAGGACCATTCACCGGAAGGTGAGCGCGTACCGGACGTTTGTGCGCTTTGCCCGCCGCATGGGCCAAATGGAATCAGATCCCGCTGAAGCGGTGACGCTCCCGAAGTTGGACAAACGGCTTCCGGAAGTGGTGCCCGAGTATGCGATGCGGGATTTGATGGACGAGGGGGTATTTGCCGAGGATTGGAAGGGCAGGCGAGACCGTTCATTGCTGGCGTTGCTGTATGAAACAGGCATTCGACTTTCCGAGTTGATCGGCCTGCGGCAGAGCGATGTGGACGTAGACCGCCGGGAGTTGCGGGTTTGGGGCAAGGGGTTCAAAGAACGCCGGGTCCCCCTGCTTCCAGAAACGGTAGAGGCCATCGACGAACATCTGAAGTTGCGCCCCTTCGACTCGGAGTATTTGTTCATCACGGATGCAGGGAGGGAGTTGTATCCCTCGTTTGTCTACCGTCGGGTGAACCATTACCTCAATTCGGTCAGCAGCCTGCACAAAACCAGTCCTCACGTGCTGCGTCACACGTTCGCAACCCACTTGCTGAGTCGGGGGGCAGAGCTCGCCGCAGTGAAGGAGCTGTTGGGTCACGCGAGCCTCGGGTCAACGCAGATCTATACCCACCACTCGCTGGGCCGTTTGAAGGACATTCACCAGGCAAGTCCGCTGGATGTACGTCCGGGGGAGGAGCCGTAATCCATTCATTCCATGCAGGTGCAGATTCACTCCATCCACTTTGATGCCGATCGCAAGCTGTTGGATTTTATTGAGGCTCGGTTGAATAAGTTGGCCACGTTTCACGACCAGTTGATTTCAGGGGAGGTTTTCTTGCGCCTCGAGCGCAATTCTGAACACGGCAACAAGGTGGCTGAAATCAAGGTCCATGTTCCGGGGGCGGATTATTTCGCAAAGCGGAGGTCGGACAGTTTTGAGGGGGCGTGTGACGAGGTGGTCGAGGCCATTCGTGGCCAAATGGTCAAGCGTAAGAAAGGGCACTGACTTCCTGCAACCGCGGCCGATTCCGGGTTTTTCGGGGTTTCACGAAAAGATTTGGAATGGCTTTTGCTAGCGCCGAATAGTTGTGTACATTTGCCGTCCTGAATCCGGGGCGGCATTTGTCTTTTCCGGAGGTTCTTTGACAACGACGCCGGTGTAGCTCAGTTGGCCAGAGCAGCTGATTTGTAATCAGCGGGTCGGGGGTTCGAATCCCTCCACCGGCTCATCGCGCGTCTCATGGGTGGACGGTCTTCTTTTCGGTAAGAAGCTGTCCACAACCTAGACAAGGGGGTACGCCGGAGCTGGAGAGCCGGGGCAGACTGTAAATCTGTTGTCTATGACTGAATAGGTTCGATTCCTATTACCCCCACCACCGGTACCGTTCACACGTGCCACCTACCACGCGGAAGTAGCTCAGTTGGTAGAGCATCAGCCTTCCAAGCTGAATGTCGCGAGTTCGAATCTCGTCTTCCGCTCCACGTCAGATTTCAAGCCGATGTAGCTCAGGGGTAGAGCGCATCCTTGGTAAGGATGAGGTCACGGGTTCAAATCCCGTCATTGGCTCTAATAAACAATCAGTTCCACCGTTAATACCACCAGCAATGGCAAAAGAAACGTTCGACCGTTCCAAGCCGCACGTAAACATCGGCACCATCGGTCACGTCGACCACGGTAAGACCACCCTTACCGCGGCCATCACGAAGGTTCTCGCAGACAAGGGTCTGAGCGAGGCGCGTTCGTTTGACCAGATCGACAACGCTCCGGAAGAAAAGGAGCGGGGTATCACGATCAACTCCTCGCACGTGGAGTACTCGACGGCAAACCGTCACTACGCGCACGTCGACTGCCCGGGTCACGCCGACTATGTGAAGAACATGGTTACGGGTGCCGCGCAGATGGACGGTGCCATCCTCGTGGTGGCAGCCACGGACGGCCCGATGCCGCAAACGCGCGAGCACATCCTGCTCGGACGTCAGGTCGGCATTCCGCGCATGGTCGTGTTCATGAACAAAGTGGACATGGTCGATGACCCGGAGTTGCTCGAGTTGGTCGAAATGGAAATCCGCGAGCTCTTGAGCTTCTACGAGTACGACGGCGACAACGGCCCCGTGGTTCAAGGCTCTGCGTTGGGCGCGCTGAACGGCGAAGGCAAGTGGGTTGACACCGTCATGAGCCTCATGGACGCTGTGGACAGCTGGATTGAGATTCCGCCCCGCGACAACGAGAAGCCCTTCTTGATGTCTGTGGAGGACGTCTTCACCATCACGGGTCGCGGTACGGTCGCTACCGGCCGGATTGAGACGGGGGTCATCAACACGGGCGATCCGGTTGAAATCCTCGGCCTTCAGGAAGAAAAGATGACCTCCACCGTGACGGGTGTGGAGATGTTCCGGAAGATCCTCGACCGCGGGGAAGCAGGTGACAACGTGGGCTTGTTGCTCCGTGGCATCGACAAGAAGGACATCCGCCGCGGGATGGTCATCGCGAAGCCGAACTCCATCAAGGTCCACACCCGCTTCAAAGCGGAGGTGTACATCTTGAAGAAGGAAGAAGGCGGTCGCCACACGCCGTTCCACAACAAGTACCGTCCGCAGTTCTACTTCCGGACCACGGACGTGACGGGAGAGATTGTCCTCGAAGCGGGTCGTGAGATGGTGATGCCGGGTGACAACGTCACCATCGACGTGAACCTGATCAACCCGATTGCCATGGACCGCGGTCTCCGTTTCGCCATCCGTGAGGGCGGTCGTACGGTGGGTGCAGGTCAGGTGACCGAGGTACTTGCCTAATCGGAGGGGTTCCTCCTTCTACGTAGATTTTGAAAGAAGGCCTCCATTTTCGGGGGGCCTTCTTTCCCATCTACGGGCGTAGCTCAATGGTAGAGTAGTGGTCTCCAAAACCATTGGTTGCAGGTTCGAGTCCTGCCGCCCGTGCAAAACTGAATCGCATGTCTTCCTTCATCGCATACCTGCAGGAGTCTTACCAGGAACTGATGACCAAAGTGACTTGGCCTACGTGGCGGGAGTTGCAGGGGTCGGCGGTGCTGGTGTTTGTGTCTTCCCTGCTCATCGCCGGTGTGGTGTTCTTGATGGACTGGGTGTTCGGGGTGAATCCCGAAGGCTCGCTCTGGAATGGCGTCATCGGTTTGATTTATTCCATCTTCTGACGCCGTGTCTGCCTCCGTTATGAACGACATTGAAAAGAAGTGGTACGTGGTGCGTGCCATCAGCGGCCAGGAAAAGAAGGTCAAGGAGACCCTCGAGGCGGTCCTGACGGCTGAGGGCATGCAGCATTACGTGGGGCAAATCTTGATTCCGGTGGAGAAGATTTTCCAAATCCGGAACGGGAAAAAAGTCAGCAAAGAGCGCAACGTGTATCCGGGGTACATCTACCTCGAAGCTGCGTTGGTGGGTGAGTTGCCGCATTTGGTGCGCAATGTCACTGGGGTCATCGGCTTCCTCGGCGCGGAGAAAAAAGGGGACCCACTTCCGGTCCGTCAGTCCGAGATGAACCGGATTCTCGGCGTCATCGATGACATGATTGATACGGACGAGGAAATGCTGATTCCTTACAAGATCGGCGAGATGGTGAAGGTCACGGACGGCCCGTTCACTGGGTTCCTCGGCAACATTGAAGAGGTCAACGAAGAAAAGAAGAAGCTCAAAGTGATGGTCAAAATCTTCGGTCGGAAGACGCCCGTCGAACTTGGCTACATGCAGGTGGAAAAGGAGAATTAATTCGGAACAGACAGCCTGGGTCGACGCAGTGTCCCTGAATGCTTCCCATTCGCGCGCGCCGAGGACTGTTCACTATATAACAACTCATGGCTAAAGAAGTAGTAGCTTTCATCAAGCTGCAAATCAAAGGCGGTGCGGCCAACCCGTCACCTCCCGTCGGTCCCGCGTTGGGTTCGAAGGGGGTGAACATCATGGAGTTCTGCAAGCAGTTCAATGCGCGGACCCAGGACAAAGCGGGAAAGGTTTGCCCGGTGCTGATTACGGTCTATGCGGACAAGTCGTTTGACTTTGTCATCAAGACTGCTCCGGCCGCAGTTCAGTTGATGGAGATCGCCAAACTCAAGGGCGGATCTGCAGAACCGAACCGCAAAAAGGTCGCGGCAGTTTCGTGGGACCAAATCCGCACGATTGCAGAGGACAAAATGCCAGATCTGAACTGTTTCACAATGGAATCGGCGATGTCGATGGTTGCTGGAACGGCTCGGAGCATGGGCATTCGCGTCGAAGGTGATCGCCCCTTCTAACGTCGTAACAAGCGCAAAATGGGACGATTAACAAAGAACCAAAAGGCTGTCGCGGAGAAGTTTGACGCTTCGAAGTCGTACACGTTGGCGGAGGCTACCTCGCTCGTGCGGGACCTGTCGCGGACGAAGTTCGACGCTTCCGTGGACATCGCTGTGCGTTTGGGCGTAGACCCCCGAAAGGCAAACCAAATGGTGCGCGGCGTGGTCTCCCTTCCTCACGGAACGGGCAAGGCTGTTCGCGTACTGGTGCTGTGCACCCCTGACAAAGTGCAGGAGGCGCAGGATGCGGGTGCTGATTACGTGGGTCTCGACGACTACGTAGAGAAGATCAAGGGCGGATGGACCGACATCGACGTCATCATCACCACCCCCCAAGTGATGGGCAAAGTGGGTACCCTGGGACGGATCCTGGGGCCTCGCGGGCTCATGCCGAACCCGAAGTCGGGAACGGTCACGATGGAGGTGGGGAAAGCGGTTACGGACGTAAAGTCCGGGAAAATTGACTTCAAAGTGGACAAGTACGGCATTGTGCACACTTCCATCGGCAAGACCACCTTCACGGCGGACAAGCTTCGGGAGAATGCATCAGAAGTATTGAACACCTTGATGCGGTTGAAGCCGTCGGCAGCAAAGGGTACCTACATGGTAAGTATTCACTTGAGCTCGACCATGGGTCCGGGCATCCGAGTGGACGCAAAGTCGGCGGTCGCATAATCCTGAGGAACTATGACTCGCGAAGAAAAGAACCAAGTGATCGCTGAGATCTCCCAGGTGTTGGCGGATCGCAATGTGATTTACCTGACGGATGCGACGGGCATGAACTCGGAGGAAACCACGGGTTTCCGCCGGGAGTGCTACAAGCGTGGCATTTCTGTTCGGGTGGTCAAGAACACGCTCCTGCGGAAAGCAATGGAGCGCACGGAAAGCAAGAACTTTGAAGACCTGTTCGGATCACTGAAAGGCCAAACAGCTTTGCTGGCGGCTGAAGTGGGCAATGCGCCCGCGAAGTTGATCAAGGATTTCTCAAAGAAGTCAGACAAGCTGGTGTTGAAGGCGGCCTACATCGACGAAGCGTGCTTCGTGGGTGCAAACCAACTGGACGCGCTGGTTTCTCTGAAGTCCCGCGAGGAACTCATCGGCGATGTCGTTGGGCTCCTGCAATCGCCTGCGAAGAATGTCATCAGTGCCCTCAAGTCGGGCGGACAGACAATCGCCGGTTTGGTCAAGGCGCTCGAAGAGCGTGGCGCCTGATTTTAAACGTTTCTAAGAATCAATTCAACACAACCCGTTATGGCAGATTTGAAAACCATGGCTGAACAGCTGGTCAACCTCACGGTAAAAGAGGTGAACGAACTGGCTGCAATCCTGAAGGACGACTACGGCATTGAGCCGGCGGCAGCAGCCGTTGCATTCGCTGGCCCGATGGGTGGCGGTGCGGACGCAGCTCCGGTCGAAGAGCAAACTTCGTTTGACGTCATCTTGAAGGACGCGGGCGCTCAAAAGCTCGCAGTCGTGAAGGCAGTGAAAGAACTGACCGGCCTCGGTCTGAAGGAAGCAAAAGACATCGTGGACGGCGCACCTTCTCCGATCAAGGAGGGTGTTTCGAAGGACGAAGCTGAAGCCCTGAAGAAGCAACTCGAGGAAGCCGGTGCACAAGTCGAGCTTAAGTAAGCCGTACTTTTAATCGGATCGAAGGGTCCGGGTGGGGAGCAGGTCCCCACCTGGACCCCTTTTTGGCTGTTTAAAACCTGCACCACCACTTCGCCCGTTTTCACCTCCGACCCCCTGCACCATGAGCTTGGTGAAGCACTCCACCCACGACCGCCTGAGCTTCTCCTCCGTTGAATTGCCCCTCGAACGCCCTGATTTTCTGGACATCCAGCTCAGGTCATTCCAGGAGTTTTTCCAACTTGAGACGAATCCGGAGAACCGCAAATCGGAAGGCCTCTTCCAGGTTTTCAGCGAGAACTTCCCGATTTCGGATACCCGGAATCAGTTCGTGCTCGAATTCCTTGATTATTTCGTGGATCCCCCGCGCTACTCCATCGAGGAGTGCATCGAGCGGGGGTTGACCTACAGCGTGCCGCTGAAGGCGAAACTGAAGTTGTACTGCACGGATCCTGAGCACGAGGACTTTGAGACCATCGTCCAGGATGTGTACCTCGGGACCATTCCTTACATGACGCCGGCGGGTTCGTTTGTAATCAACGGCGCCGAGCGCGTGATTGAGAACCAATTGCACCGTTCGCCGGGTGTGTTCTTCGGCCAA
>Ga0172372_10006351_pt1 | contig 16140 bp, 12 predicted proteins | sample LakKiv5m_2_FD_114544 | JGI IMG/M metagenome (GOLD analysis project Ga0172372, IMG submission 114544) | Freshwater microbial communities from Kabuno Bay, South-Kivu, Congo - kab_092012_9.5m | ecosystem: Environmental > Aquatic > Freshwater > Lake | place: Democratic Republic of the Congo...
CCCGCTGCGCCACTGGGCGAGCGTGAGCAGCAGGTCGCGGTCCGGGACACGACGCGCTGCGTCGGCGAGCACCCGCATCGCTTCGTCGCGTCGACCGGCATCATGCAGCGCGAGCGCATGCAGATAAGCATAGCGCGCCTCGGTGTGGGCGGCGCGCGCGGCCGCCGCGAACTCGGCGATGGCGGCGGGTTTGCGGCCCTGCCTCACCAGCGACAGCCCGAGACCCTCATGCAACGCCGGCGCGCCCGGTGCCGCGCGCAGGCCGTCGCGCAGCACGCGGTCCGCCTCGTCCTCGCGGCCCTGACCGCGGTAGAGATCGGCGAGGTTCACGCGCGCCGGCACGAAGCGCGGGTCGGTCCCGATGGCGCGCTTGAACGACGCCTCGGCGCCCGTCGCATCGCCGCGCTGCAGCAGCAGGTTGCCGAGATTGAGCCGCGCCTCGGGGCGGCTGAGGTCGTGGCGCAGCGCGGCTTCGTATTCGGCGAGCGCGGCATCGAACGCGGGCCGCACCGACGCATCGAGCTGCGCGGACGCCGGCAGCAAGAGACGCGCGGCCTCCATGCGGACCGCGCGTACGCGATCGGTGAGCCGCGGCGCGAGCAGCGTCGGCCGAGCCTCGATCGGCAGCGCCTCGAGACGGGTCACCGCCACATGGCGGGTGAGATCGTCCTTGTCGCCCAAGGCACGCTGCAGCGCCCCGTCGGCGAGCGGGCTCGGGTAGCGCGCGAGCAGTTCGAGGGCGGTGGCGCGCACCATCGCCGGTTGCTTCGGGTCGTCCACCAACCCCTGCAGACCGCGCGCCGCACCGGGCAGACCGCGCCGCGCCGCGTGCAGCGCCGGCGCGGATGTCGGCCGTGCGCGCCAAGCCGTGCCATGCCAGCGGTCGAGCGCGCTGGCGGCCCACGCGGCCCCTTCGCGCTCGTGGCAGCTGGCGCAGGCGTTCGGCGCTCCGGTGGATGCCGTCAGGTCCGGCCGCGGCACCTTGAAGCCGTGGTCGCGGCGCGGATCGTTGACCATGTAGGTGGTCGCCGGCATGTGACAGTCGACGCACTGCGCGCCGGCCTTGCCGGGCTCGTGGCGGTGGTGCTCGACGACGGCGTACTTCGTCGGCGCATGGCACTGCGCACAGGTGGCATCGCCCGGCAGCCGCATCTTCTGGGTGTGCGGGTCGTGGCAATCGCCGCAGGTGACGCCGGCCTCGTGCATCTTGCTCTGGCGGAAGGATCCCCAGATGAACACCTCGTCCTGCTGTTGGCCGTCGGGGTGGTACAGACCCTCGCGCAGCGTCACCGGCAGGAAATGGTCGAGCAGGCGGTCGCCGGCGCGCCAGCCTTCAGCGAACTGGCTGCGACGCGAATGGCAGCGCGCGCAGGTCTCCATCTCGTCGTCGGTGGTGCGCGGCGCGCTGCGGCGCGCGTTGCCGGTGGCAGGGTCGATGACCCATGAGACATCGCGGCGTTCGTGGAGGGCGACCGTCAGGCCATGCGCAGCGCCGAGGCCAGCGCCGCCGGGCTTGCCACCGCGCTGGGCCGCCACATGCGCCGAACCCGGGCCGTGGCAGGACTCGCAGCCCACCGACACCTCGGCATAACGGGTGTCGTAGCCGCCCTTGGCATCGTCGTAGCCCTTGCGGACATCCGTCGAGTGGCAGTCCGCGCACATGAAGTTCCAGTTCTGCGCGCGCTGCGTCCAATGCAGCTCATCGAGATGGTCGAGTTTTTCTTCGGGATACTGGCGGAACCAGCGCTGGCCGCCGGCTTCCTTGGACCGCGTGTCCCAGGTGACGGACACCGCCTGCAGCCGACCGCCCGGCAGTTCGACGAGGTACTGCTGCTGGGGCTCGACGCCGAAGGTGTACTTCACCTCGAAGTCGGTCAGCTTGCCGTCGGGGCCATCGGTGCGGATGACGAACTTGCCGTCGCGCTTGAAGAAGGTCGAGGTGACGCCGTCGCGGGTGTAGCTCGCGCCGCTGAAATCGCCGAGCACGGTGTCCGCGGTGGCGTGCTGCATGGCACGCTCGTGCTGCGAGCCTTTCCAGGCGGCGTGCTCGGCGCGGTGGCACTCGGCGCAGGCGGCACTGCCGACGAAGGTCGCGGTGGCGCGCAGCGCGGCGAGCTCGGTCGATGCGGCGGTGGCGGAACCGCTCGTGCCCGCGAGGCCCGCGTCGTCCGCACCGACGCTGCCCACGCCGTCTCCCGGCGAGGAGCGTGACCACCACCACGCACCCGCTGCCAACGCGAGCGCCAGCAGGCCGACTGCGATCAGCAGCGGCCTGCGGGAGCCGGGTTCAGCGCTTGGGGTCGGGATAGACGGCCTGCCAGTCGTTCTTCATGCTGACGATCGACCAACCGCGGGCCGGACCCTCGTCGAGACCGCGACGCAGCTTGCCGATGTGCGAGTCACGATCATACGCGAACTCCCGTGCAGCGTCGTCGTGGTGGACGATCACGGCGAGGCGCGGACCGGCGCCGGCGGTGGTCCACTCGAGCATCTCGAAGTCGCCGTCGGAGTTGCCGAAGGCCGCGATCGGCCGACGGCCGATGAATTTGTTGATGGCGAGCGGCTTGCCGGCCTTGTCGTCGATGAAGTCGAGCTTCGGCTCGCGGACGATCACCGGCTTGCCGTCGCGCAGCTCGTACTTGGTGGCGATGGTCGAACCGATCACCTGCTCGGGCGGCACGCCGTACACCTCTTCGGCGAACACGCGCATGAACTCGATGCCGCCGCCCGAGACGATGTAGGTCTTGAAGCCGTTGGCGCGCAGGTAGGCGAGCAGTTCCAGCATCGGCTGGAACACGAGCTCGGTGTAGGGGCGCTTGAGCGTCGGATGGCGGGCGGTCTTGACCCACTGCCGCACGCTCGCTGCGAACTCCTCGGTGGTGCTGCCGGCGTGGGTCGCCATGACGAGCTCCATGAGACCGCGCTCGCCGGTCGCGGCGACGGCCTTCAGGTCGCCCTCGAGCACGCCCTGGAACGGCTGCTGGGTCTTCCACTCCGGGTGCTGCGGCGCGAGCGCCTTCACCCGATCGATGGCGAAGGCGAGCTGGAAGTACGCCGGCTGCTCGGACCACAGCGTGCCGTCGTTGTCGAACACAGCGATGCGCTCGGCGGGGGCGACATAACTGCGGCTGCGCGGATCGGTGACGCCCTGCACGAAGGCGACGATGCGGGCCTTGGCGGCGCCGTCGTTCCACGACGGCAGCGCCTCGGCAGCGGGCGCCGCCTGTGCGGCGAGGCCGAGCGCGAGCACGAGCGCGGCGGGCAGGGTGCGGAACATGTTCAGGGTCTTCATAGGACGATCCTCCAAAAAAAGGGGCCGCGACCTTCAACAGGACGCGGCCCCATACACCGGAACCGGTGTGTCGATGGGCGCGTCAGCGCCCGCTGCTGTTCATCACGGATTCCATGACGCGGTCGAGGTTGAAGCTGCCCGGCTTCTGGCGCGGCGGGAAGTCCTTGAAGGACTGCAGCCACTTCGCGACGAAGGCGCCGGACGGGGCGATCATGAACATACGGTCGAGGTACCAGCGCTGGTAACCGATCGCGTTCTCCTCCTCGGCACGCTCGAAGGGATCCATGCGCAGGTTGGTGATCTTCGGCGCGCGAAGCTCGACGAACGGCTCCTGCCAGACCTTGAGGCCCTCGGCCTGCTGCTCGAGGAAGGTGATCTTCCAGTTCTCGTAGCGCAGCGCCGCCACCGAACCGTCGTCGGTCCAGTAGATGAACTCCTTGCGCGGCCAGGCGCCCTGGCCACGCAGCGCGGGACCGAGGTCGTAGCCGTCGAGGTGCACCTTGTACGCCATGCCGCCGATCTTGCGGCCCTTGAGCAGGTCGGCGCCGACATTGGCATCACCGGCCGCCGCAAGCAGCGTCGGCAGCACGTCCTCGTGGGCGGCGATGTCGTTGATCACGGTGCCCGGCTGGATGACGCCCGGCCAACGGATCATGGCGGGGACGCGGTAGCCGCCTTCCCACTGCGTGTTCTTCTCGCCGCGGAACATCGTCGTACCGCCGTCGGGCCAGGTGAAGGTCTCGGCACCGTTGTCGGTCGAGTACATCACGATGGTGTTCTCGTCGAGACCCATCTCCTTGAGCGCGGCCAGCAGCTGGCCGACATGGCCGTCGTGCTCAACCATGCCGTCGGCATAGACGCCGAGGCCGGTCTTGCCGACCGAGGCGGCCTTGAGGTGGGTGAAGATGTGCATGCGGGTGGAGTTCCACCAGATGAAGAACGGCTTGTCGTCGTTCTTGGCGCGGCGCATGAAGTCGAGGGTCTTGACCATCACCTCGTCGTCGATGGTCTCCATGCGCTTGCGGGTCAGCGGGCCGGTGTCCGTGATGCGGCCATCGGCGAAGCTGTGGATCACGCCGCGCGGACCGAAGTTCTTCTTGAAGTTCGGGTCCTTCGGATAGTCGGGGTTCTCCGGCTCTTCCTCGGCGTTCAGGTGGTACAGGTTGCCGAAGAACTCGTCGAAGCCGTGCTTCGTCGGCAGCATGTCGTCGCGGTCGCCGAGGTGGTTCTTGCCGAACTGGCCCGTGCGGTAGCCCTGCGCGCGCAGCAGCGTGGCGACGGTCGGGTCTTCCTTCTTCATGCCCTCGGGGGCGCCGGGCAGGCCGACCTTGGTGAGACCGGTGCGGATCGGGGACTGGCCCGTGACGAACGCGGCACGGCCGGCGGTGCAGCTCTGCTGGCCGTACCAGTCGGTGAACAGCGCGCCGCCCTTGGCGATGCTGTCGATGTTCGGGGTGCGGTAGCCCATCATGCCCTGGTTGTAGGCGCTGATGTTGAAGCCGCCGATGTCGTCGCCCCAGATGATGAGGATGTTCGGCTTCTTGGCGGTGGCGTTCTGAGCCTGCGCGGGCAGGGCCAGAGCGAGTAGCACAAGCGCCAGAGCGCTGCGGATGAAGGTCATGATTGCTCCCGAGACATGGCCGACCGGTGGCCTGTACGGGAACGGTAGACCCCCCTGCCCCCGGGGGACATTGGACTATGGTTTAGCGGCGACCTCAGGAGGCCGTTTCGGTCGGCGTCACCCCGAGCCGCTGGGCGATCGACACCAGGGCCGCCACGGAGCGGATACCGAGCTTCTCCATGACCCGCGAACGGTGGACCTTGATGGTCTGTTCGGTGGTGCCGAGGTCCGTGGCGATCGTCTTGTTGAGGCGACCGGCGATGACATGGCGCATCACCTCGCGCTCGCGCGGCGTCAATGACGCGAAGCGGCTGCGCAGGTCGGCGGCCTCCCGCACCTGTGCTGCGCCGACCCGCACCGCGGCCAGCAGTTCCCCCGCCTTGATCGGCTTGGTGAGGAAGTCGACCGCACCCGCCTTCATCGCCTGCACGCTGCTGCGGATGTCGCCATGACCGGTCAGGAACACGATCGGCCAGCGGGTGGTCGCGGCCAGCAAGCGCTGCTGAGCCTCAAGCCCATCGAGCCCCGGCATCGCGAGGTCCATCACCACGCAGCCGTCCGCTTCCGCAGGCAGACGCGCGAGGAAGTCGAGCGCCGAGGCGTGGCTCTCGACCTTGAACCCTTCGGCCCGCAGCAGACGCTCCAGCGCCCGTCGCAGGTCCGGTTCGTCATCGACCAGATAGATCTTTTCCATGTACCGGCAAGCATATCTCGAACACGGTGCCACCATCGGGCCCCGACCGCGCGGTGATGCGTCCCTCATGGGATTGCAGGATGGAGCGCGAGATGGCGAGCCCCATGCCGAGCCCCTCGGGTTTGGTGGTGAAGAACGGCGTGAAGATCTCGTCGGCGCTGGCTTTGAGCCCGGCGCCGTTGTCGCAGACCTCGATGCGCAGTTCCGCGCCTGCGCGCGCGGTGCGCAGCGTCAGGCGTCGTTTGCCCGGATTACGCACGGTCATCGCATCGCAGGCGTTGTTGATGAGGTTGATGAGCACCTGCTCGATCGACACGCGGTCGCCCCAGATCCGCGCGCCCGGCGCGCCGAGTTCGAGGCGGGGCATCACGCCGCGACGGCGCAGCTCACCGCCGAGGAACTGTGCCACGCCCTGCACCACCGCGTCGATCTCCAGAGGTTCGCGCTTGGCGGGGCCGCGGCGCAGCATGGCGCGCAAGCGCTTGACCACCGCATCCGCGCGCTCATCGGCGGCCAAGATGTCGCCCATGATGGACCGCAGTTCGTCGAGGTCAGGCTGCGGCGCGGCGAGCAGACGCTGCGCGGCCTCCGTGTTGCTCATGATGGTGGCGAGCGGCTGGTTGATCTCGTGCGCGAGCGTGCCCGACAGTTCCGCGAGCGTGTTCACGCGGGCCAGATGCTCGAGCTCGACGCGCTGCAGGGCGCGCTCATCCTCCGCCTCCTTGCGCGCACTGATGTCCCTGATCACGCCGGTGATGACGCGCGAACCGGGCTCGCGTCCCGCATAGGAGCTGCCATGCGAGGCGACCCAGCGGATGCCGCCCGTGCGGTCGCGGATGCGGTACTCGAGGTCGCTCACGCCGTCGGTCGTGCGGGCGGCCTGCAGCACGCGGTCCACGCGCCGTCGGTCCTGCGGGTGGATCGTCTCGAGCAGGCTTTCGATGGACACATCACCGCGCGACGGCAGATCGAAGATGGCGTAGGCACGCGGGGTCGCCCAGAACCTGCCGCTCGTCGCATCGAGGCTCCACAGACCCGCATCGGCGGCCTCCGCCGCGAGCGTCAGACGCCGCTCCGACTCCTGCAGTTCCTCCTGCAGTTCGGCGCTGCGCAGCAGGTCGATGCCGAGATAAGCCGCCATGATGACCACCATCGGCACGAAGAACACCACACCCGTAGTGGGCAGACGCGCAAGACCCCAGTAGGTCGTCACCGCCCAACCGGCGTTGACGAACACGAACACCAACAGGCCACCGCCGATGATCAAGGCACGCGAACGATCGCCCCGCCGCCACAACTGCCAGGTCGCATCGCCGATGAAGAGCGCGAGCAACAGCAGCGCGGACTGCGACAGCGGCAGCAGCGGGTTCGGCTCGGCCGCGACCACGGCCACCACCTTGTCGCCGAGCAGGTCCACCGTGCCGAGCGCGTCGATGTGGCTGTAGTTGATCGAACCGCCGGCGAGCGCACCCAGCAGGATCGCGACGGTGCGGACGCCGATGCTCGCCAGCCCGAGCCAAAGACGACCGGCCTGCAGGTAGAAATGCGTGAACGCCACGACGCCGACCAAGGCCGACCAGATGGGCAGGTGGTACCAGAAGAGCAGCCGGTTGAACTCCTCGGGGGTGGGCGCGCGCATCAGGCGCAGCTCGACGACACCCATCGCAGCCACGGAGATCGCGAGCACCGCGAAGGCGAGGTTCGATCGGGTGGACTGCGCATGGCGACGGCGCAGCCAGACATGGGCGTGGATGGCGCCCACGCCGAAGCAGGCCACGGCCATGGTCACCCAGAGGATATCGATCAGGCGCAAGGCATACCCCGTCGCTCCGTCATCGGACCGATTGCATCATCGGGATTGTAACCATCGCGGCTCGCCGTAACATCGTCCGCAGCGGCCCTCGGGAGGGGACATGAAGAAGATCGCCGTGTTCGTCAAAGACACGCTCGTCGGCGGGGTGCTGTTCATGCTGCCGGCCGCGCTGGTGCTGTGGTTCGCGGACAAGGTGCTGCCGCTTGCGCGCACCCTCATGAAACCCGTCGAGGGGCTCTTCCCCGGTCACATCGTCGCGCAGTTCGCGCTCGGCACGCTGCTCGCCGTGCTCGCCGTGATGCTGGTCGCCTTCCTCGCCGGGTTGCTCGCGCGCACGCCGCCCGGCCAAAGATTCATCGCCTGGGTGGAGAACTCCATCGTCGGCAGCTTCCCGCGCTACCGGATGGTGAAGTCGGTGCTCGAAGGGCAAGGGGGCGGCGACGGCATCCCCGATGTGCAGCCGGTGCTGGTTCCGGCCGGCGAAGGTTGGCGCATCGGCCTCAAGTTCGAATCCATCGACGGGGGTTGGGCGAGCGTCTTCCTGCCCAATTCACCCAAGGTACAGACCGGCAGCATCGTGCTGCTGCCCGAGTCCTCGCTGCGGCCGCTCGATCTGCCGCTCGCCGAGACCACGCTGCTGCTTTCGCGTCTCGGGAGCGGTTCGGGCGCGGCGCTGCGCCATGTGAGATTGGCGAAAGTCCCGGACGCGCCTTGACGCGGGCGATGTCGCAGCGCGACATCTGGCGCAGACTGTCTGCGAAGAGGACAATCGGCGCATGAAACACCTCTCACCGCTGTCGATGCTCGGCTCCACCCTCGCCCTTGCCGCTGCCGTCTCGGTCGCCTCGGCGCAACCCGCGCAGCCCGCTTTCCCCGATGCGCGCGCCAGCGATCCCGTCACGATGCGCTGGATGGTGGGCGACCCGCCGCCGCCGGAGCGCCGCATCGCGTTCCACGACATGTCGTACATGAAGTTCCCGCAGCTGCGCTGGAGCTTCTCGCACTGGCGCGAGATCTTCCCGACGGTCGGCATCGCGCGCGGCGACGGTCCGGTCAGCGCGCTGCCGAGGGCGCCGCGTGATGACCTCGATGCGGTGACCTTCACCCCGATGGGTCGCACCGCGCCCATGACCTGGGCGGAATCGCTGCTCGCCAACTACACCGACGGCATCGTGGTGCTGCACCGCGGCAAGATCGTCTACGAACGCTATGCGGGTGCGCTCACGCCGTCGGGTCAGCACATCCTGCACTCGGTCACGAAATCGTTCTTCGGCACGATCGCGGCGATGATGGTCGCCGAGGGTACGCTCGACGAGCGGGCGCTGGTGTCGAGCTATCTGCCCGAGCTCAAGGACTCGGCGTTCGGTGACGCGACCGTGCGGCAGGTGCTCGACATGACCACCGCGCAGAAGTTCTCGGAGGTCTACACCGACCCGAACGCAGAGGTCTGGGAGTTCGCGCGCGCCGGCGGCATCCTGCCGTGGCCGCCCGGCTATCAAGGTCCGAAGTCGCTGCTCGAATATCTGCCCACTGTCCGCAAGCAGGGCGAGCACGGCGCGGGCTTCGCCTACCGCTCGACCAACACCGAGGTGCTGGCGTGGCTGATCCGGCGCATCACCGGCAAGCCCGCGCCGCAGGTGCTGCAGGAACGGATCTTCAGCCAGTTGGGTGCCGAGCAGGACGCCTACATGGGCATCGATCCGGCGGGTAATGCGGTCGGCGCCGGCGGCCTCAACCTCGCGTTGCGCGACCTCGCGCGCTTCGGCGAGATGATGCGCCGCGACGGTCGTTGGAACGGTCGCCAGATCGTGCCGGCGAGCGTGGTCGCAGAGATCCGGCGCGGCGGTGACCGCGAGAAGTTCAAGTCGGGCGGCTACGCCACGCTGCAGGGCTGGAGCTACCACGACCAGTGGTGGCACTCGCACGACGACCACGGCGCCTTCATGGCGCGCGGCGTCCATGGGCAGTCGCTCTACATCGACCCGAAGGCCGAGATGGTCATCGCACGCTTCGGTTCGGCGCCTTGGGCGAGCGGCGTGTTCCTCGACCCGACCACGATCCCCGCATTCCGCGCGATGGCCGAGCATCTGCTGGGCGGAGTGCGCGCGCCGGACGTGCGCTGACCCCACCCGCGACAGAAAGCGCCGCCCTCCATGGCGGCGCCGCTGCCCTTGGGGTGATCCGCCCGTGATCAGGGCTTGAAGACGCCACCCAGCATCTTGGCAGCGGAACCGCCGCCGAGCACGACAGGCGTCGAGGTAGAACTTGCGCCATGCCCTTTGCCAGGGCTTGAGCGCTCGGGTGCGGCGCATCCCATGGCCGGGCTAGAATCGCCGCCATGATCAGGACTCCCCGACACCCGCTTGCCGCCCTGCTGCTCAGCCTTGTGGTCACCGCCGGCGGTCATGCCACCGCCGCTTCTCCGGTCGGCCTCTGGAAGACGATCGACGATCAGACAGGTGAAGTCCGTTCGCAGGTGCGCATCACGGAGACCGGAGGTGTCGTGACAGGCCGCATCGAGCGCGTGCTCGCACCGGGCAAGGGCGATGCGAAGTGCGTCGCCTGTACGGGTGCGCGCAAGGACCAGCCGGTCGCCGGCATGACCATCATCGAGGGCGTGCGCCGCGATCGCGGCGGCGCGCACTGGGAAGGCGGCACCATCCTCGATCCCAACAACGGCAAGGTCTACCGCGTGCGCCTCACACCGCAGGACGGTGGCCGCAAGCTCGAAGTGCGCGGGTTCCTGGGCCCTTTCCATCGCAACCAGTACTGGCAGCGCGTCGAGTGAGCGGTGCGGCCCCGCCTCCGCTCTGGCTGGGACTGCTCGGACTCTTGGGGAGGTAGGCGCCGCGGTTGGCGGGCAGGGATGCGTTTGTTATTATTAATGATAATCATTCGCATCTAGAACCGACGAGGCCCCACCAATGTCCGCCCGCCGCGCTCTGACCGTCCTCGCGACGGTCGCCACCGCCGCCCTGTTGGTCGGCTGCAGTCGCCCTGACACCCCCGCTGCAGCGGCCGCCGCCACACCACCCGCCGTGGCGGCCGGCGAGGTCGTGGTCTATACCGCGCGCAAGTACCAACTCGTCGAAGATCTCTTCGCCGAGTACTCGAAGGCCACGGGAACGCAGGTGCGCGCCGTGACCGACGATGCCGGCCCGCTGATCCAGCGGCTGCGCACCGAGGGCGCGGATACGCCCGCCGATCTTTTGATCACGGTGGATGCCGGTGATCTTTGGTACGCCGCCGACCAGGGTCTGCTCGCGCCGCTCGAGAGCCGGTCGCTGATGGCCAGCATCCCGGCGAACCTGCGCGACCCCAGCAACCGTTGGTACGGGCTCGCGGTGCGCGCGCGCACCATCGCCTACTCGACGACCGCCTACACGCCCGAGGCTTTCGCGGCCGCCGTCAAAGGCTATGCGGACCTCGCCGCGCCCGCTTGGAAGGGCAAGCTCTGCCTGCGCAGTTCGAAGCATGTCTACAACCGTTCGCTGGTGGCGGCGTTGATCGCGCGCTACGGCGAGCCGAAGACCGAAGAGATCGTGCGCGGCTGGATCGCGAACCTCGCGACCGAGCCGTTCTCCAGCGACACGCTGCTGCTGCAGGCGATCGTCGCCGGCCAGTGCAGCGTCGGGATCGTCAACCACTACTACCTCGGCCGGATGATCGCCGAGAAAGGCGCGGTGCCGATCGCGATCCGTTGGCCCGACCAGGACGGTGCCGGTGTGCATGTGAACATCTCGGGTGCGGGTCTCACCGCACACGCCAAGCACCGCGACGCCGCCGTGAAGCTGCTGGAGTGGCTCGCGACACCCGCGGTGCAGGCGCGCTTCGCGGCCGCCAACCAGGAATACCCCGCGAACCCCGAGGCGCAGCCGACCGACATCGTGCGCGACTTCGGCGCGCCGCTGCAGGACCCGATCGCCGTCGCCGAGGTCGGCAAGCTGCAGCCGACCGCCGCGAAGCTGATGGACCGGATCGGCTGGCGTTGAATCCGTCGGCGGCAGCGGCGGACGACGGGCGCGGCCCGCTGCTCATCGCCGCGGCGGTCGCCGCGTTGCCGATCACGGTGCTGATCGCCCTCGCGGTGGGCGCGATCGGCGCGCCGGCCGCCGACATGCGGCACCTGCTCGAGCATGTGTTGCCCGGCGTGCTGCTCAACACCGTCGTGCTGGTGGTCGGCGTCACGCTGCTAGCCGGCCTCCTCGGTACCGTGCTCGCATGGCTCGTCTCCAGCTACGACTTCCCGCTGCGGTCGGTGTTCGCCTGGGCGCTGCTGTTGCCGATGGCGATCCCGGCCTATGTGCTGGCCTTCGTCGCCATCGCCGGGCTCGATTTCGCGGGACCGGTGCAGACCGCGCTGCGCGGCGTGTTCGGCGAGGGCTTACGCTTGCCGCCGATCCGCTCGACGGGCGGCGTGATCCTCGTGATGTCGCTCGCGCTCTATCCCTATGTCTATCTGCTGGCGCGCGGCGCGTTCGCGACGCAGGGTCGGCGCGCGCTCGAGGTCGCTGCCACGCTCGGGCTCACACCGCGGCAAGCGCTGTTGCGCGTACAGCTGCCGCTGGCGCGACCGTGGATCGCGGGCGGCATGGCCTTGGTCGCGATGGAGACGCTCGCGGACTTCGGCACGGTGGCGGTGTTCAACTACGACACCTTCACCACCGCCATCTGGCGCGCATGGTCGACGCTCTACTCCATCGAAGCCGCGCTGCAGCTCGCCGGCGCGCTGGTGCTGTTGGTCGCGATAGCGCTGATGTTCGAGCAGCGCGCACGCGCCGCACAGCGCCACACCGCGCTCGGCGGACCTGCCGCACCGCGGCGGCGGCTCGCCGGTTGGCGCGCGGCGGCGGTCACCGCCCTGCCCGCCACCGTGCTGCTGTTGGCGCTGGTGCTGCCCGGCATCGCACTCGGCGCGTGGGCGCTGGAGCATGCCGCGCGCGACCTCGATGCGGACTGGTGGTCGGCGGCGGGGCGCAGCGTCGCGCTCGGGCTGATGGCTGCGGCGCTCGTCTGCGCGCTCGCGATCGCGCTCGCCTATGCGGTGCGCGCCCGGCCCGACGGCACGACCCGCGGCCTCGCGCGGCTCGCCACGCTCGGCTACGCGCTGCCGGGCACGGTGCTCGCGGTCGGTGTGTTCCTGCCCGTGGCGGGACTCAACAACCTCTTCGAAGCGGCGGCCCGCGCGATCGGTGCGGATTGGCCTGGCTACCTGCAGGGCACGGTCGCCGTGCTGCTGCTCGCCTATGCGGTACGCTTCCTCGCCGTGGCCCATGCTCCGCTCGAGGCCAACCTCGGCCGCATCACCCGCAGCATCGACGACGGCGCGCGGCTGCTGGGTGCGGAAGGCCTCGCGCTGCTGCGGCGCGTGCATCTGCCGCTGCTGCGCACGGGGCTGCTCACGGCCGCGGCGCTGGTGTTCGTCGATGTCATGAAGGAGATGCCGATCACGCTCATGACGCGACCTTTCGGTTGGGACACTCTCGCGGTACGCGTGTTCGAGCTCACCTCCGAGGGCGAGTGGACGCGTGCGGCGCTGCCCGCACTCGCGATCGTCTTGGTCGGCCTGCTGCCCGTCGCACTGCTGCTGCGGCGTGCCGAGCGACCGGGTTGAGATCGGGACCGGACGCGGGCAAGGGGCTCAGCTGATGCGATTGGTGATCGATTCCATACGACGGTCCTTCGACGGCACACCCGTGCTGCAGGACATCTCGTTCACGCTCGCACCGGGCACCATCGGCTGCCTGCTGGGCCCGAGCGGCTGCGGCAAGACGACGCTGCTGCGCATCATCGCGGGCTTCGAGACGGCTGATGGAGGTCGCGTGCTCGCCGATGATCGGGTGCTCACGGCGCCCGGCGTGCGGTTGCCGCCGCCTGAGCGGCACATCGGCATGGTGTTCCAGGACCACGCACTCTTCCCGCATCTGGATGTGCTCGCCAATATCGCCTTCGGCCTGCATCACCGACCGAAAGCGGAGCGGGACACCCGCGCACGGGAACTCATCGAGGCCGTGGGCCTCGCCGGGCTCGCCACGAGACGCCCGCATGAGCTCTCCGGTGGCCAGCAGCAGCGCGTCGCGCTCGCGCGCGCGCTCGCGCCGGGTCCGCAGCTGCTGCTGCTCGACGAACCGCTCTCGAGCCTCGATGCGGAACTGCGCCGGCAGCTGGGCGCGGAGCTGCGCCAGATACTCAAGCGCTACGGCACCACCGCGCTGCTCGTGACGCACGACCAGCAGGAGGCCTTCGCCATCGCCGACGAGGTGGGCGTGATGCGCGACGGACGGATCGAGCAGTGGGCGACACCCTACGACCTCTACCACCGACCGGCGACGCGTTTCGTGGCGGAGTTCGTGGGCAGCGGCAGCTTCGTGGTCGGCCGCTGCCGCGCCGACGGCAGCATCGACACCGCGCTCGGTGCCGCCAGCGCGCCGCATGCGGCGGACTGTCCCTGCACGCCGGGCTCGACCGTCGACCTGCTGCTGCGCCCGGATGACGTGGTGCACGACGATGCGAGCGCCACCACCGCCGAAGTGCTCGCCAAGGCCTTCCGCGGCGCGGACTTCCTCTACACCCTGCGTTTGCCCGACGGCACCCAGGTGCTCTCGCTCGTGCCGAGCCACCATGACCACCACATCGGCGAGCGCATCGGCGTGCGGCTCGAGACCGACCATGTGGTCGCGTTCGAACCCCGGAGCTGACCGATGGAGAACTCGATCGTCACCGCCCTGCTGCTGCCGATCGCGCTCGGCATCGTGATGCTGGGTCTCGGCCTCTCGCTGACGGTGGCGGACTTCGCGCGCGTGGTGCGCTACCCGAGGGCGGTGCTCGTCGGCCTCTTCACGCAGACCGTGGTCCTCGTCGCCGGCGCCTACATCATCGCCCGCGCGTTCGCGCTCCCGCCGGAGCTCGCGGTGGGCATGATGCTGCTCGCCGCCTCGCCGGGTGGCGCCACGGCCAACATCTACAGCCATCTCGCGCACGGCGATGTCGCGCTCAACATCACGCTCACCGCTGTCAACAGCCTGCTCGCGCTGCTGACCCTGCCGCTCATCGTCGACGCTGCGCTCGTGCATTTCCTCGGCCAGGACCAGTATGTCCCGCCGCCGACCCGCAAGGTCATCGAGGTCGCCGCCATCATCGTGATGCCGGTGCTCGTCGGCATGGCGCTGCGGGCCGGCCTGCCGAAGGTGGCCGCCGCGCTCGAGAAGCCGATCCGGCTGTTCGCGGTGCTGGTGCTGGTGGCGGTGATCGGCGCCGCCATCGTCGCCGAGTGGGAGCGGCTGCCGGGCTTCATCGCGGCTGTGGGCGCGGCCTGTCTCGCCTTCAACCTGCTGAGCATGGCGGTGGGCTACGGCCTGCCGAGGCTCCTCGACCTGCCGAAAGGGCAGGCCATCGCCATCTCGATGGAGATCGGCATCCACAACGGCACGCTCGCCATCTTCATCGCGCTCAATGTGCTGCAGAACGCGGCGATGTCGGTGCCGGCCGCCGTCTACAGCATCATCATGTTCGTCACGGCAGGTGCGTTCACTTTCTGGCTGAACCGACCATCGCGGTGATAGTCTCGGCCTGAAGACCGGGAGGTGCGTCGATGTCCATGCGTTCCCTGACCTCCGCCGAATGGCTCGTCATCGCGCGTTTCGTGCTGATGGGCGTCGAGATGTCGCTCGTCAAGGCGGGCCTCGTACGCGGCGAATACGAATGGCGCGACACGCTCGCCTCTATCGGCATGCGCATCGGCAACTACACCAGCAATGTGCTGCTCGCCGGCGTCGCGGTGGCGATGTTCACGGTCTTCTACGACCACAAGTTGTTCGAGATCTCGGCCGCCTCGCCCCTCGCCTGGGTCGTGCTCTTCTTCCTCGACGACTTCGCGTACTACTGGTTCCACCGCGCGAGCCACGAATGCCGTTTCTGGTGGGCAGCCCATGTGAACCACCACTCCTCGCAGCACTACAACCTCTCGACCGCCATCCGCCAGCCGTGGACGGGCGTGCTCGTCGGCACCTGGGCGCCGTGGTTCCCGCTCGCCCTCCTCGGCTTCCCGCCGTCGATGATCTTCACCATGAGCGGCTTCAGCCTGCTGTACCAGTTCTGGCTGCACACGGAGTCCATCCGCCGCATGCCGCGCTGGTACGAACACCTCTTCAACACACCGTCCCACCACCGCGTGCACCACGCCTCCAACCCCGGCTATGTCGACCGCAACTACGGCGGCACGCTGATGGTCTGGGACCGTCTGTTCGGCACCTTCGCCGCCGAGCGCGACGAGGAGCCCTGCCGCTACGGGCTCATCAAGAACATCGACACCTTCAACCCCATCAAGATCGCGTTCCACGAGTGGGCGGCGATGGCGCGGGATGTGGCCTCGGCGCGCAGCCCGCGCGAGGCGTTCAAGTACATCTTCGGACCGCCGGGCTGGCGGCCGGACGGGCGGGGCCCGACCGCGGACAACATCCGCGCGGAATGGGCGGCAAGGCAGGCATCGAGCGTCAGGTGACCCGCGCGCGCGGCTGGAACCGCGGCGCCTGCCAGTCGCCGCTCGCCATGATGTCGGAGAGCAGGCGCACCGCGCGGTACACATCCGCATACCCCACATAGAGCGGGCTGAAGCCGACACGCAGGATGTCGGGGGTGCGGAAATCACCGATCACCCCCCGCTCCGCCCATGCCTGGCAGATCGGCCATGCTTCGGGATGGTGCAGTGAGAGCTGCGATCC
>Ga0172372_10006354_pt1 | contig 16137 bp, 15 predicted proteins | sample LakKiv5m_2_FD_114544 | JGI IMG/M metagenome (GOLD analysis project Ga0172372, IMG submission 114544) | Freshwater microbial communities from Kabuno Bay, South-Kivu, Congo - kab_092012_9.5m | ecosystem: Environmental > Aquatic > Freshwater > Lake | place: Democratic Republic of the Congo...
GCGGCATCCAGAAGCGGTCGGCATCGCTCGGCCCATGGCCCGTGATCCCGCCGGGGTATTCCAGATGCGCCGCCCGATCATACGCGCCGGCGACCGCCGCCATGTCGGCCCCCATGATGCGGGTCAGCAGATCGGCCAGCCGTGCGCCCCATTCGTTGTCGTTGCCGCGCCCGCTGTAGGGGCCGCGAATGTCGTTCCGAGGCGTCAGGGGTTTGGAGCATTTCTCGGGCCCGCCTTCGCGTGCGATCTGGTCGCGGGTGAACTCGAGCGGGTCCCATCCCATCTGCCGAACCACGGCGCCCTGATCGCGCACCAGCCATTCGTCGTCGATCATGTTCGACTTCGCGGCGCAGTCCGCGATGATCCGGTAGACGAGTTTGCGACCTGTCGCCTTGCCGTATTGCCCGTCACCCAGATGCGTCGCGGTCGACAGGATGCGGTGGGATGACAGAAAGCCGCTTTCCTCGTCGCCCGACCAGATCACATCCTCGCCCAGAAGCGTGCGGTCGGGAAACTCCGCGAGTGTCGCCATCGTCGCGCCGATGACGCCCCGATTGCCCCTCGACACGCCGGCGGGCATCCGCACCACGATGTCGGGGTGGTAATAGCGGTGCAGCGTGGCGATGCCGCGATCCTCCCAGATCTCCCTGGTGATTCCCAGGATGTAGTCGGGGAAATCCCGGAATCTGGCGTCGAATCCCTTCATTCCGTGTTCCTTTTCTTCACCGTGCCGCGTTCGATCAGCGCGCCTTCGATGTGGATGCGCGAGGGGGCGGTTTCGCCCTCGATCTGTTTCAGGAGGACATCGACTGTTGCCTCGACCATGCGGCGCACCGGCTGGCGGATGGTGGTGAGGTTGTAGGATGGCCAGGCGGCCAAGGGCACATCGTCATAGCCGATGACCGAAACATCGCCGGGCACGGACAGGCCGAGGTCGAACCGCAGCGTTTCCATGACCGCGAAAGCCATGTGATCGTTGCCGACAAAGATCGCATCGGGCCGGTCCGGCCCGGCGAGAAGATCACGCGCGGCGGACGAAGCGACCTCGCGGGAATACATCCCGTCAACCATCGCAAAGGGCGCAAGGCCCGATTCGGCCAGCGCATGTCCGAACCCCCGTGCCCGGTCACGCCCCGTGGAAGAGCCCTGCCAGCCCATGATGTGCGCGATGCTGCGGTGGCCCGTATCGATGAGATGCTGCGCGGCGCGGCGACCGCCGGCGAGATTGTCCGACGTGACCTCCGACAGGCCTTCTTCGTCCTGACCGCGGTTGAACATCACCACGGGGATCCCCGCCGCCCGGCAGCGCGCGGTCAGGTCGTTGGTCATGGCAACAGAGGCGGTGATGATCCCGTCCACCCGATAGTCGAGCAGCTCCTGCATCACCTGCGGGACCTTCTCGGTCGAGTTCTCGGCCATGAATACCAGAACGTGATAGCCCTTTTCCTGAAGCGCGCGGCTCAGGAGTTCGATCGCCATCGGGTAGAACTGGTTTTCCAGATAGGCGACCACGAGGCCGATGATCCGCGTCCGCCCCGTGATCATCGCCCGGGCCAGAGGGTCGGGGCGGTAACCCAGTTGCTCGGCAGCCGCGCGCACCTTTTCCGCCGTTGCCTTCGAGGCCGATGCGCCGGAGGTGAAGACGCGACTGACCGCCGACTGGCTCACCCCTGCGAGTCTGGCCACATCGTTCGCTGTCACCTTGATCGGCTGGTCGGTCATTCTGCGGTCCAGCCTCCGTCCACGATCAGATGCGTGCCCGTCACCATGGCCGAGGCGTCCGAGGCCAGGAAGACCACCGGGCCCATCAGATCCTCGATCTCTCCCACCCGGCCCAGTTTGATCTTGGACAGGATCCAGGCGCGGCGTTCGGGGATTGCCAGCGTCTTTTCGCCCAAAGGCGTGCGAATGAAGGTGGGGCACAGCGTGTTGACGCGGATGCCCCTCGGCGCCCATTCCAGCGCCATCGCCTTGGTCATCCCCTCGAGCGCGTGCTTGTTCGCGCAATAGACCGCTCGGTCGGGACCGCCGACATGTCCCATCTGGGAGGAGACATTGATCAGGCTGCCGGCCCTGCCGGCGGCAATCAGGCTGCGCGCTACCTCGCGCGTCAGGAAGAAGGCTGCGCGCAGGTTCAGGTTCATCGCGGCATCGTAATCGTCGCGTGTCGTCTCCAGCGCCGGGGCATGCCGGGCGAGGCCCGCACTGTTCACCAAAACGTCGAAGGGTCCGTGCGCGGCCAGCACCTCCGCCGTCGTCGCGATATCGGTGATGTCCAGTGACAGCGCCTCGGCCCGCCCGCCCGCTGCCAGGATCGCGTCGCGCACCGCTTCCAGTTCGGCGAACCGGCGCGCGACGAGCACCACTTCGGCCCCGGCCTCGGCAAGCGCCACCGCCGCGCCAAGACCGATGCCGGAGGATGCGCCCGTCACCAGCGCGCGCTTACCGTCAAGGCGGAAGGAGGGGGTGCGCGGCAGGATCATGCTTGCTCCATTCCATCGGGCAGCGTCACCGGCCCGAGGTTGCGTGCCTTGTTGAAGGCGGAAAGACGGGCGAGCACGTCGACCCCGATCTGGGCATAGAGGTCGAGAAGGTCGACCAGAACCCAGTTCTCCCGGATCAGCCCGTCCTCCAGCCGCCAGAAATCGAGGCTGCGCAGAAGCACTTCACGCCCCGCCGGCGCGATGCCCATCCATCCGTCCTCGGAAAGGGTCAGGCGCATGTTGGGCCAGCCGGTCTCGCAGACATATTGCCCTTCGGCGAACCAGTGTGACGAGAGCGCCCCCATCGAATCCAGCTTGCGATCCGGCATGGCTTGCAGGAACGGGATCTGGTGCCAGTTGCGAAAGCCCGCAATCCCTCGACCCGTGCCGATCCCCGCCGGGCCGTACCAGTTGAAGCGCGGATGCCAGTAGGCTTGAAGCCGCATCACCGCCGGGTCGGGGTCGGCGGGATGACGGCAGAGGTCGGCGAGCATCGCCTTGACAAGCGCCATCGCCGCCGCCCCGTCACCCGAGACCGCCAGCCCGTCCGCGGTCATGGGTGCTGGCGTGCAGAGATAGGCGCCGAGTTGCGGCGCCATGGGCCAGACGCCCGCCAGCATCATCAACTCGGGGATGTCCCAGATCGCCTGCATCTCGACGATGCGCCCGCCTTCGAGCCGGAAGAACTCGTGATAGCGCATGTGGGCCAGGTGGCCGGTGGGGCGGATGCCGAGAAAGGGGGCAAGGAAGGTTCCCATGTAGTTGCCCATGCAGCCGACCCAATCCTGCCCTTCGGGCGTGGTGCCGGCCAGGACGATCATGTCGCGGCGTTCGAGGTCCGGCATGGCGGCCAGCAGCGGCGCATAGGCGCGGCCGAACAGCGCCTCGGGCCCTGTCAAGGTGCCGAAGGGGTGGCAGAGATGCAGCCGTGCCCGAGGGTGGAGGGCGGCGCCGAGCGCGGCGCGCAGGGGCGCGGCCTCGGCCATGGCGAGGGCGGCGCGCAGGGGCGCGAGGCTGTCCTTCAATGCGGCGGCAGCGGTCATTTGCATTCCATGTCCCGAACCTTGGCCATCAGGTTCACGCCCATCTGGGCGAACAGATGGACCATGTCGACGAAGACCCAGTTCTCGGTGAACATGCCGCCATCGCGCCGCCAGAAGTCGATGCCGTTCACCGCAAGTGCCCGTCCCGATGCCGGATGGCCAAGATAGGGGCCGGTGTGCGTGGCATGGACGCCGGGCAGGCTCGAGGCCCCGACAAAGTCGCCCTCGGCGATCAGATTGTCGAGATCGCCCACGCGACGGTCGGGAAAGGCCACGAGCCAAGGCTTCTGGTGCCAGTCCTCGAATTCTCGCAAGCTGAGGCAGGCCCCGATTCCTCCCGGGCCGTACCATTTGACGTTGGGATGAAAGAAACGGGCCATGCCCATCGACTTCAGGTCCGACTGGTCGAAGGCGTTCAGCCCGCCGAAGATGAAGGCGCGGGAATATGCGAGGAGGTCTTCTGAGAGGGACCGATCCTGTTCCTGCAGCAAGACCCCGTGGCAGCCGGTGGGCGCGGGCCAGACGAAGGGCGCGCCATGGGGTTTCGGCAGGGGCGACAGGCCGATCTGTTCCAGCCAGTCGATCACGTCGATCAGCATCTGGATGCGGATGATCCGGCCTTCGGCGTCGAACTGCAGAAACTCGGACCAGCGCAGACGCAGTTTGCCCGCGCGGGCGGGGATGCCCCAGACAGGGGCCGCCTGTTCGCCGATCAGCAGCCCGGTCGCGCCAACCCAATGCCGTCCATCGTCGCCGCCACGGACCGACCCGTCCGACCGTCCCCCGATCAGGATATGGGTCAACCGTTCCATCTGCGGGAAAGCCTGCCGCAGCGGCACCAGGTACTCAGCCGCCAGTGCCTGCGGCCCCGCGACATCGCGCAATGGGGCAAAGCCTTGCCAACGCGCGCCGGGGGCCATGAACCGCGCTGCTACCCGGGCCAGATCACCTGAAGGCGCGGCATCAAGGTCCGCCCAGAAGGCTGCGGCCGTTGCCTTGTTGCGTTGGTTCTGCGCGCTCATTCCGCGGCCATCCCGTAGCCCACATTCTTGTGGCCGTAGCGGCGGACGCGGATGTTGCACTGCTCGGCGTGGCCGACAAAGCCCTCCAGCATGCTCAGCCGCGAGCCGTATTCGCCGACGAGCGCCGCTGCCTCGTCCGTCGTCACGCGCTGATAGCTGTGGGTCTTCAGGAACTTGCCCACCCATAGCCCGCCGGTATAGCGCCCGGCCTTCCTCGTGGGCAGCGTGTGGTTCGTGCCGATGACCTTGTCGCCATTGGCGACGTTGGTGCGCGGCCCGAGGAACAGCGCGCCATAGCTGTGCATCCGCTCCAGATACCAGTCGTCGCGGTCGGTCATCACCTGCACATGCTCATAGGCCATGTCATTGGCGACGTTCAGCATCTCCTCGTGCGTATCGCACAGGATCACGTCGCCATAGTCGCGCCAGCTGACCGCGGCCGTGTCGCGGGTCGGCAGGATTTCGAGCAGCCGGTCGACCTCGGCCAGGGTGCCTTCGGCCAGCTTCCGGCTGGTGGTGATCAGGCAGGCGGGCGAGTTGTAACCGTGCTCGGCCTGCCCCAGTAGGTCAGTCGCCACCATCTCGGCGTCCACCGTGTCATCGGCGATCACCATGGTCTCGGTCGGCCCGGCGAAGAGGTCGATGCCGACGCGGCCGTAAAGCTGACGCTTGGCTTCGGCGACGAAGGCGTTGCCGGGGCCGACGAGCATGTCGACAGCTTTGATCGTCTCGGTCCCCAAGGCCATCGCTCCCACCGCCTGAATGCCGCCGAGGACGTAGATCTCATGCGCCCCGCCCAGCTGCATCGCGGCGACGATCGCCGGGTGCGGTTCGCCCTTCACCGGGGGGGCAGAGGCGACGATGCGCGGCACCCCCGCGACGGAAGCCGTCAGGACGGACATGTGGGCGCTGGCGACCATCGGGAACTTGCCGCCGGGCACATAGCACCCGACCGACTGGACGGGGATGTTGCGATGGCCAAGAAAGACACCCGGCAGGGTTTCCACCTCGATATCCGTCATGCTCGCGCGCTGCGCCTCGGCGAAACGGCGTATCTGGGTCTGCGCGAAGCGGATGTCGTCCATGTCGCGGGTGGACACCTTCTGCATCGCTGCCTCGATCTCCGATTTGCCCAAGCGGAACGACTGCGGGGCGTAGCCATCGAATTTTTGCGCCAGATCGCGCACGGCGGCGTCACCCCGGGTCTCGATGTCCGCGAGGATCGCCTCGACGGTGGTGCGGACCCTGGCATCGTCCTCGGCGCGGGCCTCGGCAGGTTTGCCGGATTTCAGGTGGTGGATGGCCATGGCGGTCTCCTAAAGGTCAATTGAGTCGCGCGCCGGTCAAGGCGTCGAACAGGTGGCAGATGCGGGCGGGAACGTGGGCGGCGACGGGCTGGCCGATCGCACCCTTGAAGTCCTTTGCGGCCTTCACGGCGACGAGTGCGCCCCCGGCCTGAACAGTGACCATGGAACTGTCGCCCAGAAGCTCCATCGCATAGATCGGTGCGGCGACCTCTCCCGCGGGGGCGAGGCGCGCATCCTCGGCGCGAAAGCCCAGCGTCACCGGGCCCTCGGGGCCGGAGAGGCCGGGGATGCGGACGCTTTCGGCCTCGAAGACGCCGTCCGTCAGCCGGCCATGCACCAGGTTCATCGCGGGACTGCCGATGAAGCCCGCGACAAAGGTGTTCGCCGGTCGGTCGTAGATTTCCAGCGGTGTTCCGACCTGCTGCACCTCGCCCCGGCTCATCACCACAACGCGGTCGGCCAGGGTCATCGCCTCGATCTGGTCATGGGTGACGTAGATCGTCGTCGTCTTCAGCTCGTGGTGCAGGTTCCTGATCTGCGCGCGTGTGGAGACGCGGAGTTTCGCATCGAGGTTCGAAAGCGGCTCGTCCATCAGGAAGACCCTGGGTTTCCTGACGATCGCCCGGGCAAGGGCAACGCGCTGCCGCTGCCCGCCCGAAAGCGCGGCAGGCTTGCGGTCGAGGAACTCCACCAGCTCCACGGTCCTGGCGGCGCGCATGATGCGTTCGTGATGCTCAGCCTCGGGCACGCCGCGCACCTTCATCGGGAAGCGGATGTTCTCATAGACCGTCATCGTCGGGTAGAGGCCGTATGACTGGAACACCATCGCGATGTCGCGGTCCTTTGGCTCAAGGTCATTGACCTTCCGCCCACCGATCAGGATGTCGCCCGCCGTCGCATCCTCGAGCCCCGCGATCATCCGCATCGTCGTGGTCTTGCCGCAGCCCGAGGGGCCGAGGAGAACCAGGAACTCGCCATCCCCGATCACAAGATCCATCGGCTTGAGGGCGGTGACGCTGCCCCAGCGCTTGGTCAGGCCCTTCAGCTGGATGTCGGCCATGGACTATCCTTTCACGGCGCCGGCGGTCAGGCCGGACACGATCTGGCGCTGGAAGAACATCACCAGCAGGAACAGGGGCGCGGTGGCCGACACCACGGCCGAGACCGCGAACATGACATTCCCCTTGGTCTGGGTGGTGCCGAGGAAAGAGGCGATCTTCGGGATCATCGTCTGGTTCTGCTGGTCGAGAAGCATCGCGGTCACGGCAAAGTCGTTATAGGCCAGCAGGAAGGAAAACAGCCCCGTGGTGATGACCCCCGGCCACATCACCGGAATGATGACCAGCCGGAACGCCTGAAATCGCGAGCAGCCGTCCACCATGGCGCTTTCGTCCAGATCCTTGGGGATGTTCTGGAAGAACGATGTCAGCATCCACAGCGTGAACGGCTGGTTGATCGCCACCAGGACGATGATCGCGGTCGGCAGATGCCCCCAGAGGTTCCACTGGTAGAAGGGAAGAAGGTAGCCCGACACCAGCGTGACATGCGGCATGGCGCGGAACACCAGCGCGACGATCAGGATCCAGAAGACATAGCGATGGCCCGACCGCGCCAGCGCATAGCCCCCGAGCGTTCCAAAGGTGAGCGAGATGGTGACGACCGAGACGACGACGATGCCGGTGTTCAGCGCCGCCCGCCAGAATTCGTTCGTGACCCAGGCGCCGCGGTAGCCCTGACCGGTAAAGGCGGCGTCCGTCTCGGCCAGCGTCATCGCGCCGGTCAGCGCGTTGGTCCAGTCGGCTTTGGAGAAGAAATCCCCCTCGACCTTGAAGCTGCCCCAGAGCGTCCACACGAAAGGAAAGGCGGCCACGACCAGCCAAAGGATCAGGAAACCCGCCAGCAGGGCTTGCAGGGGCAGCCGGCGGCGGTCGGCAAGCCGTGCCGTCATGCCGCTGCCCTTCCGAATGCGCGCCAGGTGCGCAGGATGACGGGGAACAGCAGCACGACGATGCCAAGGATGGTGAGTACCGAGGTCGCCGCCGCGGAGGAAAGCAGCCGCGTCGTCGACGACAGGTCGGAATAGATGAAGTAGCTGAGGCTCTGCGCGTGCGCGCCCGCGTTGAAGCTGACGATGGGTTCGAAGACCCGGAAATTGTCCATGATCTTGATGAGCACGAGGAACGTCGTCAGCGGCACCAGATGCGGGATGATCACATAGCGCAACCGTTGCCACCGTGTTGCCCCGTCGATCATCGCGCTCTCGAGCGAGTCCTGCGGCACGGTCTGCAACCCCGCGTAATAGACGACGAAGGCGAAGGGCGCGGTGGACCAGACGCCATAGACGATCAGCATCGCCCACATGAGCGGGGTGGAGGCCTTGACCGACAGGTCCGGGTTTCCGACCAACCCCTGCATGGCCGCACCCAGGATGCCGCGCGCATCCACCATCCAGAACAGGATCAGCGCGCCGACGAGGGGCGTGACAATCATCGGCAACAGCGAGAAAAAGATCGCCGGGCCGCGCAACAGGCGCGGGATCGCGTTGACTGCAATCGCGATGGCGAAGCCCAGCATGATCGAGAGGGGCGTGACCACCGCCGTATAGGTCAGCGTGAAGGAAAGCGCGCCGTAGAACGGCAGGTTCATCAACCGGCCCAGAAAATCGCCGATCCCCGAAGACCCCGCCCAGATCGCCCCTACCTCGGCGGTCGCCAGATGGTTGCGGTCGGAATAGATCGCCACTCCGACAAAGCGGCCCAGGGGCCGGGACTCGCGCAGGGCTGCGGTGGCTTCGGCATCCACCGCGGTGGATGTGGTGCAGCCGAAGATGTTGCAGGTTTCGACTTCGCGGATCACCTGCTCATGCGGGGCATGGACCGACTGGATCATGACCGAGACAATCGGCAGCGCGATGAACAGAAACATCGCCAGCGCCGAAGGCATGATGAACCACAAGAAGGTGCGGTGTTTCATGACGTCTCCTCAGGGTAGGACGTTCCCTGAATGCCATACCCTGAGGCGCAATGGCGAGGCGAGCGAACGGAGTTCGAGGCTGGCCGCAAATCGGCAGAGCGGCCAGCCCCGACAGGCCTACTGGAGGAAGCCCTGTTCCTTTGCCGCCGCGCTGTAGGCGGCCTCGATGTCGGCGAGCGCGGTCGCCGCATCTTCCTTGCCGGCGAGGAAGTCGGCGATGTTGCCGTCGGCTGCCATGTGCATCGCCCCCATGAAGGGCTGCATCGGATAGGACGGAGCCCCGCCGGCAATGCTCTCGGCCACGCCCTGGGCTTCCTTCGTGGGCTGGTAGCCCTCGATCATCCAGACTGCCTGAGCCATCGATTCATCGGTCAGGATCGAAGGCGCAGTGCTCGCCTTCATCGCCTGGAAGCTTGCCGCGGCATCCTCGTCCGAGACGTTGGCCGCCACCGTCCAACCATCCCACCACAGCGTCGTTGCCGGGAAGGCATTGCCACCTGCGCTCGGGGTCGCCGCCGCCACGGTGTTTTCCGCAACGCCCGGAGCCGAGTCCTTGCCGTCCATCAGCGCCGCCGCACGCGAACCCCAGAGGGTCGCGATGCCGCAGTTGCCCGCCTCCCATTCCGCCGTGACCGCGTTGGAGTTGAAAGTCAGGTAATCGGGGTTCATGTAGGCAGTCAGCGCCTTCATCATCTCCAGGGCGGCCACGCCCTTTTCGCCGTTCACCGAAGGCTCCGCCGTGCCGGGCTTGAAGAATTCTCCGCCCATGCCGAGGTACATGTTCACGAATTCCTGGCCGAGGTTCCAGCCAACCCCGTAGGTCGAACAGAACGGGTTCGCCATGCCGCCGGCCCGGAGCGCCTCCGCCGCGGCGAGAAGTTCGTCGTAGGTCTTGGGCACCGCGACGCCTGCGGCGTCGAGCAGGTCCTTGCGATAGAACATGTGCTGCGCGTTGGCCATGAACGCCACCGACATGACCTTGCCGTCGATGGTGATGAGCTGGCCCTTGGGGATGTCGGCTCCATGCGCCGCGATCAGGTCATCGAGCGGGCGGATCAGCCCTGCGCTCATCAAGGGCACGATGGACGAGGACGAGATGACCGCCACCGAGTACTCCGCCGGGTTGGCCGTCATGCCCGGCACGTTCAGCTTGTCATGATCGGCCGTCAGGTTCGCCGTCACCTCGACCCCGTCCTTGGCGCAGGCTTGCGTCGCCTTGGCGACGGTGTGAATCGCGGGAAAATCATTGCCGATGATCGAAACCTTGCCCGCGGAAACCCCGCAATCGGCATAGGCGGCCCCCGCGAACATCGTGGAGCCCATGAGGGCAGACAGGGCAAGGCCCCGGATCGACTTGGTCATTCTTCTCTCCCTGTTCTGAACCGCGCACTCTGCGGGAATCGCCGCCATCCGGGCGTCCGACCGAACACTAGTTCCGCGATGCATACGCATGCAACAGATTTCTTGCATACGAATGCACATTGGGGCATTGAAGGTCACGGACCGGGTTGCCGAACAGGGAGCGTCTTGTGCTGAGTGAAGGGTTCGATGCGGATGCCAGCCCCGATGTCGCACTGCGCACATCCGTGCTGCACCGCCTTCAGCGGATAGCCGAGGCCGGTCCCGCAGGCCTGACCGCCGCGCTCGAGGCGCTGGCCACCTCCGACTGCGTCTGGCGTGCGGCCCATCCGATGAACGAAATGACGGGTTCGCACGCCGCTGCGGCGCGCATCTGGCACCCGCTGATAGCTGCCTTTCCCGATCTGGAACGACGCGACAGCATCTTCGTGGCAGGCCGCTTTCAGGGAAGGATCCTCGTCGCCGCGATCGGCCATTACTGCGGCACCATGGCTGCGGACTGGTTCGGCATTCCGGCCACGGGCAAGACGGTCTTCCTGCGCTTTGGCGAGGTCTGGCAGATCGGTCCGGACGGCCGCGCGGTTCAGGTGAACCTCCTTTGGGATGTGCTCGATGTCATGCGGCAGGCGGGCGTCTGGCCGCTTGCCCCCTCGCTGGGGGTCGAGGCCATGTGGCCCGGACCGCTGACGGCGGACGGGATCCGCCTTGCGCCGTCGGAACCGGGGCAGGGGCGCGAGAGCCTTGAACAGACCCTGCGCATGCACAAGACGCTGGCCGAGTTCGATGACCGCGGCAGCCTCTCGCGCGCGGCCCTGATTGCCATGCCGCAGCGCGACCATTGGCACCCGAAGATGATGTGGTATGGCCCGGCGGGCATCGGCACGACGCGCGGCCTTGCCGGATTTGTCGATGGCCACCAGCTCCCGTTCCGGATCGCCTTCCACCGGCCGCAGGGCAGCTTCGATGAGGTCATCGCCGAACGCGCCCGCAAGGGCGCGGGGCACTATGTCCGCATCGGCGACGGTCCCTATTCGGTAACGGGCGGCTGGCCTTCGGTCTATGCGCTGCACATGGGCGGAGGCTTCTGCGGCATGCCTGCCACGGGAAAACCGGTCTTCATGCGGGTCATGGACTTCTATCTGCACCACGAAGGGTTGATCCGCGAGAACTGGGTGCCGATCGACATGCTGGATCTGTTCCGACAGATGGGGATCGACGTCTTCTCGAGGATGAACCTCGACTTGCGTCGGCCACATGGGTCACCAGCCGGGCGAAGAAGCACCTAGCGCGCCTCTCGGCTTCGCGTCAGGCGCACCAGAAGGGGAACGTGCCTCCGCCGTCGCTCGGGGAACGGCCGGGATGGTTGCGACGCACCCGCGGCAGACGTCAGCCGGGGCCAGGCTGCCGACGCTCTCGCGGTAACGGCGGGTGTTGCGGAGCTCGATTAGGGCGGCGATCGCGGCCTCGAGGTCTTCCTCGAGGAAGTCGTTCCAGAGAGGGATGCGGCTCTCGAGGGTCTGGTGCCAGCGCTCGACCTTGCCCTCGGCCCGGGGATGCATCGGCGCGCCGCGGACATGCTTCATGCCCGTGTCCTCGCGGTATCGGCCAGATCATCGGCGATGCAGGAAGGGCCGCAATCGCAAGGCAGCCTCGGTTCGTGCAGAACCCTGGCGCTGTCGCAGTCCGACGCCGCCAGGGGGATGTCGCGCGTAGCCGCGACACCCTCGGCGCGCATGTCGCCGCAGGGATTTAAGCCGATGACACGCCGCGCGCGCAGCCGGGTGTCGGCGGTGTGAACCCATGGCTGAGGAACGGCGGGCCGGCCACGAGGGACCGCCTGCCGCGCACGCTTCCTTGTGCGGGCCTTACATCGCGCAAGGCCCGCGTTTGGAGTTCGTGGCTAAGTCTTTGATTTTCTGGCTCCGGCGGTAGGGATCGAACCTACGACCAATTGATTAACAGTCAACTGCTCTACCGCTGAGCTACGCCGGACCGAGGGTGCCTATAGCAAGGGGCGACGGGGGCGTCCAGAGGGTTCAGGCGCGATCGGGCAGCACGAAGCGGAGCCGCGAGAGGTCCGTCACCTCGGGCGTCTCGGTCGCGACCCTGCCCTCGCGCGTCAGATGGATCAGATGGGCGAGCACGTTGCGCGTCGCGGCCGGGTGGAGTGCGGGCGGCGTGTCGGCGTAGACCTGCGCCACGATCTGCCCGATCCCGGAGGCGCCCGCGCCGATGGCCCGCAGCATCGCCTCGGCGCGCCCCGCGCGATGCGCCGCAAGTTCCGCGATGCGGGCCTGCGCAGCCTCGACGGGCGCGCCATGCCCGGGCCAGAGCCGCCCGACCCCCGTCCGCGCGAGGCGGTCGAGCGAGGCGAGGTAATCGCCCATGTCGCCATCGGGCGGCGAGACGAGGCTCGTGGCCCAACCCATCACGTGATCGCCCGAAAAGGCCCCGTCCCCGGAGAGAAGGCACAGATGATCGTCGAGATGTCCGGGCGTGTGCAGGGCGCTCAGGGTCCAGCCGTCGCCCGTGATTTCATCGCCGTCGCGAAGGGTGAGGTCGGGGACGAAGTCGGGGTCTATCCCCTCGCCCCCGCCGAGGTCGATCCCGCGGGCAAAGTCGGGCAGCGGGCGGGGGGGCGGGCGCGGCCCCGCGAGGATCGGGGCGCCCGACCATTGGGCGATCTCGCGCGCAAGGGGGGCGTGATCGCGGTGCCGGTGGGTGACAATGATCCAGCAGATGCGCTCGGCCGGGCCGAGGGCCTCGCGCAGCGCGGCCGCATGGCGGGCGTCGCGGGGGCCGGGGTCGATCAGAGCGAGCCGCCCCTCGCCCAGAAGATAGCTGTTCGTGCCCGCCCCGGTGAGCGCGGAGGGGTTCGGCGCCACGATCCTGCGCAGCAGCGGCCCGAGCCGGTCGGGACGGCCGGCCAGAAGATCCTCCATCGCCTCATCCCCCTTTGCGTTGCGGGCCGCGCGGCGATAGGCTCGCACGATGGCAGTCACGGTCAAGTCCTTCCTGCCCCGGGGGCTTTACGGGCGCGCGGCACTCATCCTGATCGTGCCGGTCGCGACGCTTGTCCTCGTCGTGTCGGTCGTCTTCGTGCAGCGCCACTACGAATCGGTCGCCCGTCAGATGACGCGCGCGCTCGTGGCCGAGCTCGCGCTCCTGTCGTCGGTGGTCGAGGCCGAGGTGGGGCGTGGGGCGGACCCGCTCGGGGCGCTGCGCGAAGGCGCGCGACATCTCGGCTTCGAGGTTGTCCCGGTGCCCGAGGCCCCCGAGGCCGATCTGCGCGCCGTCACCGATTTCTCGGGCCGCGCCGCGATCGGTGTCCTCAGGGCCGAACTCGAGGGGCTGCGCGCGGTCGAGTTGCGCGCGCGCCCTTCGCGCGTGCTGATCTGGTGGCAGTCCCCCGCCGGGCTCGTGCAGCTCGAGGTGCCGCGCGGCCGGATCTCGGCGACCAATCCGCACCAGCTTCTCGTGCTGATGCTCTTCACCGGGCTCCTGATGACGGCGATCTCGTTTCAGTATCTGCGCAACCAGCTCAAGCCCATCGCGCGGCTCGCCGCCGCCGCCGATGCCTTCGGCCGGGGCGAGGTCGTGCCCTACAGCGTGCGCGGCGCGACCGAGGTGCGCGCGGCGGGCGCCGCCTTTCTCGAGATGCGCGCGCGGATCGAACGGCAGATCGAGCAGCGCACGCTCATGCTCACGGGCGTGAGCCACGACCTGCGCACGCCGCTCACCCGGATGCGGCTCGGCCTGTCGATGCTCGAACCCGGCGAGGAGACAACCGCGCTCGCGGGCGATGTCGCCGAGATGGAACGCATGATCGACGATTTCCTCGCCTTCGCCCGCGGCACGGGCACCGAGGCGCCCCAGCGCGTCGCGCTGCGCGATTTCGTGGCCGGGGTGATCGAGCGCGCGGCGCGCGCCGGGCGGATCGCGCATCTGCGCGGGGGGGCTGCGCTCCCCGATCTCGAGGTGCGGGCCGATGCGCTCGGGCGCGCGATCGAGAACCTCATCGCCAACGCCAACCGCCACGCCGCGCGGACCGAGGTCGAGGTCCTGCGCGAGGGCGACATGGCCGTGATCGCCGTCGAGGACGACGGCCCCGGCATCCCCGCAGAGCGGCGCGCCGAGGCGCTCCGCCCCTTCACCCGCCTTGGCCCCGCCCGCGACCCCAACTCGGGCGGTGTCGGGCTGGGGCTCGCCATCGCCGAAAGCGTGGCGCGCGCCCATGGCGGGCGGCTCGTGCTCGACCAGAGTGCGCGCATGGGCGGATTGCGGGCCGAATTGCGCCTGCCGCTCGGTGCCGGGGGGCACGCGCACCCTTGACCTCGGCCCGAGGCGTCCTCTTATTGCCGGGGCCAGCGCGCGGCGCTGCGCGCCCCCTTCGCCCGGAACATTCGCAAAGGATCAGCCATGGCCTTCACCCTTCCCGACCTGCCCTATGCCCATGACGCGCTCGCCGCGCTGGGGATGTCGCGCGAGACGCTCGAGTACCACCACGACCTGCACCACAAGGCCTATGTCGACAACGGCAACAAGCTGATCGCCGGAACCGAGTGGGAGGGGCAGAGCCTCGAGGCCATCGTGCGCGGCACCTACAAGGCGGGCGCGGTCGCGCAGTCGGGCATCTTCAACAACGCCAGCCAGCACTGGAACCACAACGAGTTCTGGAAGATGATGGGCCCGGGCGAGAACAAGAAGATGCCGGGCGCGCTGGAAAAGGCGCTGGTCGAGAGCTTCGGGTCGGTCCAGAAGTTCAAGGACGATTTCGCCGCCGCCGGTGCCGGCCAGTTCGGCTCGGGCTGGGCTTGGCTCGTGCGCGACACGGACGGCAGCCTCAAGGTCACCAAGACCGAGAACGGGGTGAACCCGCTCTGCTTCGGACAGACGGCGCTGCTCGGCTGCGACGTGTGGGAGCATTCCTACTACATCGACTTCCGCAACAAGCGGCCGGCCTATCTGACGAACTTCCTCGAAAAGCTCGTGAACTGGGAAAACGTCGCGAGCCGGATGTGAGGCACGCGCGGGCGGCCCAGCGCCGCCCGCCCTTCAGCCCAGCGCCCCGCGCAGGCGGGGGCCAAGGGTCGCGACATCGGGCACGACCGTGATCAGATCGCGCAGCGAGGGTTCGGCGAAACCCTGCGCGATCACATGATCGATCAGCGCCACCAGCGGCCCCCAGAACCCGCCCGCGTCGATAAGGAAGATCGGCTTGCGGTGCAGGCCGATCTGTTTCCAGGTGAGCACCTCGAAGAATTCGTCGAGCGTCCCCGCCCCGCCGGGCAGCACCACGATCGCGTCGGCGTTCATGAACATGACCTTCTTGCGCTCGTGCATGTTCTCGGTGACGATGAGCATCGTCAGCGCCTCGCGCGCGACCTCGCGCCCCTGCAGATGCACCGGGATGACACCCAGCGCCGTCGCCCCCGCCGCCTGCGCGGCCGCCGCGGTCCGGCCCATGATCCCGATATCCCCGGCGCCATAGACCAGCCGCCACCCCTCGGCCGCGATCAGCCGCCCGAGATCCTCCGCCGCCGCCAGATAGGCCGGATCACGCCCGGCGCGCGAGCCGCAATAGACGCAGACCGAGCGGGTTCTCTCCATTGAACTGCCCTTTGAAACGTGTTTTCAAGACTGTTACAGGGGTTTGACGGGGCGCTCAAGATCGGCGCGCCGCAAGGGGGCAAGGTGAACGAACAGGCTGGCGGTCCCGCAGGGGGCGGCATGACGCGCAATGTGCTTGCCATGGCGGCGGTGGCCGCGGTGGCGGCTGTCCTTTTCGCCCTTTTCGGCGATCCGCCGTCGCCCACCCCCGAGGCGCCCGCCATGCCCGAGGCCGCCGCCCCCGCGCCTGCCCCGGAGCCCGCCCCCGCCCCGACCCCCCCCCCCCAGCCCGCCCCCCCCCCGGCCCCCGCCCCCGATCCCGCGCCGGCCCCCGCGGGCC
>Ga0172372_10006356_pt1 | contig 16135 bp, 12 predicted proteins | sample LakKiv5m_2_FD_114544 | JGI IMG/M metagenome (GOLD analysis project Ga0172372, IMG submission 114544) | Freshwater microbial communities from Kabuno Bay, South-Kivu, Congo - kab_092012_9.5m | ecosystem: Environmental > Aquatic > Freshwater > Lake | place: Democratic Republic of the Congo...
GTCATCCGTTCCGGGGACTTCGTCCCCGGGCACACGGGTCGATCGGCGGCCGATGAAATCGGCGCTCGCGATCACTCGCTCAGGTTCAGCACCTTCATCACGTCGGCGGTGATGTCGATCGACGCCGGATACTTCAGAAACGTACGCGCCTGGATCTGCGCGAGGGCCTCGCCCGCGCGATTCGCCTTGAACGGCTCGCTGGTCGGATAGAAGCGGAAGACGAGGTCGATCGACTCCTTCTCGGAGACGGCCTCGACCGCCGCGACGAGCTCGCGGTACGCCTGCTCGAATTGCTCCGCCGCGATCTTCTCGTCGCGCGCGCGCATACCCTCGATCCACTTGTTGTACTCCTGCTGCAGCATCGCCATCTCGCGCTGCGCGTCCGGCGGCGGCGCACTGCCCTCGGCCGGCTGGTACTTGGCGCGAAGATCCTCGGCACGCTTGTTGAACTCGGCCTCCTCCGTCTTCGCGCTCTCCTGTGCCTCGCGGCGCTTCTCGACGTAGCTCGCGCCATCGAAGATTCTCTTCATGACCCGGTCGATGTCGACCGACGCGACGCTCCAGACGCGGTTGGTCGAGCGATCGCCCCACGCGATGCGACCGTCCTTCGCGTGAACACGCATCGGATCCTTCCCCGTCTCCGTCGCGAGAAGGAGGCCGTCGGCCGGGCCGAGGTCACTCGAGGGCGCCCATGCGGGCTGCATGGGATACGCGGCAAACGCCGCGGAATCATGTCGCTCGCCGCGTGCGACCGAAAGCGCGACGAGCAGCGCGCTCGTGGAAAAGAGGACGGAGAGACCGAGGGCGATCGAGTGCAGTCGCTTCATGCCGCGAGTGTACTCAACCCGCAACAGTGTCATCGGACGCGTCGGTCGGGGAAGCCTCCGCGCGCGGGGTCTCCTCGAAGCGGAGCGAGGCATCCTCGACGTGCCGCGCGATCTCACGCGCGAACCACGCCGCGGTGGAACGCTTGACGGCCGCGAGGTCGGGCGCGCGTGCGCCGAGTTCGGCGCGCATGCTGGTGACGGGGCGCGTAAGACCGCACGGGACGATCAGGCCGAAGTGCGTGAGATCCGGGTCGACATTGAGCGCCAAGCCATGCAGCGAAACGAAGCGCGAAAGCCGCACGCCGATCGCCGCGATCTTCCGTTCCGGCACCCCCCCGCCGACCCACACGCCGGTGGCCGAGGGATCGCGGAATCCGACGAGGCCGTGCTCGGCCAGCACGTCGATCACGCATTGCTCGAGAAACCGGACGTAGGGGTGCACCCGCAGACCAAGCCGCTCGATGTCGACGATCGGATAGGCGACGAGTTGCCCGGGACCGTGGTAGGTCACGTCTCCGCCGCGATCCGTCTCGACGCGCTCGATCCCGTGCCGGGCGAGCAGCGCGTCGTCGGCGAGCACGTGGGACGCGGCTTCCGGACGGCGCGTGACGGTCACCACTGCCGGCGCATGCTCGAGGAGGAAGACGTGCATCGGCACACCGCTCGCGCGGCCCGCCACGACGCGCTCATGCGCCGCGCGTTGGACCGCAAGCGCATCACCGTAGGCGATGCGGCCGAGGTCGACGACCTCGACATGAGGGTTGGCAACGAGCATTTCCACAGGTGCGGAGCGTACGCCGCACAGCGCATTCCGTACAATCGCGCGGTGCCCAAGATCCACCCCACCGCAGTGCTCGACGGCGACATCCAACTTGCAGATGATGTCGAGATCGGCCCGCTCTGTGTCCTCCGCGGCCGCATCTCGATCGGCGCCGGCACCGCGCTCATCCAGGGCGTGCACCTCGAGGGGCCGCTGTTGCTTGGCGCATCTAACACGCTCTATCCCGGGGCCGCGATCGGCTTCGCGCCCCAGGACAGGGGCTTCGCGCGCACGAAGGATTGCGCGGGAACGATCGTCGGCGACGGCAACGTCTTCCGGGAGCACACGACGGTCCACCGCGCCACGCGCGACGACCGCCCAACGCGCGTCGGCGACCGCAACTATTTCATGGCGTGCGCGCATGTCGGGCACGATGTTCAGGTGGGCAATGACTGCACCTTCGCAAACGCCACGCTTCTCGGCGGACACGCGGAGGTGAGCGACCGCGTGGTGACCGGTGGAGGATCGGCGGTCCATCAATTCTGCAGGGTCGGCCGCAGCGCGATGATTGGGGGCGTCGTCGGGATGACGAAGGACGTCTGCCCGTTCTTCACTGCCTCGGCCTTCAACTACATTGGCGGCTTCAACCGCGTTGGCATGCGCCGCGCGGGTATTCCGCAGCCGGATATCGAAATGACGAGGACGATCTACGGCATCCTCGTCAAGAGCCGCGAGATCTACTCCGCTCGTGTTGCGCGCGTGGCGGAGTTCGCAGGCCATCCGATCGCCGACGAGTTCCTCGCGTTCATCAAGGCCTCGAAGCGCGGCATTGCCACGCGGCATGGCCGCGTCACAAGTGCGCGCGATACCGGAGGCGCACTCGCGGGCGCCTCGTCAGACGAGTAGCGCCATGCTGCCTGCCGCGCTCGGCCCACTGTTTTCCTCGATTCCGCACGCGCGCAGCGCCGACGCACTGCTCGAGTTCATCGTGCTCGGCTCAAGTTCATCGGGGAATGCGTCGCTCCTTCGCGTCACCACGCCCGAGTGCCGGCGCCAGATCCTCATCGACGCGGGCCTCTCCCCACGCATGGTGCGCGGCCAGCTCGCACTCCTCGGATTCGACCTCGCCGAGACGAACGAAATCCTCTTCACGCATTTCGACAACGACCACGCACAGTCGGGCTGGGCCCGCATCGCGATGGAAACGGGCCTGCGCATGCGCTGTTCGACGCGGCACGTGCGGTACGCGCTCGCACGCGGATACCCTGACGTCGCGCTGGAACCGTTCGATCCACGCGGCGCCGCCTTCGAACTGGGTCCACTGCGCGTCCATCCCTGCGAGAACCCGCACGACGATTCGGGCACGGTCGCGTTCCGCATCGAAACTCCTGCCGGCGACCTTGGCTTCGCCACCGACATCGGCCGCGCGAACGAGCCGCTCCTCGACGCCCTGCGCGGCGTCGACATCCTCGCGATCGAATCAAACTACGACCCGAACATGCAGGAGGCCTCGGGACGCCCGCGCGTCCTGAAGGACCGCATCATGGGAGGCAAGGGCCACCTCTCCAACGGCCAGTGCGTGGAGGCCGTGCGCGCGATCGCGTGGCCCGACGAGCCCGCGCACGTCGTCCTCCTGCACCTCTCGCGCGACTGCAACCATCCCGCGCTCGTGCGACGGCTGTGGGAGCAGGAACTCCCGGCGCTCGCCGCGCGACTCTCGATCGCGGAACCGCGCACGCCGATCGCACCGATCCGCATGCGCGGAGGAGTCCGCGCGTGAGCCTGTCTCCGCTCGAGCCGATCGCGTGGGTCGCGCTGGTCGCGCGCTGGACCGAACTCGCCCGCGCGAGCCGCGCCATTCCGGTGACGGAAACCCGCCTGCGCGACTCGATCGCGCACCTCATCGCGATCGAGGCCACCACCGCCGCACTCGGCGAACTCACGCAGGTGCCCGAGATCGACCGACCCCACGCGCGCGCGCTCGCCGAGGTGTCGATCCGCCGAGCCGCGGGCGAACTCGACCGACTCTGGCGTGGTGAGGAATGGCCGATCGAGCTCCTTGACGCCTGCGAGGCCGCTGAGCACGCGCTTCGCCGAGCGATCTACGCGGGGCTCGAGGCCCTCGTCGTTGTCGGCCCTGAGCCCTTCGAAGTGCCCGAGTTCGACGCGGACGCGCCTGCGAACGGGACGCGCGGCCTCGCGCTCGGCTACGCCGACTCCGACCAGAGCACCCACCGCGGCACGCTCGCCGCGATGCCGCCCGGCTCGATCGCGATGCCCGGCGAACCGATCGCGTGGTGGTGCGGCCGCGCGGCACCCGTCGGCGCGGACGGCGTGCTCCCATCGGGACTTGCGCACGTGGTCCACGCCGCGCCGCTGCAGGTCTATCGCGGTCTCGATGAACGAGGTCGGTTCACCGCCGACACGCTCGCGCCGATCACGGACGATCTGCTGCCGGGGCTGCCGATGCTCGTCCCCTTGCTGCTCGACGGCGTGCGGATCGGGCGCTTTCTTCAACCGCGCGACGCGTGGCTCGCGATGCAGCGCGCCGCGCTCTCCGGTCGACCGACCATCTCTGTCGCGGCCGCGTCTGACCCGACCGATCCGGGCTGAATCCCCGCGATTTCGGCCCTCCGCGCGCGGGCGGCCTCCGCTACCCTCCGGCCCCCGATGTCCGACGCGCTCACCCATGAATGCGGCCTCGCCTACATCCGTCTGCGGAAGCCGCTGTCGTGGTTCCAGCAGGAGCATGCCGACCCGCTGTGGGGTCTGCGCAAGCTGTATCTCCTGATGGAGAAGCAGCACAACCGCGGCCAGGACGGCGCGGGCATCGCCTGCGTCAAGTTTGATATGCCCGCGGGAGACCCATTCCTCGAGCGCGAGCGCACCGCAAAGCGCAACCCGATTGAGCGGCTCTTCGACGACGCGCTCTCGCCGGCACGCGGGCTGACCGACGACGAACTCGCCCAGATGAGCGAGACGAAGCTCAAAAAGCTCTTTCCGCTCCTCGGCGAGGTACTCCTCGGCCACCTCCGATACGGCACGCACAGCGGCCGCACGAGCTCGATGTGCCACCCGTACGTCCGGCGCACCAACACCGAGTCGCGCTCGATCGCGATGGCGGGCAACTTCAACCTCACGAACTCGCCGGAACTCTTCGCGAAGCTCGTCGAGTACGGCCTCCATCCCGTCGGCGACAGCGACACCGGCGTCGTCCTCGAGAAGATCGGCTATTTCCTCGATCGCGAGCACGCGCACCTCGAGGCCACGCTCGGCCCGGGCTCGTTCCAGGGTCTCGATGGTGCCGAACTGGCGCGCGAGGTCGCGCGCCAGCTCGATCTCGCGCGTGTCCTGCGCAAGGCGACCGAGTACTTCGACGGCGGCTACGTCTTCGGCGGGCTCCTCGGCAACGGCGACAGCTTCGTCTGCCGCGATCCCGCGGGCATCCGCCCCGGCTTCTTCCTGGTGCGCGACGAGTGCATCGTGGTCGCCAGCGAACGCGCGGCGATCTCGACGGTCTTCGACACGGATCCGCGCGAGATCGAGCCGATCCCTCCCGGACACGCGCTCATCTCGAAGCGCGACGGCACGTTCTCGCTCGAGCGCTTCGCCGAACCGCTCGCGCTGCGCCAGTGCACGTTCGAGCGCATCTACTTCTCGCGCGGCAACGATCCATCGATCTACCGCGAGCGCAAGCAACTTGGCCGAAATGTCGCGCCACGAGTGGTCTCGCTCCTGAAGGGCGACCTCGACCGCGCGGTGTTCGGTTTCATCCCGAACACCTCAGAGACTTCGTATCTCGGACTCCTCGAGGAACTCGGCGAGATCCGGCAGAAGGTCGCCGCGGAGCGCATCTGGCGCATGGTCGAGTCGGGTACGGCGACGCGCGAGTCGATCGCGGCCACGCTCTCGGGCCGCGTGCGCAGCGAGAAGATCGCGCACAAGGACCAGCGCCTGCGCACGTTCATCACGCATGATTCCGCGCGCAAGGACCTTGTTAACCACATCTACGACATCACGCGCGGCACCGTCTTCCCTGACGACACGCTCGTGGTCGTCGACGACTCGATCGTGCGCGGCACCACGCTGCGCGAGTCGATCATCACGATGCTCGCGCGCCTCAATCCGAAGGCAATCGTGGTCGCGAGCGCGAGCCCGCCGATCATGTACCCCGACTGCTACGGCATCGACATGAGTCAGCTCGGGCGATTCATCGCGTTCGAGGCGGCGGTGTCGCTCGCGCGCGAGCGCGGCGTCGACGGCGTGCTCGACGAGATCGCCGCGAAGTGCGAGGAGCAGGCCACGCGGGCGCCCGAGCGGATGAAGAACCACGTCGCGCGCCTCTACGAGCTCTTCGCCCACGAGGAGATCGAGCGGAAGGTGGCCGAACTGATCCGGTCGAAGTCACTCCACTGGAAGGGCGAGTTGCACGTCCTCTACCAGACGGTCGAGGGCCTCCGATCGGCGATGCCCGAACACACCGGCGACTGGTACTTCACGGGGAACTACCCGACTCCGGGCGGTTATCGGGTCCTCAATACCGCGTATCTCAACTGGCGACGTGGCAACGACGGCGCGCGCGCGTACTGAGCCGCGCGCCGAGCAGGCGGGCGACCCGAACGCTTGACGGAAAGCGGCGTTTCCGTTCTACTCTCCCTTCCCCCTAGAGGTGCCGCGGGTTGCGGTCTCCGGGTGGCGTTCGTCCTCTCGGCGGTTGCGCAGGTTGCGCAAGCCACGAGGTCGGATGGCAGGCCGGGCTCGAATGTCCGGACAAGTCAGCAACGAATCAGAATCGGTACAACCGAACGGAACTCCTCACTATGTCTCGCTATCTCGGTCCGAAGGTGAAGCTCTCGCGCAAGGTCGGCGTCCCCATCGCGGACACCCCGAAGCACACCACCAAGCGCCAGCTGGTCGTTCCTGGCATGCACGGCGCTCGCGGCCGTCGTCAGAAGGCCTACGGCATCCGCAAGGACGAGAAGCAGAAGCTCCGCTTCCACTACAACGTGCTGGAGCGGCAGTTCCGCCGCTATCTCGAGGAAGCAGGCCGTCGCCAAGGCAACACTGGCGAGGTGCTCCTCCAGCTCCTCGAGCTCCGTCTCGACAACGTGATCCGTCGTGCAGGCTTCGCGCGCACCATCTGGGGCGCACGTCAGCTCGTGGTGCACGGACACGTCAAGATCAACGGCGAGAAGGTCGATCGCCCGTCGTTCTCCCTCTCGATCGGCGATGTCGTCACGATCAAGGAGAAGACGCAAAAGCTCTGCCGCGAGCAGATGGAGTCGATCCCGGGCCATCAGGTTCCGGGCTGGATCGCCGTCAACCCCGCCGAGCTCTCGGTCAAGTGCGTCGCCAACCCGACTTCCGACCAGATCCCGTTCGATGTGAATACCAACCTGATCGTCGAGTTCTATCGCTGATCTCGGCGGCCCGGCCGGCCCGCATCCAGAACCCCCTGTTCGATCACGAGGCCGGAGCGCATGCTTCGGCCTCGTTTCTTTCAGCCCGCGTCCTCGCTTTCAGCCCGCGTCCTCGGCCACGTCGTTCCGGCCGCTTCCCCACCGCCGTTCGGCTGCATCCCGCCACGGCCTTTCCGATACCCTCTCCCACCATGCTCAAGTTCCTGCGCCAGTACAACCAGTGGATCCTCGTGGTCGGAGGCACGCTCCTCCTCATCACCTTCCTGATGCCGACCGCGATCCAGAGCTGCGCGCAGCAGAGCGCCGTGTCGGGAGCAGTCTGGGCGACCTACTCGGGCGGCCAGAAGGTCACGGGCGCCGATCTCGAGAACGCACGACAGGAGATGCAGATCATCGAACTCGCCGGAAGCGGCATGCTCCAGCAGCTCGGCGCCGACCGCGAGCCCGCGCACTGGTGGCTCCTCGCCCACGAGGCGAAGCAGGCCGGTCTCGTCGGTGATCTTGGCGACGGCGAAGCGCTCCTCGTTGCCATGGCCGAGCGCCGCGCCGAGGAGGCCAAGACGAACGGCACCCTGAACGCCATCGGCACCACTCCAGATCAGCTCATGGCGCTCTTCATGCGCGAGTCGCGTGCGAGCCGCGACACCGTGCTCGGCGCGCTCACCAAAATGCAGGGCGTCTTCCGCCTCGTCAGCCTCGCGACCAACGTCGACCGCATCAGCGATCGCCGCCTCGAGAACACGGCGGCGCTCGCCTCGCTCGGAATGAGCGGAAGACTGTGCGTGATCGACGCGCGTGCATCGACCACGATCGAGGCCACCGCGGCAGACGACGCGGCGCTCACCGCCCACTTCACCAAGTTCGCCGACAAACTGGCACCCCTCGCCACGATGAAGGGCCGCGAGAACTTCGGCTACCGCGTCCCCGACCGGTTCAAGCTCGAGTGGATGACCATCCCCCGCGCGACGGTCGAGGCCGGCCTCCAGAACGCGCCCGAACTCGCGACGCTCGCGCTGAAGAAGCGTTTCGCGCTGGATCCGGCCAAGTACGGCGCCCCCACCGACGGCTCGGCGCAGTTCGCCACCTACGAGGCGACCGTGCGCTCCACCACGCTCAAGGAGCTCGTCGACGAGCGTGTGGAGGCGATCGCGAAGTTCGCGTCCGATCAGCTCGTGCTGCCGCAGCGCACGCTCAAGCGCGACGGCATCCACTTCGTGCTGCCCACCGACTGGAGTACGCAGATGGTGGCGCTTGAGGCGCTTGCCCAGTCGATCGCAACCGAGTTCTCGGTGCCCGCGCCGTCGTACGCCTCAAGCGGCACCGATTGGCTCGTCGTCGGCGACCTCGACACCAAGCTCGGATTCGGCGGCCTGATGACCGACCGATTCGGTCAGCCGACGTCGCTCTCGACGATGATCCTCGGTGCGAAGGAACTCTCGAAGCCGAATGATCTCGCGCCGTTCCAGGTGAACGTGGCGAGCCCGCCGTTCAAGTCGCCCACGGGCGACGTGACCTTCGTTCGCTTGATCGCCGCGGAGCCCTCGCGCGCGGCCGCTGCGCTCGCCGACGCGCGCGACGCCGTTGCCGCCGACGTGGCGGCGCTCTCCCGCTTCGAGTGGCTCGAGCAGAACGAAGCCGCGCTCGCGAAGCAGGCGGTCGACGAGGGCCTCGAGGCCGTCGCCGCGCGCTTCGGCGCGTCGGTTGTGCCGGCGAACGAGATCCGCGAGGCGAACCCGCAGTTCCTCCAGTACGGTTTCCGTATTCCGGGCGAGATCCCCGGGCTCGGCCAGGATTCGAAGGCGATCGCGCTGCTCGCCGAGAAGGCCGCGAAGCTCCCCTTCACGCAGGACCTCGCCTCGGTGCCGCTCTCGGAGCGCACGTTCACGGTCCCCGCTCCAGACCGCCTTTCGATGGTGGTCTTCCAGATTTCGTCGCTCAGCCCGCTGACGAAGGAGGCCTACACGACGCTCGCGGCAAGTCCGCAGTCGATCGGTCTCGTGAACGATCCCGACTACGGCATCAACGCCGCAGACCTCTTCAGTTTCGACGCGCTCTCGAAGCGCTACGACTTCAAGATGTCGACGCTCGAGGCAGACGAAGATGCGGCGGCCGCTGCGGACGCGTCAGCGCAGGCCTCGGTGAACGGCTGATTTCCTCGCTTCGCCAACGGCGCGGCGCTTTCCGGATCCCACACGATGTCGACCGAGACCACGACGGCACTGCCCAACATCAAGTTCGAGGACTTCGCGAAACTCGACCTTCGCGTGGCGACCGTGCTCGCCGCGGAGCCTCATCCGAACGCCGACAAACTTCTAAAGATTCGTCTCGACGATGGCACGCCCGAAGGCCGTCAGGTCTGCGCGGGCATCCGCGCGTGGTACGACCCCGCGTCGCTCGTCGGCAAGCAGGTGGTCATCGTGGCTAACCTCGAACCGCGTCAACTGCGCGGCGAAGTGAGCCAGGGCATGATCCTCGCGGCGAGCGATCTCAAGCCACTTGCCGAGGGCGCAACGCCGAGCGGCGACGCCAAGCCTAGCGCCGACGAACGCGACGTCGTGGTGCTGACCGTTCAACGCCCCGTGAAGTCGGGCTCACGCGTGTCGTGATTGGAGCGCTCGAGCGCGGCTCTTGCCGCGCCCTCGCTCTGGCCGGCTCCCCTCGGAGTGAATCCTCGGGGGCCGAGATGCGTCGTGATTGGAGCGCTCGCGACTCGCTTCGCTTTCGCTCGCTCTGGCCGGCCTCGCCGCGACTGAATCGCGACGGGCCGAGTCGTGTCGTCGTTGGCGCGCTTTCGACCGTGGACTGGGTGCCCCGGGATGAAATCCCGGGAACGGTCGACGTAGGAGTCGATCCGTCGACAGCGATCGTCATACGTTCCGCAGACTCCGGCTTCGCCCCCGGCGGCGGGCACACGTGTCGGTCGACGGATGACAAGGTCGACGAGGAACATCACCCGTGCCGGGGATCGCATTCCCGGGCACCCAACGGGTGGAAACCCCACGAGTAGACGCCGACGACTGTCGAAACTTGACAAGCCTGCTACAGCTCATCGTCCTCGGCGGGCATCACGGGTGTTGGCTCGGCGTCTTCCTCGCCATCGACGCGTTCCTGTCGCGTGATCTCTGCATCGTGGATGCGCCATCCCTCAGGCGTCACCGCCACGGTAAACCGCCCGTCGTACTCGTTGGTGCGGTCGTGCATGTGTCCCCAGTGGGTCACGCGCCCATCGACCTGCCAGGTCGCATTCACGGTAAACGCCCGCACGCGCGCGTCGCCGTCGTCGATCTCCCCCTGCGAGACCACGCGCGTCGCCATCGGCCGCACCGCGACCACGCGGCTCATCGCACCACCCTCTTCCTCCATCACGAGCGCGCGCCGCACCGAAAGATACGTTTCCTCAAGCAACTCGCCGTCCACGCTCTGCGCGAGCGCGTCGTAGATCGACTCCTCCCGCTCGTAGTCGAACGCGCGGTAGAGATTCGCCTGCAGAGCCTCGAACGTGCGGCACGCGTCGCCTTCGTCGATCGCTGCGGGGGCACGCACGCCGAACGCAAGCACACTTGGCCCGGTCGGTCGCACCACGATCACAACCACCGCCGCGACAAGTCCGGTGCCGAGCGCGACAAGTGGCGGCCGCCGTGCGATCGCCGCGGCCCCGTAGGCCACCACGAAGAGCACGATCGCGAGCGTCGCGAATGCAGGAACCAGCGGCTCCGGCGCCGGCGGCGTCGGCACTTTCTCGAGCCGAGCCGACAGTTCCCCGGACGGCCGTCGCCACGTGAAGCCGGGCTCGGCGCGGGTGAAGAGCACCTGCGATCGCAGTCCGTCGGCGGTCCACTCGGCCGCGATCTCAAGCGGCGGCTTCGCGGGGAGCGGAGAGAGAAGGTCCGGCGGGTAGGCCGGCCAAGCAAGCGAGATCTCGTCGGGCGGCGCCTTCAGCGGGTACGCGAGGTTGAAGAAGATCTTGCGGAGCCCCTGCCAGCCGCTGATCGGAAAGAGCGGGAGCAGCGATTCGTCGGGAGCGTTCACCTGCACCGCGCGGATGGAGGGCGGGACCACCACCCCGTCGATCCGCACCGGCATCTGCTGCGCGAAGTACTGCTCAAGCCGCGCCGACAGCCCGGGAAGCTCGCTGTCGTCGATCCGCTCGGGGTCCTCCCTTGGCGCGGCGAGCATCCAGTCGAGAAACACCAGGTTCATCGAGGCCTCGATCACGAACTCCGCCCGATCCACCCGGAACCGGAGGTCGACGTGAGGCCCATCCTGCGGGTGTCGCGAGGCAATCGCGGTGAATCGCGCGCGTTCATGCGACAGCGCGGCCCCGAGCGTGGTAGAAAATCCTCCCTCGCCGACGACGGCGGCCGTCAGCAGCGCCCAGATCCAGAGAGAGACCCGAGATGATGAACTCCGCGATGGAACACCCCGCGATGAAGCACGCGATGAAGCACGCGATGAAGCACGCGATGAAGCACGCGATGAAAAGGTACGAGACCACGCTCCCGCGTCCGACTCCCTCGCACTCCATCGCCGGGCTGTTGCGCGTGCTCGTGACATCGGCTGCGATTGTCGCCTCTCCGGCCGCCCTTGCACAGGAGACTTCGGAGCCGACTCCGGCCGATTCGTCCCCCGCGGGCACCACCACCGGCGACACCACGGCACCCGCCCGTGCCGACAACGCCGCGCTGGTGAGCGATCGCCCGCAGATCCACAAGGTGATCGGCTCCGCCGAACCCCTGGTCCAGGCCTTCAACGAGCACCTCACCATCCTCGCGAGCCCGTGGATGGAAGGCCGCCTCCCCGGCACGCGCGGCATGGAGCGCGCGATGGACTACATGGAGGATCAGTTCATCCGCGCAGGCCTCGATCCGGCCTTCCAGCCTTCGGACGGCGGCGCGAAGACCTACCGGCAGCCGTTCTCGCTCGGCGGGACGCGCGAGGTCGTCGAGGAGTCGATCGCCGGCCCCGAGGGTTCCGAGTTCACCCTCGTCGCCGACAAGGACTTCAAGCTCACGTCGCTCGGTCGCTCGGGCACGGCCGAAGGTGCAGTCGCGTTCGTCGGGTACGGCATCGAGGACGGCCCCGAGGGGTACTCGAGTTTCGCCGAGGGTCACTCGCTTGAGGGAAAGATCGCGCTCGTCCTCCGCTTCGAGCCCATGAACGCCGAGGGCAAGTCGCGCTGGTCGAACGGCGACGGCTGGTCCGGACGCGCCGGGTTCGCCGGGAAAATCAGCGCAGTCGGCAAGCGCAAGCCAGCCGCGATCATCGTGGTCAATACCCCGGGCGCCGACGACCCCCGCATCGACAGTCTCACCACCGCCGGCGGTGGACGCGCGATGTCCGACGTCCCCGTCTTCATGATGTCGACCGAGGCCGGGCAGAAGCTCGTGGCCGCCTGCGGAGAGACGCGCTCGCTGATGGATCTCCGCACGCTTGCGGATGAACCCCCCGCGGACGCGCCGCGCAGCTTCGACCTCGGCACCACGGCGATCAAGGTCGCCGGGCGCATCGAGGAGAAGCCCGTGCGCGCCGAGAACATCGTCGGCGTCCTTCCGGGCCGCGGCAATCTCGCGAACGAAGTGATCGTGATCGGAGGCCACCTCGATCACCTCGGGAACGGCGACTTCGGCTCGCGCGAAGGGCCGGGCAAGCTCCACCCTGGCGCCGACGACAACGCCTCGGGCTCTGCGGGAGTCATTCTCCTCGGTGACATGCTGAAGAAGGAGTACGACACGCTGCCCGCGGAGACCCCGCTGCGCACGATCATCTTCATCGGCTTCTCCGCCGAGGAAAGCGGCCTCAACGGCAGCCGCTACTACGTCGACAACCCGATCTACCCGATCAAGGATACCGTCCTGATGATGAACTTCGACATGATCGGCCGCATCAAGGACGGCCGGCTCTCGGTCACCGAGTCGAAGGCGAAGGGCATGAAGGAATGGGCCGAGCCGATCTACGCGAAGAGCCCGCTCACGGTGGTGCGCGGCGAGCGGAGCGGCGGCGGCAGCGATCACGCGAGCTTCCAGCAGGCGGGCGTTCCGATTCTCTTTGCGATCATCGCCGACTTCCACGACGACTACCACACCTCGCGCGACGTCTCCGAACTGATCGACCGCGAGGCTTCCGTCGAGGCGGTCAAGCTGTGGTATGGGCTCGCCCGCGACATGGCGCAGCGCCCGGAGCGTTTTGAGCTAGACACGACCGCCGGGCCGATGCGCGCGCAGCCGATGCGCGTGCGCGCCGGTCTTCGCACGCGCGAACTCGAGGACGGCGGACTTGAGATCGTCGACGTCACGAAGGACGGTAGCGCCGACAAGGGCGGCCTCCTCAAGGGCGATCGCATCGTGAAGTGGAACAAGAAGGACATCGCCACGCGCAACGAGTTCGTCGAGGAACTTCGCACCCACGAGATCGGCGACAAGGTGCAGGTGGTCGTGCTCCGCGAGGGCGAGGAGAAGACCTTCTACATCGAGCTGCAGGGCGCGCCGTCGTCGCAGTAACGCCGAGGTCGCACGATCAGGTGGTCCACCCCATCAGAGAAGCCGCAGTTCGTCGCGCAGGATCGCGGCGAGCTCGAAGTTCTCGCTCTGGATCGCCGCGCGAAGCCGTGACTCGAGTTCCGATCGCTGTGCGGGCGGCAGTTGCGGCACGAGCGTGTCGCGCAGGGCCTTCAGCGCGCTGACGTCGCCAAGGGCATCGAAATGCTCGGCGATCCCGCTCCGCTCGGCCGAGTCCCGGAGAAGCGCGATTCCGGCGTCGATGATCGCGCCCGCCTCCCGGCCGCGGCCGCTTGTCGCGAGCATCGCCGCGGCCGCCCGCGTCCGAAGGACGATGGCCGAGAACCTTGCGCCCTCGGCCCACTCGACCTCCGACTCGGGCGCCCAGCGAACGAGATGCGCCGACGCGGCGAGTACCTGATCGGCGTCCGCGAGGGCCCGACGGGCCTCTCCGATCGCAAGAAATGCGATCGCCCGCTGCTGGAACTGAACGAGTTCGAGACGGATCGCGGCCGCTTCAACGGCTCCGATCGGCGCGCGGATGGCCGAGCCGGGGTCGAACCGGACAGGCTTCCGGTCGGGCCGACCGGCCGCCTCCATCTGGAGGAGCCCCATCTCGACGCGGACCTGCAGCACCTCCCGGCCGTCCTCCAACCGCACGAGGCGGGCGTTGAGGCGGCCTGGCTCGTACGGGAAGTCCCGGAGGAGGCTTTCGAGGTCGGCGTTCATGGCGATCGGTCCCACCCGTTGGATCGGCCCATCCAAACGGAAAGTTCGCACCACTCGTTGTGATTCGAACACAAGGTTTCGCAGGCGCTGTATATGCTGTCAAGCGTCGGCTGGGCTGAGCCGACGCAACAGACGGAGGTTGTGTTCCAGAGGTTGCGTGCGCGGAGTGGAGGAGCCCGAAGTTGGCTCCACACCACAACGCGCACGGAGAGTTTCGCCCACAGGGAAGTGCGGCGTCGAGGGAGCTGTCAGGGACGGAAGCGCATGAAGCGCATCCGGCCCGTGCTGCGTCATGCAGCGAAGGCCCGCTCGACGCATCACCACCGAAAGGGCACCGAAGGACGCGTCGGCATGGAGTCGTGAGGCTGCGGAGGCTTCCCGAGTATCCAAACGACCGTGCGAGGAAGGAACCCTTGAGAGGCGAGAAGCCCCGTCCGCGCGCCCGCGCACGGATCGAAGGCTCCCCACCGCTCCACCGCTGGACCATGTGTGTTCGTCCCCCAAGCGAGGTTCCAATGGGTCGTTCGTCTTTGCAGTCTGACCTTCAGCTTTACCTGCGCCAGATCAACGAGGTCCCCCTCTTGACTGCGGAGGAGGAGAAGGATCTTGGCTGGAAGATCATCAATGACAACTGCTTCGTGTCGAAGGATCGGATGATCCGCGCGAATCTGCGCCTGGTGATCTCCATCTCGAAGAACTACGCGAATCGCGGTCTGTCGCTCGCCGACCTGATCGAGGAAGGCAACATCGGCCTGATCCGAGCGGTCGAGGGCTTCGACCCGGCTCAGGGCGCCCGCTTTTCGACCTACGCATCGTGGTGGATCAAGCAGGCCATCAAGCGCACGCTTATCAACGCCGTCCAGCCCATTCACATCCCGGCGTACATGGTCGATCTGATCGCCCGTTGCAAGGAGGCCTCGCGCCGGCTCGAGGAAGAGCTCGGCCGCCAGCCCTCCACCCAGGAGCTTGCCGACGACCTCAAGATCCCGGTGCGCAAGCTCGTGGTCGTGCGTCGGGCGGTGAAGGCCTACAACGCCCCGAGCCAGTCGCCCTCGAACGAGAACGGCGACGGACCGGACCTGCACGAGCTCTTCGAGGACCATCGCCACGGCAAGCCCGAGGAGACCGTCACGAGGCGCGAGGAGTTCCGCCTGGTGCTGCAGCTTCTCGAGCAGATCGACGAGCGCGACGCGCGCGTCATCCGCCTGCGCTACGGCCTCGAGGGCAAGGAACCGCTCACGCTGAAGCAGATCGGCCGCGAGGTCGGACTTACGCGTGAGCGCGTGCGCCAGATCGAGGTCGAGGCGCTGCGTCGCCTGCAGCAGAAGATCACCGACGATCGACCCCTGCGATTCCTGCGCCAACTGATGCAGGAGCCGGACGATTCCGACGAACCCCGGCGCATCGGCCGATGCGAGATCCAGCGCGACGCAGCGCGTTCGGATGCGCGCTCGACGGAGTCCGATTCCCGTCGTCCGTCGCCGCGACCCATTCCGATCTCGCGCCGCGATGCGCGCATCGGCTAAGTCGCTTCCCAGAACCACTCCCCCCGGACCGTCTCCGGACGCGGAGAAAGATGAACGGCTCCCCCGCCCACAAGGCGGGGGACCGTGTTTTTACGGTGTTTCGAACTCCAGCGGACGACGCCCGTTGGAGGATGACGTCGATCGAGTACCCGCGGGCCCTGCCCGTCGCGTGCCACGAGTCAACTTCGTCGATCGGAATCCAACGGCCTTTGGCCGTTGGGTGCCACGAGCCAACTTCGTCGATCGGAGTCCAACGGCCTCTGGCCGTTGGGTGCCACGAGCCAACTTCGTCGATCGGAGTCCAACGGCCTCTGGCCGTTGGGTGCCACGAGCCAACTTCGTCGATCGGAATCCAACGGCCTTTGGCCGTTGGGTGCCA
>Ga0172372_10006358_pt1 | contig 16133 bp, 9 predicted proteins | sample LakKiv5m_2_FD_114544 | JGI IMG/M metagenome (GOLD analysis project Ga0172372, IMG submission 114544) | Freshwater microbial communities from Kabuno Bay, South-Kivu, Congo - kab_092012_9.5m | ecosystem: Environmental > Aquatic > Freshwater > Lake | place: Democratic Republic of the Congo...
ACACCCAGAAATGCATCCGCGCCGGCGGCAAGCACAACGACCTCGATGACGTCGGCCTCGACACCTACCACCACACGTTCTTCGAGATGCTCGGCAACTGGTCCTTCGGCGACTACTTCAAGCAGGAGGCCATCAGTTGGGCGTGGGAACTGGTCATCGAAGTCTGGAAGTTCCCGCCGCAGCGGCTCTACGCGACCGTTTACAACCCCGACAAAACCAAGGGCGACCCCAGCGAGTTCGACCAGGAGGCGTGGGACATCTGGGCCGCGAAGTTCCGCAGCGTCGGCCTCGACCCCGCCGTCCACATCGTCAACGGCAACAAGAAAGACAACTTTTGGATGATGGGCGACACCGGCCCCTGCGGCCCGTGCTCCGAACTCCATGTGGACCTCACGCCCGCCGGTGACACGCGCGGTCTGCTCGTCAACAAAGGCTCCGCCGAGTGCATCGAAATCTGGAACAACGTCTTCATCCAGTTCAACGCGAACCCCGACGGCACCTTCAGCCCGCTCCCGGCCAAGCATGTGGACACCGGCATGGGCTTCGAGCGCGTGACCAGCATCATGCAGGGGACGAAGATGTTCTCCGACTTCGCCAACGCGAAGATTTCCAACTACGAGACCGACATCTTCCGCCCGATTTTCGACGAGCTGGAGAAGATGAGCGGGAAGAAATACGCCTCCACCCTGCCCACGGACTCCTCTCAACTCTCAACTCTCAACTCTCAACTCGCGACGGACATCGCCTTCCGCGTCATCGGCGACCACATCCGCACGTTGAGCTTCGCCATCGCGGACGGCATCCAGCCGGGCAACACCGACCGGAACTACGTCCTGCGCCGCGTCCTGCGCCGCGCGGTGCGCTACGGCCGCACGCTCGGCTTCCACGAGCCGTTCTTCTACAAGCTCGTGGACGTGCTCGCCGCGACGATGGGCGATGTATTCCCCGAAATCCGCACCCGCAAGCAGCATGTGAAGGATGTGCTCAAGCTGGAGGAAGTGAGTTTCAACAAGACGTTGGACAAAGGCATCGCTCTCTTCGAGACCGAAGCAGCGAAGCTGCTGGGGACCGCGCCCGCCCCGGGCGCAGCCGACCGCGCCCTCGCGGTCGGCTCCGGCGCGTGCGAAGTAGAAATGGCATCTGGCAAGTCCGAGCGCTCCGGGGTTTCCCGCGAGGGCTCGGGAAACGACGCCCGGGGCGGGCGTGCTCCCCAAGCCAGCGGGGCCAAGTATTCGAAGCGCCGCCTCCCCCACTTCGAGCGTCCGTGGGGCAAATACATGGTGACCTTCTCCACCCGGCAGAAACGCCAGCTCACGCCCGCCGAGCGAGACACTGTGCTGGCGAGCGCCCTCTACGCCCACGAGCATCTCCAGTATCAGCTCTTTGCGGCGTGCGTGATGCCCGACCATGTCCATTTGCTCTTCGAACCGCAAATCAAGGAGCAAGACAAGGAAGGCAAGCCCGTCTTCTGGTCGCTGGGCGAAATCATGCACGGCATCAAGTCCACGACCGCGCACCGCATCAACAAGGCCGCAAAGGTCACGGGCGTTCACGTTTGGGAGGAAGAGTCATTTGACCGCCTGATGCGCGGCGACTCGGACCTTGAAGAGAAGTTCCATTACATCTGTCGCAATCCTTGGGACAACGGAGTTGTGCCGATGACCGAGCCCTACAAATGGTTATGGACGCCCGAGGTTTCCGCCGCTCCGCCAGTCCTGGGGACCGCGCCCGCCCCGGGCGCAGTCAACCGCGCCCTCGCGGTTGACCCTGACGCGCGCGATGTAGAAACCGCATCTGGCAAGTCCGAGCGCTCCGGGGTTTCCTGCGGGGGCGCGGGAAACAACGCCCGGGGCGGGCGTGCCCCCCAAATCTCCGGCGCGTTCGCGTTCCGGCTTTACGACGAGCAGGGCTTCCCCCTCGACCTCACCGAGCTGATGGCCCGCGAGCGCGGCCTGACCGTGGACGTGGCCGGCTTCAACGCCTTGATGGAGGAGCAGAAGGCCCGCGCCCGCGCCGCGCAGAAGAAGACCGTCATCGAGCTGTCCCAAATCGAGACCAAGACGCCCACGCGCTTCCTCGGCTACGACGCGCTGGAGACGCCCGCGCGCGTGCTCGAAGTCGTCGGCCTCAAGGACAAGACCGCCGTGGTGCTCGACACCTCCACCTGCTACGCCGAGATGGGCGGCCAGCTCGGCGACACCGGCGAGCTGACCGGCAGCGGCCAGCTCTGGCGCGTGGTCAACACCCAGAAGTCCGGCAACACCTGGCTGCACATCCTCGGCGCAGCCGCTGACTCCTCCCCATCTCCCATCTCCCATCTCCCATCTCCTGACGACGCGCCCGCCGTCGGCTCCACCGTGACCCTGAGCGTGGACCCGGTTCGTCGCCACGCGATTCAGCGCCACCACACCGTCACGCACCTGCTGCACTGGGCGTTGCATGAAGTCGTCAGCAAGGAAGCCTCGCAGAAAGGCTCCTTCGTCGGCCCGGACAAATTGACCTTCGACTTCAACAGCGCCGCGCTCACGCCCGCGCAGGTCGCCGACATCGAGAAGCTCGTCAACGAACGCATCGTCGAGAACGCCGGCGTCTCGTGGACCGAAGTCCCGCACGCCGACGTGAAGGGCCGCAAGGACGTGATGCAGTTCTTCGGCGACAAATACGGCGACACCGTGCGCGTGGTGCAGATCGGCGGCCACGCCGCGAAGCTGGACGGCTACAGCATGGAACTCTGCGGCGGCACGCACACGCGCGCGACCGGCGAGATCGGCCTCTTCCGCATCGTCGGCGAGAACGCGATTGCCGCTGGCGTGCGCCGCATCGAAGCCGTCGCCGGCCTCACTGCCTTCGACGCGATGCGCCTGGACCGCGAGCTGATCAAGACCGTCGCCGGCAAGGTGAGTTCCCCCATTCACGAGCTGGAGAAGAAGATCGAGGCCGTCCTCGCGCACCAGAAGGAGCTGGAGAAGCAGCTCAAGCTCGCCGTCGCGCGCAACGCGTCGAACGCCGCGGGCGAACTCCTCAGCCGCGCACACGACGTGAACGGCACGCCGCTCATCACGCACAACCTCGGCGACGCGGACGCGGACTTCCTGCAAGCCGTGGTGGACGCGCTCAAGAGCCGGTTCCGGGGCGTCATCGTCCTCGGCGGCGGCACGGGCGGCGCGGTGACGCTCATTGCGAATGTCTCGGCGGACTTCACCGCGAAGGTGCAGGCCGGGAAAATCATCCAGCAGATCGCGCTTCTCGTCGGCGGCAAGGGCGGCGGCAAGCCGGACAACGCCCGCGGCGGCGGCAAGGATGCGAGCAAGCTGGACGAGGCCCTGGCAAAGGTGAAGACGCTGCTGGCCTGAGCCGCGCCGGGCCGGAGGCGGACGGCAGCCACAAAACAAAAACGGCGCGGACCTAAGTCCGCGCCGTGTCGTGTTCAACAGGGTTCCCCGGTCAGCGATCCAGCCCACGCTGGACCAGAGTGACTTGCGCGCGAGTCCGGGGAACGGAACCGGCGCGGCAGCCGTTACTTCCTGCCCTTCTTGACGGCGGGGGTCGGAACGGTCTGGATGGTCTGGAGGATGCGGCCCGCGATCTTGTAGGGGTCGCCCTGGGAGTTGGGGCGGCGGTCTTCGAGGTAGCCGCGATAGTCGTTGTTCACGAAGCTGTGCGGGACGCGGACGGACGCGCCGCGGTTGGCGACGCCGTAGTTGAACTTGTCAATGGACTGCGTCTCGTGCAGGCCGGTGAGGCGGAGGTGGTTGTCCGGGCCATACACGGCGATGTGCTCGTTCTTGTATTTGTCGAACGCGGCCATGAGGGCCTCGAAGTATTCCTTGCCGCCGACTTCGCGCATGTAGGTGGTCGAGAAGTTGGAGTGCATGCCGGAGCCGTTCCAGTCCACGTCCTTGCCGAGGGGCTTGCAGTGCCAGACGACGTCCACCTCATACTTCTCGCAGAGGCGCATCAGGAGGTAGCGGGCGACCCACATCTGGTCGGCGGCGTTCTTGGAGCCTTTGCCGAAGATCTGGAACTCCCACTGGCCCTTGGCCACTTCGGCGTTGATGCCCTCGTGGTTGATGCCGGCGTCGAGGCAGAGGTCGAGGTGCGTGTCCACGATCTCGCGGGCGACGCTGCCGACGTTCTTGTAGCCGACGCCGGTGTAGTATTCGCCCTGCGGATAGGGGAAGCCGCCGCCGCACGGGAAGCCGAGGGGCTTGCCATCCTTGTAGAGGAAGTATTCCTGCTCGAAGCCAAACCAGGCGCCGGGATCGTCGGGGATCGTCGCGCGGCCGTTGGAGGGATGCGGCGTCTTGCAGTCCGGCATCATGACTTCGCACATCACGATCACGCCGTTTTTCTTGGTCGTGTCGGGATAGACCGCGACGGGCTTGAGCATGCAGTCGGAGCTGCGGCCCTCGGCCTGCCGGGTCGAGCTGCCGTCGAAGCCCCACATCGGGAGCTGTTCAAGCTTGGGGAAGCTCGCGAATTCCTTGATTTGGGTCTTGCCGCGGATGTTTGCGACGGGTTCGTAGCCGTCGAGCCAGAGGTATTCGAGTTTGTATTTCGCCATGTGCGTGTTGTTAGTTGTGAACTCGAAGGCTGTTGGGCGAAGTGCGCCAGAGCTTTCGAATTACCGATGGACAGGGATTTCAGCAGGGAAAATGCCACGCTGCCACAAAAAATTGTTCCACCGGCCAAAGCCGGGCGGAAAGCCGCGCGGGCAGGCGAATCCGCCGCAAAAAGGCCTTTGACGCGCCGCCGCATACCCCGCCGCCGGCCTGTCTATGTTTAGCCAGACTGCTTGGATTTCTGCCAAGCAGCGCTGCTTGGCACAGCGCAGCGTCAAGCCAGCCCGCCCAGCTCCTGCGCGCTCTTGCCGCCATTGATGAGGTAGAGCACGGCCATGCGGACGGCGAGGCCGTTGGTGACCTGCTCCAGGATCACGGAGCGCCCGCAGTCGGCGAGGTCGCTGGCGATCTCGACGCCGCGGTTGATGGGGCCGGGGTGCATGATGAGCGCGTCGGGCCGGGTCCTGGCAAAGCGCGCGTGGGTCAGGCCGAAGAGCGCGGCGTATTCGCCGATGCTGGGGAACATGGTCTTGCGCTGCCGCTCGTGCTGGATGCGCAGGAGGTTGATGACATCGGCGTCGGCGATGGCCTCGTCCACGTTGTAGGTGACGCGGCAGCCCATCTGCTCGAAGACGCGTGGGACGAGCGTGCTGGGGCCGCAAAGTGTGACGTTCGCGCCGAGCTTGAGCAGCGCCCAGATGTTCGAGCGCGCGACGCGGCTGTAGAGGATGTCGCCGAGGATGGTGACGTTGAGTCCGGCGATCTTTCCCCGGTGCTCGCGAATGGTGAACGTGTCGAGGAGCGCCTGCGTGGGGTGCTCGTGCGCGCCGTCGCCGGCGTTGATGACGTGGGCGTTGAGCACGCGGGAGAGGAAGTGCGGCGCGCCGGTGGCGCTGTGGCGGATGATGATGACGTCGGCGTTGAGGGCCTCGAGGTTGCGGGCGGTGTCCTTGAGGGTCTCGCCCTTCTTGAGCGAACTGGCCTCGGCCCCGAAGTTGATGACGTCGGCGCTGAGGCGGATGGCGGCCAGCTCGAAGCTGATGCGCGTGCGGGTGCTCGGTTCGACGAAGAGGTTGACGACCGTCTTGCCGCGCAGGGCCGGGACTTTCTTGATGGCGCGCTCGCCGACGGCCTTGAACTGGCGCGCGGTGTCCAGGACGGCGGTGATCTCGTCGGCGGAAAGGGATTCGATGTCGAGGAGGTGTTGGCGGTTCCAGGTCATGCGCGGCTGGGCGAATGGAGTAATGGAATCGCGGGGGCTTGGAAAGCCATTACTCCATTGGCGGCGGCCTTGGGGCGCAACGTGACACGCGCACCCCGGCAGGCCGGGGTGTTGGGAGCGCGGGCAGCCTGGCCCGCCCGGATCGCACCGCCGCTCGCGCTTGACGAAGCGGGCGTTGGAAATCGAAGCGACCGTTGGGCCAGACCCCGGATGCCAGGCAAACGGCTCAAGCATGCCCGCCCGTTCGGGGTGCGCCCCCCGTGAACTGGACACCTCACCCGCGAACCGGCACAGTGCCCGCATGAAGACCAATGGCGGCGGCATTTGCCTCGCGAACAGGATGGAATGCGCGGACCTCACCCTGGTGCCCGCGTCGCCCTCATTTGCGAGGCCGAGGCCGGGGGCAGGATCAGCGAGACAGTGATTCAGGGGAATTTTGACGAGCCGCCGGTGCCATGAATCCAAAGCCGAATCGTATCAGCCCGGTCGTAAAAGGCACCGTGGCCGCCTTGCTTCTGTTCGCACTATTTTCGTTGTTCTGGCCGCAACAGGGGCCCCTCCAGCTTGACGAGCACTTACGCGTCGAAATCGCCAATCGCCTTAAACTGGAGCTGTCGCGCAAGGGATGGGGCGCGTTCACCGCCCCCTTGAGTGAACAGCCCCGGACCGAGGCAAAGGAGCAACTGGCCAGGCTCACCCAAGCTGTGAACGCTTTGGAAATTGTGACGCTCGAAGGCAAACAGGGCCTGCTTGGCTCCCGATACGTGCGGGTGAAATTCCGCCTGCCGGAGGTGGAGCTTCCACCTGGTGAAGACCTTAGGTTTTACGAAATTGAATTTCACCCCCTGCTCGGCTGGGCCATTAAACGCGGCAGTTCCGAATTCTTCTTCAACCTCGGCTTGTGACCCCATGATCCCCCGCGAACTGCTCAGGAAGATCCGCCAGATCGAGATCCGCACGAACCGCCTCGTGTCCGAGTCCGTGTCCGGCGCGTATCACAGCGTCTTCAAGGGGCAGGGCATGAACTTCGACGAGGTGCGCGAGTATCAGCCCGGCGATGACGTGCGCGCGATTGACTGGAACGTCACGGCGCGCATGAACCACCCGTTCATCAAGAAGTTCGTCGAGGAGCGCGAGCTGACGGTGATGCTCGTCGTGGACCTCAGCGGCTCCGGCCTGTTCGGCTCGGGCGAGCAGTCCAAGCGCGAGCTGGCCGCCGAGATCGCCTCGGTGCTCGCCTTCTCGGCCATCCGCAACAACGACAAGGTGGGCCTCGTGCTCTTCAGCGACGAGGTGGAGAAGTTCATCCCGCCGCGCAAGGGCCGCCGCCACGTCCTGCGCGTCATCCGCGAAATCCTCTTCTTCGAGCCGAAGCGTCACGGCACGGATCTGCCGGGCGCGCTGCACTTCGTCAGCCAGATGCTGCCGCACAAGTCGGTGGTCGTCGTGCTCTCCGACTTCCTCGAAGCGCGCGCGCCGGTGCGCTTTGGCAGTCGAACCGGTCACATCGCGCCGTTGCCCGCCGCCGAGCCGCTCGCGCCCGCCACGCAGGTCGCGCTCCGGCAGGCGCACCGCCGTCACGACCTCGTGGCCGTGCAAATCACCGACCGCTACGAACTGGAGCTGCCCGCGCTGGGCCGGCTGGTGCTGAAGGACGCCGAGACCGGCGAGGTTGTGGAAATCCAGACCGGCAACGCCCGGCAACGGGCGGCGTTTGCCGAGCAACAGACCCTCTTCCAAGGCGCGCTGCGCAAGGTCTTCCGCACGATGGGCGTTGATTCGATTCAGCTCCGCACCGACCAGCCTTACTCGACCGCGCTCGGCAAGTTTTTCGACACGCGGGAGAAGCGGAGGAGAAGGGGATGAAGGGGAGAAGTAATTAGTGCTTAGTAATTAGTCCGCCCGCACACACGACCGCCACCAACTAATCACTAATTACTAATCACTTTCCCCATGACCCTTCCCCCGCTCATCCTCGCCTCCGCCTCGCCGCGCCGCGCGGAACTGCTGCGCGGGCTGGGATTGAAGTTCACCGTCATCACCAGCGCGGCCGAGGAGGCGCACCACGAGGATTTCACCGCCCGCGAGCTGTGCCTCGCCAACGCCTATCGCAAGGCCCGCGCGGTGGCGAAGCAGCATCCGCAGGCGCTGGTGTTGAGCGCGGACACGCTGGTCTATCTGGGCACGACGCTTTACGGCAAACCGGCGGACATGGCCGATGCGAAGCGGATGCTCCGCGAACTGGCCGGCCACACGCATCAGGTCGTCACCGGCGTCTGCCTGCTGCACCTGGCCAAACATCGCTGCCGCCTCTTCGCCGAGACAACCAACGTGACCTTCAAGCCGCTGACCGAGGCGCAAATCGCCGCCTACCTCGCCGCCATCCAACCACTCGACAAGGCCGGAGCATACGCGATTCAGGATCGCGGCGATGACATCGTCGAGCGCATCAACGGCTCCTTTAGCAACGTCGTCGGCCTGCCGGTGGAACGGGTGAAGCACGAGCTGGCAAGCTGGCATCGGCACTCGTGACGGCGCACGTCTTGGACTGCGCCGGCAGAGCGCAGCGGCGACGGCGCTTTCAAGTCCCGCGAAGCGGGTTTGGGCAGGGATACTTTCGGACTGCTCCGCAGGATGCCAAAGCGGCGTCGCGCTTCGCTTGCCGCCGCAGTCCAAGACATCTGGCCCGCCCTCGCTCACCTTTTTCCTGCGTCACGCTTGCCTTCACTCCGCCCGTTCCTACACTCCGCGCGCCGATGCTGAACCTGGACACGCTGAACCCTGAGCAACGCGACGCCGTCGAGACGATTCGCGGGCCCGTGCTCATCCTCGCCGGAGCGGGCACGGGCAAGACGCGCGTCATCACCTTCCGCATCGCGCACATGGTCGAGCGCGGCATCGCGCCGGAAAACATCCTGGCCGTCACCTTCACCAACAAGGCCGCGCGCGAGATGCTGGAACGGGTCAACCAGCTCATTCCCAAAACGCGGAACGCGGAGCGCTGAGCGCGGAAAGAAGACAAACCCGCGCGCCCCACCGTCTCGACATTCCATTCGCTGTGCGTCCGCATTCTCCGCCAGCATATCGAACTGCTCGGCTACAAGAAGAACTTCGTCATCTACGACGAATCGGAGCAGCTCGGCGCGATCAAGAAGATCCTCGCCAACATCTCCGCCAAGGGCGAGCAGACCGACCCGCGCGCGGTGCTCGGGCTGTTGAGCAAGTTCAAGAACGGTGGCGCGGCAGCCGAGGCGGCCTTCAAGGATCCCAATGTTTCCGCCCTCGCCGAGCACGTTCGCAAGAAATACGAGTCCGCGCTCAAGGCATGCAACGCGGTGGACTTCGACGACCTCATCCTGCTTACGCTGCGGCTCTTCACCGAGCATCCCGAGGCGCTCGATGCCTGCCGCGCGCGCTTCCGCTACGTGATGGTGGACGAGTATCAGGACACCAACGCCGCGCAGTTTCAGTTGGTCCACGCGCTCACGAGCAAGCACCGCAATCTCTGCGTCGTCGGCGACGACGACCAGTCCATCTACGGCTGGCGCGGCGCGGAAGTCGCGAACCTGCTCGATCTCGAAAAGCATTTCCCCGAGGTGAAGGTCGTGAAGCTGGAGCAGAACTATCGCTCGACGAACACGATTCTCCAGGCCGCCAACGCGGTCATCAAGAACAACGCCCGCCGGCGCGGCAAGAACCTGTGGTCGCAGAACGGCCAGGGCGGGAAGATTCAGTTGCAAGCCTTCGACAACGAGGAGGCTGAGGCGCGCACGGTGGCCGAGGCCATCGAGTTCAAGCGCATGACCAAGCGCGTGCCGTGGGGCGACCAGGCGATCCTCTTCCGCACGAATCTCCAGTCGCGGCCCATCGAGATGGAACTGCGCAAGGCCGGCATCCGCTACCACCTCATCGGCGGGCAGAGCTTCTTCGACCGCCGCGAAGTGCGCGACTTCCTCGCCTACGTGAAGACGTTCCTCAACCCGCACGACGACGTGAGCCTGCTGCGCATCGCGAACGTCCCCGCGCGCGGCCTCAGCGACGTGACGATGGAGCGCCTGCTCGCCGCGAGCCAGGAGCGGCATTGCTCGGTTTTCGCCGCGATGCGCCACACGGACGTGCAGAACGGCTTTCAAGCCCGCACCCGCGAGGCGATTCAGGAGTTCTTCGGCTTCCTTGAGGAGACGCGGGCGAAGCTGGCGGACGAATCCCTCGCCACGCGGCCCGACGCGCTTCAGCAATGGTCTGAGAAGTTTCTCAACGACACGGGCTACTGGAACGAACTCCGTCGCGGCGAGAAGAACCAGGAGAACGCCGAGAACCGCATCCGCAGCCTGCGCGACTTGATCGCGACGATGGACCGCGACGGCGTGGGCAAGCCGATGTCCGACCGCCTCGACGAGTTTCTGGAAACCATCACGCTCGACTCCGAGCGCGAGGAGGAGAAGGAGGCCGGCGACGCCGTGACGCTCATCACCATGCATTCGTGCAAGGGGCTGGAGTATCCGCATGTGTATGTCGTGGGCCTCGAAGACGGCCTGCTGCCGCACTCGCGTTCGAAGGTCGAAGGCACGATGGACGAGGAGCGCCGGCTCTTCTACGTGGCCATCACGCGCGCGAAGCGGGAGCTGATGATCTCGCACTGCGGCGGGCGGAAGAAATACGGACAAGTGATGCCCTGCCATCCCTCGCCTTTCCTCAAGGAGCTTCCGGCGAACCTAATTGAGGACGCCGACGAGAAGGGCAAGCAGCCCGTCACGCAAGCCAGCGCGAAGGACATGTTCGCCGCCATGCGCGCGGCGCTGCAATAGCCCGTGCCGGCGACTTCCAGTCGCCGTCCGTGGGCAACGGACGGTCGGACGGCGGCTGCAAGCCGCCGGCACGGGCCAAAGCGGCTTCGCACCCTGTTCGACGCCGTTCACCAAAAACTGAAAACCGCTGGAGAACCCAGCGGCTTTCACGCAAATGACTTTTCCAGCGGTGCCTACTTCCTGCCGAAGAAGCGCTTCAGGTTCGCGAGGCCCTTCACGGCGATGTCGTCGCGCTTGGGCTCGATCTTGCGCCAGATGGCGGCGGCGCGGGCGATGACTTTCACGTCGGTCGTGAAGCTCTCGATGACCACGTCGCCCTGATAGCCGATCTTCTTGAGCGCGGCGACGATGGGCTTCCAGTCAATGTGGTCGCCGCCGGGCGTGCCGCGGTCGCTGCCGCAGGCGTGGAAGTGGCCGAGCTTCTTGCCGGCCTTGAGGATCGCGGCGGCCTGGTTCTTCTCCTCGATGTTCATGTGGAACGTGTCGAGGTGGAGGACGACGTTTTTCGCGCCGACGGCCTTGATGAGCGCGAGGCCCTTGTCGCAGGTGTTGAGGAAGTCGGTCTCAAAACGATTCAACGGCTCGATGCAGAGCGTTACGCCCTGCTTGGCGGCATACGCGGCGAGCACCTTGAGGTTCTTCACGACGAGCGCGAACTCGGCCTTCTGCTGCGCTGGCTCGACGGCGTCGGCCTTGCCGACCACGGAGTAAATCGGGCCGATGAGGCGCGGGCAGCCCATGATGGCGGCCTGGTCCACGAGGGCTTTGCAGTAGGCCATGCCGGTGGCCTGCTCCTCGGGCGTGCCCCGGAAGTCGCGGCCCGGCCCCATGCAGGCACAGATGGAGCCGATGGCCAGCCCGGCCTTGTCGGCGGCGGCCTTCACCTTCGCGGGGTCAATGTGCTCCGGCGCCTCGACCGGAATCTCGACGGTGTCGAAGCCCCACTTCTTGAACTTGGGGAACAGCTTCACGCTGTCGGTGGTGAACGGGGACGTGTAGAGGAAGGAGTTGATGCCAAATCTCATAATGCTGTCGGTTGAAGCTCGCGGCAGAGGCTAGTCAACAGCTCCGGCGTGTCAAAGTTTTCCTTCGCCAGCCGCCCGCTCGCGAGGCAACTTCCGTGAAACATCGTCCGGCTGGACGGCGTCAGACTGTCCGCCAGAACATGAACATGGCTTTGCTTCACAATCTCAGGCTGGCCGCCGTCGTGACGGCGGGCTGGCTGCTCGTGCCGTCCGGGCGCGCGGCTGACAGCGGCGTCGAGTTCTTCGAGAAGAAGATCCGCCCGCTGCTGGCCGAGCATTGCCATGAGTGCCATGCGGTCGGCAAGAAGCTCAAGGGCGGACTCGCCCTCGACTCGCGCGACGGCTGGATGAAGGGCGGCGACTCCGGCATGACGCTGGTGCCCGGCGACCCCGAGGCCTCGCTGCTCATCAAGGCGGTGCGCTACAAGGACAAGGAATTCCAGATGCCGCCGAAGCGGAGGCTCTCGGACGCGCAGATTGCGGACTTCGAGCAATGGGTGAAACTCGGCGCGCCCGACCCGCGCACCGGCGGCGCGGTGACCGCGAAGAAGGAAATCAGCATCGCCGAGGGCCGCAAGCATTGGGCGTATCAGCTCCCTAAGAAGTCCACCCTGCCCGCCGTGAAGGACGCCGCGTGGTCGCGCACGGACACGGACCGCTTCATCCTCGCGAAGCTGGAGGAGAAGAGCCTTCGCCCCTCCGCCGACGCCGACCCGGTCACGCTGGTGCGTCGGATATACTTCGACCTCATCGGTCTCCCGCCGACGCCCGAGCAGATCGACGCTTTCGTCCGGGACTTCTCACTTTCCCACTCTCCCACTTTCCCACCTGCCAGCGGAGAAAGTGAGAAAGTGAGAAAGCGGGAAAGTGGGAAAGGCGCGGTCGAGCGTTTGGTGGACTCGCTCCTCGCCTCCCCGCACTTCGGCGAGCGCTGGGGCCGCCACTGGCTGGACGTGGTGCGCTATGCGGAGTCGCTGACGCTGCGCGGCTTCGTGATGAAGGAGGCCTGGCGCTACCGCGACTACGTCATCACCAGCTTCAACACGGACAAGCCCTACGACCGTTTCCTCCGCGAGCAGGTCGCCGGCGATTTGCTGCCGCACCAGTCCGTCCCGCAGCGCCAGCAGCAGCTCGTGGCCACCGCCTTCCTGACGCTCGGCAACACGAACCTCGAAGAGCAGCAAAAGAAGCAGCTCGACATGGACGTGGTGGACGAGCAGCTCGACACCATCGGCAAGGCCTTCCTCGGCCAGACCATCGGCTGCGCGCGCTGCCACGACCACAAGTTCGACCCGATTCCCACGCGCGATTACTACGCGCTGGCGGGCATCCTCAAGAGCAGCAAGACGCTCGAACATTCGAACGTGAGCAAGTGGCTGGAGTTTCCGCTGCCGCTGCCGCCGGGCGAGGACAAGGAATTCGCCGCGCACGACAAGGCCGTCGCCAAGTTGCAGGCCAGCATCAAGGCCGCGAAGGAGTCCGCCAACGTCGCCATCGCCAAGCAGGCCACGCTCCCCAGCGGCGCGCTCGACGCAAAGGTGCTCGCGGGCGTGGTGGTGGACGATGAGCAGGCCAAGAAGGTTGGCAGTTGGACTGGCTCCCGCTCAACGAGGACCTTCATCGGCGACGGCTACCTGCACGATGCCAACGAGGGCAAGGGCGCGAAGACGATCACCTTCCAGCCCGAGGGTCTGCGCGCCGGCAAATACGAAATCCGCCTCGCCTACAGCCCCGGCAAGTCCCGTGCGGACAACACGCCCGTGACCATCTTCAGCGCCGACGGCGAAAAGACCGTGCGCGTGGACCAGCGCAACGACCCGCCCATCGAGAACCGTTTCGTGTCACTGGGCCAGTTCCGCTTCGAGCAGAACGGCGCGGGCTTCGTCATCGTCGGCACCGAGGGCACCAGGGGCATCGTGACGGCGGACGCGGTGCAGTTCGTGCCCATTGGGCTGCTGGCCGAGGCTCCCGCCGCGCCCGGCACAACCGATGCGCCGAAGAAGGACAAGGCCGATGTTTCCGAGTCCGTAAAGAAGATGGAGGCCGAGTTGAAGAAGCTGGAAGCCAGCGGCCCCAAGCGCCCGATGTTCATGTCCGTGAAGGAGGAGAACCCCGGCGACACGCAAATCCACGTGCGCGGCAGCGTGCAGAATCTCGGGGCGAAGGTGCCGCGCGGCTTTCTGCAAGTGGCCAGCTACGGCCCGGCCCCGAAGATTCCCGAGAAGGAAAGCGGTCGCCGCGAGCTGGGCGACTGGCTCGCCAGCCGCGACAACCCGCTCACCGCCCGCGTCTTCGTGAACCGCACCTGGACGTGGCTTTTCGGCACCGGCCTCGTGCGCAGCCCGGACAATTTCGGCACCACCGGCGACGCGCCGACGCATCCCGAACTGCTCGACCACTTGGCCGTGCGCTTCATGGAGGACGGCTGGTCGGTGAAGAAGCTGGTGCGCGAATTGGTTTTGAGCCGCGCGTATCAGCAGGCTTCCGTCGGCTTGGCCGGCCCGCAGCTCGCTGCCGGTCTGGCGGCTGACCCCGAGAACAAGTTTCTCTGGCACGCGAACCGCCGGAAGCTCGACGCCGAGTCCATCCGCGACACCGTCCTGCAAGTCAGCGGCCAGCTCGACCTCGCGCAAGGCGGCCCGCTCATCAAGGCCGGCACCAGCGCCGACTACAACTACAAGCACACCGACACGCGCCGCAGCGTCTATTCGCCCGTGCTGCGCAACTCATTGCCCGAGCTGTTCGAGGCGTTCGACTTCGCGGACCCCAGCCTCGTCGTCGGCAAGCGCAGCGACAGCACCGTCGCCCCGCAGGCGCTGTTCATGATGAACCACCCGTGGGTCATGGAGCAGTCGCAGTCCGCCGCGCAGAAGCTGCTGGCCGCGAAACTCACCGATGACCGCGAGCGGGTCGCCCGCGCCTACCGCCTCGTCCTGGGCCGCCCGCCGACCGATGGCGAAGTCACGCTCGCGCTGAAGTTTCTTCCCGCCGAGTCCTCCGCGAGCGAGGCAGCCAAGCGGCTCGAAGCCTGGGGCCGTTTCTATCAGGCGCTCTTTGCCTCAGTGGATTTCCGCTACTTGAACTGAACCGTCCCGCTGGTAAGCTCCGTCGAAGTCACATTGACATGAACGCCCCGCTCTTCACCCGCCGCCACGCGCTGCAATCCCTCGCCTGCGGCTTCGGCTCGCTCGCCTTCGCCGGCATGACCGCCCAGCGCGCCGCCGCCGCCGCGAACCCGCTCGCCCCGCGCCGGCCGCACCACGAGCCGCGCGCCAAGAGCGTCATCTTCCTCTTCATGCAGGGCGGCGTCAGCCATGTGGATTCCTTCGACTACAAGCCCGTCCTCACCGAGAAGGACGGCCAGCTCATGGGCTTCAACGACGCCCGCAAAATCGCCAACTCCGGCAAACGCGAGGAGTCCACGCAGCGCGTGATGAAGCCGCTCTGGCAATTCAACCAGCACGGGCAGTCCGGCCGCTGGGGCAGCGAACTCTTCCCGGAGACGGCGCGGCACGCGGACGACCTCACCGTCATCCACTCGATGCACACCGAGGGCATCGCGCACGGGCCGGCCACGCTCTTCCTGCACTGCGGCGCGACGCAGTTCATCCGCCCGAGCATGGGCTCCTGGGTCAGCTACGGCCTCGGCGCGGAGAACGAGAATTTGCCCGCCTTCGTCAGCCTCAGCCCGAGCGCCGGCAACGGCGGCCCGCGGAACTACGGCAACGCCTTCCTGCCGCCCGTCTTCCAGGGCACCGGCATCGGCAAGGCCGGCACGCCCATCATCGAGTCCACCATCCGCAACCTGACCAATCCGAAACTCTCGCCCGCCGAGCAGCGCCGCAGCTTCGACTTCCTCCAGGAACTCAACGCCGAGCATCTCAGGAAATCCCCCGGCGACGCCGAGCTTGAAGCCGTCCTCGCCAGCTACGAACTCGCGTGGCGCATGCAGAACAACGCGCCCGACACGCTCGACTTGAGCAAGGAAACCGAGGCCACCAAGAAGCTCTACGGCATCGGCGAGGCCAAGACCGACAATTTCGGCCGCCAGTGCCTCATGGCCCGCCGCCTCGTCGAGTCCGGCGTGCGCTACATCCAGGTCACCTACGGCGACAACACGGCGAACCCCGCTTGGGACCAGCACTCGAACATGCCCAAGCACAAGGACCACGCGATGGCCGTGGACAAGCCCATCGCCGGCCTGCTGGAAGACTTGAAGGCGCGCGGCCTGCTGGAGGACACCATCGTCTGGTGGGGCGGCGAGTTTGGCCGCACCCCCTACGCGGAGAAGAACGGCACGGGCCGCGACCACAACGCTGGCGGCTTCACCGTCTGGCTCGCGGGCGGCGGCTTCAAGCCCGGCACCAGCTACGGCGCGACCGACGATTTCGGTCACCTCGCCGTCGAGAACAAGGTCCACATGCACGACCTGCACGCGACCATCCTCCACCAGCTCGGCCTCGACCACGAGAAGCTCACCTACCGCTTCGACGGCCGCGACTACCGCCTCACCGAC
>Ga0172372_10006363_pt1 | contig 16123 bp, 8 predicted proteins | sample LakKiv5m_2_FD_114544 | JGI IMG/M metagenome (GOLD analysis project Ga0172372, IMG submission 114544) | Freshwater microbial communities from Kabuno Bay, South-Kivu, Congo - kab_092012_9.5m | ecosystem: Environmental > Aquatic > Freshwater > Lake | place: Democratic Republic of the Congo...
AACGACGGTGCCGTTGCCGGGGACAGTCCCTGCAGTCGCAGACACAGGGGGGAGTGAGACGGGGCGGTGGCCGGCAAATGGGGCCCGTTACGACGCAAAGGTGCATGGCACCTATTGAGAAACATCGACGTTAAGGTGCATGGCACCTGTCTGGGAAAAACTCAGAGATTTTATTGGCATCCGCATCATTTGCTGCGACACCGGGGACAGTCCCCGCGGACACGGCGGCAGGTGTGCAACAACGGCGGTTGGCCGGGCGGTAGAATCGTCACAATCCGAAGAGTCCGCAGAAACCGCAACGACGGTGCCGTTGCCGGGGACAGTCCCCGCAGTCGCAGACACAGGGGGGAGTGAGGTCGGGCGGTCGATGGCAAAAAGGGCCTGTTACGGCGCTCAGGTGCATGGCACCTGCAGTGGCACCCCCCTGCAGCGGCACCGCACCTGCAGCGGCACCTCAATCCCCCGGTAACGGTGCGTGCCACCACGGCCAGAACCGCATCAGGAACGCACCAAAGCCTCACCGGCCGATTGACATCGACCGCAGGCCACACTTCGTTTTTGTGACTCAATCGAGCTGCGGCATGTCAACTGGCAGGCAGCACTGAAAACATCACAATTTGTCTGGCTTGACATTTTTTTCAGCATCCGACGGCAAAGTTCCTGCTGCGCTACACCGGCAGCGCGAACGGGGCGATTTCACAGGGGTGATGTCAGCGTTCTTTGCCCGCGGACTGCCGTCTGGCGGCTCATTGCACAGCATCAGATACCATCCACCATTCCGGTACGTCATCGCGGATGATGAAGGTGAAAAAAAGTGTGCCCCAGCCGGAAGAGCGAAGTTGGGATGGTGAAACGCCAGCGTGCGAGGAGTATTTTTCTTAAACACAGAGGACACAGAGTTTTAGGGCAAAACGCAGTGAATTCAGCATTATTGGCGAATGGATTGGTGATCAAAGTACGGCCCTCAGGTGCATGGCACCTGCAGCGGAAGAATAGAGAGGAGAGAGGAGAGAGGAGAGTTTAGTGCAGGGTGGCCAGCCAGGCGAGCAGATCGGCGAGTTGTTCGGGTGTGAGATTACCGACGATTCCCTGCGGCATCATGGAGATTTCCTGTTTGACTCGATCTTCGATCTGTTCGCGAATCAGGTCTTTTGCGACGCCGGTGGCGTCGCGGAGCGTGACAGTTTCTGCGCTTTCGAGAACGACAAAACCGGTATGGATCTTTCCGTCCTGCATGGCGATGGCCCAGGTCTCGAATCCCTGAGCGATTCTGCGTCCGGGCTGAACGATGGACTCGACCAATTCGGCAGGTTTGTAGCGTTTGCCGATATCCACGAGATGTGGACCGCGGGGTTGTTGTCCGTTGGCGTAGGTGTGGCAGTTGATGCAGGCCTGCTGTCGGAACAAATCGGCGCCGCGAGCCGGATCAGGATTGCTCACGGCAAGCGTGCGCTGCAGGACGAGATCATAGGCGAGGTTTGCAATCAGGCTGGGATTTCCTGGGTCGGCCTGTGGCACTTTGATGGCCTGCTGAGTTTCGTTCATTACCGGTGCGGTGCCGGTGCCATCGATATTAACGCTATGTTTCCTGAGCAGTGCCTGGAGACTTTCGCGGAGCTGCGGGCTGCCTTCCTGAAGGGCAACTTTGACGGCCTGAGCAATTCGCTTGGATTCTTCCCACGTCTGTCGGTGATAAACGGGTCCTGTGGTATCGGGACGTGTGCCCCACCATCCGGGGCTTTCGGGAGTAAAGTCACCTTCGCGGTGGTAGAGTCGGATGAGAGCAGCCCAGAGGTCGCTGCGATCGCTGTCATTCCAGGTGGTTGCCAGTTTAGCGAACAGTCCATCGACGGTACGGGGATCGTGAATGCGACGCAGTGCGGCGAGTGCGGCAGCGCGGTGTGGTCCATCCAGTGCCTGCAGGCAGGGATCGACGGCGCGAAGATCGACGAGGGCCTGAATAGCGAGGTGCGGGAGAACGCGTCCGGGATCTGCCTGTCGCCACGCGTCGCCATTTTCGGGTGGTGCGGGTTCGGTGCGTTCGGTGAGTGCCAGAAGTTGTTTGGCAGCGCGGGTATCTCCGGTGCGGGCGATTGCAACGACGGCGGCGGCGCGAACGCGCGGGTTGGCGTCATCGAGTCGGGAATAGATGGGTCCGAGCAGACTCTTATCAACCTGGTTTCTGCGATCCGCGGCAGCGCGGAGCAGATGTTCCTGGAGTTCCGGCCGCATCATGAGGGGGATGAACGCGGCACGGAATGCAGCGTTGTCTTTTTGTCGCAGTGTCCAGAGTGCGGCGACGCGGCCTGTGAGCGGCAGAGAGCTGTTCAGGGCCATAGTACGAAGCAGGTCAGCGGAGAGTGCGGGTCGGCGAAGGATTTCGCGCTGCACGTGGAATCGCATGGCATCTGCGGGATGTGCGAGCTGCTGCACGAGTGCTTCGTGGGCGAGTTCCGCTGGAATCAGTGGCGGTCGTGGAATGAAGCCACGCGGTGTGATCATGGCCACGAAGCCCACGTCCGGCCGTTCGAATGCAAAGCCACCATTCTTCCAGCTGGAGACAAACAGCCTGCCGAAGGCATCAGCATCGGCATCTGTGGGACGCGGAATCTGCAGGAAGCTGTCCTGTTGAGCATCGAAGGTGGCACCATGAGCAGGCAGGCGATGACTGAAGACTTCGCTGCGTCCCCAGTCACAGGTGAGCAGCATATCCTGGTACGGTGACGGCCAGCGTGCGTCCTGAAAATAGAGTGTTCCGCAACCGGATCCACCACCATAGTCTGCCAGTGGCGGCATAATTTCTTCTGTGAAGTTGATATATTGCGACGGATATCCATAGTTGGCGGTGGGCATCACGTGTGACAGGCGAATATCCCAGCCGCCGCCGTCGTTAGTATTGTCGCGTGTGAAGACATTCAGAAACGGATCGACGGCGATATCGACGATATTTCGCTGGCCCCAGCTGAAGACTTCCAGCTCGGTTCCATCCGGGCGCACACGTACAACACCGCCGCCGCGGCGGCTGAGTACTGTGCCGTCCCGACCGACAGCTTTGTGAAAGCCAAAGTCGCCGACTGCGATATAGATCCAGCCATCAATTCCCATGCGAATGCCATTGGTGGTGTGATCAGCACCTCGGCGATTGACTTCGTCGGTACTGATGCCTTCGATCAGCACTTCACTTTCGTCTGCAGTGCCGTCGCCATTAGTATCGCGAAAGACGGAAAGCAGTGGCGGATGCAGGACCCAGAGAGAGCCATTGTCGTAGACGAGTCCGCGGGGGTGATCCATTTGGGCAAAGTCATTAAATTGATCAGCGCGGCCGTCACCGTCAGTGTCAACGCAGCGGACGACGCGGCCACGGCCTGGATCCTTGCCCAGCGAGCCCTGTTCATCGACTCCCACGAACACTTCACCGTGAACGGACGTTGTGAGACACACCGGATAGGTGACCTCGGGTGGCGCGGCGAACATTGTCACATCAAAGTCAGGTGGGGTTTTGACATCTTCAACGGTGGCTGTGGGGGCACCGGTGCCGAGACCTTCAGGAAGCGTCGGCAGATCTCCGGGAACAGCTTCGACTTCTCGGATGCTGCCCCAGCCGCCGCCGGACCCCAGAAACGTAATCTTCAGATAACGCACGCCATCCGCTTTTACGGCATCCACGGAGAGTCCGTTGCGTTCGCGATTTTCGGAGCGGTCGGCGAGGAGCTGCCATTCGGCGTTATCGGCAGATGCCTCCACTTTGTAGCGATAGGCGGTGTTGCGTTGTTCCCAGTGGATACGGACATTTCGGAGAGACTGCGGCGTTTCCATATCGAGCACGAGTGATTCGCCGCTGCTGGGTCCGGCGGCGCACCAGCGAGTATCGAGCCGACCATCGACAGCGTTGGGGGCAAAGTTCTTCTTGCCCGTTTCTTCACTGGAGGCTTTGGCAGGTTTGTTGAACACGAGATTTCCGTCCCCGCAGCAGCCCTGAGCCAGTACGGGAGAGGAGCCTTCAATGGGGGCACTGACAAGCGCCCGGACAGCTTCGTCCTGTTGTGGAGTGGCCGGAGCGAAGTGCAGGTTGGGATCGCGACCGGTTGCCCAGAGCAAACCTCGGGAGACCATATCGAGCCACACTGGTTCGGCCATGGTTTCGTTGTAGTGCCCCACTGTGGTGGCGAAGACTCGCGTTCCCCGGTAATCGTTGGTCCAGACACATACCTGGGGTTCGTCGTTGTCCATGCGACGTGCGTGAGCGAGCGGAGTGGCAGTGTCGAAAATGCGCACCGTGTGATACAGCTCGCCTTTCGGCACCATGAAACGTTCGCCGAAGCCTTCCATGATCGGATGTTCGGGCTTGAGATTTTCGATGGCGTAGGCGTAGTGGGGACCGTGACCGGGTGACTGAACGCCGCAGAATTCGAACCAGCGATCGTCACCAGCGCGATAGCAGTGCATGGCACAATGAATGAGGACTGCGGGCACACCTTTCTGATGAGCTTTGAGGATGCCATCCACGAAATCCCGATCGACAACGCCGGCGAAGCATTCATTATGCACGACCACATCAAATCCGTCTGCCCAGCCGGGGTCGTTGTAGAAGGGGATTTTTGTGTCGGTCGTGCTTCCGCCCTGATGAACAACGGTCCACTGAATATCAGCGCGGGCACTGAGGCCTCGGGTGAGAATTCGTTTCTGGCGTTCGTAGTCGTGGCAGCAGCCGCCGGTAATCAGCAGGGCGCGGAGAGGGCGAATTTTTTTGGTGGCCGTTGTGGTGGCCAGCGGTTCGTCGGTGATGGTGCCGGCAATTCCTGCGTCAGCGGGCGCGGGTCTGGACGCGGTCTGAAGGGCCAGAGCGGGAGCCACCAGTGGCCCTTGATCGGCCGCAGCAGTGAGACTGAGAAGGACCAAAAGAGCCATCATCACCCGACGTTGCATGACGCAGTCCGCATTCAGGAAATCTGAGAAAAAAAACAGGAACAGGCTCCTGCAACGGAGCCGGGTTCGCCAGACTATCGGGAATTCGGCGGAATGCAACTGTTGTTCCCTCTGGTCCGCCGCGGTATTTCCGGGGCGTATGAACGATTTGATGGGTCGGAGTCAATTTCCAGAAGATTGCAACGAGGCTCGTTATGCCGCACTCAATCCCCGGAATACTTGCCTCGCTTGGTCTGTTTTTCGCAGTACCACTGCAGGTGACGCGGGCTGATGAACCGTCTTCCGCGTCCGCTCAAACGGCGCCGTCTGCGATAACTGACGAGTCACCATCGGCGGCCGGGCAACAGTTCCTCAAAGACGTCGAACCACTGCTGAAGGAACACTGTTACGGTTGTCATTCGCACGCGTCGGGGGTGATGGAGGGTGGATTGACGCTTGACTGGCGTTCAGGCTGGGCTGAGGGAGGCGGTCGCGGCCCGGCGGTGATTCCCGGCAATCCCGACGCCAGTCTGCTCATTCAGGCCATCCGTCATCAGCACGCCGAACTGCGGATGCCGGAAGAGCAGCTGGAGGCAGGGGCGATCAGCGTGCTTGAAGCGTGGGTACGTTCGGGTGCGGCCGACCCGCGTTCCAGTCTTCCGCAGCCGAAGCCGATTGACGCGGACTGGTGGTCCCTGCGTCCGCTCAATCGCCCCCCGGTTCCCTCGAACACCCCCAACCCCGTGGATGCCTTTCTGCAGTCAGCGTGGGCTCGTGCCGGAATTCAGCCGGCCGCGAAAGCTGATCGCCGAACGCTTATTCGCCGGCTGACATTTGAACTTCACGGCCTGCTGCCCACCCCTGAAGACACTCTGGCCTTCGTCAGCGATCCGGACCCTGCCGCATTCGAGAATCTGGTTGATCGGCTGCTGGCCTCACCGCGTTACGGCGAACGCTGGGCGCGACACTGGATGGATGTGATCCACTTTGCAGACAGTCACGGTTATGAGCATGACGTATTTCGTCCGAACGCATGGCGGTATCGCGACTATTTAATATCGAGTCTGAATGCTGACATCCCGTGGGGTCAGTTTATTCGCGAGCAGCTGGCGGCGGACGTGTATGTCGCTGATCAGCCGCTGCGGCAGGCGGCTCTGGGATTCCTGGGTGCTGGCACCTACGACCACAGCGCCGCGTCCACGGCTCCGAAAAACTTTGAGAACCTGGACCGGGACGACATGGTTGTGCAGACGTTGACAGCTTTCTGCAGCACCACCGTTGGGTGTGCCCGCTGTCATGACCACAAGTTTGATCCGGTGACTCAGGCCGACTACTACTCGATGCAGGCTGTCTTTTCCGGGATCGGCAAGGGTGACATTCCGTTCGATGCTGATCCGACAGTCTCCGCAGCCCGGCTGCGATGGCAGGAGCTCAGGGCTGCCGCGGTTCGGCGGGACGCTGCGCTGCTGATGTCCGAGGAAACTCAGGCGCTGATCGCTGATGTGCTGCCAGCACCGGGCAGCGATTCCGTCTGGCAATCGGCGAATCTGCAGACCTATGTTTCCCTCGAAGGTGCTCAGCTGCAGCGACTTGAAGACGGTTCACTGCTGGCCACCGGGCCGCGTCCGGAAACCGACACCACCACGCTCACGTTTAGTCCGGGCAGCCTGCCACAGATCACCGCCATCCGACTGGATGTGCTGCCGCACGAGTCACTCCCGGCTGGTGGACCGGGTCGTGCGGAAAACGGCAATCTGCATCTCAACGAAGTGGAACTCAAAGTCTTTACTGCCGACCAGAAGGAAGGTCAGCTGGTGACCATTGAGCGTGCGATAGCGGACTTCGAGCAGGACGGCTGGACGATTGCACACGCGATCGACGGGAATGCTCAATCCGCATGGGGTGTGCATCCTCGCGAGGGCCAGGCGCATGCGGCGGTTTTCGCTTTGAAAGGTCCTCTGAGTGTCAGTTCCGGGATGACGCTTCACCTGGTATTGCGGCAGAGTCATGGACGTGGTCACACGATTGGTCGACTGCGAATCAGCGTCACGGGTGCGGCTCCGGAAACTGTTCAGCTGCTGCCTGCCGACCTGCAGGCGCTGCTGGAGATTCCCGCGGAGAATCGCACGTCAGACCAGCGGCTGCAGCTTGCCGCGCGAGCGATTGAACTTCGCGCGGAGCGCGAGCTGAGCCAACTTCCGCCCCCTGAAAAGCTCTACGCCGCTGCGCCGGTGGCTACAAACGAACGCGGGATGATTCGTTTCGAAAAGCCTCGAGAAATTCGAGTGCTGAAACGTGGCGATGTGGACCAGCAAGGCGAAGTGGCTCTGCCGGGAACGCTGACGATTCTCGAACAGTCTGCGGGGCTTGCAGCGCGATTTCAGATCATTGACGGACAAAGCGAATCTGCTCGCCGCGCTGCGATGGCAGAATGGATCGCTTCGCCCAGCAATCCGCTCACATGGCGCAGTGCTGCCAATCGTGTGTGGCAATATCACTTCGGGCGTGGTCTGTGTGACACGTCCAGCGATTTTGGGCGTATGGGAAGTCTGCCCGATCATCCCGAGCTGCTGGACTGGCTGGCCAGCGAACTTCGCGAACACGGCTCGATCAAACGTCTGCATCGCATCATCTGTCTGAGTTCTGCATGGCAGGCGACCGCTGATGCTTCTGAAGTGTCACTGCAGCTGGATCCGCAGAATCGTCTGGCCTCACGGCGATCCCGGCAGCGGATGGATGCGGATGCATGGCGGGATTCCGTACTGCTTGCGAGTGGCCGACTGGATGACACGATGGGCGGTCCCGCGATTGCGCACTTTTCGTCCCGCCCCGGAGCACAGCTGACTCCGATTCTGGACTACAGCAGCGTTAACTGGGACGCCCCCGGGATGACTCGCCGCAGTATTTATCGTGTTGTCTGGCGGGGGATTCCGGATCCGTTGCTGGAACAGCTGGACTTTCCGGACCTTGGACTTCCAGCACCGGTGCGCGGCCAGTCGGTTTCGCCCCTGCAGGCGCTCACACTGATGAACAATCGCTTTGTGCTGCACCACGCGGATCATTTGGCACAGCGTGCTCTTCGCGGCGGTATCGACGTGGATGCTCAGGTGACCGGTGCAGTTTCCTTCACGTGGCAGAGGCAGCCGAATTCAGCAGAACTGGACTCGCTTGCGCGTCTGGCAAGGGATCACGGCATGTCGGCCGTCGCGAGGCTGCTGCTGAACAGTGCCGAATTTCTCGTCGTGGATTAGGCGGGTGTTTCAGTGGTCGGCTGGGGGCTTCGAGTTCGTTGGCGGAGCCAGCGGTTCAAGCGTGGCAGCTTCGGGATGGAGTGTGATCCAGCGAGTCCAGAATTCGGCGGGACTTGTTTTGCGCCACAGGGCGAGGGCCTTACCGACGTGCGAATAAAAGGTGAAATTCTGATCAATCTCATGCTGCGGAGTCTGGCTGACATTCTGCACCAGCCATTCTGCTGCTTTGAGCACCTGACTGCGGGGCGGGTGCAGGTGTTCGGGGGCCAGAGCGAGCCATTCAAGGTGGTGACCTGTGGCAATGACACGCTTGGACGCCTTTTCCTGAGGATCGCTGAGTTTGAAGCAGGCCGCGCCATCCACCCAGTTACTGTTCCATGATCCATCGGGCCACTGGGAAGCGGTGATGCGATCACGAATATCGGCGAGGTAAGTCTCTGCGGCGGTGACTGTATCCGGCTGCAGCAGCTTTCCGGAATGTTCGTGATTGAGACGGAGCATCAGCATCAGAGTGTAGATGCGATGGGTGCCGAGGCAGACACCACCGCGTTTATGGCTGCGAATAAGTCGTCTTGCAAGCAGGTCAAGTGTGACAAGGCGTCCCTGAGCCGTGTGCCAGCTGGTGATTTCCGGACTGGCCAGCCAAAGTGTGAAGGCCATCGCAGACCACTCGGTTTCACGTTCATCCGGGCGAAAGTCCCGGAGCGCTTCCTGAAGGACATCGCGGAGCTGCAGTGCGCGGGCTGTGGTGAACACGGGAGCTTCGAGAGGCAGACCGGATTCTGTGAGTGCGGCCAGGGCGTGGTCGTGATGCACGGACCCGGCAGCATCCTCAGAAAATCTCACATGCACTCCAAGGCCGGTGTCCACGAGCAGTGGTGTGACGCGGTGATTCCATGACTGCAGATGTTTGGCGGAGTCGGTAAGAAACGTGGCCAGCTCTGGTCCGGAGATTGTATCTTCAGCCCCGAAACGAATTTCGCTGCCCCACGTGCGCAGGGCATGTTCAATCAGGTTGGGCCGCAACTGACTCTGACTGAATCGTGGAATGAGTTTTTTCAGGACGGCGGCAAGTTGCTCATCGGAGACGACAGACGGCTCGTCATAGAGAGATGGCACGGGCCTGGGAGGAGGGATTTCGGGAAGCGATTCCAGCGGCCATGGTCGTCGCAGCACAGCGGAGGAGACGGCAGTGCGATCAGCCGACGCGGAGAGTGTCCACGCAGCGACGGTGACTCCAAGGGCAATCAGCTGCACAGCGGTCACAAGTTTACCGGACACCTGCCGACGCGGGCGAGTGGCAGAAAAAGCGGGCGTTGCGACAGGGGCGATGGACATGGTGAGCCTGGCTTTTCTCGGGGGGACCTGCAGGAGTGCTTCAGACGGGTTGTCGGCGAACAAAAATAATGGTTTGGCGATCTTCGAAGGCGGCCTTCCAGTCGGCCGATTCGCGGATGCGTTTGATCAGTGCGGGCTGACCACGACGACTGATAACAGCCATGTTAACTCCATATTCGTCAAACAGTCCGTTCCAGTCAGCGGGGCCGTGTGTGAGCCGCATATAGTCATTCCAGACTTCTTCAGGAATCAGATGCGCGTGGATATTCACAAGCGGCTTCAGAGGTGCAGAACCACGATGCATCAAGTAGCCGGACCACTCGGCAGGCACGAAGGCAAGCCCCCGCGGATGTGTTGTCTGAGTATTCAGCCATTCAAGCGCGGCGACTGGTGTTTCCGCGGAAACCAGCTGGGCTTCCGGCGGCTGCGTGCCGCGCAGCAGCCATCGCGAGAAGGGGTTGAGCAGAAGACAGAGCCAGATGATGCCGAATGAGGCCAGTGTCCAGATCCACGCTGGTGGTCCAATCGTGCCGGCGGTGTCGAGGGATTCAGCTGTCGCAGTTTCTGCTGTTGCTGAGGAAAATTTCAGCGGGGGCGAACGCTTCAAAACGACGCAGCGAATGACAGCGGCAAGGTGCAGACCGCCGATCAATGCGGCGGCCGGCGTGAACCAGTTCAGCATTCGGGCAGACCATGCTGACAGCAGTGCGGTGGCGGTGAGGATCAGCAGTTCGGATGTGCGAACGCGACGCGGTGTCAGTCCCAGCAGCAGCATGGTACACACGGCCATCGCAGCAAATCGCTGACCGGATGCCATCCGCAGCGTCAGTGGGTTCCATTCGAGCATGTTGGACATATTCGGGTGACCCGCGACACTGAAGACTTCTGCGTAGGCTGCCGGGCCGAACGGATTGATCAGGACTGCTGCAATCGACAGCTCCAGCAGCAGCAGCAGGCGATGCAGGGTGGGGTCGCGAAGTACCAGCCGCGGTGACAGGGAGGCTCTGAGCACATCACCGGCGCGACCGACGGCAGCGAGTCCCAGCAACAGCAGGCCGACAACGAAGGAACCGTGCAGATTGGCCCACAAGGTAAACAGCAGCGGGATGCCAACCCATGCAGTGCGGAACCGCAGCGGTCGAGCAAGGATCCACACCAGCAGAATGCAGGCCAGCAGCAGCCCGAAAAGCTGCGGTCGCAGCACTCCCAGTTCATGCCTGTTGACATAAAAAAAGCCAGCCGCGGCGAACACTCCGGCAAGGCCGGAACGACTGGTCCGTGCTGTCCCGAGGGAGATGACGAGCAGACTGGCAGCACCGAGAAGGGCAGACAGGAACTGCAGCCCGAGGACCCCGGTTTTCTGCTCGACCAGTGTCAGCGAGAGTTCTGCCAGCCACGGCAGGTTGACCATGCGGACGCCTTCGCAGAGTGTCAACAGCGGTTCAGTGCGAGCAATTCGGCCGGTTTGAAGCATCTGACGGCCGTAATTCAGATGATCCCAGATATCGCTGTGCCAAAGAGGCAGGCGTGTGAGGTACAGGAAGATCAGCCCGACGGCAGCGAGCACGAGCGGCGTGGAGGCGGACCAGCAGAGCCAGCGCGGGAGGCGACCGGATGCAGTGGCTGCGGAAGGGGTAGTGGTAGCAGTGCTGGCGGAGGGACGTGGCGAATCAAGGATGAGTGACATGCGAACATCCGAGCCCGAGTGGCCGGGCGACTGGTGCGAAACGAACCGAAGATCGACCAGGCGAATGCTCACCGGCCGCTGTCGGCCAGTCTACTAATCAGAATCCCCCCAAATCCCAGTGATTGCCGGGAACTGGATCGCAAAGCGACTGAGTGCCGACAAATTGCAGCGGCTGTGAGTAAGGTGCGGGCTGCAGGGGTTTTGCGAAGTTCAGGGGTTGGTTGTGTTCAGAGTTCAAGGAAGTTCCGCAGCAGGTCGGTGCCTTTTTCGGTGAGGAAACTTTCGGGATGAAACTGAACGCCGTGGATGGGGTACTGGCGGTGTCTGAGTCCCATCACTTCGAAGGGCTGACCCGGGTCTTCGACCCAGGCGGTAATTTCAAGGCAGTCAGGGACTGTGTCGCGCGGAACGATGAGGCTGTGGTAGCGAGTTGCCTGAAACGGATTTGGCAGGCCGGCGAAAACGCCGTGGCCCGTGTGGGAAATCATTGATGTTTTGCCGTGCATCAGGCGAGTGGCGCGGACGACCTGAGCACCAAAGACGTCTGCCATGCACTGGTGTCCGAGACAGACGCCGAGTACGGGGACGGATTTGCCAAAGTGGGCAATCACATCGCAGGACAATCCGGCTTCCTTTGGGCTGCAGGGGCCGGGCGAGACGATGATTCTTGCGGGCTTCAGATCCGCGATCTGTTGCAGGGTGATCTGATCATTTCGTTCAACGCGAATGTCCACGGACGGATCGATTTCCCCGATGCGCTGCACAAGGTTGAACGTGAACGAGTCGTAGTTGTCCAGCAGAAAGATCATTGGCAGCAGCCCGGAGCGCAGTTTGGCCGAAGCTGGTGCCACGAGCGACACTCACCGAAGGCTTCGCCGAAACAAGCGGGCGGGAGCATAGCAGAACGTGCGTTCCGGCTGAACCATAGGCCACGGGCGAGCATCGATTTCCGTCGAATTCCGATGCACCGAAAATATCAGGTGGATGCGGGATTGCTTTCCAGCTCGATCGCTCGTTTGGAGTGTTCGAGCGCCATTCCCTCGTCACCCAGCCCCTGGTAAGCCCGTTCAAGCAGCCGGTGGATCTCGACAGTTCCACCGCGATTGCGGAGTGATTCGACGAGATCAGCGAGTGCATCCTTGTAGTTCTTCATGACCAGGTAGATTTCTCCGCGCGTTGCGAGGGCATCGCCGTTGCCAGGGAGGATTGCGAGCGTTTCGTGGGCGTATCGAAGGGCCGTTTCTGCATCCTGCGGTCGTCCGCGGATCGTGGCGATGGCAAGGTTATTCAATACCATAGGGTTTCGAGCGGCCGCGGCTGAATTCGCCTGTTCAAGCCAAAAGATGGCTTTTTCATAATCTCCCAGCGTGCTGGCTTGATTTCCAAGCATGTTCAGAGCAATGACGCCGGATTGACCTTCCAACCGAAGTTTGCGGACGGCTTCGTCTGCGTGACGAGCGGCTGCATGGCTGGACAGTCCCAGTCTTGAAAGCCGCTCGATGGCAGCGAAGGAGCTGCCGGAAATCTGAGCTGCTTCGACGACCAGCGGAATGATCTCATTGCCACTGACCTCTTTGAAATTCAGCTGGTCAGGGCTGGTGACCTGCTTCATGTCCTCGGCCGAATAACCGGTGAGTTCATCAAATTTCATAATGCAGGCACGACCGTAGATGTCCATCACGGCGGCTTCTTCACGAGCGGACTGGCTGCCGCCTTCCACACGGGTGAATTCCTTGATCATATCTCGCACGTCATCGGGACGTTTCAGCAGCAGCATGGCTTCGGCGCGTTCGAGAATCGTCACAAAGTCGCCGGGTTTTTCAACGAGACGGCGGGCTGAGTCACGGAGAAGGTCGAAGAGCAGTTTCCGGGCTGTGGCCTCATCGCCGACGCCCAGGAGCAGCCGAGCCATGGTCAGGCGAAGAGTCGGATACTTCGACACGGCCGGCCGCAGATTCTCGACAGCTTTGACCTTTTCGCCGGAAAGAAACAGCAGTTCGCTGAGGAACAGCCTGGGGTCACTGGCATCCGGAGCTTCGTCCTGTTGTTTCTGCCAGTACTCGACTCCGGGCTGCAGCGGCTCTGGTGGAATACTTGCCCCAAGAGAATGCAACAGGGAGAGTGTGGTGATGCACTTGGGATTTCCGGGTGAAATCTTCAGCGCGTTGAGCACGACGGTGACACATCCGTCACGATTCAACACTGAACTGCGCAGCTGTCGGTCAACTCCCAGCAAATCAAGCTCGACAAGCGCGTCCCGCAGCCGCGGCTCATCCTTCTGCAGCAGTCCCGAAAGAATGATCTCTCGCGCCTGCCTGTAGTCTTCACTGAGCAGCAAAGCATTGGCAAGGTCCAGACGCAGGTCAACGCGACTGCGATCCTGTTCCAGCAGCCGACTGAGTTCCGTGACGGCCTTCGCGGCGGCTGCACCGGCATCGTCGCCAGGTCGCTTCATCTGCCGCTTCAACTGCGCCAACTGCAGGTTGAATTGCGGTCGAACTTTCGCCGCTTCTTCCAGATGCAGTTCGGCCAGTCGCATCTCCCGACGGTCGAGGTACAGCGCTGCCAGCAGCTGGTGCGCATCAACCTGGGCGGGATCGGCATCAAGCACTTTTTTCAGCTGCTTTTCAATCTCTTCGCGAGACATCCTGAGCATCGGTTCGGGACCTGCCGCCTGCTGTACGAGCCAGAGTCGGGCGACGGGGTGTCCAATGGTGTTCTCTGGCGCCAGTCTGATGATTTCCTGCAGTGCCTGCTCTTTGTCGCCCCGATCGAAGAAATACAGGCCTAAACGCATTCGATACTCGGGGACCGAAGGGCGCAGGCTGCAAAGGGCGCGCAGACAGGTTTCCTCAACCTCGTGGTTCTTTTCAAGTACCGCGTTGTCAAAGCGAACGTGATATTTCTGCAGGACAGGTTCGATTGAGGAATGCCGAACCCAGATGTAGCAGCCCAGACCCAGACCTGCCACAAACAGAAATGGAATTCCTGCAAGCATCCGGCCGTAGGCACGCGTCACCACCCACGACTCGGCCATGCCAAACATGAACTGCAGCAGATTGACCGGCCGCAGTGTCAGGCGCAGCCCTGGCTGTGCGCGTTCCGACACGCTTTCATCGTACTGGTAGTCACGAAGATCCCGATCAAAATCCTGTGTCACTTTGCTGTGTCCCGTCTGCTAAGTTCAGACCAAACTACTGAATTCGACCCATGAGAATCTGTGCGACCTGAGCTGCCCCGGCCATCACCATGAGAACGCCCGCCACCACTACTACTCGCATGGAAACGCCAGGATGCACGGCTGGCGAATGCTTCGAGTCCTCTTCCAGCGTCGCAATCCATGAATTCCACATTCGTGTCAGCGGATTGCGATAACGAGCAATAATCCCAGGCCGCCGGAAGTCCGGAATCGGCGCTGATAACACCTCCAGAAACGCGTCGGCACTCAGAAGGATTCCTGCGGCAATCCCAAGACAGGCGTAGCCAAGAATGTCGTGCGGCAGTCCTGTTGAGAGGTCCAGCCGCTTCCAGTCCCAGACATAAATCACACTCAGCACACGGAACACATTCATCAGACCAGCCACCGCCACGCCACACAACAGCAGGATCGCGCTGTGCAGAACGGCTCGACGCTTCATGCAGATGACCAGAGCGGAAATAAACAAAATCGTGAACAGTGACTTCACGCCACTGCACGCCTCGGCCACGAGAAATGTCTTTCCGGGAACGCTGAGAACATTGCCCTCGCTGAAATGCACCAGATTCACCCGGTGCCCAATCCCGCTGGCAAACGCCGTCGTGCGGTTCTGCAGCCACTGAATTAACTGCGTATCCATTTCGTTCGGAAGACGCAGCGTAAGCATCGGAAGCAGGGCCAGATAAAACAGCGTTCGGCGATAACCACGCTCTACCGAAGCCAGACACCAGCCCGCAAGGCCGAGCTGCATTCCAAGAACAACCAGCCATGGCGACGGTTTCAATGCACCCGCTGCCAGACAGAGCAGGTCAGCCACCAGCAACAACAAACTGAGGATTCCCCAACGCTCCGCGCCCGGGGTTCTCCGAGTATGGAACAGCCAACCGAACATTCCCAGAGCAAACGGGAAAAACTGGTAGTGTTCGAGACTCCAGGTGCGAATGTAGTGCGGGACGGCACAGGGAAGATGCGCCGCCAGCAGCAGACACATCGCCACTGTCGTCGATCGCGACCCCTGCACACCTGCAGTTGATTGATCAGAACCCTCAGGCTGACTCATCTTGTGTTCCAGCAAAGTCATTCTTCTGTTGAAGATCAGCTGACATCGTTCACCTGATGCCAGCCTCCCAGATTCTCCTGCAATACCGCGCTGACGGGCATCCCGATTGCCTCCGCTGCCACCATTTTATCCGCTGCTGCTTCGCATCATGTCTGCCAGACCGACAAAGTCGGCCTAACCGGAAAACCCTGAACAAACGCTACAACGGTGCCCGACAGGCCCTCCCGAGCAGCATGCACAACGCGGACAGCGTGTGGTGATACCGCCGCAGCCTTGCGTGCGCATCCCGCTGACGTACCTGCTCCTCCGCCGTCTGCTGATGTACTTTCGACAGCCCCGGCAGTTCCAGACCCGCGTCACCCATTTCATACAACGCCAGCTGCAGCTCGTGCAGATCCTCCGATTCCTGCCGCCGCTCAATCGTCGCTCGATGAGCCTGCAAGGCCTCACGATGGTGCGTCAGCACTTCCAGCATCTCACGCAGCTGCTGCTCCATCCGGGAGCAATCCCAGATTGCGTCCGAAAAAACCTTGATCACGCTGGGGAATCGGCGGTTTGGTTGTCGCGTTCAGATTTGCAGGACATCTCCCGGGGGGCCCAGTGCCATGTGCGGAGTTGATGACGGCGTTTGTGAGACCGCATGGCAGCAACCCGTTCGTCCCAGCGATCAGAAATTACAAGCGCTC
>Ga0172372_10006364_pt1 | contig 16122 bp, 15 predicted proteins | sample LakKiv5m_2_FD_114544 | JGI IMG/M metagenome (GOLD analysis project Ga0172372, IMG submission 114544) | Freshwater microbial communities from Kabuno Bay, South-Kivu, Congo - kab_092012_9.5m | ecosystem: Environmental > Aquatic > Freshwater > Lake | place: Democratic Republic of the Congo...
CCGATCACCGACCACCGACCACCGACCACCGTTAACCGTTAACCGATAACTAGTAACCAAATATATCCTTCGTAGTCAACTTGATTACCTTGCCGTATTTGCTGAGATCTTCTTCTTTGATTCTATCCTTACTTGCTACTACACTCAATGCGTATGGCTTGCCAGATACATTTTGCTTGTGGTAGTTTGCAATGTCATCAAAGTTTAGTCTTTCGATGATACCAAATGCGCGAATTGACGGATCTTCCTCAAAGTTCATTTGTTGCATGTAGTACAAATATTGAACACGCTCTTCAGGCATTACTCGATTGGTTCTCAAACTATTTAACAAGCTGTTTTTTGACATCTCAAATACCTGCTCATTCTTTGGTAGTTCGGCAATTAATTCATTCATACCAGCAATAGCGTCATGGAATTTATCTGATTGTGTTCCAATAAATGCGGTAAATGTAAATTGACCATCGGGCTTATTAGGAACTCCAACCGATGCAAATGTACTGTAAGCCAATGCTTTAGACTCTCTTATAGTTTGAAAAACAACAGAACTCATGTCTCCTCCAAAATATTGATTGTATGCATTCACTAATGGACTTACCTGCCTGTCGTAATTTCCAATCTTTGAATACCAATAAATGCTAGACTGAACCTGAGGATAATCAGTAAAATAAACCACTGGCTTGCTCACCTCTTGCAATTTAAATTTCTGACTCACCGTTTCAGGAATCACAACATAGTTTTTGCCAACCCATGAAGTTTTAGTCAATAACTTCTCTATCTGATCTACGTCCGAAGGACCAAAATAAGACACTTGACGGCTCGCTGATAACCAAATTTTTCTCACCTTTTGTAGTTCCTCTACTGTTAAACTTTTAAGTTGTGAATTTGAAAGAATATGCGTCTTAGGATTCACGGGCCCATATTTCATGTATGAACTCAAAGCCTGTGAGATGGCTTGCGCATTACTTTTATTATTTTCTCTGCTTTGAAGAATGTCAGATACCAGTTCGTTCAATACTTCTTTGTTTTTTTCGGGGGAATTCACCAAACTCGATAATAACATCCAAGCAGAATCCATGTTTTCTTGAGGTCCTGAAAGGGTAATATAAGAATGTTCTGTTCCTACTGAAACCGAATAATTACATCCCCAATGGTAAAATTTCTTCGAGATTTGTTCAGCCGTTAGTTTGCCGTTACCAATTAAAGAGAAATACGAACCCAACATACCCGAAGTAAGATTGTGGTATTGTCCATAATTGATGCGAATGCTCAAATTGAACAATCTATTTTCGGTGTTTTTCACGGTGTAAATGGGAGTGTTTTTTGCCATTTTAGTATCTATCTTTCCATCAAAAAATACGGGATCAATGTCTTTAGGTTTTTGATTTAACCAATTGGCTAAAAATTCACTTTGTTTGTCACGATTCAATTCAACTGGATTGATTTCGGGCTTAACAATTTTTACGTTCTCAGGCGTTTCACCTTTGTTTTTATATACGGCAACACGGTCGTTCCCGAAATATTCATTGGCTACTCTAATGATTTCATCTTTCGAAATTTTAGACATTTCCCATAGTTCATTGATGGCCTTTTGGTGATCAATTTCTTTGATGAAATTGTCCATCAAAAACATACAACGGGTGGCATTGTCTTTGTATGCTTCCAATTCACTGATTTCCTTGTTCAAGATGATGTCTTTTACCAAGGAAGCATCAAACTCACCGCGTTTTAGTTTTTCAATCTCCTGCAAGAGCAATGATTTTACCGTATCTAAAGATTGACCTGCTTTTGGTTGACCATACATATAGAAGAACGAATGATCTTTCATTTCTTCAATTGAGCTCCCCGCTTCTAAAACCAACTGCTTCTGATTAAGGTTTAAATCTATCAATCCCGCATTGGAGTTACTTAAAATCAAATCAATCAACTTTGCCGTCAATAAATCTTTGCTTCCTGCTTTTGGAAGTTTATAACCCAACATCACCATTTCTTGGCTCGGGCCTGTTACTTCAATTTTTCGTTCTACGTTTCTTGGCTCTTCATCTTCGAACTGATACTGAGGAACCTCTTTGCGTTTCATATAAGAAAAGTGCTCGTAGACTTTGTTTGCAACTTCATCTGCATTAAAGTCCCCCGAAAGAATGATCGCCATATTATTCGGAACATAATAGGTCTCGTAATACTCTCGGATGGCTTTTAACGAAGGATTTTTCAAGTGTTCAATGGTTCCAATGGTGGTCTGTTTTCCGTAATTGTGGTTCTTGAAAAGTTCAGCAAACATTCGCTCCCAAACCTGCGACATATCTCTATCGATGGAAATATTTTTCTCCTCATAAACCGCCTCTAACTCGGTGTGGAACAATCTGAAAACGGGATTTCTGTATCGCTCAGACTCTAAATTCAACCATTGATCAACAGCATTCGAAGGAATATCATTGATGTACACAGTCATATCATTCGACGTAAATGCATTAGTACCTTGGGCACCCATCGCTTGACACATTTTATCAAACTCATTGGCAATAGAATGCTTCGCCGCCAATTGACTCACACTATCAATCTGACGATAAATCAACTTTCTCGCTGCTTCGTCAGTAGAATGATTATATGTCTCATACAAGGCCTCAATTTGATCTAAGTAAGGCTTTTCTTTACTAAAATCTTGGGTTCCATACTTATCTGTACCCTTAAACAGCAAATGCTCAAGGTAATGTGCCAGTCCTGTATGATCTGCTGGGTCATTTTTTGAACCCGTTTTAACGGCTACCATGGTATATATTCTTGGCGAACGCTTATTCTCCGAAGTTATCAAAGTCAAACCGTTATTTTTGAACGTATAATGTCTGGTCTTCATGGGGTCATTATTGTATACTCGAACGTCCCATTTATCATTACCAGAATTGTTGTAAGAACTGATTCTATTTTGGCTCTGAAGGATATTAACAGCCCCCAAAAACCACACTACCAATACGAAAACCGATTTTCTGAACATATCACAAAACTAACATAATATATCTAATTTTGAACCTGATCAGCCGTCAGCCGTCAGCAGATTGCCGACCACCGATAACCGAACACTGATAACTGATAACCGATAACCGACCACCGATATGCTCACCCTCTTGTCTACCGGAAGCAATCAAGGAAACTCCTTGCAAATTTTGCAAATGGCAAATTTCTTGATTGAACAACGGGTAGGTAGCATCATTAAACAAAGCTCTATATACAAAACTGCCGCCTGGGGCAAGACAGACCAACCCGACTTTTACAATCAGGCTCTTGCGGTGGAAACCCCCTTTACTCCAAAAATGCTGGTTAATAAATTACAAACCATCGAAAAAACTTTGGGTAGAGAACGGAAGGTAAAATGGGGGCCTAGACTCATTGATATTGATATTATTTTCTTCGACCAATATGTAATTAAATCCGAAGAACTCATCATTCCACACCCTGAAATGCAAAACCGAAATTTTGTGCTCTTTCCTTTGGCAGAAATTGCACCGAATTTTCATCACCCCGTTCTGAAAAGATCGTTGAGTGAACTTGCAAAATCTTCCAAAGATCCATTAAAAGCGGTTAAATTTCATGTTTATTGATTCGGTTTTTCCGTCGGTGGAATGGTATATGAAGCGAATTGAAAATCAATCCTTCCTCGTTGATCCCAAAGAAAACACCCCTCATGCTATCCACCATTATCAAATTCCGACCATTCAGGGTCCTCAAACGTTAATCATTCCCTTGTTGAAAGACACTAAAAATCAACCTTGGGGATTTAGAAAAATCAGTTACCGACATAAATGGATCAAAGAACATCAGAATGCACTTCAAACTGCCTATGGGAAAAGCCCATTTTTTGAGTTCTACGATTACAAAATATTCAATCTTTGGAAAAACGAGCCCGAAACCTTGGGCGATATGTTCATTCAAACTGCAGAAATACTGCACCCTTATTTAGGGTTGAATCATCTTCCTTTACAATGGATAGATTCAGATTATAAGAAAATTGAAGAAAAAACATCCCCCGAAAAAGAAAAAATTTACCCTCAAGTATTTTCCGATATCATTGGTTTTCTTCCACATATGAGTATTATAGACCTCTTATTCAACCTAGGGCCAGAAGCGCCTGAGCATTGGGTTTGAATCTTTGGCACGGTATTTGAAAAATACCTATCAACTTAGAAACTTAAATACCTTTCGAACTCAAACTGTGGAAGAGGCTCCCTTAATTGGTGGCCTCTTTTTTTTGATATTACTTGTACCTTTGTGCCATGTCTGGAATTCGGAAATTGGCCTCTCAAACAGCAGTTTACGGTCTAAGTACCATGCTCGGTAGATTGCTGAATTACCTTTTGGTGCCCTTGTATACAGGCATTCTTGCTGAAGTTGCTGACTATGGCGTGGTGGGTGTCATGTTCAGCTATGCAAGTTTATTTGCCGTTCTCTTTATGTTTGGACTTGAAACGGCATTTTTCCATTTTTCTCAAAAAAGCGAAGAACCTGACCGTGTTTTCTCTACAGCAGCGAATTTTCTGATATTCACAGGATTTATCTGGATCATTATCGCTCGAACCTTTTCTCAACAAATTATGGATTTTGTTGAGTATCCAACTCACCCCGAATATGCCTCTTGGTTTGCCATTATCTTAACCGCCGATGCCATCACAAGCATTGGATTTGCTCGACTTAGACAAAATGAACAACCTTGGACATTCGCCATTATAAAATTTGGCAACATATTCATCAACATTGGTTTGAATGTATTTTTCTTGGTTGTTTGTCCTTATTTGGCTTCAAAGGGCCAAATTTGGGCTCAGGATTTGGTGTATTCTAGAAACCAAGTATCCTTCATTTTCATTGCCAACGTCATCGCAAGTTTGGCCACCTTTGTGATGCTTTTGAAAACTTGGAAAACCATCCGCTTAGGCCTAGATATTGACCTTCTAAAGAAAATGCTCAATTATAGTTATCCGTTGATTTTCATCGGATTAGCCGGAATGATTAACGAAACTTTTGATCGCATTCTACTTAAAAAGATCCTCCCAGATAACATCGCCGACCACGAAGTCAGCATTTACAGTGCTTTCTATAAACTCAGCCTAGTTTTAACTCTCTTTGTTCAAGCATTCCGTTTTGCAGTTGAACCTTATTTTTTCAAACAAGCCAAACAGCTCAATCCACAACAGAGTTATGCATATGTGATGAAATATTTCATTTACGCGGTTACTCTGATTTATTTAGGTACCATGGCTATCTTGCCTTACATCGCTCCAATTTTTATTCAAAATCCAGATTATTTTGCAGACAACCGAGGTATGCAGATAGTGCCCATCTTATTAGCTGCCAACCTTTTTCTCGGCATATATTACACCCTTTCTGTATGGTACAAGGTAAGCGAACAAACTAAAATTGGCTCCCTTCCTGCCTTTGCCGGCGCGGCAATTACCTTGATTTTAAACTTAGTTCTCATCCCGAAATATGGCTTTGTGGGCTCGGCTTATACTACCCTCATTACCTACATTGTTATGGTTTTGGCTGGATACCTCCTCAGCCGAAAATTTTACCCCATTCCTTATAATCTCAAACTTTTTGTTCCTGTTCTCTTGAGCTGTTTTTTCTTGGGATGGTTAATCAATCAAATGCCCTCAGATTTGATGGGTGTTTTTTACAGATCGGTATTGTTTTTTGTATTTTTCGGGGGACTTTTCCTCGCGGAAAGAAAGTCATCCGCCAAAATTTAAGTATCATGGATCAAAAACTAGAAATTAAAATCATCAATAACTCCAACAATCCGCTACCTCACTATCAAACATCTCAAAGTGCGGGAATGGATCTTCATGCAAACCTCTCAGAAAGTACTATTTTAATGCCTGGAGAACGCAAATTGATTCCTACTGGATTATTCATGGAGCTTCCACAGGGTTATGAAGCGCAAGTTCGTCCGCGAAGCGGATTGGCTCTAAAACACGGTGTAACCGTGTTAAATTCCCCTGGTACTATAGACGCTGATTACAGAGGTGAAATTCAAGTTTTATTGATCAATCATTCAGATCAAAATTTTGAAATCAATCACGGCGAAAGAATAGCTCAAATGATTATTGCCAAGCATGAGCAAGTTATTTGGATTGAAAATGAGACCCTAAATACCACCGAAAGAGGGAGTGGTGGCTATGGCAGTTCGGGTAAATAACCCCGATTTAGTGTTTTTTTAACAAAGTATACCGTAATTTGCAGTCCGTTTTTTGATAGGAATACACGCATGAGATTGATCATACCAATGGCCGGAATGGGTAAACGCATGAGACCCCATACCTTAACAACTCCAAAACCTTTGCTGAAAGTGGCTGGAAAGTCAATTGTACACTGGCTAATTGAAGACATTGCCGCAGTTTGTGGTGAAACCATCGAAGAAATTGGTTTTGTGGTAGGCCGTTTTGGCGAAGAAACCGAAAAAGAACTCATCAGCATAGCTGAATCAGTAGGTGCTCAAGGCAAAATCTTTTACCAAGACAAAGCCGAAGGTACCGGTCACGCCATTCTTTGTGCCCGTGAATGCCTCAAAGGCGATGTTATTGTTGCCTTTGCTGATACACTGTTCCGCACCAAATTCAATTTAGACAAAACCAAAGATGGTGTAATTTGGGTTCATAAAGTAGATAATCCAAGTTCTTTTGGAGTGGTTAAATACAATTCAGACAACATCATTACTGACTTCGTAGAAAAACCTAAAGATTTTGTTTCCGATTTAGCCATTATTGGTATCTATTATTTCCAAAGCGGTGAAACCTTAGAAAAAGAACTTCAATACCTTATTGATAACGATATCAAGGAAAAAGGGGAATACCAATTGACCAACGCCATGGAAAACATGAAAAACAAAGGAATGTTATTTGTGCCAGGTGCTGTAGATGAGTGGTTAGATTGTGGTAACTATTCTGCAACTGTATACACAAATCAACGTGTCTTAGTAAACAAAGCAGCTCAATTTGAAGGCGTTGCTTCTCGTTTCACTAACAACGTTACCATTCATGAACCTTGCTTTATTGGTGAAGGCGTTGAACTGAAAAATTGTGAAATTGGTCCGTTTGTTAGTATTGGAAACAATTCAAAACTAGAAAATTGCGTTATTCGCAATAGTATCATCCAAGAGTCTTGCGATATCAAAGAATTTGAATGCGAAAACTCGATGATTGGAAACCACGTATGTATAAACGGAAAAACAAAAGAATACAGCCTCGGCGACTACTCAGTTTTAGCTTAGTAGTTCTTTTGTTTTCGTTTGTCTCACGGCCTGATTTTATTTTCATTGGTGAGCTAAATGCTCAACCTTTTACACCTCTTCCTGAACCTAAATTTCCTCCACCAATTAAGAAAGTCGCTTGGGCAGATTCCTTCCGTAAGGCTGAAACATTGCGCGTAAATTCTGCTTCTAATTCCTATTCAACCTATTTGAGAATTGCTGAAAATTGCAAAGATTCTCAAATTCTTGCCCTTTCTTATTACAGGTTGTCGCAATCTGAGAATCAACTATCATACGCTGAAAATTACATCAATAAAGCATTGCAACTTTACCCAGAGCAAGAAGATTTCCTAATGATGAAGGCCAGTATTTTAGAAAAAACATTCAAATTCAATGAATCATGGCCCATTCGAAGTCAACTAATAAGATTAAAACCACGATACATCAGCAGATATAAAGACGGTATTTATACAGCTACAATGGCAGGTTTTGATGATAGTGCAGACCAACTAAGTAGTAAATGGCAATCAGAATTTGGGGGTACACCTCCCCAAGGATTTACCAAATTTAAAAAATCTCCCTTGTCCAATAAAAGTGTTGAAACGGTTCATAATGAACTCGACGAATTGGAAAAAAAGATTCTAGTCGCTTATCGAGAGCGAAATTCAAAAACCTATTTAGAATTAACCGAAGAATTTGAAACCCTATATCCTTTCCTTTCCCAACACCAAAAATGCCACACCGCTATGTATTTGGAACTATCCAACAAATGCGGCGATGCTAAAAAGCTTTGGCATGAAATTCGTATGACTCCTGAAAATATTCCTGCAAATTATCAATTACTCCAACATTTATGTCCATAAAAAACTTAAAATCCGCTTTCTTTATCATTGCATTGGCCTTGGTTTCAAGAAATTCTCTTTACGCTCAAGAAATAAATTACAATCAAGATAATTGGAAACATCTAACAGCAAATTATTTGGTTGACCTCAACCTTGACGGAAATGAAATGGCGGGCAAAATGTCAATCAGAATGCGCAGAGACAGCATCATTTGGTTTTCTATTTCTGCAAGCATTGGCATTCAAATTGCCAAAGGCATTATTAGAGAAGATTCTGTATTTTTTCTGGATCTCTACAACCGGCAATATTATCCTCAAAGCACCAAGGATTTATTGTATGATCTAATTGGCGTTGTTCCAAATGTAGATTCCAGCATTCAAGCGTTAAGTTTTATTCAGGGAGTATTTACTGGTAGCATTGCAACTGGCGGACAATTCAACTACGAAAACGGTTTTGGAAAAGCCAATATCACATATGACTCAGGTTCTCCAAGTTTTCCACCTTCTAATTTTTTAATAAATATCGAAGGGAAAAATCCACCAACTGCCATTAGTCAAAAACCAAAATCCAATAATGGCCTAAATAACATACGGTTGAATGCAGAGTTAAAAACTGTTCGTTTCGATGCAATACCTTCGTATCCATTCTCGGTGCCTGCCGATTATGAACGAAAATGAGAATTTGGAGCATAATTTTTATTCTATTTGCTATACCTAGTTTCGGTTATGGTCAGTCTCGCAAAACACTAGAAGCGAGACGTTTAAAAATTGAACGTGAACTTGCCGAAAGTCAAAAAATCCTCAAGTCAACCCAAAAGGAGAAAAATGCCACTTTACACCAACTCAACACCCTGAGTCGAGTAATTGAGCAACGAGAAGTTTTAATCTCAAACCTCACCATCGAAGTTGTAGCCGCTGAATCGGAAATTGAACATCAATCAAGGCTTTTAGATACCCTTTTGGCCCACCTTCAAATTGAGAAATCTAAACTCACCAAAACCGTGAGAAAAGCCTACAAAACGAGAAAATCTGGCAGAGAAGTAGCTTTTGTATTTACATCTAATAATCTGAAACAAGCACTAAGACGTTGGAAATACCTGAGAAAACTATCTGATTACCGCAGATTTCAGATTTCTCAACTCAACGTTCAACAAGCAGAAGTTGAGACTGCCTTAACTAAATTAAATGTCATCAAAGCCGAAAAAACATCTCTAATTGGTTCCAAAGAAAAAGAAAAACAGAAATTAGAAATCGACAAAGAATCTAAAGTTCAAATGGTCAAAACACTGTCTGAAAAAGAAAATGAACTTCAAGATAAAATCAAACAGAAACGAAAACAAATGGCTAAACTTGACCGAGCCATAAAACTTGCCATTGCGAGAGAAATTGAAGCTGAACGTAAAAGACAAGAGCGAAATACTCAAAGAACATCAACTTCATCCAAATCAAGCGGTGCCTCCAAAACTGAGCGATCAGAAAGTTCATTAACTCCAGAATCAAGAGCTTTAAGCAATTCTTTTTCTACTAACCGCGGTGGACTACCATGGCCTGTAGATAGGGGATTTATTTCTCAACATTTTGGCGTTCACGCTCACCCTGAATTTAAAAATATAACCCTAGAAAATAATGGTGTTGATATTACCACATCTTCTGGCTCTAGGGCAAAAGCTGTTTTCAAAGGAACCGTGAGTGCTATTCTTTCAATTCCCGGGCAAGGCGAGGCGGTTCTGGTCAATCATGGAGAGTATTTTACTGTTTATTCTAGATTAAGTAGTGTAACCGTAAGCAAAGGCGAACAAATATCAACCGGCACTACAATTGGTCAAATTATGGAAGACGATGATGGAAAATACGTCTTACAATTCCAAGTATGGCAAGGTCAAGACAAACAAAACCCTGAAGGGTGGTTAAAATCTCGTTAACTTCGCAAAATGAAAACGGTAGCAATCATTGGATCGGGTGTCATGGGTTCTGGTATAGCGTTGTGTTCTGCACAAAGTGGGTATCAAACATTGGTTTACGACATCAATTCAGAAGCCTTGAACCGGGCCGAGAACTACATTATTCAACTCATTGATACGTCTATTTCAAAAGGTAAATCAACCGTTGAACAAAAAGAAATTACCCTCTCTAAATTAAAATTCACCTCTCTCTTTGAAGATTTAAAGGCAGATTTAATCCTTGAGGCGATATTAGAAAAACTCTCCCTAAAACAAGAACTCTTCCAAAAATTAGAAGCTCAAAACAGCACAGATTCAATTTTCGCCACTAATACCTCATCCATTCCAATTACACAGATTGCATCGGTATTAAAACATCCCGAAAGATTGGTGGGTGTGCATTTTTTCAATCCAGCGCATTTAATGAAGTTGGTGGAAATCATCAAAGGAGCAGCCACCTCAGATTCCATTGCAACAATAGCATTTGATTGGGCCATTTCTTTAGGAAAAACAGCGGTATACGCTCAAGACTCACCTGGTTTTATTGTAAACAGAGTGGCTCGACACTATTACGTTGAAGCACTTAAAGCGCTTGAGGAAGGAGTTGCTGATTTTGAAACCATTGACAGGTTGATGGAAAGTACGGGATTCAAAATGGGGCCTTTCCGACTAATGGATCTGATTGGAGTAGAAACTAATTATTCGGTGACAAGTTCTATGTTTGAGCAATTCCAATTTGACCCAAAGTTCAGACCCAGTAGAATCCAAAAACAAAAAGTGGATGCCGGATTCCATGGTCGAAAAACCAAAAAGGGCTTTTACAAGTATGAATAAATCAATTCTTTGGGTTTTTTCATTTTTCATGATTTTCTTGACCTTTTCTGGATGCGATAAATCAAGAAGAGTCACTGAAAACATTCCAAAAGGGTTGGTAAACCTCATTATTGATCTTGATTTACCTTCTTACATGCACTTAAGCAATGTGGGTACCCATGCGTATTTTGATGGTGGTGTTCGCGGAGTTTTAGTCATTCACGACTTTGACGATCAATGGTATGCCTTTGAAAGAACTTGTGCATACCAACCAAGCAATCAATGTTCCAATATCTGGGTTGACTCTGTTAATATTCAATTAAAATGCGGAAATTATAAAGGAAATGAATTTGAACCTTGCTGCCAGAGCACTTATATGTATCAAGGATTTCCGCTATCAGGACCCGCCGCAGGAAGACTTGCTCAATACACCATCTCTCGTAATGCCAACATAGTTCAAGTGTATAACTAAGTTCTTTAGTCTGGTTCCAAATTTTATTAGATTCCGCTTTTTTCAATAAAAAAATGTGGTAAACCTGTGTAAAATTTTCAAAAATCCTTTTTTTTTATATTGAGTTTCCTATATTTGTCAACTACTATATCTATAAACAACCAAAAAAATCGGACGGAATATGATGAAACACTACCTTAAGCATTCCTTCATCGCTTGTTTATCCATGATCTCAGTATCAGGTTATTCACAAGCTCCCGGAACACACTCCATTGAATTAAATGGCGGACTAAGAGAGTATATTGGAGACATGGGTTCTTCATTGTTCTTTTCTAAGGCACCTAACTACCAAGGTGGTGGTGCAGCCTTTGCTTACTATTTAAGTCCAAGCATTGATGCTGTGGTAAATTTAAGTGCTGGTGAAGTAGGTTTCTCCCAAGATATTTCAAACTTCGTAGCAGAAAGAGACATTTTATGGCGCAGTTTCCGTGCTCAAACTGGAGACCTTACTTTCGGTGCTCGATACAAGTTAAACAACGGAAGTATATTAGCCGAAGATGCTAAATTTGCTCCTTATGTATACGGTGGACTTGGTGCATACTACACCCACTCAACCATTAAATGGGGGCCACATCCATACACCGCAGCTAATCGTCCCGACCAATGGGGAAATGATCACTTAGTTCAAAATACAATCACGGACTTAGGATTTGCGCTTCAAGGTGGACTTGGATTCAAGTTCTTCATCAATGATCTACTTGCCCTTCACTGGCAATACACCATGACTTACACCTACAACGACCGTTGGGATGGTGCTAACTATGCTGACCCAAATCCTTCACCTGACAAACCATTGATCAACCAATTGTACCGTACTAATGACGCTTGGGGATATCACGCTCTTGGCTTCTCTTACGCCATTGGCGAAGGTGGAATGTCTGGCGGAGGTTCTAAACGCATGAAAGACGAAGACGAAGACGGTGTTCCAAACAAATACGATAAGTGTAAGAAAACACTTCCAAAATACAGAAAGTTTGTTGACTCTGAAGGTTGCCCTGTGGATACTGACGGTGATGGAGTTTTGGATGGTGATGACGAATGTATTGACATCAAAGGTTATCCAAACCTAAATGGTTGTCCAGATGCTGATGGTGATAGCATTCCAGATAAAAACGACGCTTGTCCAAAAATTGCTGGTCTACCTGAATTTAAAGGTTGCCCTGACACTGATGGTGATAAAGTAGCAGATAATGTTGACCGTTGTCCAACAGTTGCTGGTTTGGCTTCATTGAATGGTTGTCCAGATAAAGACGGTGACAATGTTGCTGATATTGATGATAAATGTCCTGAAAAACCAGGTACCGCAGCTTCAGAAGGTTGTCCAGATACTGACGGAGACGGAGTATTTGATAACATTGACCGTTGTATCGATAAACCAGGAAAAGCTGAAAGCAAAGGTTGCCCTGTAATTGAAGAAAAAGTACTTGAGCAAGTGAAGAAATACACTCAAGGAATCAACTTCGAAAACAACAGCGCTATCATTGCTGCTGCTTCTAATAAAAGTTTAGATGCCTTGGTTGACATTTTAAACAACTATCCTGAGGCAATGGTTGAAGTTCAAGGACACACTGATAACGTAGGTGATGCCGCTGCAAACAAGCAATTGAGTCAAGATCGTGCTGCTGCAGTTGTTAATTACCTCACCGGTAAAGGAGTAAACGGTGCGCGTTTGAAAGCCGTAGGATATGGACAAGAAATGCCAATCGCAGATAACTCAACAAAAGCAGGAAAAACTAAAAACCGCAGAGTTGATTTTGTATTGACTTACTAAGAAACAACAACAACCAAACTATACCAATAAAAGGAGGGAGTTTTCGGACTCCCTCTTTTTTTTGATATAACGACCTCCATTTACACGAAGCTTTCCATAATTTTGAAGCATGAGTAATTTTTTCGTTCACCCATCCGCAATCATTGATGAAGGTGCTCAAATTGGCGACGGTTCAAAAATTTGGCATTTCAGCCATGTAATGCCTAAATCTATTTTAGGTACCAATTGTAATATTGGGCAAAATGTATACATCGATAATAATGTAACGATTGGAAATGGCGTAAAAATTCAAAACAATGTCTCGGTTTATGCTAATGTCACCGTTGAAGATGATTGCTTTCTTGGACCCAGTATGGTTTTTACCAACGTGATGAATCCCAGAGCTTTTGTAGAAAGGAAGCATGAATTTAAAAATACCTTATTGAAAAAAGGATGCAGCATAGGCGCAAATGCTACTATTGTTTGTGGTTCTACTTTGGGTGAATACTGTTTTGTTGGTGCCGGATCCGTGGTAAATAAAGATGTTCCACCCTATGCAATGGTGGTGGGTGTGCCCATGAGAATCATCGGTTGGATGAGCAAACACGGTGAAAAACTTCATTTTGATGAAAACGGTTTTGCCATTTGTCCAGCTACTGGCGAGAAATATCAAAAAAAGGGCCCTGAAAACGTAATCGCGCTCTAAATGAAACAAAAAATTATTGTTACTGGTGGGCTAGGTTTCATAGGTTCACATACCGTTGTTGCTCTGCATGAATCGGGTTTCGAACCCGTTATCATTGACAATTTAAGCAATACCAATGTTGAAGTAATTGAAAGACTTGAACAATTAATTGGATACAAACCCATAACTGTCATTGGTGATGTCAATAACTCTATACTTCTCGATTCTCTGTTCAAGGAACACCAACCAGCCGCTACCATCCACTTTGCTGCTTACAAAGCCGTTGGAGAAAGCGTTGAAAAACCTTTAGAATACTATCAAAACAATGTTGGAGGGCTTTTAAGCCTTCTTGAAGTCATGAAAAACAATGATTCCAAAAACATTGTTTTTAGTTCTAGTTGTACGGTTTACGGCGAACCTGATGAAATACCCGTAAAAGAATCTACTAAAACAAAACCCGCTGAATCACCGTATGGCGCAACCAAGCAGATGGGCGAAATCATACTCCGAGATAACAAAAATTGGATAAATACTCAGTGTCTTAGGTATTTCAACCCTATTGGGGCCCACCCTACTGGTGTTATTGGTGAACTTCCATTGGGAGTTCCAAACAATCTAATACCGTATTTAACCCAATCAGTGGCGGGAATTAGAGGTGAGTTGACGGTTCACGGCAATGATTACGATACACCAGATGGCACTTGTATCAGAGATTATATTCACGTTGTTGATCTCGCCGAAGCACATGTACATGCATTAAAACGACTTTTAAACCATCAATTTGAAAGTAATTTTGAAGTATTCAACATTGGAACTGGCAACGGTAGTTCGGTACTCGAGGTAATTCAAACCTTTGAAAAAGTTAACAATTTAAAAGTACCTCATAAAATTGGACCTCGAAGAGCAGGTGACGTCGTAAAAGTATGGGCTGAAACAACCAAAGTTGAAAATATACTGGGTTGGAAAGCAAAAAAAGACTTAAACGATATGCTTAGAGACGCTTGGAATTGGCAATCATTGCAAAAATCAAATAGCTGACTAACAATAATCCAATCAAAATCAAATCATTGATTCGGGTGTAAAATGTGAGAGTACCGTTTGCATAGATGTTTTGCACCATGCATTTTTTCTCATACCAAGCCGATTTTTGATACTCATTGCCCGCAGGATCAACAAATCCGCTAATACCCGTATTAGCAGACCTAGCCACCCATTTGCGCGTCTCTATGGCCCTTAAACGCGCATAAGAAAAGTGTTGTTTGTAACCAGGAGTATTTTCCCACCATGCGTCATTGGTAATGATGCCCAACCAACGTGCACCATTTCTGACATATTCGCTAACATATTCACCGTAAATACTTTCGTAACATATGATGGGAGCAACTTTATTGTTTTTTCCCAAAGCAGTGGCAGAGTCGCTAACCCCCAAACTTCCAGTAGTGCTATTTTCATCTAAAGTGATGGCTAATTTCTCCAATATGGGAAATGTTTGAATGAAAGGCATTTGCTCCGTTCCCGGAACCAACTTGCTTTTGTTGTAGACTTCTGGGGGATGTTGATTATTTAAAAACAACGCCGAATTATACAAATTCAAGTAGATACTGCTGTCGTATCGGCTCTTGCGAGCACTTCGATTGGGTTTTACATTGGTTTGGTAATATCTAACACCAGAAAATCCTGTCAATAAACTCAATTTGGGATTTAAGCTGTCTTGCAGCAAATACCTACGCAACAAGGCAACTTGGTAATTACTCTCAATTTGATCTACGTCTATGCTGTTTACCAAACAAGTTTCAGGCCACAAAAGCCAATCCACCGAATCGCCAGATTCAGACATTCCTTGTTTAGAGATTCGCAGCATTTCGGCCTGCATATCAGATGGATCTCTCACGAATTTCTCGTTCCAAGGATCAAAACTCGGTTGAAGAACGGCCACCTTAATTTTTTCACCTACGTTAATTCGCTTTTCAGCCAAACTGCCCAGAAGGAAAGATATACCCATTGGAATTATCCACCAAAGTAAATTCAATGCCCACCACTTTTTTGAGGTAATCTTACTTTTTAGACCTTCAAAAATCAGTATGTTTCCAACTAAAATCCAAAAACTTCCACCTAAAGTACCTGTGTATTCATACCATTGAACAAAAGGTATTGCGCATGACATAGAGTTACCTAGGGTCAGCCACGGCCAACTTAAATCCCATCTATGATGGCCGAATTCATACAAAAGCCAGGAAAAAATAAAAACTCCCCATATCAACCACTTTCTATCCGTATACAATCGATTTGATATTCTCCATAGTGCAAAAGGTATGAGCATAAAAAGGGTATTTAGAATCAACATACTA
>Ga0172372_10006366_pt1 | contig 16116 bp, 20 predicted proteins | sample LakKiv5m_2_FD_114544 | JGI IMG/M metagenome (GOLD analysis project Ga0172372, IMG submission 114544) | Freshwater microbial communities from Kabuno Bay, South-Kivu, Congo - kab_092012_9.5m | ecosystem: Environmental > Aquatic > Freshwater > Lake | place: Democratic Republic of the Congo...
ATGGCGTCGAGGGTGAATCGTGCCGCGACCTCTGCGATGCGGCCCGCGCCTTTGGTGATGACGACGAAATTGATGATGACGAGAATGATAAAAACGACCGCGCCGACGATGTAGTTGCCTTGGATTAGCACATGGCCGAAGGCTTCGATGACATTTCCGGCGAAGCCGTCGAGAAGGATGAGACGGGTCGAGGCGATGTTGAGCGCCAGTCGCAACAGGGTCACCGCGAGGAGAATCGTCGGGAAGGCGGAAAATTCCGGGGGATCCTTCACATAGATGATCACGAGCAGGATCATCAGCGAGATGCCGATGTTCACCGAAAGGAAGAAATCCAGCGCCCAAGTGGGCACGGGGACTACGAGCAGCAGGATGATGCCGAAGAGTCCAAGCGTGAAGATGAGGTCTGTCTGCTTGAGCAGATCGCTCCACTTGAATCGGGATGTTTGGGCGTTTGCTGTGGCCATGTGGCGGGCGGATCAGGTTTTCAGACGGCGGGATTTGAGTTGGTAGAAATAATAGCGGTGTGTGCGGTAAACGTAACCAAGAATCTCGGCGATGGCTTGGTAAAGTTGGGCGGGGATGGGTTTGCCAACCTGCCCGAATTTGAAAAGCGCGCGGGCGACGGGTTTGTTTTCCACCGTGGGGACTTCATGTTTCGATCCGATGGCCTTGATGCGTTGGGCGAAGAGATTTTGTCCCTTGGCAAGGACGACGGGAGCGGCATCGACGCCGCGCTCATATTTCAAGGCCACGGCGTAATGGGTGGGGTTGGTCACAATCACATCGGCATTCGGCACATCGGCGAGCATTTGTTTTTGCAAAAGGCGGCGGGCCATGGCGCGCTGGGCGGTTTTGATATTCGGATCGCCCATGGCTTGGCGTTGCTCGTCTTTGATCTCCTGCTTGGTCATCATGAGATCCTTTTCCATTTTTTTCAGCTGGAAGATGTAGTGGAGAAGGGCAAGACCGCCCATGGCCAAGGCGAGCCGGAAGAAAAGCGAGAGTGTGGAGTCGTAAATGAAGCTCCCGATGCGAAAAACGGGAACCGGCGTGAAAAAGATCGGGTCGGCCAGGATTTGTTTGACGCTGCCATAGATGAGGACTCCTACGACGAGACACTTTCCCGATTCCACGAAAAGCTTCACGAGTCCCTGCTTGCTGAAGATGCGTTGGAGCCCGCTTACCGGGTTCAGCTTTTCAAAATTGAAGTCCACTACCTCTGGTGTGGCTTTGAAATGGGTTTGAAGCCCTCCTGCAAGCACACTGGCGACCATCGTGGCCAGAAACATCGGGGCCAGCAAGCCGAACATGGTCAAGAAAGCCATGCCGGTCCAGTGGGGGATGAAATCGCTGATGATCTGGTATTTTTCAAGATTTCCGAGGATGCTGGCCACCATCTCGGTCATGTAGCGGGACTGGCTGTTCATCGTGAACAGAAAGACGAAGTAGGCGGCAACCAGACCAAACACGACCTGAATCTCGGGCGCTTGGGCGAATTGTCCCTTGCTGTGCGCCTCCGACAGTTTTTTCTCTGTCGGTTTCTCTGTTGCGTTGTCGTTTTCGTTCGCCATCGCCGGGTTACCTTAGGAAGTGTAACATCAACTCGGGCAGTTGTTGCATGTCCCGAAGGATGTATTGAATGGTGAGCCCAAGCGTCATGGAAAAGACGGTCAGGCCGGCTAGGATTTGAACGGGGAAACTGAGGATGAATACATTCAAGCTTGGCGCCGCGCGACCTAGCACGGAGAAGGCCATGTTCACCAGAAAGCTGATCGCAAGGAGCGGTGCGGCGATTTGAACGGAGAGGAGAAAAATTCTTCCGCTGGCGGCGATGACCGTGTCGAGTGACCGAGGCGCGAAAATCGCACTCGGAGGAAAAACCTCAAAGCTCCGCGCGAAGGCCAGAAGGCAGAACTTGTATGCGCCGGTTACCAGAAAAAGCACGGTTCCAAGCGAAAACAGCATCGTGTTCGGCGGAGTCGCCGAGGTGCGTGTGATGGGATCGATGTTTGTGCTCATCGAGAGTCCAATCTGCACAGCTATGATTTCGCCCGCCATTTCCAAAGCGTAGAGCAGGAATCGCACCGCAAATCCCATGAGGAGGCCGGTGAGGATTTCATGCACGACCTGCAGCACCACAATGAACCAATGTCCAGGCACACCCCCGAAATCCCCGAAGATCGGTGCCAGCAAGTAGGCAAGTATTGCCGCCATCGCGATGCGCACCGTCGAGGGAATCATGCTCCCGGAAAAAACCGGCATGATCAAAAAAAGTCCGGTGGCTCTGAGGAAGATCAACATCCCAGCGTAGATATCCTCAATGTGGATCGTAATCATCTCGTCATTTCCGGTATCTTATTGATGAAAAAAACCGTGAATTGCATCAGTTGCCGGAGTATCCAAGGGGCTCCGACGACGATGATGGCCCCGACCGCGATGAGTTTCGGGGCGAAGCTCAATGTGGGTTCCTGAATGCTGGTGACGGCTTGAAGCAGGCTGATGATCACGCCTACGACGACCGCCGCCAGAATGATCGGCGTCGTCACGAGAAGCGATACCGTGATAAGCGAGCGGAGCATTTCGATGGCTGTCTCTTGATTCATGAGGCGAAACTTTGAACGAGCGAGCGAATGACGAGCTGCCATCCATCCACCAACACGAAGAGGAGGAGCTTCAATGGCAGCGCCACCATCGTGGGCGGCATCATCATCATACCCATGGACATGAGGGTGGAGCCCACCAGAAAGTCAATGACCAGGAAGGGAATAAAAATGAGAAACCCCATCTGGAAGGCGGTTCGGAGTTCGCTGATGACAAAGGCCGGCAGAACCACACGCATCGGGAGGTCTTTCAAGTCAGTGCGGCCCATTCCTGCGAGGTCCAGAAAGAAATCGACATCGCCGGGTCGGGTTTGGCGGAGCATGAAGTTCCGGATCGGCTCAACGGCGCGGTCCATCGCTTCGTTCGAGTCGATCTGCTCACTCATGTAGGGATTGATGGCTTGATCTTGGATTTGCTGCCACACGGGGGCCATGATGAAAAAAGTGATAAAAATCGATATGCCGATGAGCAATTGGTTCGCAGGTGCGCTGGGAACCCCAAGGGCGGTGCGAACAAAACCGAGAACGATCACGATGCGGGTAAAACTCGTCATGAGCATGATCAGCGACGGTGCCAGCGTGAGCAGCGTCATCACGATCACGATCTGAATCGCTGTGCTCAGATTTTGACGGTCGTTGCCGTTACCAATTTGGAGGTTCACCAAGGGCGTGCCGGGAGCGGAAACCTGTGGGGGTTGAGGTGCTGTTGGAGCTGTCGGCGCGCGGGGAGCTGCAGGAGCTGTTGGTGAAGTGAGCAGGGGAGGGAAGGGCGTCGGGCCCGGTGCTGCGGGAGCTTGAGCCTGGGCGGGTATTGTAAGTATTGCCAAAGCAAGAATCAAAAGCCAGACGGCTGAGAGCGATTTACGCACATGCCGATGCAGGGCAGGCGTCTCGCCTGCCGCGGAAGTGGCAGGGTTCGCGGGGTGGACGCCTGCGCCACAGTCGCGGAGTCCCGAAGGAAGCCGTTTTTGATGTGGTGGTTGGGAATTCAAAAACATCATGTCGTTGGGCTTTTTGTTTCCGTATTTTCCATCAGACGACTGAAATCGCGGTCTGACGCGCCGGGAGAGTCCAATGCGCACAGGTAATCGATTTTTCCCGGAGTGACGCCAAGGAGCATGCGGGTTTCCTCGTAGCCCACGACGATAAGAAATTGGCGGTTTCCGAGGGGGCGCATTTCCAAGACCTGCAGCTTGCGTTCCTCCTTGGAGCGGTTGCGGTGGAGTGGAATGCCGAACTTGATCAAGTAAACCGCTGCGCCTGCGAGCGCGGCCAAGAGTGTGATATAGCCAAGGAGACGGCCGAATTCATCCATTCCCGGCACGGTGGGGGAGAGGGTTTTTTTTGGCGCGGCAGGGGTGGGTGCGGGAACAGATTCCGTCGGTTTGAAGGAATTTTCAACTGCGCTTTCCGGCGGGGCCGCAGGCTCGGGTGGCGTAGACTGTGCAACCTGACTTTCAGGTCCGTTTGCCGGCTCCTCTGTGGCTTCAAGCAACGATGTCTGGAGGCATGTGAGGACCGCCACGAGGGCGAGCCTCCACGCAAGGTTCCTCATGCCGCGTCTCCGACGATCTGAGTGATTTTGATGCCGAAATTTTCGTCCACGACCACCACTTCACCACGGGCGATGAGTTTGTCGTTCACATAGAGCCCGACCGGTTCGCTGGCGAGTTGGTCGAGTTGCAGCACGGTGCCTTCTCCGAGTTCCACGACATCTCTCATGGGCAGCATGCAGGAGCCGATGCGGACGGTGAGATCGACTTTGACATCGAGGATGACGGAGAGGTTTTTGGCTTCGTTGATGGTGCTCATTGTTTTTGGGCAGGTTGGGTTTCGGATGTTATCTGGATGGCGACATGGCCGTTCTCGCAGCCTGCCGTGGCACTGAAGCGCGGGGCGTTGGCAATACGGACGCGGGTATTGTTGAGGGTGGCTTTTGGCATTTCCAGCACATCGCCCACGCGAAGACGGAGCACATCGCTCACATTCACGCCAGGCACTTCCCAATCGGCGATGAGCGGCACGGAAATCTGGTTGTAGGAGCTGCGCCATTGCTGGGGCTTGATATCGGTCGGCACCTGCATGTCGCGCGAGCGGCGGCTGTGCATGCTTTTCACGATCGGCTCGAGCATGTTGTAGGGAACGCCGATCTGGATGAGTTCCACGCTGTCACCCGCCAAGGCCTCGATCGTGAGGGCGAGCATGACCGTGTCGTTCGAGCAGGCCTGCAAAAAGCGGGGGTTGTTTTCATGGCCAATCTGACGCCCGCTGTATTGGCGCTCGTCTTTCCACTGGCGGCACCACTCGTTCACGATGATGTCCACGATTTCCTCGAGGAGGGCGATTTCGATTTCGGTGAGGTAGCGCTCCTCGTCCGAGGCGCTGCCACGGCCGCCGAGCATGCGGTTGGTCATGCTGATGGCCAGACGCGGATGGATTTCCAGAATTCCGATGCCGGGGAGTTGATCGACCTTGAAAAGCGAGATGTGGGTCGGATTTTTCATCGACTCCGCAAATTTCCCGTAAGGCATGGTCGTGAGCTTCGCCAGCTTCAAGCTCATGTCCGCACGCAGAAGTGAGGAAAAACGGGCGGAGATCGTTGAAATAAACCCGGCGTGATATGTCCGGATGCGACGAATCTCCGCCTCGGCCATGTGAATCGGCGTGCGGAAGTCGAAGGCTTTGGCCTGCACTTGATTGGCGGTCGGGAAGCGCGAACCGTTGAAACGATAAATGGACTGGGCAGAAGACTGGGCCGCCTCGGCAACGAGCCTGTCGATATCGGATTGATTAAGTGTTCCGGCCATATTCTGGTTGGTGGTTGAGGACGCTGTAAAAGCCGATCGTTATTGGATCACAAATTCGGAGAAGTAAATTTGGTCGATCACTTCGGCTCCGAGGAGGCTGTTGAACTTGGCAATGAGTTGCTTGCGCACGGCCTCACGACCGTTCGGATTGTCCAGCGCGGATGGCGACTGGGACGAAAGAATCGTGATCGCCGCATCGCGCAGCGGAGACTCGTTTTCCTTCATGATATCGGCGATTTTTGCATCCTCGCTCGCGATTTTGAAATTTGTGCGCAGGTAGCGGGAGCTGCCGGTTCCAGAGAGGTTCACCACCAGACCGCCAAACTCGGCTGTGTGCTCTCCAAGCGCGGAAACCGTTTTCGCAGTCTTTGCTCCATGGTCGTCCGAGTGCTTCGCTGTGCCTGCTGCCGCCTTGAGCTTGGGCAGGATCACAAAATCCATGACTCCGTAAACCAGAGCTGGAACGAGAATCACAACGGCTATAATGGGAATCAAGGGATTCCCGGATTTCTTCGGGGCGGCAAAGTTCGGGGCGGCTGTATCGGCTTCGGGTGGCATAGGTTTTTGTTTTGTTTTTAAAGTTAGACGATTATCGCTTCAAGTTCACGATTTCTTCCATTACGGAATCGGAGACGGTTATTACGCGGGACCCTGCTTGGAAAGCGCGTTGTGCAACAATGAGGTCGGAAAATTGTTGAGTGAGATCGACATTTGAAAGTTCCAGTGTTCCTTGGATGATGTCGCCTGCCAGTGTGGCGGTGGGGCCTGCGGTGGCCAGCGTGGCTCCAGCGGCTCCACCATTGGCTCCACCAGCCGCACCGGGATTGGAAAGCATGTTTCCGGATTCCCGCTGCAGGGCATTGGGGTTGGCGAAGGTGGTTAGCAGAATTTGGCCGATTGCTGTCGGGGCCGTGCTGCCTGCGTAGTAGGCATTCACGAAGCCAGCTTTATCGATGGAATAGGATTGCAAGGCACCTGTTCCTGAGGTCGGGGGGATGGTTATAAGGCCTGCGCCTCCGACCACTTGGTAGCCTTGGTTTGTAAGCATCTTGCCTGTGTCATCAAGACGAAAATCACCCGCTCGCGTGTAATAAAACTCATTGGTGGCAATGTTTTGAACTTTAAAGAATCCTTTGCCTGAAATTCCCAAATCTGCAGGACCTGCAGTCGTGCTGAGCACTCCCTGTGTGAATTGTTGTGAGATACTGGCTAGGCTTGTGCCAGATCCGATTTGCATACTGTTTGTGCCTACAGCACCTCCAGCACCGCCTGCGTTTGCAGCACCGCTGGAGGAATATTCGAGGGTTTCGCTGAAGTTGTCTTGGTTCGTAACCCTAGAGCCTTTGAAACCTGTCGTGTTGACATTCGCAATGTTATCACCAATGACTTCAAGGTTTTTTCCAAACGTCTTGACAGCGGAAACGCCGCTATTGAATGAATTTAAAAGGGCCATAAGGTAATGAGGGTTAAATTATATTGGAATCAGGATTTTGTTGAACTTGAAGAGGGGGGTATTTCGGTAAGTGCTGAAGGAACGGGAACCGGTGGCGGAGGTGGCATGGCGATGCCTGTTATGAGCTTGGTATCATAAGCCTTGCCATTGATGACTACGCAAGGCTTGCCATCTTTTAGAGTGATAGAATCGACGAGACCTGTCACATCCCCGGCGGCGTCTTTCACAGTCACTTTTCGACCGAGAAAAGCAGGTGCGGCAGAAATTTTTTGATCACTCGAAAAGGATTCAAACGATTTTGAAAGACTGCGCATCTGTTCCAATGAGGTAAAATTCGCCATTTGAGAAATGAACTCGGTATCTTTCATCGGGTTCATGGGATCCTGTGAAGTGAGTTGCGTGGTGAGCAACTTCATGAAGTCATCCGATCCCATGACTTGTTTGCCGGCATTTTTATTCATGGCAAGTCCCGTGATAGGGTCTTTTGAAGTCGAGGATGGTATGCTTGCGATGGATGGGATAGCCATAAACGGGAATTTAGGCCCAGAGATTGACCTTCTTTGAGGTGGGGTAGTCTCCGGTAGGTGTGTGTGCGAGAGGTTTTGGCTTGGACTTTGGAATTTGGGTTGTAAAAAATTCGTGCTGTGGAGCATCCGGCTGACGCTGGCGGCCTTGCTGGAATGCGGAATCTTGATTGCGAGCAAAGGAATCCTGAAATTGGGACTCGCCAAATCGAATTCCCTGGCCGCGATGCGCGGTTGTAAAATCAGGCCAAGCTTTTTGAAGGGCATCGCGGAGTTCTGGAGATTCGGTAATGAAGGTCGAGCGAATCTCACCCCCGCGAAGATTGAGACGAATTTTAACGGATTCTGTTTCGCTGACAGGCAGTTCCAATTGAATTTGAGACTTGCCTGTTTGTTGAAATTTTTCAATCTCTGGAGCCAAGGACTTGAGGAGTGATGTCGCTTGGGATGTTACGGATTTTTGAGAAACCGCATTCATGTTGGCCACAATGAACCCGGGATTTCCGGCTGAAAATTGACCTGCCGAGGAATCAGTCCCGGTTTGTGCAATGGAAGTGACCGCCATTCGTTCGGAAATCGCACTAACTGGGGAGAGACGATTTGCTGTGGTGATGGCAGGCTCATTGGTTGCCTGGGGAGTGTCCGCAGCGGAGGCCTCTTCGACTGTAACAAGCGAGATCATTTCTTTATTCTGTTCAGCAGGTTTCATGCCACTGGTAGAATGCTTGGTATTTTTAGATTCGGGCTCCTTGACTTCGACTTTTTCTAAAGCAGGAGCGGCAACGCCGTCTGTTTGAGAAGATTTCTCTGTTGCGCTTTTAGCTTCTTGGGAATCTTTGACATCCGCTCCACCTTCCTTTTGTTCGGGCTTCGAGAAAATTCTTTTGTTCTCTGAACCGCCTGGCAAATCCGAATCGGCTTCCTTCTCTTCGGATTTGGATGGGTTTGTGTTTTGAGGTTGTAAAGGATTTTGCGTTAAATCCAAACAAGTTTCCGGTTGTATCATTCCGCTGACCGGTGATTGTGCTGCAACTGCAGCTGCGTCAGGGGATTTTTTTCGTTTTTTGGCTGCTTCGGCCTCTTCCAATTCATCTTGGTGCTCTTCGCGCTCATCATTCTTGGTCATCAGGCTTTCGAATGAAGGCTTCTCCGCGCTTTTGAGTGAAGCGAAAAAATTCAAAAAACCGCCTCTTTGCGAATTTTTAGACTCAACGAGAGCGGCTTGAGCTGGAAGGGGGGAGGTCATCGTGTGGCTTGGGAGGCTTGGGCGGTTTCGTTTTTGAAGAGGCGGAGTTGGTCGCTGATGGTGGCGGCGCGGTTGGCGAGGGTGGTTTTGGAGTCGGCGGGGGCGGCGGGGTCTTTGGTTTTGGACATTTCGCCGAGGATTTTTGCAACGATGTCGGCCTTCATAGTGGCGAGGAGTTTTACGATGTTGGCATCGGACATCTGGGCAAGGATGGCCACGGCTTCGGCGGGTTTCATCATCGCGTAGGTGCGGGCGAGATTGCGGATATTGGATTTCTCGGTGGTCTGGGGATCGGTGGTCTGGTTGGTGAGGTCGGTGCGCATTTTCTCAATTTCTGCGCGGAGGTTCATGAGTTCATCGCGGAGGCGGAGGAGTTCCTGTTTCTCGGCGGCTATGCGGAGTTCGACGGCTCCAAGGTCTTTGGTCTTGATCTCGTAGCTGCTGCGTTCCTTTTGGAGTTCCTGCATGAGGTTGTCGATTTCGGCGGTATAGAAATCCCAGTCCTTGGATTGGGATTTGATTTTTGTCCGCGTGGCTGGAGGTTCCGGAGGCAGGGTGGTGACGGACGGCCATTTGAGCAGGAGGACGCCGGCGGCGGTGGCTGTGCCGAGGATGACGGCGAGGAGGATGAGGCCCCAGCTGGAGGAGGGCTTCTGGTCGGCTTCAGAGAACGGATTGAGTGTGGGTGTGTTGGCGTTCATTTATGGGATGGCGGTTTGGAGAAAGCGGGCGGCGGTGACAAAATCTTCGAGTTGTTTTTCCTCGGCGCGGGCGGCTTCGAGTTGGATGTTGGCGAGCCATTTTTCGCGCAGTTTCAGCACGAGTTGGTGGTCGCGGTCGGCGGCGATCAGGAGTTCCCGTTTGGCTTCGACTTTTTGCTCTTCTTGAGCGAGGCGGGACTTGAGTGTGCGGAGGAGGTCGCGTTGGGCGTTGAGGGCATTCCAGCCTTGTTCGCGCACCCAAGCCGGGAAACGCTCACCGCTGATCATGCGGGTGAGTTCCTCCAGACGGGTAACAGCCTCGGTGACGCGGGCTGCGGCGAGGTCGCGGTCGCGCACGGCGGCGGCAAAGACCTCCGAGGCCCTGTCTTTGGCCTTCTCGCGGAGGTCGAGCACGGTCTGGAGACTGTATTTTTTTCGGATCATGCGACGATTTTTGCGAGTTCGTTGAAGCTTTTATCCCTCGTCCATTTGTCTTCGATGGGCTGGCGGAGGAGGCTGCGCAGGAGCGGGGTTTTCTCGATGGCGAGGTCCACATGGGCGTTGCTGCCTTTCGTGTAGGCTCCGATGGTGATGACATCCTCGTTTTTGCGGTAGGCGGCGAGGAGGTCGCGTGCGGTGCCGATGGATTGCAGCTCTTCCTTCGAGCAGATTTCAAGGGTCACGCGGCTGACACTCTCCAAGACATCCACCGCCGGAAAGTGGTTTGCCGTGGCCAAGGCCCGGCTCAGGACCACGTGTCCATCGAGAATGCCTCGAACGGCGTCGGCGATCGGCTCGTTCATGTCGTCGCCATCCACCAGCACGGTGTAGAGGGCGGTGATCGAGCCGCGTTCGGCATTGCCGGTGCGTTCCAGAAGGCGGGGCAGGACGGAAAAAACGGATGGCGTGTAGCCCCGGCTGGTGGGGGGTTCTCCCACGGCGAGGCCGATTTCGCGCTGGGCCATGGCGTAGCGGGTCACGGAGTCCATCATGAAGAGGACTTTTTTGCCTTCGTCGCGGAAATGTTCCGCGATGGCTGTGGCGATATGGGCGGCGCGGCGGCGGATGAGGGCGGGTTGGTCGGAGGTGGAAACAACAATGATCGAGCGCGCCATGCCCTCTGGACCGAGGTCTTTCTCAATGAACTCGCGGAGTTCGCGTCCACGCTCGCCGATGAGGGCGATGACATTGATGTCCGACTCGGCTCCGCGGGCGATCATGCCGAGGAGGGTGGATTTTCCAACGCCCGAACCGGCAAAAATACCGAGCCGTTGGCCACGGCCCACGGGGGTGAAGAGATCGAGGGACTTCACGCCGGTTTGAAACGGTTGGAGAATCCGCTGGCGGGTGAGGGGATTGGGTGGCTGGCAATGCAGCGGGCGCAATGTGCCTGCGGGCAGGGGGCCTTTGCCGTCAATGGGGCGGCCGATACCGTCGATGATGCGACCCACGAGGGCATCGCTCACATTGATGCCTGCCGCGCGGCCGGTGGCGGCAACTTCACAACCGGCGTGGATTTCCTGCATCTCGCCGAGCGGCATGAGAAGAACACGATGATCCCGGAAGCCGACCACTTCGGCTTGGAGGCCGTTGAGGCGGGGCGAGCGGATTTCGCAGATGTCGCCGAGGGAAACATTCGGCCCGACGGATTCGATCACGAGTCCCGTCACCTGCACGACTTCGCCCATCCTCACCAGCGGAGTGGTGGATTCAATGCGACCGCGCAGGTTTTGCATGAGCGCGGGCAGAATGGGCGAGCGTTGGTTCATTTCAGGGAGCGGGCCACATTGTGAAGTTTCGTAAGAACACGGGCGTCAATGAGTCCAAAGCGGCTCTTGGCCACGCAATCGCCTAGCGTGAGTTCGGAATCGGCGGTCAATTTAATGCCGGGGTATTTTTGCTCCAGTTCGGCATCGACCCCCTTGACCAAGGCGAGGTCTTGGGGATGGAGGCGCACTTCGACATCACACGAACCCGGGGATACTTCGGCGAGGGTTTCGGAAATGGTGTTGCGAACCGTTTCGGCATCCGGCTTGAAGCCTGCGAGAACGCGGTGGGCGATCTCAAGGATAAGGTCGGGCAAAATCTGCGAAACTTCGTGGGTAAGGGTCTCGGACTGCGCCGCGAGATTCTTGAAAACGGCATCCTGCAATTGGGCGACTTCAGCGCGCTGTTCGGCGATTTGATTAGTGAGGGCATCCGTCGCCTCTTGGAAACCCCGGTTGTAGGCCTCTTGGCATACGGCTTCATGCTCTTCAAGGCTCACGCGCGTATCCACCGGCTCCTCCGCAGCGGCAAGAATTTCCTGCACGATGTTGATGGCCACCGGAACGGCGGTGAAGTCGATCGCTTTAGCCTGCGGATTCACTGGAGTCCTCCTGGGAGGTATCAATCTCTCCAGCCTCGGAGAGTTGCATAATCTGGGCGATGATGCGGTCTTGGGCCGCCTCAACATCCTTATTGCGGACGGGGCCTTGGATTTCGATTTCCTCCTTGAGGGATTCAGCGGCACGTTTTGACATGGCACCGAAGAAAGCGCGTTTGACGGCCTCGGAGGCGTTTTTCATCGCAATCGCGAGTTCCTGTGTCTCCACATCGCGCAGCAGGCGCTGCACATCGCGTTGTGTGAGGATGCTGATGTCTTCGAAATTGAAGAGCCGTTTGCGAATGGCCTCGCCGAGCTCGGAATTGCGCTCTTCGATGCGGCCAAGAAGGTTTTGTCTGAGTTCCTTGTCGAGGGACTTGAGGAGTTGCGCTGCCGCTTGAGCGCCGCCGCGCTTGTGCATGCTGTATTGCTGCGGACCCGTGGAGAGGTGCTTGCCGAGGCTGCGGAGGACTTTGTTGATCAGCTCGCTCGAGATGGAATCCATCGTTCCCAAACGCTCCACGATTTCCTCGCGGGCCTCGGGCGAGAAGAGCGGAATGATCTGCGCGACTTGGCGTCCATCGAGGTAGGAAAGAATGAAAGCCACGGTCTGCGGCTGCTCATTTTTGATAATGTTGAAAATCTGCCGCGTATCCATTTGGCTGAGTTCTCGAACGGCATCGATCGAGTTGCTGGCTGGAAGGGCCCGCAGAAGGATGCTGGAAGCAGCTTGCGGGCCGCGGGCCGCCTCAAGGGCGCGCTGGGCGAAGGCCATGCCGCCGAGCGCCGTGGAGAGTCCATCGCCGATCAGGCCGCAAAACTCGTCGAGGATTTTCTCTTGCAACTTGAAATCCACGACATCCATCGTCGCCATCTCGCGCGCCACGGCTTCGATCTCCGGGTCGCGGAGTTGCTTCATCAGCTCGGGAGCCAGATCGGGGCCGACAATGATGAAAAACGCAGCGAGTTTCTGCGTTTTGGACATCGTTTCAAATTCTGCTGTAGGCATGGTTTAGGAGTTTTTTTTGTCGATGAGCCACTCGCGGAGCGTGGCCCCCACATTTTCCGGTTTTTGGCGGATCAGTGAGTTGAGGAGTTCCGGCGAGACCTTGAGGTTTTTCGCGGCCGGCAGGAAGGATGCGGGGTCTTCAGCGCCGCCGATATCCGGCAGTGCGCCCGCTGGTTGCGGTGTGCTGGTGTCTTCGTTCACAAGTTCAAAGGAAATTTCCTCGGGCTTCGCGCGGCGGAGCATGAAGAAGAAAATGGCAAAAACAATCGCGGCAATCACCAGCGCCGCGATCGGGCGAAATGTTTCAAAATAACCGCTGACCTTGTCCGTGAGCGCCACGCCGGCAGTTACGGTGGACGGGAAAGCGACCTCCTTGATGGATACAAACGAGGCGGGGTTTTCGTTTTTGGGAACTTCGATGCCCAGCGCGTTGATCACCATGCTGCGGAGTTCGTTGATTTGCTCTGGTGTCCTTGCTGTCAGCTCACCTGTCTCGGAAGATTTTTCTGCCAAGAACACAGCGGCGCTGATGCGTGTGATTTCGCCGGGGTTTTTGACGGTGTTGGTGAGTGTTTTGTTGATCTCGTAGCTTTGGGTTTTGGACGAGCGGGATGTGTTGCTGGACTTCGTGGGGCCTGGATTGTTCGGCTGGACGGGTTGGGAGGCAGTATTTGCGGCAACTCCCGCTCCCTGTGCTGGCTCCGCTGCCGTCTCGTTCGTGGAGGTAGCGTCCTCAATAGTCACTTCCTGCCGAGGCACTTGGCCTTCTGGATCAAAGCGCTCTTGGGTCATAGTGGCGGCCTCTGTCTTGATGGTTGCGGAAACGCGAACCACGGCATTGCCTGGTCCGAGAACCTTCGCGAGCATAGTTTCGACCTTGGAGGCGAGATATTCCTCGGTTTGCTGCTTGTATTTCACAACGCTCGCCGCATTGCCTAGTTGGGGATCGGATTTCAAGTCCTCGGAAAGCACATTGCCGGCATTGTCGATCACGGCGACATCATCCACTTTCAAGCCTTCCACCGCATTGGCCACCAACGAGCGGATCGAATTCACAGCCGCCTTGTCGAGTTGCGTGCTCCCGGTATCCACAAATACCGATGCCGTTGGTCGGGAGTCTGTGGTGCGCACCAGAAGACGGCTCTCCGGCAGCACAACCATCACGCGCGCCGATTTGACACCTTGCATCTGAGCCACCGTGCGGCTCAATTCGCCCTGCAGGGCGCGGGTATAGTTGGTGCGTTGAACGAAATCACTGATGCCAAAATTGCTGCGGTCAAAAATTTCAAATCCTACCCCGTCTGCTGCCGGCAAGCCTTTTGCTGCCAGATTCATTCGAACGCGGTAGACATCCTTGGAGTTCACATAGATCGAGCTTCCGCCGCCGCCGATCTGAAACGGGATGCTTTGGGCTTCAAGCTCTTTGACCACCTCGGCGGCTTCTTTTTCGCCAAGTTTCCCGTAGAGGAGCTTCATATCAGGCTTCTGGGCCCAATAGAGCATGGCTCCGATGCCCAGAAGCACCGCCACGCCTGCGGCGGAGACGATGATGCGATGGGTCGGGCTCAGCTCGCTCCAAATTTTGGTGATCTGTTGGAGTAATTGTTTCATCCTATCGAGACAACGAGGAGTTCTTGGGTGTCACGGCGCTCACACTTGGGCGCGCATGAGTTCTTGGTAGCTTTCCACGAGCTTGTTGCGAAGCTCCACCATGAGAGTGAAAGCAACACTCGATTCCTGACCGGCGATCATGGCTTGGTGGAGATTGGTCGCCTCCCCGCTGAGGACTTTGTTTTTCTCGGTGGCGGAGGTTTTCATCTTGTCATCCACATCAGTCACAAATTTTTTCATCATGGTGCCAAACGGGTCAGGACCGGCCACTTGGGTTCCGCCTGCGGACAAACCAGTTTCTCTAAGTGAGTTGGTGCGATCGGTTTCGGGCTGGAAGCTCCTCATGGTGAGCGGGGCTGTCATGGTTGGAATGTTAGAGGGAATGGCTGAGATATTCATATTTGCAGTTTTCTAAATGTTTAGCGACCGATGGAAAGGGCTTGATTGGCCATCTGGCGCGCGTTGCGCACGACAGCGAGATTGGCTTCATAGGCACGGGTGGCTGTGACCATGTCCACCATTTCGAAAGGAATATTCACATTCGGCATGGCGACATTGCCATCTGCATCGGCATGCGGATGTTGCGGATTGTTGATCACCTCGCCGGGGCTCTGGTCGCGCTTGATTTCGGAAACCCGGACGCCCTGCATATTCGGTCCGGCGGCTGCATCAAGGTAGGACTCGAAAGCCACAATGCGGCGCTGGTAGGCTTTGCCATCAATTCCCTTGGTCGTGTTTGAGTTCGCGATGTTTTGTGAAACGATATCAACGCGCATTTTCTCCGCGTCGAGAGCGCTGCCGGTAATGCTGCTGGCGGAAATGACATTCATCATAGAAGTGTTCCTAATGGGGTTGCTTTAAAAAAAATCAGACAGGGCGGCCAAGAATGGCATGGCGGAGTTGCTTCAGAGAGCCGCTCGCGAAATCCGTCAGCACGTTGAAATTCATCGTGTTTTTTGTGAGCCCGAGCAATTCACTGTCGATTTGAACATTGTTGCCATCCGCGCGGGTGGAGGGTGTGAGGGTGTCCACCTCGGTGCGGGGATTGGCCGAGGCAATGCTTTCTGCATTCCGGCTTTTGATGTTTGCTTTAAGCTCATCCTCAAAAGTTCGGCTCAAATCCACTCGCTTGTAGCCGGGTGTTGAAACATTCGCAAGGTTGCTTGCAATGGCTGCATGGCGCATTGCCGTAACATCCATCATTTTTTTTACAGCGGTGTAATTGTCGCTGCTAAAGAGAGAGGCCACCATTTCCATGTTTTCTGAGTAGCAGAACCTGTGCCAGCTTTTGCAGAGGTCTCGGACTGGAATCAACCATGAAATCTTCCTAGCGAGGGCGTCCCGCCTGCCACAAAGCAAACTTCGCCATCGAACGAGATGCCAAGACCGCATTCCCGAAACCACGGAAGCTTTCAACTCTGTAGGAACCTGCCGAATGGCTTCCAGTCTATGTAAAACCAAATTCCCTTCATCGTGCAGCGTCACTTTCTTGCGATTCAGCCCCCCATCGTGAAGCCGATCAACCATGGCACAAGATGCCATCGTTTTCTTCATTGAACGGCAAAACTTGCCGAGTTGTCTTCGGAAGCCGAATCAGGCTTGGAGGGTCGCTTTCGAACCGGGAACGATGTGAAGAGAACCGCCGGGTTCTTTTGATGAAACCACTCCGCCGGGGTAGGCGATTTTGGCACTCTCAATAATCGCCACCGCCTTTTGAGCGGTTTCCTTGAGGCTGCCATCCAATGAAAAAATTTTCTCGGTTCCATCCGCTTTCTTGATGGATACATTTCCATCCGGCAA
>Ga0172372_10006367_pt1 | contig 16115 bp, 12 predicted proteins | sample LakKiv5m_2_FD_114544 | JGI IMG/M metagenome (GOLD analysis project Ga0172372, IMG submission 114544) | Freshwater microbial communities from Kabuno Bay, South-Kivu, Congo - kab_092012_9.5m | ecosystem: Environmental > Aquatic > Freshwater > Lake | place: Democratic Republic of the Congo...
CCTTTAACCGAGTCAATTACTAATATTACGCTGTCAACGGCCGTTAATGTCCTAAAAGTATCTTCAGCGAAATCTTTATGACCTGGCGTATCTAAAAGATTAATCATTTTACTTTTATATTCAAACGATAAAACAGAAGTAGCTACCGAAATTCCGCGTTGTTTTTCTATTTCTAAAAAATCAGAGGCAGCAGTTTTTTTGATTTTATTCGATTTTACTGCACCTGCTATTTGAATTGCACCACTATATAAAAGCAATTTCTCAGTTAATGTAGTCTTGCCGGCATCAGGATGACTTATAATCGCAAAGGTTTTTCTTTTTTCAATTTCGTTTATTAAACTCATGAATAATTTTATTATGGATTGTGTTAGAAGGAATTTCTATTAGTAAAAATAAATTGCTGTTTTTGTGTATTTAATTATTTTCATATTTCAAAAATACAAAAAAATAATTTTAATTAATTAAATTTTTGTAAATTCAACTAACATCCATTTAATTTTTATGCAAAACAACCAAATTTTATTTGATAAAATTCAAACTATAGTTGTAAAAGCCTTTTATTTAGGAGAACGCTTAGATACAAAAGCCTTGGAAACAACCAGTTTATTAGCAACATCACCTATGGTGTTTGAAGTAAATAAATTTTCTTATGCTGCTGTCTTTAAATATGGAGTCGCAGTTTTATTTAATGTTGCCCCAATTGATGAAATAGGTTTTTTATCTAAACTTGAAAATTTTATTATTCAAAAAGAAATCGAACCTGAAATAGATAAAATTGAAATGTCAGTGAGTGTAGATGGGAATGAAGCAATACGAGGTGGTTTGATTTTACTAAAGCACTTTGATTTGCCACGAATTCAGCTTATTGCAGAAATAATGGCTAAAAATATTGTTCTGTCTTTTTACGAAAGAAGTGTTTCGGCAAGTTTCGATTCAATCGAACCATTAGCTGAAAAATTGCAGACTAAAAGTAGTTTGAGCTATAATTCAAAAGAATTAATCATGCACATTGGAGGGGCTCTACTTCAATTACATAAAATGGTAGCTCGAGTGGAAGTTAGTGAAAAACCTGATGTTTTATGGGAAAATCCCGATATTGAAAGATTGTATGTTAAACTTGAAGATGAATATGAGATCAAGGAAAGACATTCCTCTATTGAACGTAAAATTGAATTAATTTCAAGAACTGCTGAAACTGTATTGGATTTGCTCCAAGCAAAGCGTAGCCTTCGAGTGGAATGGTATATAGTTGCGCTGATTGTCGTTGAATTACTGTTCAGTATTTATGATTTATTTTTGAGATAAATTATTTTCTTGATCCATGAATAAATCCTCTGTAAGGCCGAGCAAATTGTGTTGTTATAAAAGATTTTTTATCAATCTTTTCAACAATATCCATTAATTCTTTTAAGTCACGTCTTCGAATAATTGCCACTAATATAGCTAAACCACCAGATGCACCTTCAGCGGGTAGAATAGTTACTCCAAATTTTGCAATTCTCAATTCATCAGCTATTTTATCGGTAGCATAAAGTGACATAATGTTCACCTGTACAAAACCAATTGCAATTTTTTCCTCCAATGAAATTCCAAGTAAATTACCCAATCCAAAACCAGTTGCATACGCAATTAAATTGATTGTATTATCCATATGCTGTACTATATATCTCATCGCAAATATCCAAATTAAAACTTCAATAAATCCCGCAAGAGCTGCAAGATATTTTTTAGCTTGCACAACTAAAAGCGTGCGGAATGTGCCAATTGTCACATCTGCAATTCTCATGAGCATAATCAATACCGCTCCAAGAAATATTTCCATAGAAGAAACTCCTAATAATTAGAAAATATCTTTATAAAAATATTACTTTTTTCTTTTAATTATTTTTTATTTTCAACCAAGTTTAATAATATTTTGAGGTAAAATGAATTCCAACTACGTGCAAGATTTTTATCCTGATGACCTTAGTTATTGTTATGGCTGTGGAAGATTAAATGAAAAGGGACACAAAATTAAGACAACTTGGGATGGAGATGAGACTCTCACAATTTTTACTCCAAAAGATTATCACATTTCAATTCCAGGATATGTTTATGGAGGTTTGCTTGCCTCTTTGATTGACTGTCACGGAACAGGAAGCGCAGCATTAGCAATGTACCGTAAACAAGACAGAAAATTAAATACAAAACCTGCATTGAGATTTGTTACTGCTTCGCTTCAAGTCGATTATTTGAAACCAACACCGCTTGGTGTCGAATTAGAAATTAGAGGAAAAATAATAGAAATTACAGAACGAAAAGTTATTACTGAAATAAATTTGATTGCAGATAACAAAATAACAGTTAAGGGAAAAGTCATTGCAGTTTTGTTACCTGAAAATTACTCTTTTAATCATAAGTGAATTAAAAAATTATCTTTACCAATAGCATTTGAGGCATTGTTTATAAATATAAAGCTTGAATAAAAAAAAGACTCCATACGGAGTCTTTTTACCGAATTATGATTTTAATTTTTTACAAAATACTTCTTTAAAAACGGTAATACTGAGTTCTTAACTTCTTCTACTTTAGTGTATACTAGTGGGACAATAATTAATGTAAGGAACAATGAAGAAGTCAATCCACCTATTAATGCCCAAGCCAAACCACTTTTCCATTCTGCGCCTTCACTTGCTGATAATGCAATAGGAAGCATCCCAAAAATCATAGTCAAAGTGGTCATAAAAATCGGACGAATTCGCATTTTACCTGCATCCAACAAAGCAGCATGCAAACTTTCACCTTCAGTGCGTTTTGCAATTGTTCTATCAACAAGAAGAATTGCATTCTTCCCTACAAGCCCAACAAGCATAATTACGCCAAGCATTGAAAATATTGTTAACGATTTCATCGTTAACGCCAAGGCAAACAACGCCCCAATCATAGCAAGTGGAATAGAAAATAGAATAATAAATGGATAAATAAATGAATCATAAAGCATAACCATAATCATATATGTGAAAAGAATTCCAGCAAACAATGCCATTAACATATCAGAGAAGGATTCTTTTTGATTTTTCACCATTCCAATGAATGAATATGTAACTCCATTTGGTAATTTGAAATCTTTCATTTTACTTTCGAAATCTTGAGCAATACTTCCGCTAGGTCTGCCTACAGCTTGCGAATATATGATAACCGATGCACTTCTTGCCTGTCGAGTTATTTTGGTTGGACCTGTCGATCGAGAGATAGCTGCGAACTGTTTTAAATAAACTTGTTGACCACGAATATTTGTAAACGAAATATTCCCAAGTTCATCAGTTTTTGCTCTATCAAATTGATCAAGAACAATTCTAATATCATATTCTGTGTCACCTTCTCTGAGTGTCGACTCATCATCACCCGTTAGCGCAACTCGCAAAGTCGCACCAACTTCAGCGACTGACAATCCAAACGTTATAAGTTTATTTCTATCAATAGTCACTTTTGTTTCAGGATTACCTGCTTCAGAGGATAATCTAACATCGGCGGTTCCCGGAATCATTTTAACAATTTTTGAAACATCTTTAGCTGTTTCCAACAATTCATCACTATTAGTACCAGATAATAAAATTTGTATTGGAGTATCATTTGCTGTTCCGAAAATTCCAACATCATTAATTCTGACTTTTGCTCCAGGAATTACAGAAAGTTTTGATTTAATTTCATCTTTAATTTCCTGTGAGGATTTTTTTCTTACACCTTTTGGTAACAAAGTTACAGTCACCTCTGAGTTATTTGGTGTAGAGAATCCAATCAAACCTTCGCTTGAGGCACCTACATTTGCATACACTCTTTCTACATCTGATATTTTAGCAATTGTCCCCTCAATTATTTGTGAAAGTTTATTTGTTTCTTCAATTGAAGTGCCTGGTCGTAATTCAACATTAACTGTAAATTCACCCCTATCAACAGGAGCCATAAATTCAAAACCAATCAATCCAAGCGGAGCTAAAGTAATTGAAAGGACGAAAAGTAAAATTGTCAAAATCCATACTTTGCCCCTATTCTTAAAACTCCATTTCAATAATTCAAGATAATTATTTGTGAATTCATGAAATTTACTTTCAAACCATAGTGCAAATTTTCCTAAAAGAGTTGAGTTGGTTAGACGTTCAAGCTTACCAAATCTTGATGCAATTAAAGGCGTCAAAGTAAACGAAATAAACAAACTTGTTAAAGTTGAAATAACAACTACAACCGAAAATTGACGAAGAATATTACCCACAATGCCACCAACTAATGCCAATGGAAGAAATACGGAAACATCAACAAAAGTAATTGCAAGCGCAGCGAATCCAATTTCATTCCTTCCCCGCAATGCGGCAGTTCTTTTTTCTTCTCCCCTTTCGAGATGATGATAAATATTTTCTAAAACCACAATGGAATCATCCACCAGAATTCCTACCACAAGAGACAAACCAAGAAGTGTCATGAGGTTTAATGAAAAATCAAAAGCATAAATCGCAATAAATGTTGTAATCAGGGAAGTTGGAATTGCTATGAGAACAATGACCGAATTCCTGATGCTATGTAAAAACATCAACATAACAATTGCCACTAGTATTACAGCAATAAACAAATCTTCTTTCACTGCGTTTGCCGCATCGATTGTAAACAAAGAGCCATCGGCGGCTATTTCAAATTTCAGACCACTAGATGAATATTGTTTTTCAATCTGTTTCAATTCGTTTTTTACAAGTTCAGCCACTTCAACAGTATTAGCATCATTTTGCTTTTGGACAATTAAACCAATAGTATTTCTGAAATTTAATCTCAACATATTTGAAGGATCTTTTATACCATCTTCAACATCAGCCACATCAATTAATTTAATAATTCCACCTTGCCTCGAAACCCCAACCGGCATATTTTTTAATTCATCAGTGGAATTTAATTTTCCTGCAAGCCTCACTATAAATTGACCATCTTCATCTTTTATTTTTCCTGTTGGGAAATCCAGATTTGCTGATTTTATTGATTGCGTGATCTGCAATATCGATAACCCATAAGATTTCAGTCTCTGCAAATCAAGGTTTACTTTAATTTCTCGCTGATCGCCACCAATAAGAGCAATTTGACCTACACCAGAAATTCTTGATAACTGTGGTTGAATTTTATCTTTAATGAATTGATATAAACTTCTTGAATCCTGATTTGATGTCACTCCCATTCTTAAAATTGGAAGCTCATCGAAAGCAAATTTTGAAATAACAGGTTGTTTTGCACTCGTTGGTAATTGATTTTGAATTTCATTTACTTTTCTTTGTGCATCTTGCAAGGAAATATCTGTTTTTGCATTTTGAAAAAGTTCAATGATTACGAATGAAATACCTTCTAGAGATGTGGAACGAACTTCAGAAACTTTATCCATTCCAGCAACTGCATCTTCTATAATTTTTGTTACACCAGTTTCAACTTCATTTGGCGATGCACCTGGATACAATGTTGAAATTGTAATAATCGGCGGAGAAAATTTTGGTAGTAATTCATATTTCAGTTTCGAATAGCTAAAAAGACCAACTGCAATCAAAGCAGCAAAAACAACTATGATGAGTGATGGTCGTTTAATTGATAATTCAGTAATTGTCATTTCGATACCTTTTACTTTTCAAGTATTTGAACTTTTGTATTATCTTCAAGATTGTTCTGTCCATTAACAATCAATAACTCATCCTCATTCAAACCAGAAATCACCTGAACATATTTACCGCTTTCCAAGCCTAGTGTAAGATTTCGCAATCTTGCAATATTTCCTTTTACAACAAAAACCTGTGGTGATTTTACACTTCCAATCAGTGCTTCTCTTGGAATTACTATCATATCTTTACCCCTCAAAGAAGTAAATTGAATTCTTACGAACATTCCGGCTTTTAATAAATGTGATGATTGATTTGTAATTGAAATCTCAGTTGCGTAAGTGTGAGCCTCATCTGCTTTGCTGCTTATTGATTCAATTTTTCCAGAAAACATTACGCCTGGATAAACATCAGCAGATACTTTTACTACGTCGCCCACTTTAAGTACAACAGCATCATTTTCAGAAATATTTACTTTGACTTTTACTTTTGATAAATCTACTACATTTGCTATAAAAGTTGGTTGTGGAGCACCTTGAACCATTGTTCCGATATCTACATTTCGCATAGTTATAAAACCAGAAATTGGCGTTTTGATAAATGTATCCTCATATTGTCTTTTTGAAATTATATACTGTGATTCAGCAAGAGTAGCTGCTAATTTAGCCTGCTCAAATTGACTGTCAGTAATTGATTTATCATTTATTAAAATTTTGGCTCTCTCAAAATCTTTTTTTGCTTTTTCAAAATTTGCTTCAGCACTCATCAATGCAGCTTTTCGCAATTCATCATCTACTTTTGCAATTATTGAATTTGCTGATTTATAATCCCCCACTTTTGCATAAACCGCAGTCACTTTTCCACTTGTTTCAGAAAGAATATTTACATCGTTATTTGCATAAATTGTACCAGTCATAGTCATATCTGAAGTGAGATTTTTCTTTAATACTTTTTCAATAGAAACAAAATATGTAATATCAATTCCCCCTGAAGTATTTTCGGAAAGTTTTCTTTTATTAATCATAAGAATAGTGACAATTAAAATTATTGTAATTACTACGCCAAGAATTAGTTTCAAGTTTTTCATTATTTATTCTCCAAAAATTTTTTACTAATTGATTTTTCTAATTTTGCTTTTGCTAATTCATAATCTATTATCGCATTCGTATAATTTGTTTTAGCAGTAATTAATGCCGTTTCAGAATCAATAATTTCAGAACTTGTTGCCATACCCATTTTGAATTTGTCTGAAGTCACTCTATTATTTTCTTCAGCTTGCTCAACGCTTAATTTTGCAATTTTGATTTTTTTTTCAGCCTGATTAATATTAAAATAATTCGAAGTAACTTCGAGTGAGATTCCATCTTTAATGAGATTTAGTCCATCTTTGGCTTGTGCTAAAAGAGCTTCTGCTTGATCTGTTTGATGTTTTGTTGATAACCAATCCCAAATATTCATACTTAAAACCACACCGGCATCCCAAGTTGCATCAAACTGATCTTTAGACGGCATAATTCGTTGGTTAGGTCTTGAATAATAATAATTACCATACGCATTAATTTGAGGATACCAGTTTGATTGCGCAAGTATAACACCAGCTTTTCCAGCATCAATTCTTGCTTCTGCTGATTTCAATTCCGCCCTATTGCTCATCGCTTCATAAATTAAATCATCCATTTTTAATGACTGCACATCAGTCATTTTTACTTCTTCGGTAAGCTCCAAAAGCGTACTCAAGTCAATTCCGAGTACATTGTTCAATGAAATTCGTGAAAGATTAACTAAGTTTTCAGCATCAACCTGTTGAAAAAGTACGTTTGAATATTGAATCTCAATTTTAAGAACATCATTTTTTGCCATCATTCCAACTTTTTCTAAATTTTTCACATCCTGTAAATGAGAACCAATCTGTATAACCATTTCATCCAACACTTTTTTGTATAGAATTGACTTATATGTATTGAAATATGAATTCTTAACATTAAAAATCAATTCACTTTTATCTTTATTATAATCTTCATTTATTGCTTCATTTAGTTTTTCATTTAAATTAACATTTCCAGAAAGTCGAAAGCCTGTAAAAATTGGCTGTGATAGAGTTAATTGAATTGCATAATTGTTATAAATTCCTGGAGCGATTGGAAAAGAACCAAACGGAGTTGATATTACAAATGGATCAACTTCGCTTAGTCGAGTATACCTTGCATTCAGTTTTAGTGATGGCAAGCGAAAAGCCATTGCTTCTTTAACTTTTGCTTCAGAGTTTTTAACTTTCATCAATGAAGAATGAAGAACTTTACTGTTCCCCAAAGCTAATTCAACTGCCTGGCTAACATTTAAAGAAAGTTTTCCCTGCGCTTCAAGCCGAATGAAAACAAAAAATAGAATCAGCGAAAATATTAGTCTAAAAATTTTCATTCTATATTTCTCCTAAAATTTCATTTTTTAATAATTGATTTCTGTATTTTTTCCTGCCGTCTGTCGTAAATATTCCTTCGAACATTAATTTAACAATTTGCCTAAAGGCTTCTTCTGCAGATACAGGAAGATTTGACAAAGTTTCGGGATTTATCAAGCTATGTACCGAAGATATATATGCAAGTACAATTAAATGAGTATCAATATCATTACGAAAAACACCCGTTTGTATTCCCTCTTTAATCAGATTTGAAAGATTTTTATATGCATGTTCCTTCCTAAAATCATCAATATCTTTCCAGATTTCCGGATGCTTTCGCATCAAATCGCGCACCATCGTTCCCTCTATCTTTTTTGATATTGTAGCAATAAAATTCATGAACTTTGATAACTTATTAATAAATGGCGTTTCCTTATCGTTCATTAGATTTTCTATAAATTCATCTACTTCGCATTTATTCAACTTGACCATCTCTTTGATGATATGTTCTTTGTTGTCAAAATGTTTGTAAAGTGTTTTTTTGCTTATGTTTAATTCAGAAGCAATTTCTTCCATTGTAACTTTTGAAAAACCAAATCGATTAAACATCTCTTCCGATTTTTCTAAAATTTTTGTCTTGATATCTTTTTCTTCACTCATTTTAACTTATATTAATTATTAGTGTTAACAATACAAATATATAAAAAAGTTTCATTGGAAACGATACACGTTTAAGACGTTTCCGATTCCAGATTAGTTCCAATTTTCGAATAATTTTTTTCAATTAGTTTAGGGATAAAATTCGTAGGAAAATAACGCACATTTATATAATATTTTTTCATTGCAGGAGGTTTCTTTAAGAATAGTTTATTAAATAATCAAAAAAAAAAATTGTATTTAGTAGCTTTCTAACTAACAAAATTACAGAATGAAGTCTTTCAACCATTAAACCTTATAAATATAATTGAAGAAATTAAATATTACCCGAGATTTTAAGCAATAAAGATAATATAATAATTAGTAGGTATTAAAATGAAAATAGTATAAACTCTATTATTTCTTTTGATATTAATTTATTAGAGATTTTATATACTCTTGATTAATAATACAATTTTTGAATTTAATATTTTCAAGTAAATCACTCAAAGCTTTTTTAACAACTTGCGTATTTGGTTTGCTATTTCTGATTTCCTCAAAATTTTTTCTTGTACTTTCAGCATATTTAATTAGTTCATCCCATTCATATGTCCTTGCAAATTGAACAATTCCTCGTGATGAATCCATTTTTTTATAAGGCCAGAAACACCAACCAATATTATTGGATTCAAGAAGTTTTCGAAAATTATTTATCCACTCATTTTCATTTTCGCCACTTTCACCAAGCCACATAGGAACATTATATCTATTCATCAAATCAACATAATCCTGAATTTCTTTCTGAACAGGTGGCATCCAATATTTATGAAATGTATATGCAAATTTCTCATCAAATGGTTTGCCGAACATTTTAAAGTTTGTATTCCACTGTGCCCCGCCAATAAAAACAACGTGGTTTTGATCAACTTCACGAATAGCGTGTGTAATTTTTTTATATAAAGGTTCTAGCAGCAGATTAAGAGATTCCTTGTTCTCATAAAAATGCGGAATAGGTTCATTCAATAAGTCATATCCAATAACAATAGTTTCATCTCTATAACGCTCTGCAATTTTTCGCCAGAGACTTATTGTTGTTTGTTGAGCTTGCTCATCTTCAAATAAAAACGGATAACTCCAACTGTCATCAATATTATCTCCCGTTTGGCCACCAGGTGCGGCATGCATGTCAAGAATAACATAAAGATTTTCTTCTTTACACCATTTAATTACATCATCAAGTCTGTTAAATCCTTCTTCAAGAAATATCTCCGGATTATCTTCAACAAGAAATAGCTTGAAATTAAAAGGAACACGAATGCTGTTGAGTCCAGTATTTTTGATGAAATGAATATCATCTTTGGTTATGTAGTTATCACGAAACGATTTCCAAAATTTTCGAGCCTCATCAGCTCCGACAAGTTCCTTGATTACATTGTCAATGAGACGATAAGAATTTACACTTTGAAACTTAAACATATAACCTTCGGGATTTAACCAGTTTCCTAGATTAATTCCCTTGAGAAATAATTTTTCACCATCAGGCTTTATGAAATTCACACCATTAACTTTTACGAATTGTCCATAATTATCTCCCATTAAAGGAAGAATAAAAACTAATATCAGAACTAACTTTTTCATAATTTTCCCTATTGAGTTTTTTGATCCAAAGAATGTTTCAAAAGCCATTCATAAACTTCGGGGTTATTATAAGTTTCCGTCCATGCATCATGATTAGCTTCAGGATAAATTGTAAATTTAATTTCTGCTCCGATTCTTTTCATTGTTTCAACCATCATTTCGGAAGATGAAAGCGGAACCACCTGATCTTTTGCGCCGTGAAAAACCCATGCAGGTAATTTACCCATCATCATTGCTGCAAATGGATCACCCCAACCACAAATCGGAACAATAGCCGCAATTCGGTTTGGAATTTCTGAAGCAAGTCTCCATGTCCCATTGCCTCCCATACTTAAACCTGTCACATAAATTCTGCTTTCATCAACTTTGTACTTACTAACAACTTCATCAAGTAAAGCCACTAATTCATTTACATCCCATCGCTTGTTTATCGGGCATTGTGGAGAAACGATAATAAAGGGAAAATCTTTTCCCTGATCTACTAATTTTGCGGGACCATGAACCTTTACTAAATCAAGATTATCGCCCCTTTCACCAGCTCCATGTAGGAAAAGAATTAATGGATGTTTTTCTAATTCCGAATAGTTTTTTGGAAAATACAACAAATAATTCAACGAAACATTTTTCTTAAAAACGCCCTGAAAATTTTGCTTTGATTGATTCCCTATCTGAGAATTGACAATTGTACTATTTGAACATGCAATGAATATTAATGAGAAAATTAAAGTCACTAAATATTTTTGAAGTTTTATCATATTCATACCTTAGTTTATTATTTCAAAATTTTCTTCAATAAAATCTTCGGAGTTTTTGCCGATAAATAATTTGAACGCGCCAGGCTCAACAACGTAATTCATATTAATATCGTAAAACTTAAGTTTATCAGTAGTCAATACAAACTCAACTGTTTCTTTTTCTCCAACTCTTAAGAATATTTTTTTAAAATCTTTCAATTCTTTCACTGGACGAGTCACACTTCCAACAAGATCTTGAATATAAAGTTGTACTATTTCTTTTCCATCATATTTGCCAGTATTTTCAACAATAATGCTAATTTTAAGTGAATCATCAATTCTCAACTGCTTCTTGCTCAATTTTAAATCAGAATATTTAAAGGTAGTATAACTTAATCCAAATCCAAATGGATAAATAGGAGAATTATCCATATCAAAATATCCAGATGTGTAATGATTTTGAGAATTATAAGGTCTTCCTGTATTTTTATGGTTATAGTACAACGGAATCTGTCCAACATGTCTTGGAAATGTAACGGGTAATTTTGCACTTGGATTACAATCACCAAATAAAATATCAGCCACAGCATCACCAGCGCTGATTCCCGGGAACCATGTTTCGACAATTGCATCTGCATTTTCTTCCAACCAGTTAATGGTTAATGGTCTGCCATTCATTAAAACTGCAATTAGTTTTTTCCCCGTCTTCTTCAGCTCCCTGAGTAATTCTTCCTGTACTCCCGGTAAATTAAGAGTCGCCCGGGAATATGCCTCGCCACTCATGTTTCGTTTTTCTCCAACAACGGCAATGACAATTTCAGATGAACTTGCAATCTTTACTGCTGCTTCAAAATTTGATTTATCATTTCCGGTAACACTGCAACCTTTAGCATAACTAACTTTTACATTTTTACCTACCTTGTTTTTAATTCCTGCAAGAATTGTCGTAGTTAAATTTGAATCTCCGATTGCTTCCCAGTTACCAAGTGGATCATATTTAGCATCTGCTAATGAACCAACAACAGCGATTGATTTTAGGTTCTTATTTAATGGCAGTACTTCGGATTTATTTTTAAGCAATACTATTGATTCAAGCGCTACTTCCTTTGTAGCTTGTCTAACTTTTTCACTTGCAAGGATTTTCTTTTCTCTTTTTGTATCACTATACTTTAACGGATCACAAAACAGCCCTAGTTTAAATTTTGCAATCAATATTCTTTTAACAGCCTCATCAACAAATTTTATATCAACTGTATTATCATTTACCATACCGACCAGATAACGATTGTAACCATTAGATTCCATATCCATATCAATTGAAGCCTTTATTGCAAGATCAGTAGCGTGTTGTAAATCCTTTGCATTTCCATGAGCTACCATTTCTCCAATTGAATTCCAATCACTTACAACAAAAGCATCAGACTTCCATTCATTTCGTAATATATCCGTCATTAAAAATTTACTTGCTGAAGAAGGAACGCCTCCTATTTCATTAAAAGATGCCATTAATGAACCAGCGCCGGCATCGACAGCCGCTTTGTATGGCGGAAGATAAAATTCGCGCAGATTTCTTTCAGAAAGATCAACCGTATTATAATCGCGTCCGCCTTCTGCTGCCCCATAAGCGGCATAATGTTTTACGCATGCCAATATTGTTGAATCAGCAGATAAATCATTTCCTTGATATCCTTGGACACGTGCAACTGCCATAACTGATCCAAGATAAGCATCTTCGCCGCTGCCTTCCATAATTCTTCCCCAGCGAGGGTCACGCGCAATATCTACCATTGGATTGAACGTCCAATGTAAACCAACTGCAGAAGCCTCAAGTGCCTGCATTTGTGCTGATTTTTTTACAAGTTCAGGATTCCAAGAACTCGCTTCCGCTATTGGAACAGGAAACGTCGAAATAAAACCGTGGATAACATCCAAACCAAATAGTAATGGAATTTTCATCCTTGATTCTTGCACTGCAATCTTTTGTAATTCTTTGGTTTTCTCAGCCCCATAAAAATTTAACAAAGAACCTAATTTTCCTTTTCGTACAGCATCTTCTGTATTTTCAATGTCATTCCCTGTGTCAGTACCTGTTTTCCAACTTCCGCTGTATTGAACTAACTGACCAACTTTTTCTTCGAGTGTCATCAAAGCCAAAACCGAATCAGCTTTTTGAGAAAAATTATTTTTTTGGGCAATTAATGTTGAGGCAATAAAAATAGTGAGGATTAATTTTTTCATAGTATACTCGAATAATTATGAAAGAAGAAATTTATTACTAGGCTGCAAAGCTTAAATATAGATTAACAAAGTCATGCAGCCTTATAAAATTTTTTATTTTTTTTGGTAAACTCTCACGTAATCAACTTCCATTTTCTGAGGCCATTGAGTCGATAGATCTGGATTCCCGGGCCAATTTCCGCCAACAGCAACATTAAGGATCATGTGAAATAATTCATCAAAAGGTGCAGGATACTGAAAACTATTTGAGTACCATGTTTTTTGAGTAGAATATAATTTATCATCGACATACCAACGCATTTCGCTTTCTTCCCAGTCAAATCTGAAAACATGATAACTACCAGCAAATGTTCCGCTGGTTAATTTATAGGAATTTCCTGAATGTACATTATTAGGTGGTGTTCCACCATAATGAATAGTTCCATAAACTTTATCAGTTTCGTGCCCAAGCAATTCCATGATATCAATTTCACCGCTTGCAGGCCAACCGCCATAAATCCATTCCGTTGGCAACATCCAAATAGCGGGCCACAATCCTTGTCCGTAAGCCAATTTCGCACGAATTTCAAATCTGCCATATTTCCAATCACCCTTATGCAAAGTTCTCATTCTTGCGGAAGTGTAATATCTTTTACCATCTGTACCGGTGTATTCTTCCTGCCTTGCAACTATTGAAAGAACTCCATTTGCAACAAATGAATTTTCAGAAAGGTCAGTATAATATTGCAATTCATTATTGCCTCCGCCATGACCATTGACTTCATGTTCCCACTTGGTTTTGTCAATTTCAGTTCCGTCAAATTCATCGTTCCAAACAAGATTATAACCTTCAATAGATAAAGAATCCTTATCCTCTTTCGGATTGGTTGTTTTATCATCCTTCGAACAGTACGATAGAAGAGCGGAAGAAAAAATAAAAATTATTAAAAATATTTTTTTCATATTTATTCCTATTTAGCAAAGTCAGGCTTATAGCCTTTCAAACCATAAAAAGCTATGTACATATAACAAAGAACTGGAATAAAGAAAGCGTGATGAATGCCGATTGTATCAGCAAAATAACCTTGAATAACAGGTAAAATTGCTCCACCAACAATTGCAGTACAAAGAATACCTGAAGCCTGTCCTGTGTGTTTTCCCAATCCATTGATCGCGAGAGTGAAAATTGTTGGAAACATTATCGAATTAAATAATCCAACAGCAAGTATTGACCACATCGCAACTTCTTTATAAGTAAGCATTGATGTAATTACAAGAATTGCAGCAATAAAGGCATTGAATGCAAGCATTAAATTTGGTTTTATTTTTCTCTGAATTCCTGATCCAACAAATCTTCCAACCATTGCTCCACCCCAATAAAACGAGACAAATCTTCCTGCATCAGCTTCTTTCAATCCAGCGACAAAAGGCTGGCCAAGATAATTAACAAGGAAACTACCAATCGAAACTTCGCCTCCAACATAAACAAAAATTGCAACAGCTCCCAAAACTAAATGCTTATATCCCCACGCACTTTTATGCAAGTCATGATAATTACCACATTCATTTTCACTTGACTGAACATCTGCAGCTTCGATTTTTGGTAATTTTATTATTGCAAATATTACAGCAATTATAAACAATGCAGCAGCTATTCCTAAATATGGCACCTGTACTGCACTTGCTTCAGTAAGCTTATAGGCTGTAACTTGTTCAGCACTCATAGTCTTCAACTCTTCAGCAGTTTTAACCGCAACCGATAAAATCAATAATGAACCAAAAAGTGGAGCGATTGTAGTGCCTAAAGAATTAAAAGCCTGAGTTAAATTTAATCTGCTTGAGGCAGTTTCAGATTTACCGAGAATAGCCACATAAGGATTTGCAGCTACTTGTAGAAGAGTAATTCCACTTGCTAATACGAACAATGCAAAAAGGAACATTGGAAATGATTGATAACCAGCAGCTGGATAAAAAAGCAAACTTCCAATTCCAGTGGTTGATAATCCTATTACGATTCCATTTTTATAACCTATTTTTTCTACGAGCATTCCCGAAGGCAATGAAATAATTGCATAAGCAGTAAAGAATGCAAACTGCACTAACATTACTTCAGTGTAATTTAAATCCATTACTGCTTTCAAGTGCGGAATAAGAATATCATTTAAGCATGTAATAAATCCCCACATAAAGAATAACGTGGTAAGTACTGTTAAAGCAAATGTATAGTTCTTATCAGAACCTGTGCTCACATTTGAATTAGAAGGGGCAATTGTGGATGCCATATATTCTCCTTATTATTTTTCTAAATTAAATTCATGTTTTAAATCAGCAACTGAAACGACAAATTTTCCAGTTTCAATTACCTGCTTATTATCCATGCCAATGAATGACATATCTTCTTTAGTAATCTTAAAGTTGACTACTTTCTTCTCTCCGGGTTTCAGAGATATTTTTTCAAATCCCTTCAATTGTTTAACAGCGCGTGAAACTGAGCCATACATATCAGTAAGGTATAATAATATGGCTTCTTCCCCTTCTCTGTTTCCAATATTTTCAACTGTTACTGAAGCCCCAACCGTTTCGCCAATTTTAGGATTACTGTTATTCAGTTTCAAATCGGAATATTTAAAGTTAGTGTAGCTTAATCCATATCCAAAAGTCCACATGGGGTCAAAAATATTTGTATCGAAAACTTCCATAGGTTTATAATCATAATGAATAATATCATTCGGGAATTTTGGATAAGTAACAGGCATTTTTGCACTTGGATTTACATCGCCATACAAAACATCAGCAATAGCATTTCCACCTTCCATTCCCGGTAGGAAAGATACGAGAATTGATTTTGGAAATTCTGCGATTCTTGTAATTAATCTTGGTCTGCCTTCTATC
>Ga0172372_10006369_pt1 | contig 16114 bp, 16 predicted proteins | sample LakKiv5m_2_FD_114544 | JGI IMG/M metagenome (GOLD analysis project Ga0172372, IMG submission 114544) | Freshwater microbial communities from Kabuno Bay, South-Kivu, Congo - kab_092012_9.5m | ecosystem: Environmental > Aquatic > Freshwater > Lake | place: Democratic Republic of the Congo...
CCCGTTGCACTCTCTGCCTCCATTGGTAGGCAACAGGCCGCCTCCATTTTCAGCACAAGCGATGGCTGCAGCTACGATGGCAGGTGGCCTGGCCAGTCCGAGGCCGTCATCCGCGCGTTCTGCCATAGCCACTCCGGTTGGTTCAAGGCCGTCGTCTGCCAAATCCAGCATCCTTCCGGCAATTGGAGGCACTGTGTATCCTCCTCCGGCAGCAGATGAACTATCGGCTTCCTTCAGTAGACCCGCCACCCCACGGCGTTTGGCTACTCCCCGTGCATCCACACCAGCAGAGCAGCCCGAGCCTGCTGCGGCGGCCAAGGACGTCCTCAGGTCGGAAACCAGTGGTCCCAAGCTGGAACTTGGATACGGCCCGAAGCTCTCACTCAAGATGCTCGAAAACACACAGGCGGCAATACTCAAGCTGCTTGCTGAGAGGTACGTGTACCCGATCGTCGAAACAGGGCGCCAGATGCCAAGCAAGGCAGGAAACACATTTTCCGTCTTCAGCACCGCCTTGAACGACTATGCAACATTTCATCTGGAGAAATGCAAGCGGCTCGAAGGCAGCGAGGTTGATTGGATTGATCCCATGCAGATCCCTGTTTTCATTCTAGGACCACCGGTGTTGATGAGGGGGCAGACCCCTACCCTGAGGGCCCTTCGCGACGTCATCTACAAGTACAGGAAGATACAGCAGATGGTCAAGACCACGATCCACGAACTGGGCGTTAGCGAAGAGGTGAATAAGCGCAATTCGGATCGGATCTTCAAGAGGCCGATGATGGCGGAGGCTGGATTCGCCGGAGTCAAGTACAACAGCTTCTTGTTTGTATGCGCGCCGGGGGAGGACTGGGCGCCTGGCTTGTGCGAGGCTCGCGTTGAGCAGCTGCTGATGTGGATCGACGACATTCGGTACGAAATCGACGAGAGCATTGAGCGGTATTATGCCGAGAATACGCAGATGGAACTGTTGAAATTGGCCAGACTCCCGAACCGCCCAGCACCTTTGTCTGCGCAGACTGGCGACAACCGACCACGGAAGTTCTATGGCGGGGCCGCGGATTCCGATGACAGCGACGAGGAGGGTGTGGTGGCTAACAGGGGATACCCTGCCACTAACTGAGCCATACAGGGGGCTCATCACCACCACTGAGTATATTACACAGCAGCGTGCGTGATTAAACATGAGTGTGCGTGACGTGTGTAATGCGCTGAGACATGTGCACAATAATTTAGATGTAGAAGTCCAATGGCGTAGGGCGAAGGATGGGTTGGTTCTTATGACTGACTTAGAACAGGCGCAGGTGTGGACAGAGCTTTCGTCACATACCTTAGGTACGGATGAGAAGACGGCGCCTGTGATTTTTTCTCAATACAAAACCCTGTACAAAACAGCACTGAAATCGGTGAAAGGGAAAGAGGAACCAATGCAGTGCTGTGCAGTAGGTGGTGCAGCGCCTCATGATGACGCAATCATCAAGATGCTGGATGACTACAAACGGTGTTTAGAAGGATATCAAGGGATATTGAACCCTATAGTAAAATTGAAACATGAAAACGAAAACAGGCTTGTGTTGACTGTTCGAGAAGTGGCTAAGGATTCAGTACTCATGAATGGAATTAAAAAAGAAGTGAAGGACATACTGGACACAATGGCGAAAGAATTGATCAAAGAATTCAATATGACTGAAATCAAAACCATGCTGTCGACCATCCAGACAGACAAGGCCAACGAAGCCAGCGTGGTTAAAATTGGCGACACTTTGGCAGCCATGCAAACCAAGCTGGAGATGCTATCCTCTAAGTTTGGAAACAGCACGCTCGGCGCCCTGGCTGAGCAAGTGAACAGCGGGTCTGATCGAATCAAGGCTATGGAAGCCAGCCACGAAAAATTAAGAGAAAGCGTTGATGGTTTATTTGCTTCTCTTAGAACCCACACAACGGAAGTCAAGCGACTCCAAAGCGATCTAGGGAATTCTAACAGGAGCATGGATGACATGACCAAACTCATGGAAGAGCTCAATACGTCGGTGGGAAGTCTCACAAACGAAAGAAAACTCCTAACAGACGAAATACAGAAACTGGGAGAAGCATATTCAACGTCCACCAATGAAATAAAAGCACGTCTGGTTAATGTTGAAACGTCCTCTAACACAGTGAACGATATTGCCAAACGACTACAACAGATAGAAACATCATACGCCACAATTGAAGACGTTCAAGACCTCGTGGCACGGCTATCCACAGATGAAACACAAAACACGGACCCACCACAATCAAGCACCAATGAAAGCGCTGCAGCCAGAGCAAAGGGGTCGTTATCACCACCATTGAATCCATATGCCCGGAATGCACGCCCTGGACAAGCGGGGATGTCGAAAATTGCAAAGGAAAGGGGACTCCCCCCGGCTGTCAGTAGAGAAGGGTCCACCAGCATCTCCCCTCCACGACGCACAGTTCAACCCTCGGATGCTCGTCCACCTTTCCGGTAATAACCTTTCAACCCGTAGCCCACCTGGCCCTCTTCCTCACGGTCAGCACCTGCGTCTCCGTGAGCATCAAGGGCTCGTTCCTGTCCGAAATCCGGACCTTCAATCGCATCTTGCCTCCCGTCCTGGCCACCGACGCGCTCAACACGCGCAAAGGATTCACGTCGTGAATGGTGTCCAACTCTGCGCGCGAAAACTCACAATCCGCCGAGTCATTGATGTACGCATTCACGACATACGCCCCCGGCCCGGTGTCGACGGTCCACGACAGCAGGATCTTCTCCGCCTTGAGGGCCTCGATTGCGGCCACGACGTTGCGCACGATGACGCGGTCTTCTGTATGCACATTTTCTAACACCACCATGCTTTTAAGTAAAAACGCCCACATTTATGGACATTTCGGATGATTTGACGCTAGGGCGCTTTACGTTGTGTGATGAGTATAAGATGACTCCCACCAACACACTCCAAAATGTCCGCGCTGATATGGTCGGTCGAGAGCGTAGTGTTGGGTCTGTGGGCCCTGGTGTTTGTGCAGTTCGCATCGAACCCCTTCCACACCTTCGTCGCGCGCACGCAGCTCATCGTCGCCGGGGCGACTCTCCTGATGCAACTCATCAACACGGCGCGCGTCCTCCCTGCGGCGCATGCGATCTCGGAGGCGTACGTGTGCGCTGTGAGCGGGCTGTTTCTCATGTATCTGGTTGTCCTGTTTGATTCCGACAACTACACCGACCCCAAGCTGTTCTCCATGGGGGTATTTGGCGGGTTCCTCCCCGTCGACGCGTGTGTCGCTGTTGGGTGGTTTAGCGCGACGCTGGTGAGCGGAATCGGGATGGCGCTGAGCGAGCGCGGACGGCCGTCGAAGCTCATGTTTCATGATTTCGGCTACCATATGCTCATTGTTCCACCATCATTTCTTATTTTTTGGCTCTACAACTACGACGGCGCGTCTACATCCGAACCTCTTTCCCAAGCAATCAACTTCTTCTACGAAGGCGCCCGGCTCACCCACTTCATCTACACCATGCTCCTCGTCGGCATCTGGGGTGTTTTCATCGTGCTGCAGGCCACGGGCGAATTTCTACAATTCGAGGCCGAGTGGCCCTCCTTCTCACAGATGACCGCCAACGGGGGGCTGCGCTACGCGCTCTCCACACTGCTCAAGCTCCTTGGGCGATGTGCGTGTATATTGATTCCACTGTCTGCAGCATTCACTGCCAAGACCACGTCACAGATCATGCTAACATGGGCCCTGGTCGCTGTGGGGGCCGCGAATGCGTTTGATTGGCTCCAAGTGTTTGATTATCTGTTCAAAATGCATCATAATGCCAGAAGCATCCGTATTGAACAAGCTCCATTGGAAGCAAATCTCCAACCCGCAAATATAATCCGAGCGTTCGACCCCGCCGCCCTGCCGCTGAGGAACCCGCATATCACTGAAGGGTGGCGGGATAAGTCGGTCTAAGCCTCGTGGCGCGCAATGCTCAAACAACACTCACGCCATTCTGGACCAAATTGTTCTAAATCCACCGACGCATTCAACACGTTTGAAAAAATCCACCGCTCCTTGTGCTCATTGGCCAAGACGAAATGTTTTTTGGATGAATAATAAAGCGAAATGCCCGACAGCGGAAAATCACTCTCCTCCTTTCTATTTCCGTCAGGATAGATGATGACACCTCTGGCCCCGTGCTCCTTAATGACGAATACGTCGTTCACATACGGCAACGGGCGCTCGATCGCAACGGTGATTGTCATTTTCACAAAAGCAAAAAAAATAAAAATGCAAGTAAAAAAAATATTAAAACCACACAAAAAAGCAAACTCCCAAACCTTACCGCGCAAATCCTGTTCGAAAGCGCCAGCAACACAATGAGCGACAACGAGGCCGAAGAAGCGGTGGTGGATGTGGTTATGGACGACGAGGCCCAAATCCAAGAAAACCCAGTGGAATTTGTGGAGGACGCATGCGAACGAAACCAAAATTGCTGGCTGCGCTTTCCGGTGGAGTTTATTCGTCCTGCGAAAATGTGCTCCATCAACAAATACGTCCAGTGCGTCGACCAGGGCTTTCTGCAGCACAGCATGCACCACATTCCCACTGGGCCTGAATACGTCTTGGTCGGACACGACAGCCCATCCCTCCCGCCTCACATGTTCCAGTGGATCTGGGCGATGTCGCAAATCAACGGCATGAAGCAATACCAAGGATGCGTGATCCCCGTGGACGGCATGACAGACGTCGCGTTTGTGCGGAAGGGTCGACAATTGATCGCGACCAACATCAAACGACGCCTGATCATCTCGCAGGGCTGGCAAATGGACGAGCAAATGCGCTACGAACAATGGTTCCCGGACATGGGCGGCAGGCGCGAGACCGTGATGATGGAGGGCATTCAGGAACTGCGCCAAGGAAATAATTACTACGCGGACGTCCAGCCGCTGCAGATGCTATGGAGCGTCGTGCCCGTCGAATACACCCACAACGGCGCCCAGGTGCGGCGGGTGTTTCACGTTCTCAAGACCATCCCCGCGCCGGGGTTCGATCTCATGCGGTGCTTGGTCGACCTCTCGCGCAAGGGCGATCAGAAAATGGCCAACGGGATTCCGTACGCCAAGGTGCTGCAGACCGTGCAGGAGGTGATCAACTACGAGTGCAATCGCAACCTCCACATCGTGGGCTTCTTCGGGCGCTCACACCCGCTGCCGCATCCCATGCAAGTGATGGACGACCCTTCGTCGCCGATGAATCCGCAGGCCATCCTATCGCCGTTTCTCGTGATGCGCAAAATCCTGCTCCAGCTGCCGGTGTCGGAACTGACGCAACTCGTCGTGGACGGGTTCCCCAAGACCGACAGCGTAGAGCATCGCGAGCGGTGCTTCCGATTCTTCGCCGCCATGCAGACCGCATACCGCCGGCGGCTGGCGTACTACCATCGTGTGTTTGCGCGCGCCGTCTCGGGGCTGGTGGCCACGAAAGGGACGAACTTCCAACCCGTTCCGCTGCCCTTGGTGCTGTCGACCACGGAGGACGAGTGCCTGGACAACGTGTACTGCTTCATGAACATGACCTTCAACCTGAGCAAGTGGCTGGACGGCAGCACGGCGGCGCTCGAGCGCGCGGAACTGCTCCGGATGCCGCAGCTGGCGATAGCGACGCTGACCCCCTTTCAGTACGTGTCGACGTGCGACGTCTCGGCGCTGGACTTCATTCGCGCGCACATTGGCGATCCGGGCGAGGATTTGGACGAGACCAAGCTCAACCGCAAGTACTCCATGGACAACGGCTCCTGGGGCGACATGCCGCACGCGGGGATGTTCAAGAACGCGCGCGAATCCATCCGGACCTCCCTCAAGACCATGCAGCAGGGCGGCGATACGCTGCGGCGGTCGATCGCGACCTACCGGAACTACATGCACGCCCAGAGCACCATTCACGCCCAGTCGATCCTGGCGGACCTGATGATGTCGGATCGCGTGCTCCACTGCGCGCAATGCCTGGATCGGCTCAGCCCGCGGATGAATGAGGGCGTGCGGAGGGCGTTCATGGCGGAGGTGCCGGGCGACGTAGCCAAGAACCAGCGCGACGCGTTCATCGCGTATCCGGATGCGGCGTACTATCTCAAGCTGCTGCACACCCTGTCGCTCCACAACAAATCGATCCGCGCCAACGCCGTCAACCTCACGACGCTGTGGGCGATCATGGTGTCGGACGTCCTCACGCATCTCGGCGCGCATCACGAGACCTGGAATTGGATGATGTACACGGTGCAAGTCATGGGCGGGGCGGGGCATCTGCGCGCGCAGACCGACGACCACGGAAGCAAGACGCAGGTGACGTTTACTTCGAAACCCAATTCGGTGGGCTTCAACGCCGTTATTACCAAGACATTCAAGGCGCTGTCGACGTTGGTGACTGAATTGCTGCCCGACCTGACGTCCGACTTCCTCGAGCCCATGCGCTTCATGAAGCTGGACCGCACCACACGGGCGGGAGTCGAGAGCGTGAGCGCGGTGATGTTTGTCAACGGAGTGCGCGAGCTGGCGCCCGATCGCAAGACCTTCATGCGGCCGATCATCATGGACGAAGGGTATCGGTCGATGGATGCGGCCGCCTTGAACGGGATGGTGTGCTCGATTCCACGCGATTCGGACGGAGGGTCGGGTAACATTCTCAAGGCGGTCGATCCGGGCAAGGGCGGCGGTGCACATCTCCAAGGGCATCAGCGGCAGATTCCAGGATTGAGTCCATTCTTGCTGGCCATGACATCCAACAGCAATCCGCACACTACGGTGATCGGCGAGTGCATCAAGACGTTTTCGGTCGTCACCGCCATGTTTCCTGCAGGGTATGTTTTTTTATTTTTTTTTATTTCATGTCAGGTATTCCATCTGACATTTTAAAACCCACTCCATTGATGTCAGGCATTCCATCTGACATTTTAAAATCCACTCCATCGATGTCAGGCATTCCATCTGACATTTTAAAACGAACCTCAATCTAATCACCCCTTTTCACAGGGCCCAGCCTGGAGGAAAACTGAGCTCAATCCTGAACAACCGCAAGCGCAAAATCAACGACTACCAATCGAGCAACACCAACGCCGCCTCCACCCTTCCAGGCATCCGAGAAGAACGAGAGGACCTCGCATGGATCATGTGCGTTCTGCTCATGGCGACACGCCAACTGGCATTGGTCAACAAGACCGGGCAAGTCAATTTTGAGATCAACATCGTCTGCCGCGTGTTCGTGGAGTGGATCCGCAACATCATCCAGCAGCACTTCATGTCGTTCTTCAGTGCTATGCTGTTTTTGAGCTACGACCGCGTCATCGCCGGCTACCTCACCCGCCAAGTGGCGACAACCTTCATGGCCACATGCGCCCGGCATTACGCCGAGTCGGACTCCATCACGGAGGCCAATGCGCAGATCCTGCTGGACATGGAGTCTGCGCCGGTAACGCTGCACACGTGCAATCTGGCGATCAGCAACGCGATCACGCATATGGTGGACACGAACCTCATTCTCGTGAATCAGATCATTCGCGACAGACTGCAGACCCCTGTGGTACCGATCGACTTCCTCGTGTCGGTGCTCACGGGCGAAAATCTGGACATGACATCGGGCTATTACGAACAGATTTTTTCGTGGCTATCACAACTCGTGCAAAGCCGCCCCGGCGGCCCCAACGACATCGAGTGCGTCATGGGCTACGTGTCAGTGCCAAGACTCGGCACCATGGAGGACTACACCAGCAAAGAAGCATTTCTGGAGTCGAACTTCGGCATCGCCAAGAGCAACTACTACACATACATCACCGCGGTCCGCGAGTGCTGCAGCAAGTCGTTTGACCTGACCAACTTCCTCAGCATGGACCTCAACATGCTCGACTTCACGCGCTTCATGAGCCGGGTCGGGGTGGGCGGCGATGGGATGCTGCAGGGGTATCAACACCACAACTCAATGATGGAAAACAAGTCGACGTACCTCTTCACGCAATCCGCACAGGACAACGCAGCTGCACAGCCACAGCAGCAGCCACAGCCGCGCGCGGGGATCAGTAAAGCGTGGGTGAGCATTATCCAGCACCTCATCGTGACATCGATCATGGGCACCAAGGATCTACACGCCGACAACATGTTCCTGTTCGGCGCCAATCTCACGGAGTTCATCCTCTCGCGCTGTGCGCCGATCCAGACGACCCCCGCCGGCGTGGCGGTCTACGAGAGCTACGTCCACGCACACGAAGAAGTGGTGCCGCTGCACAAGCCAGTGGGCCGCCGCCCGGAGTACTTTGTGCGCACCATCAACGATCAGAGCGCCATGCAGAGTGGCCAGGCGTCGGAACTGCCTTCTGTTTTGGGTCCCCATCCGCCCGAAGACGTCATGCATCTGGGGTCGTGGATCCAGCTGCACACGATCCTTCACAACGGGACCCGGCCCACTGTGTTTGAGTACATCCCAGACTACAACGGACGACCTCCCGAGCTGGTGATGAATCGCCGCTATCCGCTCGTCGGCTCTGAGGCTTGGAAGATAGGCACCATCATCCTCTTGCCCACGGGCACCGCGCGTGTGACCCTCTGCAACGAGGAAGAGCACTGGCACGATCTGCCGCCCATGGATCTGAAGAAGTGGTGGACTTTCTTGTGCGAACAACAGATAATGGTTGGGCCCCTCGTGTTTCGACACCACGCCGTCTTCCGAACGGAAAATCCAGATGCGGGGCTGTGGGTGAGCAAACCTCATCCACAAGACGGCCAATTCCTCAACTCCGCTGGCGAATACCTGCTGACGCACTCGGCCGATGACGTGGAGCCGATGGGATTCATCGAGGCGCACAACCGCTTGCTGCCCATAGGCACTCATATCATGGTCCGAAGTCGAGCGGTGGCTCCATACAGACTGATATGCACCAATGACTGGGTGCTCGGCTGCCTTCGATATCCGGAGGAGAACATGGTCGAGGCGGAGCAGCTGGTCAAGGTGTGCGTATTGATCCGGATCAAGGAGACGCCCACCCACGAGGCTACCGCGGTCATTGTCGCTGTGGCCCCCGCTGATTGCAGGCTTCCCACGGCCGACACCAGGAACGTGTGCAACCACGCGACGCGGTTGAACTAGACCCGATGCATATATGCGTGGGGAAGGGTGGGTGCGCATATGATGAAGGCCAAGACCCTTGATGCTGAGGAGAAACATGAAGACAATAAAAAGGCTAAACAAATGTGTGAGGAGGATGACGATGAGGAAGAGTCCATGGGCGCTATGTGCGGCCGCTGTTGCGTGTGGTTCATCACCAATCACATTGACATCCCCATGTTTGTCATCTCCTTTCTCATACTCTACCTGTCGGTAAACAGATGCTGTTACTGCGTATTCATGGTGGCCATCGTCAGTGCGTGCATGTGCATGCGCTTTCCCATCCTCAACGCCACGCTGTGGAGCGCCATCGCCGTGCTGTATCTGCACAAAGATTGGAACCTGAGTTTTGGAGACGTGAAGATCATGTGGAATAGAGCGTCGTAGTTATAAAATGCAGCACAAATCCGATTGAACATGAAAGAGGAACCGCACAAACTGCTAGGCATCCAAATCCTAAAACGCCTGGCCATGTCGGGTGGAATCATTCTAGTCAATGCAATGGGGGTGTGGACGGATGAATATTTCGGCCTAGTACAGGGGCTGTGCATCGCCCTGTTGACGTTTATCATTGTTCAGCAAATGGACCGAGACGACTCCATCCACCCCAAACTGCTCAAACGGGTGTGCATCCTTTATTGTAATCGACAGATACGCAAGCTGTTCATCCCCAACGACAATACGCCCGCAACACTGTTTTCAGATATTTTACTGGCAGTGGGACTGGCCGCGGTCGTCATTGTTTTGTACGACGAAAAACTATGCAACCAGACGGGCACCGTAGAATTGAAACAGATTCTCGAAGGCCTCATGTACCTGTACGGTGATATTATGGATTTCGCATTTCAGTACGGCATTCTCAAAATCACAGTGTGCGCTTTCACCTTCAGCATTTATCTCAGGACAATGAAACCACCGCAGACGCATTTGCAGCGTTTCTGTCTTCGCCTCATCTCCATCATCAACGCGAATTTGCTCTCTGAAGGGTTGACCACTTTGATCCCCACATCGTCACCTGAATTGAAGATCTTCCAATGTCTGGCCTCCACATGCATCCTTCGAATGATACTGCCCGATATGCAATACTACCTGACGTATCTAGCAGCCCAACAGCTGGTGGTGTACATCCCCGATGCTGCCCCGCTGTTCTTCTGCGCCACCATTTGTCTCGACCTGTTACCCACAAGCAGCCAAGAATGGATAAGCGATACGTGCTTTACGTACGTTATCGTCTCTCTGGCCAAATTCACGCTACAGATTCCATTTTGGGGGATGATTTTTATCTTAGTGTTGGCTCACTACACCGATTACATAATCCGTGTCAGTCAATAAAAAATATTAAAAAAAAAATGTCCGACCGAAAAGAACATCACTTCTGCTTCGCATACAAAGGCCAGCGAATGCGCATAACACCCTTTGAGACCCTGCATTTCACAAATGTCCAAGGCACATCAACGCTGGATGGATACCAATATGTGCGCATCTCGCTCCACCGTCGCAATGGCAGGCGCGCGAGCACAATCCCCAACGTGCTCCACGAGTACAACAAATTGTCTGGCATTGATCCCATCACACCGGTAAAGATCGCCTCACAGCTCATCACGTGCTTCAGCACCACCCATATGCCCAACGACAATCCGATTCTGTTGCGCATTGAGGCCGACCAGAAATCGTCAGCGCGTTTTTGGTGCTGGAACGCCGCGGTGGAGGCACCGCCTCCCCTCCAAGACAAAGCGCCGCGCAGAAAAGGTGCGTTTGCAGGTCTGGAAGGGTTGGTTCGGGAATTGAATCTGGATCCCGCCGCCCTGTGCATGCAAAGCGCATATGACACGGTGGCCAGCGCGTACTTTCAGGTGAGAGTTTGAAACACTGGCATAAATTGCAACACCCCTCACATCCATACCCAAACAGGTCCATGGCAAGGCACTCAAAAATTCAGGCTCGTTTTCGACTCAGGACAAGGACTTCATTCTGGCGGAATTGAAACGCCACTTCGACCGCGAACGCATGTTTATCGTCGCGCCAAACACGAGCAAAGAGCTCAACGACGCGGCCAAGGCGCTTACTCAGACGGACCTCATGGATGATCTGAAATTCAAAGAAGACGCCAAGCAGGCCTCCTCAACAGGACCCAATACAGTGGCGCTGGAATACTTTTCGCGCATGCTTCCCCGGTGGCGCGGCTCGGGCACACAGACCGTGACGATCAAAGATGTCCTCGCCGAATTCAATCACACGACCGAGGGCATGTACCGCCGCGCGAATGTCATCCCATTCATGCGAGACTTCATAGACGCGGGCGCGGTGGACATCGTCGACGCAAAGACGATCCGTGTCCACGTGGGTCGGATTGAATCCCAACTCCAAAAATAAAACCAATCTATCGCTTACCTAGCGCCCGTGTGTGGATCCCAAAACCAATGCCGGACGAAAACCCCGGGCTTCAGGTCCCAAAAGAGTGGAGCAATCTCAAGCGCACGCGTACAAACACGAGCAGTGCCGTCAAGGGACGCGACACAGTAAAGAAGCGTTTCAAATCCGAGGCCATAGTGTCCAACAATAGCGCTGACTCGGTGGAAGACATATGCCGGTCCGTGTGCGACAATATCGGCCGATGCGAGGATGTGGACCACGAGCTGGATTTCTCAGACGTTCTGTCTCACATCGACTACCGCAGTGTGCTGGAAGGCCTGTTTGGTGGGCGCGGAATGATGACAACCGAGGTGCCTGTGGTGACGCGGGTGTATGAGGAATCGTTTATGCGCGAGCCCATGGCAGGAGAGCGAAAATGTGTGATGGGTACAAGCTGCGAGGCCATGATGATCGACAAATCCAAACCGTTTATCGCGGTCGAGTTTCAGCTGCCTGGCAAACCATCCGAAACGCCGCAAATGTGCGTGCTGTGCTCGCGCAAACACACTCAGCGCCTGTACTACGATTTCCTATACCGAGCCACCCCGGCCTCGTGCACAGGAGTGATCCAGCGCTACGGGGTCCTGTGCGACATCCCCGGCGAGTACCGCAAGGATACTTGCTTGGTCATGCCGCCCCACGGCCCGGTGCACTGCATGCCGTATCCGTCAGTGGCGTACCAGCGGTGCCATTTCACCGTGCAGACCCACTGCATGTCGCACTTCATCTCCCAATCCGACAGCCTGCTTTTTCAGGCGCCTCCGGCATCGTCATCGGCCCCCTCAAGCGCGTGCGCCTCAGGAGGGGTGCAGTGCTAGGAGGCATGGATCGGGATGACATCCACGCTCACATAGAGCACCTACATTCCAGGCTGAAGGAAGACTACGCCGTGCGGTGGGAGATCGACACCCATCTGCTCGCGCTTCATTACTATCCCTCAACCCCCCCACCCAAATGGATGATTCTGGACATGTCGGACACATACCACTACCACAATCTGCCCGACCTCATGCACGTCGTGCGTCAGACCCTCACCGGCCTGTGCTGCAGCGCATGGCTCCAACGACTGTTCAATATCTTTCTGTGCGGCAAACGCTACCGGCGGCTCATCCACACGTCCAACGACAGCCCCCAACTCACCACCGCCGTGATTAATACGCTGCATGGGTTGCTGCTTGGACTCTACCCATTCAACGAGCGGCGGTCGGATCTGCGTCGCAGAGTGTTTATCGCCGGGTCGCTGCACGGCGTCCTGACAAATGGGAAGCACGCCGAATTCATAGCAGACCACCCCAACCTCCTGTGTCTGAGCCTAGTCGAATACGTCCTGAACGTGGTGCACGACTTCTGTCCGGTTGAATGGAGCCTGTTAGGCATCACGACCGGAGCCAAGTCCCAATGTCTGGCGGCCATCGAAGCCTTTCGCGAATCCTCGGTGAATCTGCACGCAAAGGATCAAGAGGCGAAGCAATTCTGGGCCAAATTGGAAACGGACTCACAGCCGGTGATCTCGATACTGGTGAAGTTTTTCCGAGACGCCGCCCTGTACCAACACCGACCCCGCGGCATCCTGCCAGCCAGTATGGTGCGCCATCTTCCACTGGCCCTCAAGAGCCACATGATCCAGAATTCGTCGTCGATCTTCGGTCAGCTCAAATGCGCGCTGCCCGACATCCAATTCTCGGAATCCGAGGCGCTCGAGGAAATCTGGACGTCGGTTTACATGCGCCAGCTGCCGCCGCACACCACGTGTAAGCAAATGGAGGTGCTGGGGAAGACCGGAAAGATGTGCCATCTGGTGGAACACGAACTGCATCACTTCCCCATGTGCGTGTCGTGCGCCCTCACACGCCGCGCCGATGTGTTGAAGGCCTTGTTCCGCTTCGACGCTGTGGACCAGCGCTTGATCTGCGACGAGTGCATGAATCATCAGCACGTGGTGCACGTCAACATGCTAGGGCGGGTCCTGTATGTCAGGGACAAGGTGCTGGTGCTGTGCGATCAATGTCTCCGACCCAAACACTGGGACTCCCCGTGCGTCTGCGCGGCCACGGACGTCGCCACCACCAACGCCTGCTGTGTATGCAACAACGCCAACACGGTGTCATCCAAAGAGATCATTGACATCAAGCGCTTCCGCATGCAGTCGGTACACTTCTGCTACAAGCACAGTCTGTCTTGCGTGCTGAGCAATACCACAGTGTACGACCAGCGTGCGCTCGAACAAGAGCTCAAACATCGCTCAGCCGCCAAGACCAATCTCTGACGTCGGCAGTCGATGTGGTGACAATCACTCCCGTGGGAATAAACAATACGTATTTTCCACACAAGAAAAAAAGAGAGCCGTCGCCGCGCAGCGTTGGTATTATCTGCATCCGCATGCGATTCTCTAAATACTCCAATGTGTGGTTTGGATCCCACTCCCCGTCCACCATAACGGTACCTACAAAGCACAGACCGAGCAATTCGTACACGGTGGCATTCAATCTATCCTGATTGGCGGGCCGGGAAAACGTGATCATGCATATCCGAGTTGCAACGAATCTAAAATACATTGCAAGATTCACCGAGGAAGAGAGCGTGTCTCTGCGATGCAGTTGTCCGTCAAATAAAATAAAACACGTTTTTAAGTTGACAGAAAAAACCCCCCAAACCTCCCACTCGATACACGCATGAACAGCTCCTACCATTCGACGTCGGCCAACAAACGCACCCGCACAGATTATGCTCCAAATTATTCAGACGTATTGACTGCTAAAAATCCGGACGTCGTATATGATTCAAGCACAAATCCCATGAAGTGTGCCAAGCGGAGTTTTGAATTTCCAGTCGATGATCAAGCGCCACCCAATCCCATGCAGGACGGCAGCATCAGCAATACACCAGGTAAATGTTTTGATTTATCAATAACAATATCCAAAGCCTTATTTTGTTTATTTGTATAACAGCGGGACAAGAATTTTTCGTCAGCAATGTCCACGAACCGGAAACTCTGCCACTCGACATGCCCACAATGGAGTTCTACAACGTGCCAGGCGACCAAGGCCAGTACCTCATGGGTTATTTACAAGCGCAATACTATTACGGACATCCATACCTCCAAAATGCTCTCATGGGGATGGTGCTGCAAATGCAAGGTCACATGTTCGACATCAACAGCATGAGCGATACGATATCGGAACGAGAGCACGAACTCGATGAACGGGAGCGTGAAATAGATCAGCTAAAAACCAGGAACAAGGAGTTGGAGGAACTCAATGAAGCACTGGAAAACGATCGCATCCCCGAGATTCAGGTATTTTGTTTATGGGTTTGATTTGCAAACAGCATAGACTGACATTATCCTTCCACGCAGAAACGATTAAATGAAACCCAGACCCACTTTGAATCTTTTGTGGAGCAATCAAAAGAACTGCACGCAGACGCGCTACGGGCGGACGAACTAAGAACAGCCAATACGGCGCTGAAGATCAGTCTCGCAGACTCCAACCAACGGATTCTTCAATTGGAAAATGAACTTCGACAGACCAAGGCCAAGATTCAAGGGGGGTTGGATACCTTCAAGGAAAGCACGATCCTCTTCTCGTTTCCAGTGATGCAGAACAACGGGCATGTGGTCGACTTCCACAACATTCTTTCAAAATGGGCCAAGGCTGCAGAAGACGAGGACAACACCGCCTCAAGACTGTTCCAGTGCTCAATCGAAGATAGCTATACCAGTCTGGCGCAGTTGCGCGTCATCGACCAAATCCAACGCATCGCAATCGGTCTAGGACTTAAAGTGGAGCCCCCTCTGATCTTCGAACGCAGAATCGATGCCACGTGGACACCGCTAAGCAACAAGCACCACATTCAACTCGCGGCGACCGTGTGCTACATCTACGCCAATCGCAAAAAGACCATCGCGGCGGACGCAGTGGTCAACAAAGAGAAGATCACTTTTCATTTCACCACGGTACAATTTATCTCCATGAAAATTCACCACGGTGCACTGACGATGCCACAACAGCCGCAGCCAAATCAAACGCAGTACACTCTTCGATGCCAACAAGCCTGCGACCCGATTCGGATGCGCATCAATCGCTCCGGCTGGAACCCCTTTCCGAATATGATCTTTGCCGCCGAGGAAGATCATTGACCAGCGGTGTTGTCCTGGACGTCGCCGCCGGCCGGAAAGGTCCACCGCTGAAAGAAGCCGGACACCCCCATCAGAAGACAAGCGGGCGAAGTCTTGCCCAAATTATGAACGGGCTGCATCTGAAAATCCACCGTGTTGTCAGAGATATGGATATAGAATATGTAATCGTTGTGGCAAACCATGACTTTCTCAACAATGCGCGGCGTGCAGAGTCGATAGTGCTTGCAGCACATGGCCGCAATGGAAATCTGATCCTTGAACGAAAAGTCGACCCAACTGCCGTTGAGAAAGTGCTGAAAGCGCAGCGGTGGTGTGAACTGTTGACAGACACCCAACAAATCACTACCATGCTTTTCATTAAAGGAAAAAAAAGAAACAGAAAAAAAATCTACAATTTTAGGAATGTAAAGGTAGGTATGGAGTACACAG
>Ga0172372_10006374_pt1 | contig 16101 bp, 11 predicted proteins | sample LakKiv5m_2_FD_114544 | JGI IMG/M metagenome (GOLD analysis project Ga0172372, IMG submission 114544) | Freshwater microbial communities from Kabuno Bay, South-Kivu, Congo - kab_092012_9.5m | ecosystem: Environmental > Aquatic > Freshwater > Lake | place: Democratic Republic of the Congo...
AGCGCCTGCCTTGGTGACTCGCCCTTCTCAATTTTGCCACCTGGGAATTCCCACAATCCTTGGAGGATTCCGGGCTCCATCCTTTCTTGGACAAAGACTAAAAAGCGCGGGCCTTCGAGGTGGCGCAAAAATATCGCCAGAACAATATCCGTATTTTTAAAGGGTTTTGGTTCCATAGATTAGGGTTTTAACCCTAGGGCCAAACTTTGGCCACCTATTGCCAAGTAAACAAAAGGCACGCTAAGCAAGCTAGTAGAATAAATTGTCGAATAAATAGATGAGAAACCTTGTGGCCCTTACTCATTCAGGAAAGAGTTTACCCTTTCCTCAACATTCACTTCTTTTTGCACCTCTGGAAGGAGTGACGGATCCGCTTTATCGCCAGGCGCTGCTCAATTTATATCCAGAATGGTCTCGCTTTAGTACGGATTTTTTGCGCATCCCTAGCGTAGGACATTATTCAAAAAAACATTACGTTGAGCACTTTGGTGAAGAGCTTTATCAAAACTCAACCGCGCGAGAAAAAACAACCTTTCAAATTTTGACATCACCACAAACCAATTTAGAGCAGGCATTGGCTGATCTTCATGATCTGGGATTTGATCACCTAGACCTCAATCTCGGTTGCCCTTCACGCACAGTCAATTCCAACAAAGGTGGTGCTTACCTTCTAAGTGATTTGCCAACTCTGGAAACTCTCCTAAGGCGAATCAAAAAAAACTGGCCTCATTTCTTCACGGTCAAAATTCGCGTTGGATATCGCAACGACGATGATTTTAGCACCATCTTAAAAATCATTGAGCAAGCTGGCATTGATGCCATCACTATACACGGTCGAACACGCGATCAAATGTATAAAGGTCGGGCCAATTGGAATTATTCAAAAATCGCAGTTGAATCCGTCAATATTCCTATCATTGGCAATGGCGATATTTGGACTCCGTCTGAAGTTCGACAATTTTTTGATCTCACTCATTGTTATGCCATTATGCTCGGTCGAAGTGCCATGAAAACTCCCTGGATGCCGAAGCTACTTTCCCTAGGACCTCTCCCACAAGAAGAGGAATTAAAAATTCGGGCACAAGAGCTAAAGATTTATTATCAAAAGTTGGTGGATGAATTTACTTTAGCCAAATTGAGTGAGCCAATCATTTTAAAGCGACTCAAATCCGTCAGCCGAAACACAGTGGAAGATTTTATTGATGGACAGGCGTGGCGCTCTCAGTTACTCCGGTCGATGACGCTTGAACATTTTTTTAAAGTCCTGAATGAAACTGTGGAGAACAAACCTTGCCCCTTCCGGCCAGCCTTGATCGAGGACCCCATTCACGATCTCCAGGACGAAAGAGCCTGCCAAGCCCAATAGGGCCAATGGATTTTCTGTAACTGCACATGCCGTGAATGAAAAAATTGAACTCGACAACAAAAAGCGTGTTGAATCTGTCACCATTGAAAAGCGACGTGAGAGGAGTGAATCCAATGAGTAAAAAACTTTTATAAAGGAAAATCGATAGTGATAATCCGAGGATTTATTTTTTAAATCTTGGCTTCTAAGCGCCAAATTCCACACATAGCCCGCCAAGAAATAAAGTGACCAAAAATACCCTTGCCCAATTAATTTTAAAAATAATAAAACGACTGCTTGAAAAATAATCAAGAGCCAAAGCAATTGATGTGGTCTAGAAATTTCTCGCCAAGACATTGTGAATCCTATTGTCCCAGGCCTTCAGCATGACCAAAAACTAAGCTTGAAAATTGTAAATTATGGGGTGCTTTCAACACGCCATCAAAGGCAAAGAGAAAATCCTCAATGCTCATCATCTTATCAGTTGTTTCACCCAATTCCACTTCTTGCCACAATCCTGTGTCTATCGCGCCTGGATAAAGAACCGAAAAGCGAACGCCTAATTCATTCCACTCTTGCTTGCATGTTTGAATCAGACCTTCGAGTGCGAACTTAGAAGCTGTATAAGCACTCATATTTGGAAAAGCTTTTTTGGCCGCAATGCTTGAAATGGCGACCACGTGTGTTTTGCTTTCCAAAATAAAATCCGCCAAATGTTTTAAAACTAAAAATGGTCCCATGACATTTGTTTCTAAATTGTTTTTGAAATCTTTTACCGATGTTTCAAAAACACTATCGAGTGTGAGTATGCCAGCATTGAGCACAACAAGATCGAGATGATTCGTTGTCTGTTGAATAACTTCATACATGGCTTCAACTTCAGCTTCCTCTCGCACATCACCTTGTATATCTATGTAATGTCCGTGATCAATATTGCACCCTGAGCGAGAAAATCCAAAAACAGTGTATCCCTGATCAAGAAGATAATTGGCCATTGCTTCGCCTAAACCACGCGATGTTCCTGTGACCAATGCAAATTTTTCACTCATAGAATCCTCCTTGATTCAGTTCTACCATCAACGATCAAATTGAGACCTTAAGGCCTTGCTATTTTTATTATAATCGGAAAATGAAAAGGCCCCAAATTGGGGCCTTTTTAAAGTACATGACTAGAGTAATCGGTTTTAAATTCTTACCTTGCGATACCAACTGCCTTCGTTTCCCGAAGAACAGTGACCTTAATCGTACCTGGATAAGACATTTCAGATTCAATTTTCTTAGCAATTTCTCTTGAAAGCATGACTGTTTGTTCGTCTGTGACTGATTCATTATGCACAAAAACGCGAATTTCCCGGCCACCTGAAATAGCATAGCTTCGAGAAACCCCATCAAACGAATTAACAATTTGTTCAATATCGGTCAGACGAGAAACATAAGATTCCATCATGGCCTTGCGTGCACCCGGGCGAGCACCCGATAAAGCATCCGCTGCGGAAACTAAATGGGCCAAAACTGATTGCGGTTTTTCATCATCGTGGTGGGCGCGGATCGCATGAACAACATCATGGGCTTCACCATATTTTTTAGCAAAATCTGCACCAATAACGGCATGAGAACCTTCAGCCGATGCATCCAATACTTTTCCAATATCATGGAGAAGGGCCGCTCTTCTGGCCTGCTTTACGTTCATACCCATTTCTGAAGCCATGGCACCACAAATGAAGGCACATTCAATGGCATGCTGATACTGATTTTGAGTGTAAGAAGTTCGGTAATTGAGAGCTCCAATGAGTTTTAAAATTTCTGGGTGAATTCCATGGACGCCAATTTCCATTTGCGCCTTTTCTCCCAAATCGCGCAAATGACGATCCATTTCTTGTTTTGATTTGTCATGGAATTCTTCAATTTTTGCCGGATGGATACGACCGTCGGCAATGAGCTTTTGCAGAGTCAAACGAGAAATTTCTCTTCTAACAACGTTAAATGAAGAAATAACAACGACCTCTGGAGTGTCGTCAATGATAAGGTCAACACCGCATATTTGTTCAAAGGCGCGAATATTTCGGCCTTCACGTCCAATCAAACGTCCCTTGATATCATCACTTGGCAATTCAACGGTCGAAATCGCTTTCTCGGCCACATATTCACCAGCAAAACGTTGAATCGCAATTCCAATAATTCTCTTCGAAGCTTTTTCTGCTTCTTCCCGCGCTTCTTCCTCAATGCGTCTCAAGTCTTTCGCAAAATCAACTTTCGCAGCCTCTTCCATTTCTTTCATGAGAAGAGATTTCGCTTCGTCTTTTGTCATACCTGATACGCGTGCCAATTCCTGGGAAATTTCATCTTGGCGCTTTTTATATTTATCCATTTCAGTGAGGACTTTTTTCTTATGCAAATCCAAATCGTCTTCTTTTTGAGTCACACGGGCCAATTCTTTTTCCATTTCTTCTTGCTTGCGCTCAAGATTAGTTTCGCGTTTTGCCATATCGCGATCTTGATTTTTCAACTCATCTTGTTTTGTTTTAAAAAATGACTCAAACTCATCGCGCTCTTCTTTTGCCAATTCTTTGGCCTCTTTTCTTGCTCTGTATTTAATGTCGTTGGCATCTTTCTTAGCCTTTTCAATGATCTCATCGACCTTGGCATTAAGTTCTTTTTGGCCCTTTTGAGCAGCTTGGTTTCTTACGACATATCCAATGGCCAATCCGACCACCAAACATAAAATTGAAGCTAAAATTACTGTTGTCATCATGCTCTCCTTTCCAAACGACAATCGAAAATGTGTTTTTCTGTCACCACAAAATCAACTGTCTTGTCGTGGTGATCACAAGGTAGTGATTCCACGAGTTGCACATCAAAAACCAAACCAATTGTTATGCAATTTGATTTGGCCAAATAACGATCATAAAAACCTCGCCCCCGCCCTAACCTCAAACCCTTTTTGGTAAAGGCCAAACCAGGAACCAATAAGATTGCTGGTTGTTCGGCTCGATCTAGCGGAAATTGACCCTTGTCGGGCGAAGGAATTTTTAATCCTTCCTCTTCAATCAAGGTCAAGTCATCAAACTTAACCCGATAAAAATTCATTTCCGTTGGCGAATCAACACGAGGAAAATGAGTGACCAATTTTTTTAATTCCAGATTTTTAACCCAATTAACCTCTTTGGTTAAAGGCGCAAACCCGGCGACACTCAACTTCTTTTGTTTTTCCCCAAGTATCTGCTTTGCTTCCAGTCCTGGACTTCCGCCGAACTCTCGCTCCAATCGCTCAAGTAATTGAACCGCTTTTTTAGCAATGTTCAACTCAACATCTGTCCTCTGCTCCATAGATTGTCGATCCAACCAATGCTGCAAATTGAGACGCCCAAGCTTCCGAGCTTCATTCTTTGACTCAGGCAAAGTCACAAAACAAATCCTAAAATGATGATCACAAGAGATAGGAAATTAGTGCGAGGGAGGACTTACTTCATCAATTAATTCAAGTGCACGACGAGCGCGCAACTCAAGATTTTGTAAATTCGTTTTAAATTCTTTCTCTAACGAAAGTTTTTCACGAGCTAATTCGAGGGCCAATAAGGTGGCCACTTGTGAGACTTCCAAATTAGTAAAACGACTTTTGATTAGCTCGGCCCTTTTATTCACAAATGCCACGACTTCCTCAGCACTAATATTAGCGCTTGGTTCGGAAGTTTCTTGGTCATCAGGCCGAAAGCGAAGCTTATATCCCAAGACTTCAAATTCTTTATCATTTTGAGTCATCATATTTATTCTTTAACTTGTTCTAGGTTAATGGAAATCTGGATTATCGTCAATTTGCACGAGGCGAAAATTTAACTCATGGCCTTTTGGTCCATGCTGCCTTGAAACTGTAACAAACCGGCCAAATAGTCCTGCAAAACAAAGCGATCTAAATCTTCCACATCTTCACCAACGCCAATGTAGGTAATCGGAACTTGAAGCTCCTGCACAATGCCGACAGCACTGCCGGCCTTGCTGCTTCCATCGCATTTGGTAAAAATTATGCCAGTTAAACCTAAAGTTTTATTAAACTCCTGCGCCTGCCGCAGCGCATTCTGTCCTGTAATCGCATCCAACACTAGCAGTACGTGGTGAGGAGCGGTCGGGTCCAGCTTTTTTAAAACATCTCTGCTTTTTTTGAGCTCTTCCATCAAATTGCCTTTGGTATGAAGACGCCCCGCGGTATCCAAGATGCAGTAGTCGGCCTGATCGGCAATCGCCTTTTGCAGCGCTTCGTAACCAACGCCACTTGGCGATGCCCCTTCATTGGCCCTTACCATTTCCGCATTGGCCCGTTCACACCAAACCGCTAACTGGTCGACGGCCGCGGCCCTAAAAGTATCGCACGCACCCACCATCACTTTGGCGCCTTGTCTTGAAAGCCTTGTCGCCAATTTACCAATAGTGGTTGTTTTACCAACGCCATTCACTCCGACAATCATAATAACCGTCGGCTTTTTACTTGTAGCGCTCACTTGAAACAATTCATCAGAGACTTTTTGTTGAACAGTTTCAAGCTGGCCAAAAAGTTTCTGATAAAAATATTTTTTGATTTTATTAACCGCTTTGTTATCGCCGCTATTCTCTGAATTAAATTCGCCCTTTTTCCACAATTCTTTCAGCTCTTCCAACATTTCCCCTACCAATTTTGGCCCCAAGTCAGCACCATAGAGAATTTCTTCCAATTCTTCTAATACCGCTTCGTCAATTTGCGGTTTGGAAAAAAGATGCTCCAACTTGCCCCAAACTTCCTGGCGACTCCGCGACAGGCCACTGGTTAATCGCTCCTTCCAAGAACGCTTTGCAACCGAAGCACTTGGGCCACCTATTATTTGTTCTTCAAGCTTTTGATCATGAGCAATGACGACAGTCTTTTCACTTTTTTCAGGCAGGGGTTGTTTCAAAATGGCTTGAACATTTTTTTCGTCAACCTGCTTATTTGCATATTCCTTAGTTGGCTTTTTTCGAAACCAAACAACTAGGCCAACAGTTAAGGCCGCAATAATCAAACCAATAATTAACGTAGATTCCATTGAGGGTTCTCGCATGTAATAGGTCTATCAACACGTGGTTTATAGAGGAGTCTGAAAGTCTTTTGCAAATAATAAAAAGGGAATCCACTTTTTTTAATGAGGGCCGACTTTACATCGCGAGTCGTCTAGTGAGATATGACTCTCTGTGACTCTGCGCCATTCATATAAAATTGAAATGAAAGGGAAAACTTGTGGGCCTTAGTGCATTTGAAAAACTTGAACGCCATTTCAAAGTTCTTGGGGTGTTACGAACATTTTTTACCCAACAAGGCTTTATTGATGTCATGACCCCACCGGTCGTTCCTAATCCAGGAATGGAAACCCATATCCATCCCTTCCAGGTTTCGCCGGCCTGCTCCCACCTTTTGAAGTGGCAGCAACCACAATATCTACACACCAGCCCAGAATTTGCGATGAAAGAACTCCTCGTACTAGGATTCCAAAAAATATTTACCCTAACCCACAGTTTTAGGGCCGAGCCAAATTCCGAAACTCACCGATTTCAATTCACCATGCTAGAGTGGTACAGGGCCAATTCTAATTACGAAGAAATCTTACAAGATTGCTTGCAACTTATTCCTTCTGTCGCCAACGCCTTGAATGTTCAATTGCCAAAACCCACGGTCAAGACAGTGGCCGAGCTTTTTCAAGAGTATGCGGCTTTGGATATTCTAGAATTTCTTGAAGTTGAGCAATTAAGAAAAATTATAAAAGAACGTTTTCCCCAACTTATTCCTGGAAACGACCCCTATTGGGAAAAAGCAGGTTATGAGGACTTTTTCTTTTTGCTTTTTCTCAATGTTATTGAACCCCATTTTAAAAATATTCCCTTTCTCGTGGTTAAAGAATTTCCAGCGCCTCTGGCCGCCCTATCGACTTTAAAAAAATCTGATTCTAGAGTCGCCGAGCGTTTTGAAATTTATTTGAATGGAGTAGAAATTTGCAATGCCTATAATGAATTGGTGAATGCTAAGGAACAAAGAAGACGTTTTGAATTGGCACAGCAACAAAAATTAAGTCTGTATCAATATCAATTGCCCAATCCAGAGCGATTCTTAAAAAATTTAGAATCGGGAATGCCACCAAGTGGAGGGATTGCACTTGGAGTGGAAAGATTAATTATGGCCCTAACTCAATCCCACGATGTTTTTTGGGATTAATTACCACCGCGATTGAGATGATTTAAGGCCTTATGAAGTTTAATAATAACTTCTGATTTGATGAATTGATTAGGCACTGAAGCGGCCCACTTTAAATGCCTTTCCCCATCTGGATCGCGGCGTAATTCATTATTCCAAATAGTAGGATGTTGTTCTGCTAAATCACTGCTTAAAACCGCATACCACTTAAAAAGATCTTCTGGTTTTGAATAATACTCATCTACGATTTCCAGTGCCTTTTCAGTCACAATTCTTTTAAGGGTATAAAAATTAAATTTATCTACCGCTTCCTTTTTTACACCTTGATTAATAAATTTCTCTAAAAATTTTACCGAAAAATCGACCGCACCAGGAGAAACCGGAGCTTCATAATTTTCCAGCCCTGCATAGACTGAATCCAAAACTAAAGCGCGATAGATTCCCTCTCTTGATGCTCCCTGCTCCATAGTATTCATCCATTTGGCCAAATCATTGTCATTGGCCTTATTGAGGCGAGTCTCAAGAATAACTTCTTCAATAAAGGCCAAATTGTATTTTTGATATTGGTCCGGCGTTATATTGAATTTACTTGTATCTTCTTTTCGGTCGTAGACCGCTGTCGATTTTGCATCCTCACTAATCTTTGGAATTGCCGGTAATTCTATTTTTGGTTTGGGAGCATCACCTAATAATTTTACAGTCCACTCTTCGCCCAAAATATTTTGAATTTTTGCTCTCCATTTCTCCAAATGAGGCTTAACCGATGCAGGCCAAGGAATAATTTGAGCTTCACTGGCAAAACAAAATAAAACAAAAAAAGTCATAGTCGCGGTTCTAGTCATCATTTTTTTAAATTGCCGTTGCATAAATTCATCACCTCAGAGCAAGTTCATAAATATTTGAATCTTGATTATAAATTGAACTTCCAATAAGTTGGAAAAATTCCACGACAAGAACCATCCCTAATTACTTTACTAAAGTTGCCCACTAATTAACCGACAAGTCTTGTCGACAAAATAACTACAGGAAATATGAAGGGTCCTGCCCTAGTTTTTTGGCAACTTTAGAATTCTACATCACCCTTGAGAATTCCTAACTACCCGTGAATATGGTGGTTATTGAGAATTTCTCAACTTCTTTGTAATGCCATCCGATAATTAAGGGAGATAACGCGAAAAAGCGCAAACTTAAGTTTTGCGAACACGGTGGGTTTATGAGCGTTGAACATTTAAAACTACTAAAAACCTCGACGGCATTATTAATGATGCTTTTGATGGCTTCCTGTGTGCCTGATAGCTTAACAAAGTGGGAAGAAGATCCTGCCCCAAAAGCAAATTCAGGCGGCGTCACGATAACAGACGCCAATGGTTCGCCAGTGACCGTTGCTGCACCAAATGGTGGTTCAGCTCCTTCATCAATTTCTTACGGTGCAACCTCTTTTGGTTTCAAGGTAGGTGACTCTGTTAGCCAGACAGTGACAGTGACCGGAGGTTCTGGTACTGGATCTGGCTCATTCGTCTATACTTCCGTCGATCCAGTCACAAGTGCTAGCAAGCCAATATCTCAAGTTCCCGGCCTAAGTCTAAATTCCAGCACAGGGGCGATCACTGGAACAGCTTCGGCTTTTTATAATGGTGCTGGAGATAATCAGTTTAAAATTCAAGGTTATCACATCCCTTCCGGAACAACTCTTTCAACTACCATTACAATTACAGCTTCAACCGATTTAGATGATATTGATGTTTTTTATCCACAGACTGCAAACACCACTAGATTAATCCTAACACTCGATGATGTTTCAGATTTTAGCGAAGGAGGCAGTTGCGCCTCAAACAATAGTTCCACCTGTACCGTTAATTATGTAGACTCTATAAATAAGCAAATTTTTATTACCGTTTTAAATCCAGGTAACCAAGGTTTTGCAGTTAATGATGAGCTCGACAATGCTTCTAGCTTTGTTATTAAGGAAGCCAAAATTACCAAGGTGGTTTACGCATTTGCGACTGAGGGCACGAGTGCCTTTTCGCCCATGCTGCCCTGTTTTGACAACTGTAGTAGCTCAACTATTGGCGCAGCCGAGGGTTCTGGTTTAACATGGTCAATCACGCCAGATACTGCTGGAGACCTCGAGGACACAGACCAAAATTGTGATTCAACTGATGGCATTTGCTTCCAAGACTCTGATGACGGATTGACTGTTGCCAGCAATGGGCAATTCTTTTCCCAAACAACAACGACGGATGTCCTTTCTACAACCGAGTACACCGTCACAGTTAGAAATGAAATTAATCAGACAAAGCAAGTTAAAATAAATCTCAACGTTAGTAATTCTCCTCAGCTTCTAAGCTATACGGATAGGGCCATTGTAACCCTAGATACCAATAGCTATTTTACTGTCGGCGACCCAATATCCAGTAACTCAGGGGGAATCGGAAAAGTATTAAGAAAATTTTCAACTGATAAGCTTCTTGTAAGGATTAAATCAGGAACATTTAAAAGTGCAGACCTTGTAGACAAGGTTGAAACATTCCTTACTCAACGGGCCGCCATTTCTTCTGTTGAGCCTATTAATGCCATCTTTCACGTTTCTGATGCTTCTGGCTTCACGGTTGGAAGTGGCGCAGGAGTTGGTGGTATTTCGACCGCCGCTGCTGCTTCAGTAGGTGTCGTTGTCGCCATTGAGACTGGTGCTTCAGGTAACACAAAGTCAATCCCCTTGGTTAACGCTATCGATTCAGTGAAGTGGTCTCCGGGCGACATGGTCGTAGGTCGAACAACGGGCACTGCAACCAATACAGGTGTTGGAAATGTTTTGAGAGTTCAGAACGGAGCCCTCATAGTCAATGTCATAAGTGGTACTTTTGCTGCGAATAATTGTCTACAAAACAGAAGTAGCTATTACGACTCTGATTCTGTGGCCTGTTCTGGTGAGCAGGATGCCCTTGCCAACGGGGCTCCAAGCAATGTTGAAGTGTTGTATGTTCGAGTCACTCCCGGAACGGGAACGCAAAATTTTAGCACGGGGACGGCCAATTTGTTTCCTAGCTTCGATGGAACAGGGACAGCCGTTGATCTTAATTCCATTGAAGCCGAATCGCTCATTGTAGGCACAGCAAACGCAAACAGCACCGCTGCAGGACAAGATATAAGCTTTGCCCCAAGCGGATTGTCTGACTCTGCTAACACAGCTATTACAATTAATGCCTCCTCAATTACTCAAGCGGCCCATGGCTTTGCAGCAGCTGTACAGCGAACTGGCCTAACGGTTACCTTAGGTGGTGCCATCCAATATGTCACCCCTCATGGTCTTACCGACGGGACACCTGTTATGTTTTCAAGTGTGGGTGGCGCTTTAGGAATAAATACAACTACAGTTTATTATGTTAAAGACTCTGGAAGCTCAACCGAGCATCAACTTTCAACAACTCTTGGTGGCGCTGCGGTTACCATCACTCTTGCAGGAGCTGGTGCCGCTCTTTACGCCCTTAATCGCCCCTTTCAGTTTGGTTCAACCGCATCTATACCAGGATTGTTCACCAATAAAGTGTATTACCTGCGCGATATCACCACCAATACCTATGCCCTCTCTTCAGCTCCAGGTGGGACAGCCGCAAGCTTTACGGGTGGAGGTGCCACTGGATCCGGGAGGACCGGTGCTCAATTTGCCTCGGCTTTTGGCATTGTTGATAAAGTCGTCGACGCTACAACTCTTAATGTCAATGTTGAAAATGGATATATCGGCGTGGGCGATGGTTGGGATAATCACAACCCTCACGATTCGTTGCTAATTGATACAGTGACCAGCGTTTCGGAGAGAAGAAAGTTTAATTTTTTCAGAGGAGAAAAGGTAAGAATTGCTCCTTCTATGCTAAAAGGTGATAGCGTTATCTATCGTTTAATAACAACTGGATCATTGGCAGATACCTTACCAGAAGGATTGTCCCTTGATAGCACGACAGGGGTGGTCTCAGGTACTCCCACAAAAATGAGCGCAGAAGCAAATTATAAAATTGAAGGCGTCAATGCCGTTGGTAGCCAAGAATATTCTTTTTCAATTCAAGTTCACGATACTTTTGAGATCTTTAATGTTACTTCAAATGCTTTTAGCTTTAAACTTCACAAAGGTGGGCAAGGACGACAAAGTACTCCTTGCCGAATTACTTCCAGCCAACTCGAAACAACCAGTTACTTGGATTCAAAAAACATCGTTTGCTATTTAGAAGCTGGTGAATTGGATCTCTACTCAAGCGGATTAAAGCTTAAGGGTTCAGTTGGTCCAGGAATGTGTAATTTCCTTTCAATGAGGCCCTACCAATTTAGCAATCACCAGATTCGAGTTTCAGGTGCGGGCACCACTCGTTATAAGTATAATGTGACAATACCTAATACATGCCTTAATAACGCTGCGACTTGTCTTCATCCGATTACGATGGTTGCTTTGGATTGCGACACCCTTAAGGCCGATTTAACCGCTCAAAACAAGATCGCTTGTGAATCTGATTACACCACCATATTTGGATCAACTTATCCTAATTGTGATGATGGCAATTTCCGCTTGGTGACTGCAAGCTATACCGACACCGGTCCAGATAATAATTGTAATTTAGCAACTGAAGTAACAGTTACCATTGGGTCAATAACTTCTTGCGGTGGTAGCAAATCTAAATGTGTTGATGGACCTGCCAAGACGATGTTCAGCGATGCACAGATTGATCTCGGTATTAACTCAGAAATCTATGCTACAGGATCAGGCATGGGATCAGGCCTTGGTGTCGATTTTAAAACTTGGGATTTTAGTAGCCCCATTGCAAAGGGCTATGTAACAAATAAGTTTTTAGCAAACTTCAATAATCTTAATTATTGTGCCAGTGGAGAATTTGACTATAACCACAATGCTTGGCAAGAACATGCGCAAGGTTATTACTACCGAGTCATTGTTGACGATTTTACCGATTGCGATATTGGCGATACTATAACCTTTGGCGGTGGTGTAACAGGTCTCGTTGAAAATATTATTGATGCGGCTGATGATTTTGATGATGACACCAACTCTGACAAGGAAGACGTTGTTATCTTTCGTCGCACTAATCCATCTTCAACTAGCAGTACGTTTACAGGCACGGTAACTTGCACGGGTGGAGCCCCTAAGGCCGTGATCGGCTCTGCTCATTTAGATTACAGCAACCCTTATCGTCGCCGACAGCCCTATTACGACTTGGACTGTTTAAATGCTTCTTATGACACCATTGCGAGAATTCGTCTGGTGGTGCGCGATTGGAATAGAGACTTTAACTGGACCTCGCGCATCGATCGAGTTTCTCCAGACAGAAACCTATTTTCACCGGCCTTTATGGATGTAAACACAATTGATGACTTTGGTAATAACTACAACAATCGCTCTGATTGGGATGATGCCCTCTCGGCAACCAAGGGTGTCTATAATGTTAATAGCTGCGGGGGAACGATTACCTCGCCTACACCGCCAATTCCATCAGCTAATGACGGTGCTGAATCATTTCCGGGGTTAGGAATCTAATTTAAAAATCTTTAGATGACTTTGCCTACAAGGTCGTAATCTAATACGTCGGTGATTTGGACTTCCACCATGTCACCGGACTCTACTTTTCGACCGCCTAAATCATTAATGATCACCACACCATCAATGTCAGGGGCCTGACCGACGTGGCGGCCTTGCAAAAGCAAATTGGTATCTTCATGGGGGCCTTCAACTAACACTTTTACTGTCTTGCCCATAAATTGAAGATTCAAATCCCGCGCAATGTCCCTTTGCAGTTCGTGTAAGCGGTCGAAGCGATCTTCAATATCTTCGGCGGAAACTTTTGGTTTTAGTTTAAAGGCAGGCGTCCCTTCTTCATCAGAATAGCGGAAAATTCCAAGGTGATTGAAGCGAGCTTTGGCCACTCCATCCATCAGAGTTTGAAAATCCTCTTTTGTTTCCCCTGGGAAACCAACAATGACACTGGTGCGAATAACCATATTGGGAATGCGCTCGCGCAAACGAGCAATTCGCTCCAAAATTTTCTCACCAGTAATTTTGCGATTCATGCGCTTAAGCACATTATCTGCAAAATGCTGCACTGGCATGTCTATGTAATGGCAAATTTTCTTCGACGCGGCTATTTTCTCAATAACTTCATCAGTTAATTCATCTGGGTAATAATAAAACAATCTTATCCACTCCACACCTTCCACTTTTTCTAGGCCGTCTAGTAAGTTGTAGAGATTGTTTTCGGCACTTAGGTCAACACCATAGTCTGATAAATCTTGGCTAATGATATTGAGCTCTTTAACTCCGCTCTCCACTAATTTTTTGGCCTCGGCCACAAGAGAGTCCACTGTTCGTGAACGCAAGCGACCGCGAATGGTTGGGATAATACAGAACGTACAATTTCGATTACAGCCTTCAGAAACTTTCAGCCACGCCATATATTTTGGCGAGGTATTGATCCTTGGATCAAATTCTGTATGGATAAACTTGGGAATCTCAACGTGACTCTTCTTTTCCAGTTTACCTTCTTCAAAAGTGCGCAACAGCCGCGCAATTTTATTGTATTCACCTGTACCAATAATTAAATCAACTTCGGGCATTTCTTGTTCTAAGGCCAAGGCATAGCGCTGGGCCATGCAGCCAGAAACAACCAGGGCCTGGCAATTGCCCACTTCAGGATCTTTAAAATCGGCCAAATCCAAAATGGTATCGATAGACTCTTTTTTGGAGGCTTCAATAAATGAACAAGTATTCACTATGATGACCTCAGCTTCTTCCGCTTTTGGCGTGACCCTAAATCCATCCAAACCGAGATGCCCCAACATAACCTGCCCATCCACTAAATTTTTTGAACAACCCAGGGAAGAAAAGTAGACAGATTTTTCCTGAAATTTTTTCGAAATATTCATAGTCCCGGCCAGAGTCTTAGTATTAGTCTTACTATTATTCTCGGGCCCGACCGTTGGATTTAGCGTGGTCATGGAAATCCTTGTTATTTTAAGTTGCCGATAGTTAACAGAAAGCGCTTTATAATGCAATGGGGCATGGAGCCCTGGAAAGGGCAGAATAACAGCAATAGCGGATGATTTTGGGCCTTTGCAAAGATTTCAAAATGACCTTAGAATACTTCTGATTTCAATTATTTAATTGATAAAGGCACTCATCTACCATGGCCTTCTTAAAGCCAAAGTCTAGTTTTTCGACCAAGTCTCGATCGGCTCCCCGACCGTGGTTAAAGCTATTTATTTTTCATTTAGGGCTTTATCTTGTAGGGCTTTTTCTTGGTGCCTGTGCCACCATTAGGCACTTCCCACCCGATCCTCAACACAAGGAAGATCCCGTCGCCCAGGCATGGTCGTCAACCTATCAACTGGCCTTGGAATACTCCAAGAATGGCAATACAACAGAGGCCTGCAAATTATGGGGCGAGCTTAAAAGTGATAAAGATTTTTCTTTGAGCGATTTGGCCTTCATCTACCATCTCTACTGCATCCAAGACGCAAATCAACTAGACAAAATTTTAAATAATTATTCCCCACCAAAATATTTAAGAAAGCCCTTCTATGAAATTCTCGGGCGCTCCCCAACAGTGGAACAACTCCGTCCTCAACTAAAAATTAGCTCACTTGAAAACTTGGCCAATATGACTGTCGTGAAGGCAGAGAAAATCAAATTACTTCAAATGGCCTTGGAAACCGCTAAAAAAGGAAATATTGATACCACCATCACCCGCTTAGAAAAAAAGCTGGAGGGGCTGAGTATAAGCACCACCATTAGGCCTGGAAGGATTTCCTCTGAAATTGGAGAGGATCAATATCTCGACATTGCTAAACAATTTATTAAAGACAGAGAATTCGCCACCGCTCGCAGGTACCTCGAGCGTATTATTTTTAAAAACCAAGAAGATCTCAATTACCTGGTAGAAGCTTGGCAAATATACGCCAAAACTTTTAAATCAGAGCAAGATCGCGACAAGTATAAACTTAAGCTCGATGCCCTCTGGCGCTACCTCGTCAATTTCGCCAAGAAAGAAGAAGAGAAAGCTCTCAAGTCATCAATTGAACTCAAAACCATTGGCCAGCACCCCGTTCTTGCATTTTTGGAAGAAATTGGCATTGAGCTCGCTAGAGCACTTTGGACAGACGAAGGTGAAAAAAAGGCCATCGCTGTATTAGAAAAATTAAAGACTATTCAAGAAAAATTTACCGGCAAACATTCTTCAGAAATTAAAATATTATTAGCCAAAATCTTTCTCAGCAAAGGTGACGAAGAAAAGGCCAATGAATTATTTCAACTCTCCCTTTCAGGCAAAGATATAGGCGACAACACACGTGCTGATATTTACCACCTCCTTGGATTTAACGAAATCCTAAAAGGCAGAGATAGTGAAGCACTCGCTTTTTTTGAGAAAGCTTCCAAACTAAATCTCAAGGGCATGGATAAAAATAAATTCCGCTATTGGAACGCAAAAATTAAAAAGAATATAAAGACTTCCCTTGGCTTAGTTCAAGCCGCAGACTTTGAAGACGTCCAAGAAGATTTCCGTAAAATTGCTGA
>Ga0172372_10006378_pt1 | contig 16096 bp, 9 predicted proteins | sample LakKiv5m_2_FD_114544 | JGI IMG/M metagenome (GOLD analysis project Ga0172372, IMG submission 114544) | Freshwater microbial communities from Kabuno Bay, South-Kivu, Congo - kab_092012_9.5m | ecosystem: Environmental > Aquatic > Freshwater > Lake | place: Democratic Republic of the Congo...
GCCCTGCAGCCTGAACTGCTGCAGCAAAATCCCCGGCAGATCACAGATCTGCTGAATTCCCACCCTGCGTGGGCTACGCTGGACCTCTGGCTTACACGCACGGGATTTGATGCCAATAATCCTGAGACCGGGGCTCGTCGCATCAATCCTGGCTGGGAACCTCTGCTGACACTTGTTGCCGACAAATCCGGAGAATGGGTGCTGTTCACGCCGGAAGGCTGGTTTGACGCCTCGGTCGCTTCCGGAGATCGATTGTTTGGCTGGCAAATCAATCGCGGTGTCGCTCAGCCACCCAGATTTGAGCCGGCTGAGCACCTGCAGAAAGAATACGAAAAGCCTGAGGTGATCAGGCAGGTGCTGCAAACTGGCAGTGTTCCGGAAGCACTGGCGGCACTCAATCGACCTGTGGTCGGTGATCTGCGACTCGAACTGCGAAATCGAGTACTGGCCCTGCCCGACATCCGTATCATCAGCCCGGCCGACGGATTTGAAGCGCAGGCCCCTGCTCCTGTACCAGTCACCGCTGAGATTCGTTTTGCCCAGCCCGACGATGCCGGAAATTTTGAATTTCTGGCTGCCCAGAACGGTCGCTCACTGCTCGAACAGAATCGGGCGACAGTTGACGGAATCCTGACTGTCACCTGGATCAGCCAGACACTTGAACCAGCCAATCTCTTCTCAGTCACCGCACGTGAACCCGGAAACGATCTGGTCAGCAGCGACCAAAGCAAGGCCAGCGTCACTGTTCTGACTAGCGCCCGCAGAGCAAATTCGCAGGCTCGAGTCTTCCTGCTGGGACTGGCAGTCGACGCCTACCAAAAGGTACAGCCGCTGCAGTTCTCAATCCAGAGTGTCTCTGCATTTCGCGATGACCTGCAGTCGCTGGCTGGCCGGGAAGCAGGAAAAGTGCCCGTATCAAAACTGCTCGCGGATGCACAGGTTTCCACAGAAGCAATCGATGGTGGCCTGGCGGAATTTCTGGCGCTGCGCCGAAAGCAGTCGTCACCCGATGACCTCATTGTGGTTGTCGTGTCCGGCCAGGGTGTATCGCGAACAGTGGCACGCGGCAGCAGTATCCGCCTGAATGCACTTGAAGAATTCTTTTTCCTGCCGCCGCAGGTGGACCCCAAAGACCTGCGACAGCTGGGCCGGGAAGGCATACGCTGGAAAGACCTGTGCGATCCAGTCAATCAATCCGACTGCGACGTGCTCTGGATCGTTGACGCCAGTCACTCCCAGCGGGCTCGCAACGAGGCCAAAGCGGCCTTTAGCGAGTGTCGCGGACCACACGGAAGACATGTCATTTTCACAGATCAGACTGAAGCCGTTGAATCCGCATTATGGCAGGTTCGCAGCGGAGAACCCGGAAACTCGTCACTGCTGACTGCTGTGCGTGAAGCCCTGCTGGGACGCAGCCAGTCCGCGGATGCTGACAAGGCAGTCGCCACACTGTGGCAGGACCAAAACCTTAGTTTCGACGATCTGGCCGAATGGACTGCCGACCGCGCCCAACGGCTGGCCGACTCTGTTGGAAAGCGACAGAAAGTACTGTATTCTCCGACCGCTCCAGCCTCAGCGGTACACCCGCTGATTCTGGGCACCCGGACCGGACAGCCCGCTGTAAGTCAGTGACGGCCGTCAGCACCAGACACCAGTCGCTGCAGTAATTCTGCAGCACGCTGCCTGAGCTGCTCAAGAGACATGGCATCCAGTTCAGCCCCGCCGACGGCAGACTGCTGCAGCATAGTCTGACAGGACAAAATCTGCTGCTGCAGAGCCCGTCTTTCACCCAATTCGGCACCGCGAGCCTCTCCCCGAGCCTCTCCCCGAGCCTCACCGCGAGCCTCACCCCGAGCCTCTGCCTCAACCTCCCAGGGATCCGGGCCAATACCCCGCTTCAACCGATCCTCACGCCACTCCTGTATCCAAACGTCCATCGCACTCCGCATTTCTTCCTCCGACCGAAACTGCAACCCATCAATCACCGCGGATTTCAGATCCGACGCCTGCTCAGGCCCCACAACGGCCACCGCATACCGCATGATATCCCGAACCAACGGCCAGTTCCAGCTTTTTCCCCGCTTCGATCGGCTGATCATTCCCATGATCTGTTGCACCTCCTGCGGCAATTGAGCGGATAACTGGCTGGCCACTAAAGTCCTTAGACGAGCAACATAGTCCACCGGTCCCCGAAAAAAACGATCATCGGCACGCGGCAAATCCAGCACCAGGACGTCATGATCCGGAACAAACCTCTCCAGTGGCTCAGGAGCAGCCACGAGCTGTCGCAAATTCAACGGAACCTGCCACGGAACAGACCCATGGTAGATCACAATTGGAATCACAATTCCAAAAGGCTGATGCATTCGCCTTTGGTGCTGCATCAAGGAAATGATATACGTTATGACCTGTAGTGCAGTGAACGGATCCGGCCAGCTTTTGTGCTCAAACAAGACGTAGACATAAACTCGCCGCCTCAGTCGGCCTCGCACTGGAATCTGATACAGCCCATCCACGTGCTTTCTGCGCAATTCATGATCAATCAGCAGCTCATTACAAGGTCGCAGCCCCCGCAGATCCAGCAGTATTTGGAGCTCCGGTGGCAACAGCAGCCGCAGCAGCCTCCTGACGTGCTGCGGAATCCGCAGCAGCGCGGCAGCAAATACGTCGTGTGGATTATGGGGGTAATTACTTTCCATCCCACACTTATTCACCGCTGGCAACGGTCCGTCAAGCACAAACGCCTTCAAATTCCTCCACTGCACTAACGGAACTGTACAACTGATCGAGCTGTTGAAAAAAAACAACAAAAATCCAGCCGCAAAGCGATAAACAAAGCTCAGTCTCGCAGACGGCTCCCCGTCAGTTTCAAAAATAATCGCTCCAGACTGGGATCATGCGTTCGAATCGAACGCAGTGGAACCCCCGCCGATGCCAGCTGCTGCAGCAGAATAGTCACCTCCGTCGCTGCCTCACGACCCATACCGGAATCACTCTGCAACCTCAGCACACCATCCTCACCCTCCCGCTCAAAGTTCACACCGCACGCCGGAGCAAACGATGGCGGCAATGAACCAAACTCAACCCGCAACTCCACCTCCCACGGAATCTTTCGCAGCAGAGAATCGATTGCGTCACAAACCAGCAGTCGCCCATGATCCACGATCGCAGCACGCGAACACAATTGCTGAACCTCCTCCATGTAATGGCTCGCATAGATAATCGCTGTCCCCGTCTGCTGTAACTGCCGTACACAGTCCAGCAGATGCGATCTGCTCTGCGGATCAACACCCACAGTCGGCTCGTCCAGTATCAGCAGCCGCGGCTCATGCAAAATCGCCGCAGCAAAATTCAGTCGCCGCTTCATCCCACCCGAAAAATGCCCCGCATAGTCATCCGCCCTGCCATGCAGCCCGGTCTGCTGCAACGCAGCCTCCACACGATCCCGCAGCCGCTGACCACCAAGCTGATACAAACGGCCAAAGAACTGCAGATTTTCGCGAGCCGTCAGGTCGGGATAAATCGCCAGATCCTGCGGTACAACTCCCAGTTCCAAACGAGTCTGCCGATCCTGACGCAGCAATACACGCCCACCCAAACACACCGAGCCAGCGTCCGGGTCCAGCAACCCGGCGATCATCATCATCGTCGTCGACTTGCCGGCTCCGTTCGGTCCCAATAATCCAAACGCCTCGCCAGCCCCCACCTGAAAACTGATCCCGTCGACCGCCTTCAATGCCCCAAAGGACTTGCTAAGCCCCGCGACATCCAGCAATACCACCATGCCAGACTCCGCAAAATCCAGGTCTCAAAAACAAAAACCCGCGTCATCCGACGCGGGTTTTACCTGATCTGCCGTCCCACAGGCAACCACCCCCGGAACCGCTCGCTCTTCTGAAGTATCAAGCCATCCGGCTTTGACACCCCTCACTGATGTCACCAGACCAGCGGATTACAACGACTCACCACTGACACTGCAAGCTCAACGAGAAAAATTGGCCGCAGGCGTGCTCGACATCGCTGTCGAACACGCCCGCCGTCCTCCGTCACCGGGAACAACTCACTCCGTTTTCTCGCCGGCCTTACGAGCATCCAGAATTTTTCCAATGAAATCAGACAGACCCGGACCACGCAGCGCCGCCGCGTCAGCCAAAATCTCACCCGTGTCACCATCCACCAGCAACACAAACGGGATTGCACTCACGTCATGCATGCCCCCCAAAGTCGTCTCCCAGCCCTTGCCCTCGTAGATCTGACTCCAGGTGATTTCCTGCGCATCCAGGAAACTGGTCACCTTCTCTGACATGTTCTCCTGATCAAAACTAACACCCAAAATCTCAAAACCCTTGTCATGCCACGCATTGTAAGCTTCCTTCATGTGAGGAATCTCACCAATGCACGGACCACACCAGGTCGCCCAGAAGTCCAGCATCACAACCTTGCCCTTGTAGGCTCCAGGGAACTGAATCTCTTCACCCTTCATCGTCTTCGCAGAAAATGACAGAGCCTTCTGGCCAACAGTCAGATTCGGCGGCAACGGCTGCTGCTCAATCGGCTCAGCAGCCGATGCCAGCGTCAGCCGACCTTCTGACAGTGCAAATTTGTAGGTCGTTCCGGTGAAGTTAAACGGAGCACCAATCTGGGCTGCCTCAAAACGACGACTGACCCGACCGTTTCCATCTCGATCAATCGGCAACGTCGCCCCGTCAGCCAGGGATCCCGACACAAATGTCGAAAAAGGCTTGCCGTCCAGCTGGAAAGAATACTCCGAACCAAAATCAGTGTAGAACATCAGCGTCGTCGCCAGCTGCGCTCGCCGCGGATCCTTTGGGTCAAATCGATACAGCCCCAGTGCTCCAGTCCGGTCCGCTGTCAGCTGAACCTTGCCGCGCCCCGAATACTGCTTCAGTCCGCCACGCTCTTCACTCTTCCACTCAACAGCCGGATCATTCGTCAGATCACCGTCCGCATTCGAATCAATGAACAGTCGGCCCTCGGCCCCCTCCGGTTCATCCGCAATAAACGCAAACTTTCGGTCACCCAGCACAATGTAACCAAACTTCGGAGCCTTCAGATCTTCAGGCGCCTTCGAGACAATCGACGCTTCCTGATCCATGGCAGCACGCTGCGGACGATAACCACCCACGCGAGCAGTCACGCCTTCTGACAGAAACTTCTCAGTCACATCCTCTGCCCGCACACCAGCCGAGACAGCAACTATTGCCGCACTCAGTACGGCAGCACTGGAAACCATCCGCCACAGCGTCTTCAGCCGTCTCGCCGTACCCATTGCCGTTGTCTCCCAAATCTGCCTGAAAATCGCCCTCGAGCATTCACATTCGAACCTGCGGCCCCACAGTATTGCGTTCCGCCGGCCTCCAGACAAGCGAGCTACAACGAACCACCCAAAACTGACCAAAACATACCGCATCAGTTCATCAGTACAAATTTCGACAGTCCTCCAGACGCGTCCCACGCTCGTCAGTCACCGCAAACTTCGCCCCCTTGTACATGCTCGTGCCCGCATAACGGCCGTCCTTCGACATTACATAAAATGAAATGTCGAAATCCGGCTTGCCGTCGGCTCGCCGCAATCGCGGCTCAGTCGTTTTCGCTATCCGTCGCAGGATCTCCATGCCGGCTTCCTCCGGACTGGCCCCGTTTCGCATCAGCTCCACACCCGCAAATGATGACAGATTCTGCAGGTTCGCCTCGCCGCGCCCAGTACTTCCACAGGAACCCACACTGTTGTCCACGTACAGCCCTGCACCAATGATCGGCGAATCACCCACTCGCCCAGGAATCTTGAACGCCAGGCCACTCGTCGTCGTCGTACATGACATGCTGCCCGCCGAGTTCAAAGCAGAACAGTGTATCGTTCCCGTCGGACGCCGAAACCGCAACAGACCTGTGTCGGCAGCCAGCACCGAGTTGCGACGAAAGAACTCTGCTACAGGAGCATCCGTTTCCGCAGGATCCGGCAGCCAGTCATCTCGATCGCTCATCGTTTCCTTCCACCGCAGCCAGATCTTCCGAGCATGCTCAGTGAGCAGATTCTCCTCCTGAAAACCATGCGCCCGGGCAAACTCCAGCGCACCTGCTCCCACCAGCAAAACGTGATCCGTCCGCTGCAGCACCTTCAGTGCCACCTGCGCAGGATGACGTATCCCCTGCAGCGATGCGACACCGCCAGCCCGATGAGTCGGGCCGTGCATCACCGCAGCATCCAGCTCCACCACGCCACGCTCGTTCGGCAATCCGCCGTAACCAACGCTGGTGTCCAGCGGATCATCCTCCACCAGTGCCACGCCACCCACCACCGCATCCACAGGATCCAGCCCCTCCTGCAGCAGCTCCCACGCCCTCTGAGTGGCGTTTGCCCCGTTTCCCGAAGCAATCACTCGCGCCGGACCGGCCGCAGTACCCGCAGCCGAAGCTCCCGAAGAAACCGCTGCAGCAGCCACACTCGCTGCATGCATAAACAAACGACGCGTTACATCCGTCATCACCGGTCCCCCCCCCCGCTGAAAGCTTCACAGTGCCTCACGACGGCAAAGGCCGCCCCTGCACACGCATCATCTTAAAAAATCAAGATCTTTGCAAAGCTGACGCAGCCCGCTCCGCCAATCCGTGAAATCATGCTTCTTCTCGCACGCCGCCCGGATCGGCTTGCCACACCGGCTTTCAGGTGGTAACCTCATCCTCAGCAGTCAGCCATCTTCACAGCCAAACGCTCCGCAGACGCCCCTGCTGCCCCGACGGCACCACACCATAACCACACTGCTCTTTCAATTTCGCCTCCAGCCACAGGCCCGCGGCATGGTCGTTGTCAATATCCCGATTGACATTCGCGAAGTGGCGGATGAACCTGCCCCGCAGGACGAACTCCTCGGCGTCTACGAACTGCAGGAATTCCGCACCGTCGCGCCATTCAACGGCATGAAACCCGGGCCCGAGAATTTCCCCGGTGCAATGATTCTCAGACGCGTTTACCGCGGACGAGTTCTCTGCCATCAGGGTGACCCCGGACGCACCGCATTCCAGATCCTCGCCCGCCCAGATGCACTCAATGTCCTCAAAGCACTCCGTCGGTCCATCGACGCCGAAGCCAAAGCCATCGCCGCTGCACTCTCAGCCGGCATTACACCCGAAACTTCCCCGGAAGAACTCGACCGACTCCAGCGCCGTGACGCTGCCGAAAAGCCACTTCGCAAACTGCGGGCCGAACGGCTCGATCAGGAAATTCGGCTGCTCGAAACCGCCGTCGCCAGCATCACCCCACAAAGTACGCCTCGAATCGTCGCCCAGGCACGACTGCTGGTCTCGCCGCCAGGAAACCGACGCGGTCTGCTCAAACGCCTCCTCAGCCTGCTGCCCGGCTTCGGACAACCCACCGACTCCCGCAAACGTCTGCCCGATTATATCCCCAATGACGGACCGCAGGACCTCAGCGCCGGTACACTCAGCGCCCCCATGCTCGAAGGTGACCTGTTCGGCGAAATGAGCTGCATGAATCTGGCACCACGCTCCGCCACAGTCATTGCCACCGAAGGCACTCCTGCCGAACCCGTGTACATGATCGAAATGGTCCGCAATGCCCTCGATGCACTCCGCGGCAACGCCGAGTATCGTCGTCGCATGGATGAAATCTACCGCACACGAGTCATGGAGACCCAGGTTCGCAGCCTGCCACTCTTCCGCACACTCAGCGACACAGACTACAAATGGCTGGCCGACAAGCTGGAACTTGTCGAATTCAGTGCCGGCGACGTCATCTTCGACGAACATGATCACGCCGCCGATTTCTGCGTCGTGGTTCGCAACGGAGTCGTCAAGGTGTCCCGCGGACTCGGCTGCCTGCTCGGCCCCGCCGACATCCGCAGCCCCGCAGCACTGCTGCACGAACTAAAAACACTCAGCCCAGGCTCACCGCTCGCACAATCCGTCAGCCAGCAGCTCCTGCCCCTCCTTGAACAACTGCCCGCACAACCGGCCGATGAATCCACACTGCAGGCCTCGCTGCGACAAATCCTCAATCGCTGGATCCAGACAGCCGCCCTGCACAAACAGCTCGGCAACAACACCGCAGAACTGCTCATCAGCACCGGCCTGACCGACCACCACGCCGTATTCGCTGACTTTCAGGAAAAAACGGCCGACTGGTGGCAACTGGAAACCCGTATTTTTCACCGCGTCGTGCTTGACCACTTATGCCCCAAAGGCCTGAAAGGCCGGAACAATGCACTGCAGCAGCGCCGCACGCTGTCCTACGCCGGTCGCGGCGAACTGATCGGCGAAATCGCTGTCCTCCGCGGCGAAGAACGGTCCGCCACCTGCCTCGCCTTCACACACCCCTCGTCCGGGCAAAAAACCGCCACCCAGGCCAACCTGATCCCGCAGCACGTCGAAGCAGTTCGCATCAGTGCCGCTACACTGCGATCCCTGATGGATCGCTCACCCACTTTTCGCCAGAACGTCGAAGAAACCATCCGCCGACGCAAAGATCATGACCAGCAAACAACGCGCGCTGCCGACACTGAAAAAGTTGCCAGCCAGTCGCCGGAATTCGAAGCCCTCGGACTGGCCTGGGGACAGTCCCTGATGGTCATCGACCTCGACCGCTGTACCCGCTGTCAGGAGTGCGTCAAGGCCTGCGTCGCCGCTCACGATGACGGACGCACACGACTCTACCTCGACGGACCTCGCTTCGAAAGCCGCTACCTCATCCCTGTCAGCTGCCGTCAGTGTCTCGATCCCGTCTGCATGATCGGCTGCCCGGTCGGTGCCATCAATCGAGGCACCAATGGCGAAATTCGCATCGCCGATCACTGCATTGGCTGCAGCAAATGTGCCGATCAATGCCCCTACGGCTCCATCCAGATGGATCTGCTCGACACAGCTCAGGAAACCGACGCAGATCTCGCCAGCCTGCTCGGGCCCGGATACGTCCTGAGATCCGTCCAGGAACGCGCCGTCGTTTGCGATCAGTGTCAATCCACACCCTCCGGAAAACCTTCCTGCGTCTATGCCTGCCCGCACGAGGCCGCAATTCGCGTTGAAGGCCTGAAATTCTTCGATAACCTCTGAAAGGCCCGGCGTGCTGCTCGATCGCAACCATTCCCGCTGGGCCACCCTCTCCGGCCTCGCACTGACTCTCGCCGCCGCCACATGGTTCTTCTGCGCCGCCGGTACACCCAATGGAAACTCAGGAGGCAGCGTCTCCGGACTGATCTTCGGCATACTCGGCACACTCATGATGTTCTTCGCCGGATTGCTCGGCGCCCGTCGACCACTGCGACACCGCCGCATCGGCAGCGCCAGCTTTTGGCTCAAAGGACACCTTTGGCTGGGGACGCTGTGCATCCCCTTTATCCTGTTCCACGCCAGCTTTGCCTGGGGCGGTCCGCTCGAACAAATTCTCTGGATCTGCCTCATCTTCGTAGCCGCCTCCGGCTTCTTCGGACTGGCAGTACAGCAGTTCCTGCCACGTCTGCTCTGGAAAAATGTGCCCCTCGAATCATTCGAACCACAATCGCCCTGGCTCTGCGACCGCATCACCCTCAGCAGTGATATTCGCATCGCTGCCGCCTGCGAAAGCAGCTTCCCGGAAATCAGCAAACACCTGCTCCCCACCGCAAGACACCTCGTCAAAAACTTCGATGAAATCTCAGCCGGGAAAGAAAGCCGAGGCGAAAAGAACGCACGCAAACTGCTGCTGATGCAGCAGCTCTCGCCGGCCGATCAGCGAGATTTCTTCTGGGCCATGGCCAAAGTTGCCAAAAGTGACCTGAAAGCCCTCACCTTCGAAGGAGACTTCCCGGACCTGCTGGCGAAAATCTACCAGAATCTCCGCGATCAGGCCCCCGGCAGCAATAACCCAGACCCTCCGAAAAATGTCGTGGCACCGGCGCCAACAACACTCGCCGAATCCCTGCCCGCAGCCCCCGCACACAGCCGCACGATACCCGCGCCCAAGGAACAGTCTCAAAGCCCGCAAACAACGCTGCCCAAAACCTCTCCACTCGATTTAATGAAGCAAAAGGCCGCGGAAAAAGCCGCTGCGGCCGCTGCCTCAAGCAACTCTACCGCTGCACCCGCTGAAGCCCCCGCACCGACCCTCGAAACATCAGCACCCGCCGCACCGCAACCCAAACTCTCACCACTCGAACTCATGAAACAAAAGGCCGCGGAAAAAGCCGCCGCTGCAAGCAACTCCACCGCTGCACCCGCTGAAGCCCCGGCACCGCCCGCCGATACGCCAGCACCCGCCGCACCGCAACCCAAACTCTCACCACTCGAACTGATGAAACAAAAGGCCGCGGAAAAAGCCGCCGCTGCTGCCGCCGCCGCAAACAACTCCGCCGCTGCACCCGCTGAAACCCCGGCACCGACCGCCGATACACCAGCACCCGCCGCACCACAACCCAAACTTTCTCCACTTGAACTCATGAAACAAAAGGCCGCGGAAAAAGCTGCCGCTGCCCCCGCCTCAAGCAACTCTACCGCTGCACCCGCTGCCACCACCCCTGCACCGGCAGTCGCAAGTGACCTTCCTCGCACAACCGCAAAACCTTCGCTGCCACCCGCAAAAACAGCCCCGCCCGCTGCCGGGGCAACGCCTGCACCGCCGGTCGCCAAGGCTCCACCCGCCTCACCTTCACCCGAAGATCGTCAGATCCTTTGGAATTTCTACACTCAGCTGGTCCGCCCTTTCCTCGCTGACTCCCGCAGCGCTGCTGCCGTCAGGACGTCGCCCCTTTCAAATGATGTCGACGCCGGTCGCCGCTTTCGCGAAATACGGGCCACACTCCCCGTCGCACACCATGAACTGCTGCAGGAATTGCAGGCCTGCTGCGATACCCGCCGACAGATCGAACAGCAGCGCACGATCCTGCGCTGGATGCACTGGTGGCTGGCACTCCACATCCCCGTCTCAATGCTGCTGATCGTGTTTACCATCGCTCATATCGTTATGGCACTTCGAGTTGTTCCGTTCAGATTCTGAAAACCCCGTTGGATGAATTCACCAGATGCAGCGTTCCAGATTAAGCCGGGATTTCTCCGGCCGAGTCGAAATCGGCTACCAGCGCCGCGGTGATGCCTTTCGCCGCAGCGTCTGGTTCGTCAGCCTGCTGGCCGGCCTCGCGGCTGCTGCATACCTCGCCTGGAATGCCCGCTGGGGCAGCCCGGAAATCTATCAGGCTGGTGCTCTCTCCACGCCCCATCAGATGTTCTCAGGTCGCTGCGAAGTCTGCCACGAACCATTCGAAGGACCGCTTGAACGACTGGCGGCCTTCGCCAGCGATGCCCCGCACAGCAAAGCCCGCAACCTGAAATGTCAGCAGTGCCATTCCGGACCAGGACACTTCTTCAGCGCACCCGGCGGTGAGAGTTGGTCGCAGCGAGCCACTGCCGCACATCTGGTCACCGAGTCTCAGTCCTGCGGCTCCTGTCACCGTGAGCACGCCGGTGCCGAAGACCTCCAAAAAATTGCCTCGCAATCCTGCATCAACTGCCATCAGAACCTGATCGCATGGTCGACCGAACACACCGACCTCGCTTCGATCAGCGTGCAAAATTCCGGCAATACCGCCATCACCGACCTGGCCTCACACCCGGAATTTGCACTGCACCAGATGCTTGCTGATGACAAAGTGGAAGCCACAATCTCCGCCAGTCATCCGGCCCGCGAACTGCTCGACAACTTTCTTCGTCCCGGCGACGCCACCCCCCGCTGGCAGGACCGCTCAAGATTTCGCTTCAGCCACAATACCCATTTAAATCTGCCGGAATCTTCCCTGCCTGCAGCGCTCAAAGGGCAGTGGCAGCACGACTGCTCCTCCTGCCATGAGCTGGACGCCCAGCGCCAGTACTACCGGCCAGTCAATTACGAGCGACACTGCAGCAGTTGCCATCCGCTTGTGTTTGACCCGTTCCTCGTGACCGACAGTGCGGGCAGCATCCGTCCTGCCTCACCGACAGACGACCACTCCGTACAACCAGCCGTCGCACCGCATCAATCGCCGCAGCAGGTCCGCGCGTTCCTGCTCAGTGTCTACCTCCAGCAGCTCTCACAACCGCCCCGTGATGCCTCACGCACAGCCGTACTCCCACGACCCGGTCGACCTGTTCCCGGATTCGATACCGAAACCAGCCCGGCCCCGTTCGATCCAGCTGTCGCCGCCACCGCAGCCCGGCAAACTGCCCAGGCCGAACAACTCGTGAAATCCGCACAGTTTACCCTCTCTGCCGCAGACGACCCGCAGGGGTACTTTCAGTCCCTGCAGTGGCTGCGAAAATCCGGAGGCTGCGGATACTGTCACGAAACCGCCGATGCACTCACTACAAATACCAACACAAACCCAACAATCGAAGATCTGCGCAAACCACCAGCGTGGACCATCACCCCGCCAAAGATCCCGGATCGCTGGCTGGTGCACTCCGTCTTCAGCCATGATGCACATCGCATGACCGGCTGCCGCGAATGCCACCAGCTGCCCGCTCCGGGTTCGGCACGAGACAATCTCAAACAGGGACCAGGCTCCTCAGTCGGAGACGTACTGTTGCCCGGAATCGCCACCTGTCGTCGCTGCCACACCGCTCAAATGGAAGGCAGCACGGCTTCCAGCGGTGCCGGCACTCAGTGTGTCGAATGCCACGTCTATCACCAGCGACAGTTTGAACAGTCCAGTCCCCGCACCATCGATCAGATTCTTCATTCGGTTACCGAAACTCCCACGGAATAAGCGTTCTACTGCTGCGAGACCCCACTGTGTCTGCATTCATGACTCAGCGCCAAACTTCGCTGCGACTGCTGGCCGCCGCCACTGCCGCACTGCTCGTCTGCTGCCTCGCAGTCGTTATCAATCAAACCCAGGCTCAGGATTCGGGGACAGCACCAAAACTGAGCAACATTCCGCCGCGTCCCTCCTCGGCCGTACCACCCATCCCCGACAAGTCAGCCAGTCGCCTCGTTGGCGTCGCTTCGTGTGCCGCCGCCAGCTGCCATGGCGGCGGCCGCAGGATCGAAGGTCTGCACTTTGCTGCCAGCCTCGTATGGGCCGGGCGAGACCCTCATGCGTCGGCATGGGATGTCCTTAACACGCCACGCTCCACAGCCATGGTAGAACTGCTGGGGGCAGGGCAGCCCAATACCCCTCCGTCCGCCGTTCAGGACGCTCGCTGCCTCAACTGTCACGCCACCGTCGAACAGCCTCTCGCAGGCACTGTACCCGTCGATTATCTGCATCACGACGGAGTCGGCTGCGAGGCCTGTCACGGACCAGCCCGCGACTGGATCGGTCCCCACGTCACCGCAGAGTGGAAAACAACGCCGCAGACTGCCAGAGCAGCGCTCGGGTACGTTGATCTGGCGGGCAGCCTGAATCAGCGAGCTCGCAAATGTGCAGAATGTCACATCGGCGGTACCGGAAAAGATGTCAGCCATGACCTGATTGCTGCCGGACATCCGCGGCTCGATTACGAATTCAGCACCTTCCACTCCAACTACCCAAAACACTGGCAGCCACGCGCAGCAGCAACTGCGCCAGCCGATCCGGAACAGTCACCGACCTTTACCCTCGATGCCTGGCAGGCCGGCCGCTTCGCCGCTGCCGAAGCCTGTCTGAAACTGCTGGAAGATCGCACCAGCGACGGACGTCCATGGCCCGAACTCGCCGAATACTCCTGCTTCTCCTGCCACCACAATCTTGAAGACCGCAGCTGGTATCAGCAGCGACGCTCAACAGGCCGGCCGGGCTGGGAAACCTGGGCCCTCACTCCGCTGCGAAATTCAAAGCAAACCGAAATGCTGCCCCTCACTGCGGCACTTCAGTCCCTCGCAGACCGCATGAATACGCCGGTTCCCGATCGCACCCTCGTTAAACAGGCCGCCGTCAGTTCTGCCGCTGCCCTCGTCCCAGTTATGAACCAGCACCACCCATGGACACCCGCCGCTATCGACCAGTTGTGCCTCGAGCAAATCCGGCTGGCACGTCGCACCACCACTGATGGCAAAATACTGGCCGCCGGCAGCTGGGACGAAATGGCGCAGCTTTATCTGGCACTGCGAGCCGCCTCGATTGCCGGAAACAGCCTCGCACCAGACGACACCAGACAGCAGCAGATCGCAGCACAGCTGGAAATCATCCGCAGCAAGCTGCTGTTTCTGCCGGGCTTCGACAGCCCCGGAAATTCCTCCATCGACGCTGTCCTCAGCGTGTCTGACGCCGTGAATCACATCGAACAGCTGCTGGATCCCAAAGCTCCTCAGCCATAGCTCCCGGAGAACCATCATCATGCGTTCAGTCTCCGCTTTGCTGCTGTTGCTGGCTGCCACGACACTGCCCGCTCAGGAACCGCGCTGCCAGTCACTGCTGACTCGCGAAGGACTCAGCCTGCGCACCTCATTGCCCACCGGGAACTGCGCAGACTGCCACGCCGGCAGCACGCGATCCCCTCGAGTCGCTGCGAGACTCGGAAACCTCGCAGGCGAAAAATGGATTCGAGGTGATGAAATTCTGATCTGGCTGGGTGAAACACTTTCTGCTGACAACACACAGACCCCGGTCACCCGTGATCTGTCCGCTGTCGATCGCCATGCCCAGGCATGGACCTCCCTGAAAAGCCCGCTCGCCGAACAAATGGCCGTCGTGCTCGGAAAACCGGGCCAGCTGCACCGCGATCGCGCCTGCCTCGCCTGTCACACCAGCCTGCCCGTTTACAACCTGACCGTTGACCCGGACGGGCTGATTTCAGAAGACTATCAGCATCAGCCTCAGCTGGCGGCACTGCTGACAGCCGGAGTCAGCTGCGAAGGCTGTCACGGCACCTCCGGAGAAGCCAAAGACTCAAATCAGCCCCGCGGCTGGGGCTCCGCACACTTCAGCATGGAAGACTGGCGATTTCTGTCTCCCGCCGAAAAATGCAGCCACGGTTATATGGATGTCCGCTCTGTGATCCCCCGCACAAAAATCTGCGTCTCCTGCCATGTCGGAAATGCGGAACTGGGTCGAGTCGTTACGCACGAAATGTACGCCGCCGGACATCCGCCGCTGCCCCCCTTCGAACTGCAGACGTTCGAACAGCAAATGCCTAAGCACTGGAAAGAATACTCAGAGAAACCGGCAGCACTTCGCCAGGAATTCGAAACACGCACCGGCGCTGCACCCGCCGATCCGGCCGAAATAAAAGCCCGCGAACTGCTCGTTTCCGCACTGATCACGTGGAGCGAATCACTGAAGCTCACAGCGGACCTTGCTGAACAGAAAGCACCGGCCGACCTCGTCCGCTCTGCATGGCCGGAATTCGCTCAGTTCGACTGCTACGCCTGCCACCATGACCTAAAGCACGATGGCTGGCGACAGCAGGCTCAGGTAAAAGGTCGCCCCGGCAGACCACGCCTGATTCCCTGGCCCGCAACTCTCGCCGAACTGGCGTGGCAGGTCGGCTCCACCAACGCAAATGAACCCGCCACTCCCCTGTCCGGCCTGCTGCAGGTCCAGCAGGCCACCGTCAGCGTTCCCTTCGGCGAAACCCCCGCACTCATCACAGCCGCCCGCACGGCTGCCGCCGCCGCAGAACAACTGGCCGCACAAATCGAAAACACACGGCTGACGCCCCAGCAACAGCAGGCCATCACCGCCAGCCTGCTGAAAATGGGCGCCGCCGCAACCGTCGACTATGACTCCGCCCGCCAGATCGCCTGGTCCTGGCTGCTGCTCAATCCCGCCACAGCCGAACAGCAAGCCAAACTGTTCCCCCAGCTGTTTCTGCAGCTGCATCAGGGCCGAGAAGAATCTGACCCGATCCCGGGCAGCACTGAAAAAGTGACCGTCATCCGCATCGATCCGGCCCTGTCACTGCCCCCCATCGCCGGCTATCAGCCCCAGACCTTCCGCGCCGCATTCGACGCCATCCGCCAGTCCCAGCCCGACTGACCCTCGCCGCCCCCGCAACAGGGACACACCACCCGCATCGGGGACACATCACCAGCCACGGGGACACACCACCCGCCACGGGGACACACCACCAGCCACGGGGACACACCACCAGCCACGGGGACGCACCACCAGCCACGGGGACACACCACCAGCCA
>Ga0172372_10006379_pt1 | contig 16095 bp, 3 predicted proteins | sample LakKiv5m_2_FD_114544 | JGI IMG/M metagenome (GOLD analysis project Ga0172372, IMG submission 114544) | Freshwater microbial communities from Kabuno Bay, South-Kivu, Congo - kab_092012_9.5m | ecosystem: Environmental > Aquatic > Freshwater > Lake | place: Democratic Republic of the Congo...
ATCCGGGTGCGCGCCTTCAAGGCCCGGGTGTACGTGAACGAAGGAGGCAGCAACCACGGATGGAAGTTTGGCCCGTTGGGAAAGTCTTCCGAGGCCTACCCCGAGGAGCCGATTCCCGAGTACCGTTTTGGGTCGGACGACGGCAAATGGCATGAGCGCTCGGTGAGCCTGGAGCCGGCCATCGGGGCCACATCTGTCACGATGCCGGGCGCGAGGCAATTCCTGGAACTCTGGGAGACCCATTTCGGCATCCATGGCTACGACTCGAAATTGTGGGGTACGTGGTACTTCAACCAGAATGAACTGACGTTGGAGTTCGACCCGCCGGGAATCCGTCCGCAGAAGCGGAGTGTTCAGTTCCCACAAAAGGGAGGCGACAACGGGAGTTGGGTGTTCAAGCCATGTCCTGAAGTGGTTGGGCTCTTCGGGGATTCGATCATGGGATGGCCGGGATTGTGGGAACAGCCTCTGGTGGTGGCGGCGCCGCGGTTGGAAGGAATCCAGCGCGAGGATACCCCGTTCGATGTGCGCGTGGATGTGGACGTGGAACCGTGGTATCTCGCGGCTGGGTTGGGTGAGGATCCCTGGCCGGAGGTCACCCTGGAGGGCGGATCCCTGGGCAGGGTCGTGCAGCGGCAACTGGAGTCGCGGGGCGGGGCGTATGTGGCGAAGACCTCCGAATCCAACCGACGGCAGGAGCGGCGTCCCGAGCGAGGATGGCTGGCGGAATACTGGTCGAACCAAAACCTATCTGGAATCTCGAAGGTGCGGAGGATCGACGCCCGGGCAGGGGCGAATTGGGAACAGGGATCACCGGATCCGGCCCTGCCGGAGGATCGATTCTCGGCGCGGTGGACCGGGGAACTGCGGCCGCCGCAGGGCGGCGTGTACCAGCTCATCCTGCGGTCGGACGACGGAACCAAGCTCTGGATCGACGACCAGTTGGTGATCGACAACTGGCGCGCGCAGGCGGTCACCGAAAAGGCCGCGAACTATACGTTCACCGCAGGACAGGCCTATCGCGTCCGGATCGAGTATTTCGAGCAGACACACCCAGCGGTGTGCCAGTTCCTGTGGGTGCGGCCGGGAGGCGTGCGTGAGGAGGTTTCGGACCTCCACGTCCGGCCGGCGGCGGATTACGAGCGGTTCACGTATCGGTTCACCTGCCTTCCGGCGACGAACGCCTCGGGGAGCGGGACGCTGACGGCCATCGCCCAGTTGAATCTGCCGCAGACGAGTTCCGGGGCAAATGGCGGGTTCCTGAGGAAGCAGAGTCAGATCCCCTTCACGGTGGAACCGGTGGATGACCCGCCGCAGGTGACGCTGCCCGGAAGCCTCGAACTGTCGCGCCATGCGGCGCGGGTGGTGCCGTTCGAGGTTCGGGACGTGGACACCGACACCCGGGACCTGCAGGTGTGGGTGCGGGCGGCGTCGCGCTCGGGATTGCTCGCTGAGATCTGGTCGGAGGGCGCGGGGACCAACACGGAACCGAAGGTGGTGCGGGTGGATCCCGTGATCGACTTCTACTGGGGGCAGGACCCACCGGCACCCGGGGTTTCGGCGGATCGGTTCCGCGTGCGGTGGACGGGGGAACTGGTGCCGCGGGAAACGGCGACCTATACCCTCTCCACGGAGTCGGATGACGGGTCCTGGCTGTGGATCAACGACCGGATGGTCGTCGATAACGGGGGCAATCACGGCATGCTGGAACGTTCGGGAGAGATCCGGTTGGAAGCGGGGGTGCCGGTGCGGATTCGGGTGGAGGTGGAGGATGCCGGCGGCGGGGCCGGATGTCGCGTGCGTTGGGCGCATGCGGGGCGGTCGCGTGAGGTGATACCGGGCTGGGCGTTTCGCCAAAGCTCGCCGGATGCACCCTGGGTTTCGGCTTCGGATCCCTTGCTGGGTGCGGGACTCCAGGTGACGGGATCGGGGACGAATCGATGGCTGTGGATCCTTCCCGGCGCGCATGCGGCAAGCACTGAGGGGCGGGTGGAATGGTCGGTGATGTGGGGAAGCACGAACGTGGCCCAGGGGGTCACGGGGGTGCAGGTGCGGCCGAACGATCTGCCTCCGGTGGCCGGACGGCGCGGGGATGCGTGGGTGCCGGGTGGGAAGACGCTGACCAGTCGGGTCGGTTTGGCGGGAGACAGTCTTTCGGTGGACCTGCGATTGATGAGGCGGCTGACGGGTTCCTCGGGTGCGGAAGGAGTGCTGCTGCTGGGCGATGCCGCGAATGAGCGGGCGCTGCGGTTGTCGGTGCGGCCCGACGGACATCTGGCGGCGCGCGTGGGTGCGCACGAACTGGCGAGTGTGAATCCTTTGCCGGTGGGCGCCTGGGCGCAGGCGTTGGTGACGGTGAGCGGGAGCCAACTGGAACTGGTCGTCGGTGGACAGCGCGCCAGCCGAAGCCTCGCTTCGGGTGGTGTCCTTTCCGGACAGCAGTGGCTGGTGGCGGGGAGTGATGCGGGTCCTGAACCCACGGGCGTCGGTGCAGGCGGTTTCAACGGAGCACTGGATGAGGTCCGGGTATGGAACCGGGTGATGACCTGGGCCGAGGTTTCCTCCCTGGATCGGGCAGGCGGGGCCGAGGGTGGTTTGGTGTCCTGCTTCCCGCTGGACCGCACCGGGCCGGCCGGGGCCAGCGACTATCTGCCCAATCGGGTCGGCGGGGCACCCAACGGAATCCTCGGCGGGGGAACGTTTGAGCGGATCCCGGACCGCGTGGAGGTGGAGGAAGACAGCCGGCCGCGGCTTGGGCTCTCGGGGTACGATCCGGACGGAACGGCGATCGGGTTTGAAGTCGTGCGCTGGACGAACCTGGTGGGGGTCGTGCTCGACGGCTCCGGAGGAAGTGTGGATGTCCAATTGCTGCCGGATGAGCCGGTGCGGATTGGAACCCTTCTGGAAGGGGGCTTCGAGTATCGGGCGGTGAGCGGGAATCAGGCTTCGGCGCCTGCGGAACATCAGGTGGCGGTGCGGGGCGTGGACGACGTCCCCGTGGTTGGGTCGGAAGGCAGCCTGTCACTGGATGGGGATGGGGATTACGTGAGGCATCGGCAGGCGGTCACGATCAACGGTTCGTTCACGCTGGAAGGTTGGGCGCGGATGGCTTTCGACGGCGGTTTGCGGGTCATGGTGTCGCTCGGGAACGAGGGCTCTCCCGGGCAACGGTTGGAGTTGGGATTCGAGGATGGCCGGGCCTTCCTTCGGCAGGGGGGCGAGACCAACGTCCTGCGGGCGGCGACACCGGCAGGAACGAACTGGGTGCATCTGGCGGCGGTGTTTGATGCTGCCACCGGGATCGGCCGGTTGTGGGTGAACGGCGAGGTCGTGGCGTCCGGGGAGTTGCCGTCCTGGACTGCGGTTACCGGCGTCTGGTTGGGGCGGAGTTTCACCGGAAGCGGTGCCTTCCATGGGGAACTGGACGACGTCCGTATCTGGAACCGTTCGAGGAGTCCGCAGGAGTTGAGGGCGGATGCGGGGCGTCCGCTCGGTGTTGGTGAACCGGGCCTCGTGGCCTCCTGGCGGCTGGACGCGTCCGAGGGAGCTGCGGCAGTGGAAGCGGTGTCTGGAAACAGGTCGCTCCTGATGGGCGACGCCACCTGGACGGGAACGGGAGACGCGGCCCCGGCCGGGGTGACCTGGCGGGGGGCGTTGGATTTCGACGGGGTGCGGGATGAGGTGGACCTTGGGAATGTTTCGGTGACCGGGGACATGACGCTGGAGTTCTGGATCCGGTGGCCGGGGCCGCGAGATCCGGGAGACCGACAGAATCCGGTGGCGAAGGCGTTCGGCGGCGAAGGAACGGTCACGCTCGAACCGGGTGGGGGGATCTCCTTTTACTATGGTCTGGCGGGCGGTGACGGGAGCCCGTACTCGGGTAGCTTCAGTGCGCCGTCGTTCGTGAGGCCCAATGAGTGGACGCACGTGGCGATCGTGCGTCGGACGGGAAATGCGGGCCGGATCCAGATGTATCGGAACGGCGTGCTGGTCTTCGACGAATTGCCGCAGGAACAGTGGGGCGGCTTTGCTGCGGATCCGCTTCCGGCGGCCGTGGCCGCGCCGTTCCCGATGCGTCTGGGTCGCGGTTACGCCCGTCGCTTTCGTGGGCAGCTGGCGCAGGTCCGTCTCTGGAATGTGGCGCGGTCGGCAGCCGAGGTGGCGGACAACCATCGGCGGGTGCTGGGCCAGGCGAACGACCTGGTGGGGAACTGGCCGTTGGATGGGCGCGGCGAGACGGGACGGATCGCGGATCTTTCGGGCAACGCGCGGGATGGGCGTCCCCTGTTCCGGCCCCGGTGGCAGGCCTATGTGCCGGACGGTCTTGCCCCGGCTTCACGGCAACAGTTCCTGGTTCCGGAGGATGGCGAGTTCCTGATTCCAGCGATTGGCTTTGACCGGGATGCCACGCCCCCTGTGCTTTCCAGCGGCTTTGTCCTGTCGGAGCCCGCCCAGCACGGGACTTTGGAAGTCAGGACCACTCCGACTGCGGGTTGGCTGTACCGACCGCAGCCCGATTTCGTCGGGGAGGATTCGTTCGGCTATGCGGTGGTGCGGGACGGTGCCACCAGTGCGCCGGTGCATGTGTTCCTGACGGTGCAACCGCAGAACGACCCGCCGGTGCTCGATCAGATCGAAGGACTGGTGATCGTGGAAGGTGAGGGGCCGGGCCTCAAGACGGTGCGGTTCTCGGATGCTGAAACGGCGGCGGGGGAACTTGAAGTCCGGGCGGAGGCGGCCGATTCGCGGATCCTTGCGGTGGATGGCATCCGCATTGAACGGAACAGCTCGAAGCCGGGAGAGGCGCAACTGGTGCTGACGCCCCGAGTGGGTGAGATCGGGCGGACGGAGGTGACGGTGACCGTCGGCGATGGAGAGGCGGTGACGGCGCGGCGGTTCACGGTGGAGGTTCGGCCGGCGCTGGCCTTCAGCCTGCATCCGATCCGGCCGCTGGACGGGTATCCGGGCACGCGGCTGAGCGGGGTTACCCGTCTGGGATATGCGGTGGGTGCGGCCTTTGGGACGAACCAGGGACAGGTGCCGATTCGTTTCACCGGGTTCGAGGGGGCGTCCGGGGTGGGGGCGCTGCCGTTTGCCGGGACGTTGGTGGGTTCGCCGGTGATGGCGGAGGGGCCATGGATGGCGATGGTCCTCCAATCCACGAACGGGGTGCAGGAGGCATGGCGGTTGGAGCCGGGATCGCCGCCGGCCCTCGTGCGCCTGACCAACCTTCCCGGTGCGACCCAGCTGAGGATCTCTGCCATCCAACGCGACGGGCGCCTGGTGGGTGACGCGCTGGTCAACGGATCGCGCGTGGCGTTCCAATCCGCCGGAAACCGCCTTGAAGGGCTCGCTTCCTGGCCGACGAACGTCGCTGAGTCGTGGGCCCATGCGCTGCACCCGGGCGGTGCGGTCGCGGGTCAGGTGCGTCTCCGGGACGGGACGACCAACGGTTTCCTCAGCGTGGGTGGCAGCATCCGCTTGCTGCCTCCGCCCGCCGGGCACGCCCATTCCGTGGCACGCGGGATCGGACCCGACGGATTGGTCGTTGGGAGCCTTCGGGCGGGCGGGACCGGGGCATGGCGGGCGGCGGCGTTCCTGCCGTCGGTCAATGGCTGGGTTCCGCTGGCGGTGCCGGAGGGCACCGTGGAATCCGAAGCCTGGGCGGTGAATGCGCAGGGACGGATCGTGGGACGGCATCGGGTGGCGGGTGGCCGGTGGCGCGCGTTCATCCACGATGGGGGACGGGTGCAGGACCTGACGGAGTTGACGGCGGCCGAGGATGTGCCGCGATGGGAATTGGCGGAGGCGGTGGCGATCAGTGACGACGGGTTCGTGGCGGTGAACGGGGTGAATGAGGATGGCGCACCGCGCGGGGCCGTGCTGGTTCCGGCGATTGTGATTGGGACGCGGGTGCCGCGCCCGCCCGGGATCGCGGACCGGACTCCCGAGATCGAGCTGATTGAAAGTTCGACGTCGGAGGATACGACGGGCAACACGTTCCACTGGTCGTCGCCGGACAAGAAGCTCTACCCGTTGCGCCCGGTGCTGGCGCGCCTGCGTTGGCCGTTGACGAGTGGAACGGTGCGCCAATCGGTGACCAACCTGATCGGAGGAGTCCCGCATGTGTCCTTGATCGAGTTGGGGGACACCGAGCAGATCACCACGGTGTTCCGGGCCCAATGGCCCGTGGATCCGGACCTGCATGTGGTGGGGGCACCGGTGATTGTCCAACCGGCCGTGGGTGGCTTTGGGTTTGGTTTCATCGCCATCGCCTACACGACCGCGGCCGGGGCCGCGGTGGACACCTCGACGAGTCGTTTCGATGCCTCTGGCGAGGGATGGACGGTGCTGCAGTATGTCGAGGGTGGGGGTGCCGGTTCGGACCCCAGCGCGCGGCCCGCCCGCTTCACCGTCGCGCGCTCCCTCCTTCCCGGGCACCTACGGTTGCCCAAGTCCCGCGAGATCTGCCCCATCGGCGTGGCGATCACGAATTCGCAGCATCGGGATCCTTCGGGCCTGACGGGGTTCGTGATGAATCCGCTGGCCGCCTTTGACGGGGTTGGAGCGGATGCGGCCTTGAACCGGATGGAGCGCAGCGGTCGCATCATCCCGGTGAACGTGGATCTTCCGGGAACCACGAACGATCTTGCGGTCGTGTGGTACCAACCCAACCCGCTCGGCGTGGCGTGGCATCGGGAGTTGGTCACCTATGCCCCATACTGGCCGACGGACGCTCCGACGATCGTGATTGCCTCGGGACGCGGATCGGGCCTGCTGGCTCCGTCGCGCTACCGGGATCCGCGGATCTACCACCAGCCGGTGCCGGGGCTCGCCGGGTTCAACCCCAATGAGGAGCACGCGGTGCTGGTGGGCGGGGTCGCCTATGCGTTGCGCAGCGACCTGAATGATCTGGGCGGGGAATCGCTGCCGTATGTCCTGGTGAAGTACCGGGATCCGGTGGGCGACGGTTGGAACCTCCAGGCGTTCCGGGTCGTGGCGACCGACGCGGCCCATCCGGAGTTCCAGATCGCGGTGGTTGCCGGGCAGGAGATCCAACCGCCGGAACCATTGTCCCTGTTGCCCCTTTCCCCCTTGAACTCCGCCGTTGGCGGACCTGTGTACCGGCATCCGTCAACGGGTCGCCTGTACGCACGCGCGGCAGGGCCGGATGGCGGGCCGGACGTGATCCAGTTGCGGTACTGGTATCCGTTCCAGCCGGAATTCCACTGGAATGCGGAGCGCTATGGCCGGGCGATGCCGGCGGTGGGTGAATCGGTGCCTTGGCTGGACCGGTTGCCCGGAGGGATCGAAGGAACGCCGGTGGACGTGGAATGCGTCGTCCGCTGGCCGGCGAACGCGCCCCGGCTGGAGTTGGGACGGACGCTGGCGGAGGCCACGGGTGGTTTGCCCGGGGTATTGGGCATGGCCTCGGTGGAGGTGTTGCATGATTCCACTGGTGGGTTGGCGGGGAGTGCGGGATCGCGACTCTACGATCCCCTGTCGGAACGGCGGGTGGGCTTGGTGCGGGGAACAACGAACTTCTTCGTGTCCCCCGAGGCGACCGGGCGTGTGCGGACGAGCGACGCGACCGTGGCGGCGGTGCTGGGCTTGCGTCGGAGACTGGATGGTCGGTTGGAACAGTTCCTGGACCTGCCGAAGCCATTGGCGGTCCGGTTCCTTTATGATCCGGTGACGCGCGAACTGGTCTTCCGCGGGGTTCGGGAGTCCGCGGCGGTGGGGGAAGCGCTGTTGTTGCCCAACATCATGACCGTCGCCGAGCGGGATGAGTTGGCGGCCTTGATTCCAGCGGACGCCGGCTGGACCGGTGCGGTCCACGAACTCTGGGCTCGGACTCGGAATCCGAACCTGATCGATCGGAATGGGGATAGGATCGCGGATGGCGATGCCATGCTGGTCGGCCTCACGACGCGGATTGGCACGAACTGGTTGGCGACCGGTCTCCCGACGAATGCCGTGCTCCGTTCCGTGCCTGCGGCGACGATTCAGGGTTGGGCTGCATTGCCCAACCCGCCGCGCGATTGGGAGCTCTGGATGCCAACGCTGGAGGTCGGAGGCCTTCGGTCGCTGTTCCAGATGCCCGTCGGGCTGGCCGGGCCTGCGGGACGTTCCAATGCGCTGGCGTTGGTCGTGACCAACCGAGGCCCGTTCCGGACGAATGTGCTGTCCAGCCCAACCGGGGTCGTGGAATCGCAGGTCTACTACCTCGGTGCCCTCAACGAGCCGCAACGGTTCCCTACGGTCACCACCCGGCTGCTGGTTCCGGGCGGCGGAGTCCAGTGGGGTGTGGGAACGGTGTTCTCGGAAGTGGTGGAAGAAGTCTTCGGTCCTGAGACCAAGGTGCTGACGACCTCGCTGCTGGGCTCCGGGACGACGGACGGACTAGCCGGGCGACGCCTCATGATGGGTGGCACCAGCGGAATTGAACGGCTGGAAGGCACGCTGCGTGAACCCGTGGACGGTGGATTCACATGGATGGCGTGGTTGCGCCGCGACGACGATCTCCCGTTCACGATCGTGGACGGGACAGGGGATGCGGTGGCACCGGCGGCGGGTGTGGCACCGGGTTTCCGGGTCCGTTACGAAAACTCGGACGAAAACTCGGGCGGTCGCCCTCGGCTTCAACTCACCGATGGCGTCGATGTCGGGTCCTCCGTCGCCGAGGTGAAGATGCGACTTCCGGCGCAGGCATGGTTCCACCTGGCGCTCGTCCGGGACGCTGGCCGGCCGGAGATCCGGGTGGTGCTGGATGGGGTGGAGGTGGCTGCGGTTGGCACCCGTGGCGCGGCGCGGCTCCAGTCACTGCGGCTGCTGCAGGGGATGTCCGGGGACGTGGATGAAATGGTCCTCTGGGCGGCGGCCCTGGACGCGGCCGAGATCCGTTTCCTGCGCAGCGAGGCCTTGCTGGGTCAGGAGGAGGCGCTGGCGGCTTATTGGACGTTCAACCAGGACAGCGATTGGAGCCGGGTCTGGGACTTTTCCAGCCAGGGCAATCACCTGGACGTCCGCCGGTCCGGGGGGGCGGTCCCGACGCCGTGGCCGGATCGGACGCCGCCGCCGGGCATCGCGCAGGCACCGCGATTCCTGGTGCTCGGGGAGAACACCACGGCGGCCACCGCGGGCTTGCCGCCCACACTTCATGTGATCGAAGTGGGACGTGGTCCGTTCCAGGGACGGTTGCATGTGATTCCTCCGGACAATCCGCTGGATGAACGGATCACGCTGCGGCATGGGTCGGACTTCGGTGGGGAGCCGGAGGCGTATGAGTTCGAGTGGTACTACCATCCGGCTGCGGCGGACTTCCGGCCGGAGATCATGCCCGGGGATTCGGGCGGTCAGGGATGGGTCCGGATGACGGCGGGCCGTGGGATGAATTCGTTGACGGTCGGGACCGGTTCGCAGAGTTCGCTGCTGACGCTTTCCGACAACTGGTGGGTGATGCGGTATCGGGTGGCGGGGGGTGGGTGGAGCGGGTGGATTGGTGATCCGGCAGGAACGGTGGCCGTGCCGCGGGCGCAGTTGGTGGAGGGTTGGGTGAAGCGGGCGTTGAGCGGGTTGAATCCCTACAACCAGCGCACGGCGGAACTGGGCTCGGGTGAGGTCAACACGGTGGTCTCGATGATCCGTCAGGCCGGGCCGCGGTACGAGGGGCCGGTGGCGCTGGGACCGGCGGCTGCGGCCAGCCAGCCCGGCCTCATCGAGATCTACCAGACGGTGTTGAACCGGGCGACCGACCTGTCGATCGGCTCCGGGCATAGTTATGAGCCGGCGAACACGGCCCTGCTGTTTGCGGCCACGCGCCTGGCCAACCTGCATGCGCTTCTCGGGAACGAGGCCTACGCGGACGCGCAGGACCCAACCATCGGTTTCACGACGACCGCCGGGGGATACGGCAGCGCGGCACCGGGCATCTTTGCCTTCCAGAACCAGTTCGATTCGTTGCTGGAGGAGGAGTTGGCCTTGCTCCGTGGGCGGGATGACTCGGCCGCGGGCACGACGGTCGCTCCGGTGTATAACCGGGTGTATTGGAACTTCACCCGCAACGACGGTGAATTGGCGTACTCGCAGGTGTACAACATCACCGACCTCGACCAGAACGGGGTGCTGAACGCCGTGGATGCGAGGTTGGCCTATCCGCAGGGGCATGGAGATGCCTGGGGGCATTACCTGACCGCCTTGAAGGGCTATTACCAGTTGTTGCAGGACCCGGATTTCACCTGGATCCCGCGGTCCGAGTTCATCTCGCTTTCCGGCATCGCGCTGAAGGTCGACTATCTGGATGAGCGGAAGTTCGCGAGTGTGGCCGCGGCGAAGGCCCGGGTGGGCACGGAGATCGTCGACCTCGCCCGTAGGCAGGCCTTCAACACGGATCCGGAAGCGTCCTGGGCGACCTACTCGGACCCGGATCCGGAGCGCGCGTGGGGCGTGGGCGAATGGGCGCGCCGTGCGGGAACGGGTGCGTACTTCGACTGGCTGCTGGGCAACGCCCTGCTGCCGGCGGTGGACCCGGATCCAAGGCACACCTCCATCGATCGGGTGGACCGCCAGACGGTGCGGGAGTTGGCGGATGTGGCGACGCAGGTGGAGGCCATCCAGTCGCGGCTCGACCAGGTGGATGAAGCCCTGAATCCCCTGGGCCTGGCCGAGGGAGTGGTGCCCTTTGACATCGATCCGTCGTTGGTGGACCCGACGCAACCCGGCGGAACGAGGACGCACTTCGAGCAGATCCAGACACGGGCGGTGCAGGCGCTCCGGAACGCGGTGGTCGCCTTCGATCACGCGAACCAGTTCACGGAGACGCTGCGGCGCGATGCGGATACCGAGGAAGCCTTCAACCGACGGGTGGCCGATGAGGAACGTTCCTACAGGAACCGGTTGATCGAGGTGTTCGGTACTCCGTATCCGGGCGACCTGGGCCCGGGAGGAACCTACCCGGCGGGCTACGCCGAGGCCGACTACCTGCACTATCTCTATGTGGACGTCGCCGACATCCTCGGCGTGGTGCCGGGACCGCCGGATGTGATCAAGGCGTACTTCAAGGGTGGATCCACCGGGTTGCGCACCGCAGGACCGACGAGTTCGTGGCTGGGCCTGTCTGGCGAGCGATCACAGCAGTTCTTCTTCCCGTCCAGTCTGGCTCCGGTGCGTGACGAATCAGCCCCGCTCATCGAGGTGCCGTTCCCGGTTTCTGCGGGGGGCTACGCCTTCCAGGCACCCACGGGGTGGGGGCGGAGGCGGGTGGCCGGACGCATCCAGTTGGCGCTGATGGCCGTGGCGGAAGCGCAGGCTGCGTTGGGGCGATCACGGATCGAGTACGCCAATGCCGTGCGGGAGATTGAACGTTCGGCGGAGACGCTGAACCTGCGTTACGGCTTGCGGGCGGAGCAGGTCCGGTTCGAAAGCAATGTGGACGATGCGTCGATCACACTGACCGTGGCCATGTTTGCCTTTGGTCAGCTGGCGGAGAAGCTCACGGCCAAGGCGAACGCCATCAAGGATACGGCGGACGTGGTGACCGAAGCCCTGCCCAAGACCGTGGGCCTCGCCAACGATGTCACGGCTCCCGCGCGCGCGGCCGTGAAGAAGGCGGGGCTCCTTGCGCGGTTGCCGTTCATGGTGCTGAAGGGGTATCTGGACAACCAGAAGGACCTGGCGGAGACCAAGAAGGCGGTCATCGACCAGAAGCTTGCCCGGGAACGGGTGGAGATCCGCTTCCGGCAGGAAGTCATCCAGTTGCTCAACGAACTCCAGCGCAGCCTCGATACGGAGGGTGTGCGACGAGCCGCCCTGGCCGAGGCGGCGGCGTTGGTGGACCGGCGTCTGGCCGAGTTCTCGGGTGTCGTCGAGGAGGGTCTCCAGCTCCTGGAGGAACGCCGTGTCTTCCGGCAACGGACCGCGGCCGACACGCAGAAGGCCCGCTACCGTGACATGACCTTCCGGGTCCTGCGGAACGACGCCCTCAACAAGTACCGGGCGCAGTATGATCTGGCGGCGCGGTTCGCCTACCTGGCGGCCGCCGCCTATGACTACGAGGTCAACCTGGCCGGCACGGACACACGCGGTGCCGCGCGGCTGCTCCAGGACATCGTCCAGCAGCGGACGCTGGGACGGTTGGTGGGTGAGGAGCCCGAACTGAGCGGAGGCGGGCTCTCGGGGATCCTCGCCCGGCTCCGGACGAACTTCGACGTGCTCAAGCCGCAGTTGGGCCTCAACAATCCACAACTCGAGACGGACGAGTTTTCGCTCCGCGCAGAATGGCTCCGCATCGGTCGTACGGTGGACGTGGATGGCCGGTCGAGCGATGACGCGTGGCGTGCGGCGCTGGCGCGACGGCAGGTCGATGATCTGTGGACCTTGCCCGAGTTCCGCCGGTTCTGCCGTCCGTTCGCGCCCGAGTCTGCCGGCCCACAACCCGGGATCGTCGTCCGGTTCCGTTCCACCATCACCTTCGGCAAGAATTTCTTCGGCGAACCGCTGGGACCGGAGGATGGGAGCTACGATCCATCAGCCTTTGCCACCCGGGTCCGGTCGGTGGGCCTGTGGTTTGAAGGGTATCAGGGCATCGGCCTGTCCCGGACACCGCGGGCGTACCTGATCCCGGCGGGACTGGATGTGTTGCGGCTTCCAGACGCTACGGATTTCACCGCCCGCAGCTGGCGCGTGATCGATCAGAAGATCCCGATCCCGCTGCCGATGCCCCTCGGCTTTCAGTCGAATCCCAACTTCCTGCCGGGCGTGGACTCGGTCAGCGGTTCGGCGGTTGAGATCCGACGGCACTCGGCGATGCGTGCCTACGACTGGGCGGCCGCCAGCAACTCGGATTTCAACAACAGCTCGGACCTGATCGGGCGCTCGGTGTGGAACACGGAGTGGATCCTGATCATTCCCGGAGGGACGCTGCTATCCGATCCGGAGGAGGGATTGCGGCGGTTCCTCTCCGGCGTGCGCGACATCAAGCTGCGATTCCGTACCTATACCTATAGCGGCAACTGATCTCACAGCCATGAAGCCATTGCTCCTGCCTGCCACGCTCTGCCTGTTGTTGGGCCTTGTCCCGGCACAGGCCGGTCTTCCGCTTCCGGACACCGTCCTCTTTGGCTCGGTGTTCATCGACGGGCTTCCCTCCACCCGGACGAACCTGGTTGTCGAGGCCCGTTCGGCCGACAACCTCCAGGTGTTCGCGCGGTACCAACTCGGGATCGAACCGAGGCACGGCGAGCTCTTCCTGCTGGAGATCCGGCGGGACTCCAGCCCCGGCGCGGGCGACGTGGCCCAGGGCCCCGGTGCCAGCGTTCGGGTAACCGTCAAGTCGGGATCGCTGATCCGCCATCAGGCCGTGGTGCCCCTGCCGGAACCCGGAACGTCGCTCCGACTCGACTTCGGGCGCGATACGGATTCAGACACCGATGGCTTGCCGGACGCGTGGGAGATGGAGGCGTTTGGATCCCTCGAGCAGTCCCCCGAAGAGCAACTCCGCATGAAGGCGGCCTTCGAGGCGGGTACGGACCCAAGGGACCTGACCGATGTCTTCCGACTGGACGCATCGCATCGTGAGGATGGCCTTCGTGTGGGATTCAGTCCCCGGCCGGCCGTGGGACCCGCGTTCGCGACCCGGAGTCGATGGTACGCGATCGAGACCACCACCAACCTCATCCTGGGACCTTGGTTGCCGGTCGACGGGTTCGACCGGATTCCTGCTTCCATGCAGTACGTCCTGACCGAGCAGACCGGGACCAACGAACACCCCATCTTCTATCGGGGACGGGTCTGGCTGGAACCCCGATGAAGCGCCGGAACCTCGAGGAGACGGTCGTCCCTTGGGCGTTGCCCGGGTTGATCGTGATGCTTGCCGGCTGCGGTCCTGGAACGGACAGAGCATCCCCACCTCCCGTTCCTGACAACGCGTTGATGATGGTTGGGGATCGCGTGCTCACGTTGGATGAGGCGGAGGCAATGGCGCGGGAGCGGGGACCTCAAGTGGGCCGCGAACTCTTGCTCGAAGAGCGGCAAAGGCACCTGCAATGGGTGGCCTTGGCTCGCCAGACCGGTTTCGACCGGCGACCGGAGGTCGTCGAGGCCATGGAACAGGTCCTGGCGGATCGCATGGCACAGTCCGAAATGGGGGATGCCGTGCCGGTGTCCGACGAGGAAGTCCGGCGTGCGTACGAGACCCAACCCGATCGGTTTCTTGTTCCAGAGAAGCGCCGCCTTGCCGTGATCCGCATCCAGGTGCCGGCACAGGCGGATGAGTCGAGGCGCGAACGGTATCGCCAGCGAGCCGTTGAAGCCCGGGAAGCCCTTGCCCAGGCCACGGCGCAGGCCGTGGGCGATTGTGTCGCCCGCTACAGCGACGACAACGCCACCCGCCTGCGTGGCGGGGATGCGGGATGGTTGACCGCCGATCCCAGATCGACGCGCTGGCCTGCAGCCCTGCACCAGGCTGCGCTCGGACTGGCGCGTCCGGGGGATTGCACGGGACTCATCGAGGTGGCCGACGGCTTCGTGCTGGGAAGGTTGCTCGACCTTGTTCCGGCAGCCCGTCGCCCGTTTGCGGAGGTGCAGGAGGAGGTTCGATGGATCCTGAAGCGCGAGGCGCAGGAGCAGCGCGAAAGGCAGGTCCGTCAGCGCCTCGACGCTGCCGTGCCTGTCCGAGTCCATGATTCCAACCGCATCCGGTTCCTGCATCCGCCCGATCCACCGCCCGCCTTGGTTCCGTCCCCGCTTCCTGCCCGGTGAATTCGTGCAGGGAAGGGCGATTGGACTCGCCGCGGGTTTGGTCCTGGAGGAACGACCTCTGTGGAGACGGCACCGGCCGTCTGGAGGGTGGCCGGTTTTCGGTTGGCGGACGGGGGTTCCCGGAGTGCATGCTGGGGCCATGTCGTTGAGTACAGCACGGGATCGCGAGAAGGATCCGGTGGAACAGTTCTCGGTCTTCGTTCCGAATCGGATGGGGCGAATGCACGAGGTTGTGCGGTGGTTGGCCGCCCAGGAGGTCCACATCATGGCCTTGTCGGTCCTCGACACGACGGACAGCACGATCTTCCGGATCGTGGTGGATGATCCGGACAAGGCGCGTCGGCTTCTGGAGGAGCATTCGGTGGCGTTCACGGAGAATCCGGTCGTCTGCGTGGAGATCGATGGCGAACAACGCTTGCAGGAGGTGCTGGCGGCATTGGTGGAGGCGGAGTTGAACCTCCATTACACCTATCCGTTCCTGACGCGTCCGGGAGGCAAGTCGGCCCTGGCCATCAGCATCGAGCACCATGACGTGGCGGAGGACGCGCTCCGTCGGCACCAGTTCCGGGTGCTGTACCAAGGGGACATTTCCCGGTGAGCGACATCCCAGCGGTTCCCGGTCCGGGCCCGGAAGGAACGCCCGGGGTGCATCGGCGACGTCCCCGGTATCCCGGTCGCAACCCGCGGAAGTTCGAGCACAAGTACAAGGAGTTGCGGGCGGGCGAATACCCGGAGGCGGCGGCGCACATCGAGGCGCGCGGGAAGACGCTCGCGGGAAGTCATCGGCCGATCATGGTCGCGGAGATCCTCGAGGTGCTGGCGCCCAAGCCGGGCGAGCGGGGAGTTGATTGCACGCTGGGCCATGCTGGACATGCACTGGCGCTCCTGGAACGACTTCGGGCTGGGGGAGCCAGTGGTCAGTTGCTCGGACTGGATGTCGACCCGCTGGAGCTGCCGAGGGCAGGGGCACGTCTGCTCGCGGCGGGTCACGGACCCGAGACGGCAATCACCGTGGCCTCCAACTTCGCCGGGTTGCACGCCGTGCTGGAGTCGCAGGGGTGGAGCGGGGCGGACGTCATCCTCGCCGACCTTGGGGTGAGTTCCATGCAGATCGACAACCCGGACCGCGGGTTCACCTTCAAGTTCGACGGTCCACTCGATCTCCGCCTCAACCCCCAGCGGGGCGTGTCCGCGGCGGACTGGCTGGCCGGTGTCCGGCCGGCGCGGCTGGAAGCCACGCTGCGGGATGGCGCGGACGAACCACGTGCGGCCCGGTTGGCGGCGGCCTTGGTGGAGGCACGGACAAATACGCCCTTTCGTCGGACCAAGGCGCTGGCC
>Ga0172372_10006380_pt1 | contig 16094 bp, 12 predicted proteins | sample LakKiv5m_2_FD_114544 | JGI IMG/M metagenome (GOLD analysis project Ga0172372, IMG submission 114544) | Freshwater microbial communities from Kabuno Bay, South-Kivu, Congo - kab_092012_9.5m | ecosystem: Environmental > Aquatic > Freshwater > Lake | place: Democratic Republic of the Congo...
GATCCCGACGAAGTCCGCATCGCCATTTTTCCCGACCGCGTCGAGGTGCGCAATCCCGGCACGCTTCTGGAAGGCATCACCCTGCGCACACTCAAAACCGGCAAAGTCTCCCGCCGCCGCAATCCCCTCATCGCCGACCTGCTCCGCCGCATCCACCTGATCGAAGCCTGGGGCCGTGGCATCCCCCTCATCCTCGAAAAAGCCCCGCAAGCCCGCTTCTCCGAAACAGCCGGCGTCTTCACCACCGAGTTCCCGCGCCTCCCGGTCGCCCAAGACTCTGAAAAAAAATCCCAACCACGGCCAGCAGCTACAGGCGAAGTCACGGCACCAGTCAGTGAGCAAGTCAGTGAGCAAGTCGCAGGGCAAGTCGCAGGGCAAGTCACGGCACCAGTCACGGCACCAGTCACGGCACCAGTCACTGACTGTGTGAAAAAATTTCTACACCTGCTTGGTCACAGCGAGCCTCTGGGAAATGAAAACATCCGCTTGGCGTTTGGATTGAAGAGCCGTCGTCGACTCCGTGAAACTTACATCGCCCCCGCACTTTCGGACGGTTTGATCCAATACACCATCCCCGGGAAACCCAACAGCCGTCTGCAAAAATACAGACTCACCGAAAAAGGCCGCGCGCTCGCGGCAAAAACCGTTTCGCAATGACCCAAAACACAAAATCTGGAGGGCGCTGCTCCGTCAGCGCCGCGTTATCCGCGCCGAGCATTCGTTTAAAGGGTAGGGGCGGATCGCCGAGCGGCCCCAAAATTCATCATTCAAAATCCAACATCAGCCAAGGTTCTTGGAAATTTCGAAGCAGAGAAAAAATGAGTAAATCCAAACAAATCACCATCACCGTCCAGGGAACAACGATCGGCATTCTGTCCCGGCCCGAGGGCGACTACATCTCGCTCACTGACATGGTGCGCAATTTCGACGGTGCCGGCGCGCTCATCGAACAGTGGCTCAAAAACAAAGACACCATCCTATTCCTTGGAGTCTGGGAGCGCATCAACAACCCGCATTTTAATTCCCCCGAATTCGAGGGAATTAAAAATGAGGCCGGTCGAAATAGCTTCTTCCTTTCGGCCAAAAAGTGGATCCACCTGACAGGGGCCAAGGGGCTTATTGCCAGTGCCGGTCGATACGGCGGCACTTACGCCCACAAAGACATCGCGTTCGAGTTTGGATCTTGGCTCAGCCCCGAGTTCAAACTCTATCTCATCACCGAATTTCAGCGGCTTAAAGAGGACGAAAACAGCCGTCTGAAGCTCGATTGGAGCCTTCAACGCACCCTTGCCAAGATCAACTACCGCATCCACACCGACGCTATCAAAGAAACACTCCTGCCGCCGACACTCACCAAGGCCCAAGCATCGCTCGTCTATGCCAACGAAGCCGACCTACTCAATGTTGCCCTGTTCGGCGAGACCGCGAAGCAATGGCGCGATGCCCATCCCGATGCCGAAGGCAACATCCGCGACCATGCCCCGCTTGAGCAACTTGTCGTCCTCACAAATCTCGAGAGCCTCAATTCAGTCCTCATCCGCCAAGGTCTTGGGCAGTCCGAGCGACTCCTTAAGCTCAATGAAATCGCAATCACCCAGATGCGCACCCTGCTTGCAGCAAACAATCTCAAACGCCTGAAAACTGAATGCTGAAAACTTCTATGCTCATTTGGAAACGCACGCTCCGCACGGCTTCATCCGAGCGCTTTCTTGCCCAGCGCGAGGGAAAGGATGTTGCTGCTGTCGACCTATCCGCAAACTTCCCTGCAGTAGGGCAGAGCATTCGAGCGGACCGATCAGTTTCCGCTTTTCAGATTTTCCGCATTTCAGCTTTTCCCCTATGCCTCGATCATGGGAATCTCAACTACACGGTCGTGATCGGCGAAGTTCTTGGAAATTTCGAAGCCAGAAAACTCCCGAATGAATCCAAAATGCGACAAAACGCGGGACTGACTCTCTTTCCAAGACTATTGAACTAGCAGTCATGCTACCATCCACTATATCGACCGAGTTTGACAGAAATTTTATTTGCCGAAATATGACAAAAAATCGAACGCTTTCCCCTAGTCCTTCAATTCTCTTGATCAATGGAAAAAATTGACTTTTTAAATCGAGCAATGGCAGGAAAAAGTCCGCAGGCCAAAGCTGCGGCTATCCGGATATTAGACCTTTATCTTAGCGCTCCCGTTTGGAGTCGTGATGATACCTCATCGGATCGAAGAGCCGGACTTCGCCGGATTTTAGAGGAAGCAGCAGCCAGCGGAACCAAGCCCACCAAAAAATGACAATCCAGACCCTCAGCTTTTGTAATTTTTTAAGATTCTTCGAGGAATCACAGCTTGCACTAGAATATGAAAATTCCGGGGGAAGCTCGTTGACTCTTGCTCTTGCCCCGAATGATGCGGGCAAGACCTCCGTAATGCGGGGGCTTGAGTTTCTTTTTTACGGGGAGGTCGAAGGCAAGAGCGGGGAAGTCACACTTGCCGATCTCGTCAACAATGAGGCATTTCGCCTTGCCAAAGGCAAGTCTGTCTCTGGTTATGTTGAGGCCCGTTTGCAGTCTGGTGATCAATCTATTGCGGTGCGCCGGGAGATTTGTGTGGCGCCAGGCTCCGGAAATCAGCGGCGGCTGATTAACCAGTCACTGCTTCATCTAGTTGGTTCCGAGGGGCGCGAAAGGTGGCGGCCTGATGATGGCGGGGTCATTGCACACAAATTGCAGAGGCTTGTTCCCCGTTCGTTATTTGATTATTTCTTCTTCAAGGGGGAGGAGCTAGCCAATGCCCTGATCGAAAAGCAGGATCCCAAAATCAAAGAAGGTCTGACTGAGTTGCTGCATGAAGATGATTGGGAGGCGGCGATTTCCGATTTGGAAGCACTGATCCGCAAGCTAAACTCGGAATGCAAGGAAGCCTCGGGAAAAGATGATGCGCTGGAGTCGGCTTTGGAGAAATTTACGAATGCCGAGGAAAGGGAGAATAAATTAAAAAAGGATCTTGAGCGAGCGGAGAAGCAATACCATTTGGCCGAGGAGGAAGTTGGCAATTTGACCCGCCAGATTGCCGAATCGGTCGGAAAAGTCGATGAGGCGGCGGCCAAACAATTAGCGAAGACACAGGTAGAACTCCGCAACCATAATCAGAGACTTGATGCGGCTGAGCAGGGGCTGCTCTCTAGCATCGGGGCCACGCGCGGGTTGCCATTTCTCAAGAAAGCTTTCCATCCGGTGAGGGAGATTCTGGGTGACCTTCGCGAGCAGAACTTGCTGCCCGCTGATGTTTCGGAGGGGTTTATTGGTAGGGTGCTGGAGAAGGGAGTATGCATGTGCGGGTGCGACCTCTCCAAGGGCAGTAAACATCGTGCAGAAGTCGAAAAATTCCGCGCGTATTCACTTTCCGCTGAACTCAACAACGATCTCTTCAATCTCTATAATTTGCTGGAGGCAGACTCTGCGAAAGGGTTCGAAAATGACATCGAGCAAAATCTGAAATCTTTGGACAAGTCGGTCGAATTCATCGCTGACGAGCGTAGCACAATCAAAAAGTTGGAGACCGAAGAACGGGCCTTGAAGTCCAGGGTGGATGAGGCTGCGCAAAAGCGATGCAATGACCTCTTAATGGAACAACACAAGGCGATCAGAAATCAGACGGAACAGCGGGCAAATGTTCAAGAAATTCGGATGCGACTTCAAGGAGCCACCAACCATAAGGAACAGCTCCGCAAAGAGCTGAACTCGGCACGGCTCAAAACCAAGCACAAGGGTAACGAAAAAGTTTTTGAATTGAGGGATTTGGCTTCCAGCGTCCTGGAGGTGCTGGAAGCAGGGCTTCAAGGCTTGAAGGGGTCACTGCACGAGCCTCTCGAAAATACTGTAAGCGATCTTTACGATCCGGTGGCAAAAGACGGCTCCGAGGCAAAGATTTCGCCATCGACCTTGCTGCCTTACATCCAAAAGGCTGGGAAGCGCGCGACATTTTTAGGTGGCGGGCAAAAGCAGGTCCTTTGTCTTTCCTACATCATCGCCTTGGCTCAGTTGCGCAGGGATTTGAATGATTCACTTCGAGCCCTAAAAATTATGGTCCCCAAGGCGGACGATCAAATTTTCGTGATGGATTCCATCTTCGGCCAATGTGAGCCCGAATACCAAGAGGCGATCTGCAAGTTTCTTCCTAGGAAATCCGGGCAAACTCTATTGCTCCTGGCGCGCCAGCAATGGTCGGAAACTGTTCGTGAAAGTCTCGAGAAGCAAGTCTCAAGCTTGTATGGTTTCGAATACCAGTCCCCAAACTCCGGCTATGACGAGACAAAACACCAGTTTCCGTTTCGTCAAAAAAACCACCGGCTCCTTCGCCAGGCCAAGGATGGCCAGACGGCATTCACTATTATCCGCAAGCTATCTATCTGACTCATTATGGCCGCTATTCGCATACCCGCCTCTGCAGAGCCACTTCTTCCATACTGCCGAAGCAGCGGCAGTAACGGTCCCCATGTTTGGGAGACCTACGCAGATCTCGTGGCGTTTCTGGCCGCATATGGTTACTCTCAAGAGCTGGAACCTCCCGATAACTTCGCTGCCGCCAAGTCAACGAATCCCATTGACCTCGCGACTTTTCGGAACCGTGGACTTTATCCACAACTGCTCATGATTGCGATTGCGGCATCCCGAGGGTGGATCGTGGCCAAAAGTCCCGATGAAATCTGTGCAATCAATGAACGGTATTCCGAAGTGGGTGCGAGAAGCCTCGGTCCAGAAGCTTCAGAGTTCCCGAGTTCATTGATAAGTGCCAAGTTAATTGGTCTATTGCGAGAGGTTAATAGTGGAAGTTGCCTGCAAAAGACAAATTTCAATCTTATTTAAATCTATTTATTTACATATAAATTAATATGCTAACTTTGAATTGTCTTAAAAAAATAATATCAACAGGCGGTAGCAATTTTCCGATTTTCGTCGGTTTTTCGACAGCTGGAGATTTATCTTTAGTCGCTGAAGCGCCTTCTTTTACAAGGCATACAACTCATTCAGACATATGCGCCAACATATTGACGCCGCCCGTTAAAGATTGGCAAAGGCCTTTGAGTAGCGCACGCATAAATCAGATTGCAAATGTTTATAGCCAGCCTGGGGAATTAATGCCAAACCCGGTGCTTCTTTGTGAAAATACTACCCTTGGCAGTAGGCCGATCTCTGCTCGCCAGCAGCTCAACAACGGCGTCCCAACGGATGTGTGGGAGGTTGACATCGATATTCCTACTGGAAATCCAGGTAAACCTTTGTGGATTTTAGACGGGCAGCACAGGATTAACGGCCTTGCTGCATCTGTCCAGGCGACAGCCCCTCTGCCCGTAGTGCTTCTTCTTAATCAGGGGAATGCTTCCTATTCCGGACCGACCTTAGCGAAAATATTTGCTCAAGTCACTACGGAGGCTACTCCGCTGACAGACTTGCATCAAGAATGGCTTACCTTTGCTTTCAAATTGAAGGCCTATGACATAACATCGCCTACTGCCGCTCCCACGAGAAGAGCAATGGAGACGGTAGCGGAGCTTTGTAGAAAACCAACCGTTGGCTCAAGCGGACTAACCAATCCCTTTCACAATGTGGTCAGGTTTAATGATCATGATACGACGATTCCAAGGCCCCGCCCTGGGGGCTTTGCATATTCATGCAGTGAGTTAAAAGAATTGTTCCTGCGTGATTACTATAATTGCGCATCGCAAATTGGACATCATTTGTCCCCCATCGACTTGGTAACGGAATTCGTGGCCGCGTTTAATGCTCTAGTTTCGTCTGTCACGGCTCCTCAGCAGGAATCAGTGTTTTTCGGCACAACGCCTAGATATGAGCAGAAAATTATGCAAGACGCATTTATCACAGGCGTCCTTTCCGCTATCTTGGAGCGTGGCGCTGGCCAAGACTGGTTGGGGCTCCTGAACAGTCTTCAATTTTCCACGACGAACTGGAACTTTTCAACCTGGATGGTAACGCTCAATGGTTCAGCGGGGTCTCAGTCGAAGTCTTTGGCGAAACAAGTCTTTTCCACTGCTTTTAGATCAAGAAGTCTGCCCACTTCTCCCGGTAACCTCGCAGATTATCTGCAAGGTAATGGTGCTTGGCTGGAATTTGCATTTAGTCGTCTCACGCCAAGTGGACGGGCAACCAGCGCAGGGCGAAGCAATCTTCGCGTCGTTGGTGGAAACACGCTTAGCCACCGAATCTCGCCCGCAAGGCATGTCAAAGTTTTAAATAAAAGCGGGAACATCGCGAAGTTAGACTTGATCGATGGAAATAGCCCGGTCACTAGACTTGCATTTTTTGCGCAAAGGGGCTTTGTTCTTGATCCTGCGACTTCGCAAAATCCATTAAAAGTCCATGTGCGGATGCACCATTATGGAGGCACCACAAAGGAAGCGAACCTGTCAATCACTTGGTAGTATGAGCTTAATTGGAACGCGAATAAATAAAGCAAAGCACTATCTTTCAGTGCTTGAAGACTCTTTACAAGTATCCTGGAATGAGTTTTACACTGTTTCAAAAGACCATAAGGACTGGGTATATCGGTTGGCTGCTGTGCATCCGCAGCATTATTTAGAGCATATACCTGCATTCAAGGCAGCCTGCCCGATTCGTGGCCTCCGCTCGATGCCTATTGATGCTGGTGCAGCGGACCGGGGTTGTAGATGTTCATTAATTTGGGGATACCCGTGTCATCTGCACCGTCCGCAGTTAGTCGCAGACCATCTTTTCCCATACTCTTTCGGAGGGCCCAGCTGTGGAGAAAATAAGATTTTTCTGTGCGGTCTTCACAATAGCGTCAAGGGTTCAGACATACACATGTTCCCTTGGGAAAGGGGGGAGCCAGCTTGGTTGCCTGCACTGTTAGAACGTTTGAAACATACAATCGGAAGCCAAGGTTCGTGAGTAGTGTTGCACTGGCTTCGCTTCCTCTTGCATGCTCCTACCGGAGCGGATCTTCGAATTTGCTTAGTGCCTTTTACGAGCCCTGTCTTTGCCGGACATCTTTCTACCGCCGTGCTGTGGGCTATTTTACCAGCTCTGGATTGGCCTTGGCGGCAAGGGGAGTTGCTAGCCTGGTGGAACGCGGTGGAAAGATGCGGTTGGTGGCATCTCCGGCTTTGGAGGAAGGAGATTTGGAGGCGCTCGAGCGGGCCGCAAATCAACCTGATGAGGTTTTGCGGGAAGTTGCGCTCCGTGGGATGGGGCAGATGGCAGATTACTTTGCAGCTGAGAGGCTAAATTCCTTAGCTTGGCTGGCTGCGTCCGGCGCTCTGGAGGTTAAGCTGGCGCTGCGACTCACCCCGAATGGCCGGTATGCCCGGGGCATCTACCACGAGAAAATTGGAATTTTTTCCGATCAAGAAGGTAATCATGTCGCCTTCACGGGATCTTCTAATGAAACCAGCGGGGGCTTGGTGGATAATTTCGAGAGCATAGAGGTTTTTTGGTCGTGGGATGATCCCCACGGGAGGGTCCAGGATAAAATCGATCACTTTGAAAGTTTGTGGGCCAATGCGGTTTCCGGGTTACAGATTTTGGACTTCACGGAGGTCTCGGCTGAGATTCTTCGAAAATACAAGCTGCCCACACCTCCACACCTCGGCGAGGAAACACCGGAATACAATGTCTGTGCCCGGCCACAAGGTGGTTTTTCACTGCCCGAAAAGTTTGAGCCGAGAGAATATCAGAAAGAGGCCATCCGGGCTTGGGTGGCCAATCACGGGCGGGGTATCTTCGCCATGGCCACGGGGACTGGCAAAACACTTACCGCGCTGACCTTGGCCCACCTCGTTTACCAAAACAACAAACCACTGGTAGTTGTCATCATTTGCCCTTTTTTGAATCTCTGCCAGCAGTGGATGCGCGAGGTCGAGCGTTTCGGGGTGAGGGCGCTGGGGTGTTTCGGAAACTCCACCAGTTGGACTGGGCGCCTTCAGGATGCTTACCAGCGTTTGCGCTCCGGTGGTTCCGACCTGCAAATTCTCGTGACGACAAACACGACTTTTGTTGGATCGGTTTTTCAGCAACGATTGCAGGTTGAGGTCTGCCAGCATCTACTAATTGCGGATGAGATGCACAATCTCGGGTCTGGGCAGGCCAGGGAGGCCTTGCCCGAGGGGATTCGCATGCGCTTGGGGCTTTCGGCGACGCCGGAGCGGCACCACGACTTCGAAGGATCCAAGGCCTTGTTCGATTACTTCGGTGGAGACCCTGTTTACTCATTCCCGCTGAAACGGGCCATCGAGGAAAAGTTTTTGGTGCCCTATTACTACCACCCTGTTCTTGTCCAGTTTACCGACGAGGAATCGGACCGCTACCTCCAGCTTACCCGCCAAATCTCGAGGGCGATGCAAGGAAGTGACGATGGCTCACCGCCAAGCCGGGAATTGATGGCGCTTTTGATTCGCCGAAGCCGCTTGATCGGTGCGGCAGCCAACAAACTTCCCGCGCTCGTCGAAATTCTCAACGGGCTGGATACTCCGGCACGCCAAGCCATATTCTATTGCGGAGACGGGCGCATGGAGGATGAGATGAGCGGGGAATTGGTCCGGCAAATCCACGCTGTGACCAACGCACTTCACTCTCAGGCCAACCTTCGGACTCGCCGGTTCACCTATGAGGAATCGCCGGAAGAGCGCGAGGAAATTCTGCGTAGACTCAAGACTGGCGATCTCCACGGCATCGTGGCGATCCGGTGTCTCGACGAGGGAATTGATTTGCCGGATGTGCGTATGGGGTTCCTTTTGGCCAGCACGACCAATCTCCGCCAGTTTGTGCAGCGCCGTGGCCGCCTTCTCCGCCGGGCCGAGGGCAAGCCGCACGCCACGATTTACGATTTCATTGTGGAGCCCTCGGGGCTCGACTCGGAGTATGAGGCAGATGTGTTCAATGTGGAGCGGCGGCTTTTCAAGCGAGAGTTGGAGAGGATCGTGGAATTCTGTGAAAATGCGCTGAATGGTCCATCGGCTCTGGGTGTGCTTCGGGATTTACGAATTCGCTTTAACCTGATAGGAGGAGTTTCCAAATGAGTGAGCCAAACCCCACTGCGTCCGATGAGCTGACAACCTCTCAGAGGAAATTCGCTGAAGCGCCTGAACATATCCAGCGACTGATCCGGCAGGTGCTTTCAGAAGAGCGCCAAGTCATGCACCTGTCCAGCAAGACTGGCACGGGCATCTATCAAAAAATCCTCGACCAAGTCAAAAGCGTCATCCGATGACGATCAAGAAGATGATCATTGAAAATTTTGTATGGTTAAATACGCCAGCTGCTATTCCCGAATGGTCAAGATCGATAAATAAGAATCCAGCAGTTACCTGCGTTCTCTTGAGGTTGAAGTAAGATGAAAATCGAAAAGCTCATTTTAGAAAATTTCCGTCAATATCGGGGCCGTCAGGAAGTTGTTTTTGCCATTGATGATGAGCAGAACATCACGCTTGTTCATGCGGAGAATGGTTTTGGTAAGACGGCCCTTCTTAACGCGCTGCTCTGGGGATTTTACGGCCACAAGGGATTTTCCGAGGACTTCCCGAAAAAAGACAGCATACTGAACTCTACCGAGGCGGCGATTTCCCGCGACCCCGAGCTGACCGAAGCTGCCGTCACAATCCTCTTCGAGCATGAAGGGGTTCATTACACGCTGCGTCGTTCATTGACTCTGGCCCAAGAACGCGTCGACTCTAAAAAGACTGAGCTTCAGATGGAGTTCATTCGCGATGGGCAGCCGTTCACTCAGAATCAACCTCAGCAGCGGATCGAGAGTTTCATGCCTTTTGACATTAGCTCGTTGTTGTTCTTTAATGGGGAACGGATTGATCATCTCGCGATGGAGCAGAATGCCTCCCGTGTGACTGATGCCATTCACCAGATGCTTGGGCTCAAACTGTTGCGTTCCGCGATCGCCGATCTGCGCAACCAAAGCGTGCGTGGGAAGCTAAGGGCCGAGTTGCGCGACAAGACCAGTGACGAAAAGAAAAGCCTGATTGACCGCCAGACAGCGATTGACGAAGCCATTGAAGCTGCGGGCCAGCGAAAGCTCACGGAGCAGGATAATTTGGCCAACATTGCGATCGATCTGGCGAAGGTCAACGACAAGTTGGCGGCTAACCGCACCGTTCACGAGCTGCAAAAGAAGCGAAAATCTTTAGAGGAAAGCCAATCAGCCCTTACGGCGCGCCGCGCTGAAGTCGAAAAAAAGTTAGCCAAGATCATCTCAGAAGATGGTTTCAGTTTGTTTGTCGAAGACCTGACCCGGCGGGGTCGTGATTTGGTGCGGGATTTGCGCTCGAAGAAGGCGATTCCTGCCCGTGTGCTGAACAGCTTTATTGAAGAGTTACTGGAAGCCAAGCGTTGCATCTGCTGTCGCCCGCTGGAACCCGGTTCGGAAGAGCGGAAGGCTGTGGAATCGGAATTATCCCTCGCCGGGAATCTTGAGTTCAACAATGCCGTTGGGGCTCTGGACAACGCCCTTGGTTTTTTGGAGAGCGCCCGGAGCCGCACATCAGAGTCAGTGACCGAAGCCAACAACGAACGCCTCCAAATCGAAGAGCAATTAATTAGCATTGCCGAAGACCTAGCGGCGATCGGGAAGAAAATCAAAAAAGATGGGAAGGATGACGAGGAAGCCACCCAGCTGGAGGCTGAAAGGGACCGATTGGTCCTCAAGGAGAGGGAGTGCAACTCCGAGATTCACCGCTTGGAAGGCCGCCTCCAGCAGCTCAGCGACGAACGCCACGAGTTGACCCAGAAAATCGAAAAACTGGATGATCAGGAGGCTGCAGCCCAGCTGGCCCAGCGCCGGCTTGATGCCGTGGAGCACTCGGCGGATCTATTGGAAGAAATCCTGAGAATCGAGACCGAGGAACTGCGCCCGCTGCTCAATGATGAAATCCGCAAGCATTTCCAGGAGATCATTGACCAACCCTTTTGGCCCGAACTCTCCGAGGACTTTGTGCTCTCGATCCGCGAAAAGATTTTCTCCGAGGACTTGGAGGATCCCGTCATTTTGGAGGTTGGCCCTTCCACTGGCCAGCGCCAGGTGACATCGCTCGTTTTCATTGCCAGCTTGGTGGCACTCGCCAAAAAACGCGACAAGATCACCTCCATCCTTCGTGGACTCGCTGGATCAGAATATCCCATCGTGATGGATTCCCCGTTTGGCTCCCTCAGCACCCGGTTCCGAGAGGGGGTCTCCCGATGGATTCCCTCTCTGGCCCCTCAAGTTCTGGCCATGGTCAGTCGCACTCAGTTTTACGGTCCTGTGCAAGATACCTTTGCTAAAACGAAAAAAGTCGGTCGCCGCTACTATCTGGAGTTGCACGGACCCGGCTTGAAGGATCGGGAGCAGGATTGCTTTGAACTGAAGGGGGTTCAATACCAACAGTATTTTGAGGCTCAGGAGAAAAAAACTGTCATCGTGGAGATCAAAGAATGATAGGAGGCTCCACTGAGAAATCAGCATCTGATAGAGACTCAGCTCTAACAATCATTAGCTGTGCCACGAAAGCGCTAAATGATATTGGGCGCCCGGCTTCCGTTGAGGAAATCTACCAATTCATAATCAAAAATGGGCTATATGTTTTTAACACAGATAAACCGGAGCATGTTTTACGAACTTCCATGCGGCGGCATACTTTAGATGCTGGTCGTGTTGACATGGCGGCAGAGATTCTATTTTACGAAGAGAACGAACTTTACAGCCTTGCTGGAACCAGCAGAAAGAGAAGGAGTGCATCAGGTATGAGAAGAATTCAAAGAGCTAAAGACAAAGCGGATATTATAGACAAATTGACTTCTGAAATCAAAAATGATGGAGATGTCAAGCCTGCCCCTTTTAAGGAAATATGGAGACTTCTCCTGTTCTGCGCTTTGATTGGATTTAAGGCTGGAAAACGAGAACCTCTTAATCCTATTGATCAAGGCAAGGGCATAGACCAATCCAGCTTTGGAAATTCTCCAGCGTGGCCAGGGGTTCTTTATTTGATGGGATTAGTCGAAACCCAGAGCACTGCACCACTGGCTTCAACCGATGAAGCTGATGCTGATAGAATCCAGATGTTTGAGGAGTATGCCAATGCTGGGCTGACCATACTTAAAGAGAAATGTCAGAACGGTGAGCCAGACCTTCGCTTTCTGATAGAATATATAAACTCGGAAATATCACGGAAGTTTTCTGCTAATCCTAACTTGCAAATAGCAATTTAACTTAAGGCGGACACTGCAAGGCTAGGTAAGTTTTCCCGGAGTTGAAGAAGGAGAAGCCCTCTTTCGAGATGAGCGCGAAAAAAATCTTGGAGGCTGAGTTGCGGCGACTTTGAGTGATATATCTGAATTGCAGCTGAATATAAATCCGAATACTCCCCCCCGAAAGTATTCCATTTCATTTCAATGTTGCTATCCGATCCTCCGACAAACCGATCAGGATTTTCTTTTTTTATAAGAGATTCAGCGAGAGCCCACCTGCAAAGAACATTCCAGTTCTCAATTCCAGTCCGCCTTTTTAGTTTTATCAGGATGTCACGTCCACGCTCACTGACGCGAACGGTTTCAACGGGTGGTTTCATAATTCCAGAAGTAGCCGGGTTTAATGGTGGTTGAGCGAAGCGCGTCATCATGCTGTAGTTGGTAGCAGCGCCCGATATAAGGTTGGATCGTCTGAAGGTTCGCTTCTGTGATTTCCTCGTCAGTCGATAGGAGGATGACTTGATGGGAAGCCACAGGAAAGTAGCGATCAAGCAGGTGACGGCGATGGGAGGAATCCAGGCGACCGAGCGGGGTGTCGATGATTGTGGGTAGCGGCCGCCCGGAGGCCTTCGCGAGCCCCCAGAGCAGGGAAGTGGCCAGAAGTTGGCGCTCTCCGGCGGAGAGGCGGTTGAATGGGAGGGGCTGTCCATCCCCGCCAGTCAATTCGATCATGAAAGTATCCGGATCAATTTTTAGGCCGGAGACAAGTGAAGTCTTACGCAGTAGTTGAGTAAAGGATTCGAGCATGAGGTGCTCCAGGCGGGCCGCGTGGCGCCGAATCATTTCCCGCCGGAAGGCGCGGAGGGTTTCGCGGGCTTTGGCGGAGTGCTTGAGGATGCGCAGGCGCAATTCATCCTGAATGAGGCTGTCGGTGTGTTGGGCGGCTTCCCGGTCGAGCTGTGCGGTGGCTCGCTCCAATTCCCGTCGCAGTGAAGAAGTCTTGGCATCGTGGGCGGAAAGCTCCGCCGCCTTGGCTTCTTGCTCAGCCCGGCATCGGATCACTTCGGCTTCATGGGCAGCAATGGCGTCCACTGCAGGAATCCGGGCAATTTCAGCCTCGACGCGAACGAGTTGCTCTTTGACTCGCTGGATTTCCTGAATCTCCTTAGCAATGTCGGCGCGGGCTTCGGGCAAGATCGTTTGGGTGAGATGCCGGATTTCCAGAGCAAGGTGCTCATCGACCTCAAAGGGGGATGGTGTGGAAAGGTTTTGGCTGCGAAATGCCCGATCTTCTGCAAAAAGTGTTTCCACAGCCTCCAGCGATTTGCGGGGAAAATCTCGCTTGGTCAGAGTCTGCAAGATTGTAGAATCCCGGTCTTCCAAGGCTGCGAGGAGAATACGGTTCCTTTTCTGTTCAGCAGCATTTCGAATTTCGCCTTCCGCCTCCAGAAGGAGAGGGATGATGAGTAACAGGGGCGCTGGGCCCGCGACAAGCTCTCTCAGTGCCGCTTCATGCTCGGCAAGCTCTATTCGAAGGGCATTCTGTTTTTGTTCGTATTCGGTGCGGCGCAGATAGAAGTCACCACCTTCTTTGCGAAAGCGCTCCTCAGCCCTCTGGAGTTCAAGCGCCTTGCGGTCGCTCTCCGAGCGCAGCCGGGCTCCCTCTTGAACCGCAGACCCTACCAGGTTGTCCAATCGCTGCACTTCCTCCTCCTGCGCGCGGAGCTGCTGAATTTCCTCGGCCGTATGTCCCTCAGCCCGTTTTCTGCGCTCAAGAACAACCAAATCGGAATCCAAACGGTCCACCAACTCCAACCCGAGCAGGTTGTGTATGGCAGTCCCGAGCAACTCCGCCGCTTTTTGTCCCTCCGCCAGCTCGGTGATCTGCTCGGCATCGAAGAAAAATAAATGGGAGATTCCACTGGGGATGTAGCCCTCGATAAACTCATCCCAATGTTCCGCCAGCAGTGGATCGGCCGCACCGTCCACGCACACTTCCAAAGCCTCTTCGACTCCCTTCTCGCCAACCCACCACTTGCGCCGCACCCAGTAAGTGCGGGTGGAGCCATCAACGACCCGCCGAAACTGGAGTTCCAAGCTCGCTCCCTCCGATGGATCCGCTCCTCGATGGATGGCTTGCCGTAGGGCTTCCTTGTAAGAGCGCGGCCGATTGGAAAGCCGGGCTTTGGGACCAAAAAGGGCGAGCTGGATCGCGTCGAGCAGGGTGGTCTTCCCGCCGCCATTCCAACCTCCAAACAATACAATAGGGTGCTCGGCATCCGGTGGGGTTAGCTCGATCGGCTGTTGCTGCCCACCGTAGACACCAAAATTTTCAATGGTGAGAAAGTCGAGGATCATTTTTAGATGCCTTCCGTTCCGGGTTCCTTTTGTGTTTCGCCCTCGCGCAACAAAGTCGCGCCAGCGGGTCCTTCCCGAACGGCTTGTCGTGCCGCCGAGTGACGCAAAGCCGTGTTCACGGCATCTTCCCGATTATCATAAAAATGTCTTTTTATGGATTTTTCCAGCTGCCCAAAAAGCCCAGCGCGTCGTGTATTCGAATGTTGTTGGCGCTCCACGCTAATTAACTCGCGAACAAGCTCATAGTGCATGGAATCTTTTCCACACAGGGATTTAAGGACCTCCATTTCCTCTCCGCCGAGAACCAAATTGTCGTCGAGGCGTTTGCCGGGATATTTTTCCCCGGTCGCCTTTTCATAAATTCCGGGCAGGGTGTCCTCAATTTCGTGTTTCTCTACGACCCAGATGCGCCGGATTTCTTGCAGCTCTTCCAGGGTGATGAGGGTAATGTTCTTCATTTCAGGAGGGCCTGCTTCTCGAACTTTTGTTTGGGCTTTCAAAAGCCGAATAAGCCAATCTTCCCGAGCATCCTGAGTGTAGGGACCCGGGATTTCGTAGTCCTGGCCCATTTTGCTTTTCATGATTTGAATATGGCCGCCCATGCGACGAAAATCCCTCAAGTGCCGATCTGAACTTTCTTCATCGCCATTCCCATTCATTCTAAAATCGAGCGCGTTGCGGAGATCGAGAAGAGGCTCCATCCATTCCTTTTCTGCGTCGTTTTGAATCATGGCCGTCATGGATTTGTCTTTTTCAACGAGAGTGCAAACCCAGCAGCCGAAACGGCTGTCCCCGCAGCTTGGTGTGCTAGTGTCAACAACAAGCGGACATTCGCCGTCCGCAGATGCTCCAGCATACATATTGAGTAAATCATTATTGCTATAACCCCAAGGGTTTTTAACCTGCATGAGGAATGTCCAGACATCATCGTTCGTCCAAGCTTCAATTGGAGTGTAAACAACTGATCCTGGTAAATTTGCGTTTGGGCTAAGTCGATCGCGAACGCGCCCTGCTTCGTGTTTCGTCATATTGCGCGCACGCGCTTGACTTTCAGCCTTGCGACTTCCCAGAACCAGAATCGCTTCGCCGCAATTCTTAATCATTTGAAGAATGAAGTCGCTCGATGGACGAATCTTTAGCCTATCAGTGCACCATCGAAACTTGTGTCTTGGTGCTGGGTAACCTTTGCCAATTAAGTTTACCCAGAAAGTATCAAGAACTCGCGGCGTCAACCTGTTCGGCTTAATTGGCATCATGTTACCCTTTGCAGCTTCTCTCATCTTGATTAGCGAGTGGGTCACCCAAGCCGCGACGATGGGATTTTCAACGAGGGTATCTGTGGAGATGACATGAACGGGTTTGTGGCGTTGTTCCTGGGGAAGGGCCTGGATGGCCAGCCAAACGAGCTGGAGAGTCGCCGTGGAATCCTTTCCACCCGAGTATCCAATGATCCAAGGAACATCATCCGCGAGATAAAGTTCACGAATTTCCTGACAAAGGCTCTCAATCGTGGCCCTCAGGCCAAGTTCGGTGAAGGC